>Ga0080013_1000343_pt1 | contig 65879 bp, 90 predicted proteins | sample ETNvirenome_6_85_FD_69236 | JGI IMG/M metagenome (GOLD analysis project Ga0080013, IMG submission 69236) | Marine viral communities from the Pacific Ocean - ETNP_6_85 (SPADES assembly) (version 2) | ecosystem: Environmental > Aquatic > Marine > Oceanic | place: Pacific Ocean | collected 2013-06-19 | reverse complement strand
ACGAAATCAACGCGGCCTTCAAGGCCCCCCAAATTGACGCTCTCCTCTCTGAAATTATCTTCAACGGTAAGGACCGAGTGACCTGCATCTCTGAGGGCATCTGTGTTACCTGTGACGAGGCCCATGGTCTAGTTGCAACTTCCTTCCGTGATGACATCTCTAGGAAAGAGTATTCTATCTCTGGGATGTGCCAGTCCTGTCAGGATGATGTCTTCGCCTTGGATGAGGCTGATGAGGACGAGCCCTGCGAGGACTGGGATGATGAGGACGCATTCACTTCAGCGGGATGGGGGACCGATGAATCATATGATTTTCCTTTCTAATTTCTGGCGGAATATGCTTGATAAATACACCTCCCTATGGTATAATAGGACAACCGAACGGGACACGGTTAGATGTCCCACCAACCCTTTGCAAAAGGATTTCACCATGCGCTCATCTTTTGAGTACAACACCACGGAGGCCAAAATTCAGGGTCTATCCGTTCAAGTTGGCGAACTGTTCGCTGACCTCTGGAAAGCTGGCTCTTACGAGTCTGACCACGCGCTGGAGGCTTACAAGAGTCTTCGTCGCTTGCTGCCTACGGAGGCTTTCTCCGATAGGCACATTGGGGCTACCGCAGCCCACAAGGCAACGCAAGGCGCAAGCTAAGTGATGTCGGACTCCCTAGCCCCCTCAACTTAGACGGAGGTAGGGGGGGAGTCCACTTTCGCCTGTCTCACGCGATTAGGGCGAAGTAAAAGAAAGCGAGTAGCTTCGGGAACAGTTAGGCAGATGGTAAACGCGATCATGCACTGCCGACCCTTCGGGGGTGTTATGGTATTTCGACGGGCTAGGGCCTATAGGCACTCGTTCGGACCAGGGTTCGATTCCCTGCACCTCCACCAGTACAATGTCGCATTTGGGCGGCGGGGCGCACGGCCCTAAGTCCATACATCTCAACCACTTACGACCGAAATTCCCTGAAAATATATCTTGATTTGGGGTAGCATTATGGTATAATGGACGCATGAAAGTTTCTACGATATATCAGAAGAGCATCAAGCAAGGCTCGACGAATGGCTTGCTTAAAAAGGGAAGTTCTAACAAGAAATTAGGCTTCAAGGTCACCGCTAAAAAGTGGACAGGCAAGCGAATATATTCTCTCACCCTAGTAGAAAGGGAGACATGCCCTACAACATGCCATCATTGGGACGATTGCTATGGTAACAACATGCCTTTCGCGCATCGCTATAAGAACGCAAACATTGATTTGTTTCTTGAGCGTGAGATTGAATCTTTGATGCAAAAGCATAAAGAGGGAATTGTTATTCGTCTTCATGTTCTGGGTGATTTCTATTCTGTGGAGTATGTAAACTTCTGGCAGGAGATGCTAATTCGTCACCCTAAACTTTGCATCTTTGGCTATACTGCTAGGCGTGGAGATAACATTGCTTCCGCTATTTGGTTCCTCAATAAAAGATTCTCCGACCGTTGTGTGATTCGTCATAGTGGCAATTATGAGGCTGATATTCAAAGTGACACGCAAGGGCCTTTCAAAGAAGACTGGTCATATGCTGCTGAAGAATCATTTGAAGGCAAGAGCTTTGATTGTCCAGAACAAACAGGAGATTTGAAAGATTGTGCATCGTGTGGTCTATGTTGGACCACTAAAAAGACCGTTAGGTTTCTAACTCACTAGGAGAAAACTATGAAAGTTACGATTGAATTAGAGTTCGAGAATGAACCTACACGCTATGAGGTTTATAGTTACCTGCTCGAATTGATGGAAGATAAAACCTTGGAGTGGAGTGGAATTAAAGAGGAGTAGGAAAGCCCAAAGGGGGGCCGAGTGACCCGTCGTAACTTAGCTTGCCACAAGGACTTACAACAATGACCCAAAATAAAATTGCAACTTCCTTGAAGTTTATTTGAAATATGTTATAATGGGGATCGAAATAAAACATCTTAGACCAAGCTTTGAGATATCCTAGAACATACAATGCGTCATCCTAAAATGCAATTTTATAAAAATAGGATGCCTCCTTGCATAATTACAAGAAGACATCCCATAGAGGAGTAGCTTTGGATATTATTATAGTGCTACACGCACATATATTAACACCTAATTTGACTTTTTTACATGAGGTCTAACCTAATTTGACTTTTCTAACATCAATCGTAGCAGTAGGGTATGCAATATCATTCAAGTGGTGGAATGAACTTATTGCATCCCATTTAACCTTATCTTGGAGCTTGTTAAGCTCATGTTGTGTATTACATTCCTTTAAATCAGTCCAAGAGCTTAGATCAAACTCCCATTCGTAGTTTATAGAAACTCTAATGTGGGGGGGATTTTTCATATTTAGAGAAAGGGGGGGAGTCAAGCAAACAACTTAAATAACTCCGTATAATTTGACTTTTTTAATAGAGGTGTATAGAAGAGGGGTCTATTCTAAAGGGATCATATATATCATTCATCCTAGTATCATAGCCATGTATGGGATTACCACATCTAGATGTATTGTTATTTGACTTTTCTAATCCCTTATATACCTGTTTTTCCCTTCTTTTTTCCACCACAACATGGTCAAATTCATTCTGATTACTATCACTTATCTTGTATGAACATCCAACCTGTCCTTTTTTATTGATGAAATTCAATGCTTTTACTAGGCTATTGAAGGCACTCTTGCCAGGGATAGGATAATCAAATTGCTTGAGAGCTACATAGTATATCATTCGTCTATCCTCTTTGGTTTCTCTTTATAGTAAATGATAACTAGATCATTTGTGTTTACTTCTTGTATGTGGTATCCTTCATCTTGTAGTTCATTTAATGCTGTCTCCATCTCTTGTAATGATTTGACTGCTTTAATAGACCACATTCTATCTGTTGGTTTATAACTCATTACTTAGTCTCCATGCAATAATATCTAATTGCTTCTTTGTTTCGTATACTGTCTCTCCTACTTTCCTTGCAAGGCTATGTACATTTACCTTACCATTCTTTCTAATGAGGTCTGGTGACTTTACTAACTCGCGCAAAATATCAGCTTGAGATCCTTCTAGTACATCTCTCATCTCATCGAAGAAGTGTGTAAGATCATTAGAATTTGACTTTTCATCTTGCATCATGATTACTTCTTGGTTCTCATTAGCAGACACAGTATCTCTATTGATATGGTATCTCTTGGATATGTTCTTACCCTTGCTATTCTTATGGTTCCACAATACTGTCTTAATGTATTGATCGAATCCTTTTGATCCCCAGAACTCATCGAACTTACCATTAGCTCCATCGTTCTGCTTCTCGAAACCAATCACTGCTTCCATTGCAGCCAGTCTAATGTCTTGTAAGTTATCATCAAAGGCTGCTATAGCCGTATCTCCACTTATTTGATGGCTGATCTTATACATAAGCTTTCCATACTTCTTGTCTATCTTATTCCACTGTTCATTACTTAGCATTCTTTACCTCTATTTTCTTAAGTTCAGGGTACGCGATATCATTTAAATTCCAAAAGGTAGTCTTGAGATCATAACCTAGAATGATTCTGGGCTCCTTCACTACCTGCTCCATGAAAGTTTTATTTTCCTTCCACTGTTTCTTATCTATAGTCCACGAATAAGTTAGGTTAACTACTACCTTTTTCATCCTTCTTCCCCAATATCATACTCATCATCCTCATCCCCATCGCAAATAGCTCGCACCTTTACTTTAAATGCCTCTACAACATCAGCAGCATCCGCGATATCCTGCGCTTGGTCAGCAGTACGGGGTTGTCCTCCAGGGGCTCTAACTGCATTAAGAACTATTTCCATCGCTTCTTCTAATCTCATCGCTCCTCCTCTAATTTCCATTGGTGTGCTGCATCAGGCACGAATGTCATTCCCATTGATCCATACTTCACTAGCCATCCATCATAGATGCTATAACGATATAACTGTTGATCAAACTTCTCCCACTTCTGATCGTACATCTTATATTGAGGGGCTGAAGTTGCTCCCATTGTTATTGCTGCGATTAAAAATATAAGCAGCAATGTAAATATAAGAGATAACGGCAAGTAAAATTTCATTAGCTTTTTAAAGTCTTCACCTATAAACATTTTTTCTCCTTAGCGACTATCCTTATCCTTCTCTTGTTTCTTTCTTGTCTCTTCATCTGGTAGAAGATCAGCGAATATTGTTTTATCTCCTTGCTCTTCTCCTTGCCCTTGATCATCTCCAAAAATTAAATTCATGATTTCATCTATTACTTCAGATTTTTTCTTTTTATCTTTACTCATACTTATTACCCTTTCTAAGATTCTCTTCTGCCGTTAAAACTTGTAGATTCCATGGTACATGTAAACCACTAACGTTATCTCCTTGCAGTGGAATGATATGATCTACTTGATATTTCACACCTGTCTGCTCAGGTAATCGTTGAGCTTTTGTATACATATCTGCCATTTGTTTATGGTGTTCCTTTGTTAACCATTCGGGTGTTCTCTGTAGCTTTGCTGCTCTTCTTTTCGCGTTTAATGCATTTCTCTTATCTTTGTTAGCTGCATACCATTTCTTGTTAAATTCCCTTGCTTTTTCTCTATCCCTTTTTCTATCGTGCTTTTTTTGTCTTTCTCTTAATTCTTCTCTGTTGGCTACACGATATTTTCTTTGACGTTCTAAGTCTTTTTCTCTGTTGTCTGCATAATATTTTCTTTTATGTTCATTCGCACAATCAGAACACCGTTTGTGTCTAATATTGTCACGCTTACGCCTAAAATGAAATTTATCTAAAGGCTTCTCTACCCCACACTTAGTGCATATCTTCTTAACTGGAAATAGTTCACCCTGAACCCACTTCTGTGACATTCACATCCTCTAAACATTCTATTACCTTTTTTGTGAGATCCTTTACTTCGTATTCAGACCTTCTTATCTCTCCCTTCCTCACTACACAATCTATTCCTTCATCTTGTGCTACGAGTTCGGTCGATAACTTTATTCTTGTACTCATCTGCGATATAAGGATATTATACCTAGCTGATCCTTTCTTCACACCCTCGCTTTTAATTGTTCTATATTCCTGGGTACTTCTTTCTACTTGTTCGTAGTTTATTGTTCCAGGCTTTGTGGATACTGAGGGTACTCCGCAAATAACTGATTTATCGTTTTTTACCTCTATCCCCTGTGCTGTAAGCGTGGGGAGAGTTAGCATCATTACTAAGCTTCTGAGTAAGTTCTTCATCTTGTATATTATACTTCATGTCGAACCATTTTTTTATTCTTTCTTTGGTTTCTTGGGCTTTTTCTTCTTCTGAGGTCATCTAGAGCTTTGCTCCAACTATTGCAGCGATTATAGCTAACACGATAGCAATTGTTTGAGGGGTTAGGATCTCTCCAACCCACTTATCAAATCGACCTTTGCCTTCATACTTATCCTTAGTTGCTTCTCTAATTGCTGATAGTTCTTCTTTGTAATGCTTAGAATTAACCTCATCCATTTTATGATGATTAATAAGATCTTTATAGGTTTGAGCTAACTCAACCTTTACATCTGTAATACCATCTTCTAGCTTACCTATTCTGTTGTATATGTCTTGTTCCATTCTACTTTTTTACAGCTTTACCTGTTTTTGGGTCTAGTTTAAGACCTTTTTTCGCTAAAGCGGCCTTAATCTGCCTTTCAATGCCTGCAACTGATTCTGGGTGTTGGTGTTTCACTCCTCTTTTAGAGCCTGATGAAAGCTCAGATGGTTTATCAACAATCGATTCGGTCTTTAGACGCTTTTCAAGACGCTTCGCCCGTGCAGACCCTGATTCTTCTGCTGCCTTTTCAAGGTCTTCCTTCGAAGGTCCAGTTCTTTTGACACGTACCTTTGCGAGTAATACAGGAATACTTGCACCTTTACTCTTTTTTCCAGCCTCTAAGAGAACCTCTACCATTCTGTCATACACTGGTTTCATAACCTGTCCTCCCAGTATTCAACTCTGTTCTTACCAGTAGCCATGATCAATTGCTTCTCCATCTCATCCATACGTTCCTCCATCTCTTCAACTTTTTTCTGTAATAGTTGAAGTGCTACGGTAGGATGCACATCAGGAATAAAACCATTCCACTCTTGATCATCTTTTTTAGTCATGGCTTCTTATGCAAAGAGATTCCTGTACGGGGATCGACTGCGGAAGCTCTGGCTGATTGCTGTGCTACCACCCCTCGTTTTTTGGGGTCTTTAATATCTGAAATAGCAAATCCTGGACTGGCTCCTCCCGTCCTCTTTTTTCTTGCTGCTGTCCACGCCTGTTGTGCGGGGTCCCCCTTGGCCCGTAGAGATGCTGCAATATCCGCTTGAGATGCTGGCTTCTGGCCCTTGATGGGTCGCCCCGAAGCCTTAAGGCCAGTCTGCATGGCCTCAAACATAAGTTCAGCCATACGATCCATAGTTGAGTTAGATTTAGCCATGGTTACGCCCTTTGCTCCAAGTTAAAGGTAATCTTGAGACTGTTCTGTGCTGGCCTCTGCGCCCTTCTGAGCGACCCTTCGACTTTGAGCTACCGTGATGGCGTTTCGATCCTCTAGTGGGCTTACGAGTGTCTTCCTGCTTCTTGTGGCAAGCGCACTTGCAACCCTTCGAGCTACATGGGCTACCCTTCTTCTCAGGCTCCTTCTTCGAAGATGGCTTGCGTGATCCGCTGCTGCCATGCTTTCTCTCCATGTATTCCTTAATAGCTTCGACCTTATTCTTCAGTTGTTCAGTAGGATAGGTCTTGGTAGGAATGCTCTTGTGAGTGTTATGTGTTCTCTGTGCCGAAAGGGGAGCACAGATTCCCAATACAAATAAACATGTCAGTAAATACTTCATTTATCTCTCCATTTTAAGGGGTACCTAGAGGCTTATATTTTCGCTTTGCAGCTTTCTTTGCAGCTTTCTCGGCCTCGTCTCGTGCGCGAGCGGGGGCACCAGCTTGGTGTTCCGCTTCACGAGCAATATTTAATTTCGTTCTCAAACGTGCTTGGTCAGTTGCCCTGGCAAGTTGCTGACCCTTTATTCCCCGCCGGACTGGACCAAGGTCTTGCCCATATTCAGACAAAAGCTTTCTAATATGATAATAAGACTCAGAAACTCTTGGCAAATCTTCTGGCTCTGTCCAAGCCGTCATTTGCCTTCGTCTCAAATCTCTCCCCCTTCGTCCGAGTTCTTGAGCATCGCCTTGTTGCTTCTGTTGCTGCTTGAGCCAACCTTGCTCGCGGTCAAAGGCTGCTCCGTGTCGCCTATCTCTAGCAACGCGCCGACCTTTTTTCATTTGTTGTCTCATGCTGTATGGCTCACCAGCCACAGGCATATCTGGCATGACATCCATAGCCCTATTCTCGAATCCGCCTGGGAAAAGTGTGTTTCGAATTGCTCGCATCCCACCTCGTCCCGCTCTAAGGGCCATATGCTTTGCTAGATCCCCAAATCGAGGAGCCACCTGTGGCGGTGCTTCTGGTCTCTGCATAGAACTCCTCGGTATTCTAATCGTGTTGGGATCGAGTCCTCTTAACTGTTCTCCTCGTCCAGGCATAGGTGGTTGCTGTTGTTGTTGTTGTTGGGGTTGTTGTTGGGGTTGTTGTTGGGGTTGCTGTTGCTGTTGTTGCTGTTGCTGTTGTTGCTGTTGACGGTCGCGGAACCTTGGGGCGTTTCGGTCAACTCCGAACATGTCCCAGGCAGTCGGTTTCTGAGTCTGCATGTACCTTTCCACATTTTTCCTTCTGGTTGCCCATCGACGCTGGTCGATAGTTTGTGGTCCCTCTCTCCCTTGCTTCTCGATTCTTCGCCTAGCAAGATCCTTCAGGGGGGCAGTTCCTCCTTGTCCTAGGTTGCCCATTGCCATGCTTGCAGCTCTAGCGCGAGGCTCACCTAACTCACGCGCTTTTCTTGCAGCAGATAGTGCTTTGCTTAAGCCATACTTTCCCATATCCCTTCCAGTTCTTAAGACCTCAGCACCAGCACCTATTCCCCGTCTACCAAGCTCTCCAGCTTTCTCCATTCCCCGTCTACCAAGCTCTCCAGCTTTCTCCATTCCCTGCCTACCAAGCTCTCCTCCCCGTCTACCAAGCTCTCCAGCTTTCTCCATTCCCCGTCTACCAAGCTCTCCAGCTTTCTCCATTCCCCGTCTACCAAGCTCTCCAGCTTTCCCCCAAACGTCTTTGGCAGTTCTCGCAGCAGATCCCCCGAAGGTTTTCAGGGCCTGACCTATTCTCTCTCTGCGAGAAGGTCCTGGTACCGTACGCCCACCCTGCATCATTCGTGAGGTTAGGCCATGAGGTTGAGTGCGCTGAGGTGTAGTCACAGTCTCTGGATTGATCTGTGTCTGGGGGTCGCCCCCGTAAGTGAACCGCTTAGTAGTCTTGATTGGGCCTGCGCCTTTGTAAGTATCTCCAAAACGTGCTTTGAGATCCGCTCTTCGTTGGCCCGATGGGCCTTGGTGGACTTTACGGGGTGCAGCGGGGTCAACAGCAGGAGCTGGAGCGGGTTCGGGCTCTGGGGGTCCCTTCCCAATAGTGCGCCGTCTTCTCCCTGTACCAGCAGGGGTATCTGGATGATGCGCGGTTTCCCAGGGTTTCGGAGCACCACCCCCAACGCCTGCTCTTTCTCTCGCTGCGCCGATCTCCTCGGGATCGATCCCTGTACCAAACCCAGAGGGGCGCACTCGTTGTGGGCTTTTTACCTTCCGTCTAGTTGGGCCAAAAACTCCACTACCAAAGTCTTCCTTCGGTCTAGCCCTCTCCCTGTGTGGGAGAGCGGGGGCAGGTCTGCGTCCCACGGGTGCTCGCATTGGGGAAGTAGCCTGCTCTGAAAGCGCAGTTTTGTACAAACCAAGCACTGCTAAACTCAACTGTCCGTAAACCTTTTGTGTACTTGTTTCCATATATAAAAGCCTCTATACTATATAGAGATCTCAGTCATTCACCCCCCCTATTTTTCACTGTCTGCAATGGAGGACAAAATAACCCCCACCAACACGACCAGACAGACAAAAGCCAAAAGGCTTGATTTGAACATCATCGGAATTCTCCAGTGTATTACTCTTATGTAATGCCTCAGAGAACATTTTTTGAAAAAATATTAACTTCCCTTCTTGGACCTGTTACGATTTTTAGGATCTTTAACAGGCTCAAGTTTTCCAGAGGAGGTTATCTTATAGTGCCCCGTTTTGGAGCCAGGAGGGGGACTGCAATTCCCCGCTGAATCTTTTACCCAGGGCTCATCATCGAATACGCCCTCTCCAAAAAAGTCCTCATAGGGTAATCGCTTCCTGGGTGTTCTTCCTCCAGAAATAATATCCTCTAACTCTTTCTCTAATTTCTTGATTTCTTCTTCGCTTGACATTATATCACCTTTCTGAAACGCTATCATTAACTGCTTCTTCCCTCAGAACCTGCTGCTGCTCTTCGGTAAGAACTTGTGCAGGTTGAACGAACCTTTGCTCGATAGCTGCAATCGTAAACGTTTGTTTTCCGCCCTCATCTCCTGGATAAAGGGTGTGAATCAAATATCCAGAAGCAATCAAACCGTTCAAAGTTTCTTCCAACTCTTCAACTCTACACTTAGACACCTTCCATGGTCCATCTACACCGTCATCTGTTTTCGTCATTTTCTTCATCTTCCTTAAAAATAATCTTTCTAACCTGTTCCTCGAAGCTTTCTCGACCTATCTCGTTCCCAAACATAAGGGAGTCTCTAACATCTAGTGACAAAGAATAGTAATCATATCTATTCCTCCCCCTGCCAAAGAGCCTCTTAGCAACTTCCTCTATCTCATCCATTATAGTTCGTTACCAATCTTCTTTTCTATGGACTTCAATGATTTCTTTACAAAATATGGAGTAGTTCCCAAATTTCTAGCTACCTTACCTACCGCTACCTTTCCTTTTGCATTGACCAGAGAAGGCTCTGAGGCAACCTCATCTGCAACCCGTTTCTCCATGGGAGTGAACCTAGATGAGATGGTTTCGAAAAAATCTTCTAGCTCAAGAGAGCAACCTTTCTCCTCCATAAGCGTGAGCACTCCTGGATACTCATGCAAAGGCACAGTATTTTTTGTTACTGGGTACTTTTGCGTGATCCTAGCTCCTTTGCTCCCCTTCATATGCCAAAGACAGGTCTTCGTATACTGATCAAATAGCTTAGTCCCAAACATTTGGTCAAAGTCTTGTCCCGTTTTCTTTTGGAAGCCTTTAATAGACTCCAACGCTGCAACACATAGATCCCCATAGTTGTCCTCTAGCGATGCTACCGCAGCATCCCCTGAGATGTTCCTTGAGATCTTATGCATGAGCCTGCCATACTTGTCTTCATACTTTTCCCACTGTTCACCTGAGATCATATCTGCCCCTTATCTTCAAAGTAAAACCTATCGTCATCAGTCCAATAAACATTTATTAAATCTGCCTGCAAGAAGTCCTGAAGAATTACCCCCATGTCCTCCTCGTTGCAATCGTACAAATAATCCTCGAAAGCTTCATCCCCTATCAATCTAGGGTCGAACCAAAAATCCATAAAATATATTCGGTCAGGGTCGTTCCGCATCTTTTTTCTTTTCAAATTTACCCACACCTAAAATCGAATAACCTGCTATGTCCTTGTATGGGTTCTCTCCGAACGCATCAATGTCAGTAGCAATACGGAATAGTTTATCAAGAATCCTAGCGATTGTCAAGAGATCATCATATTTTTCTGGAGGAATACCGTTTGGGAATAATTCCCTGAGCACAGCCCCTGATCTTCCGAAGCTATCTCCGTAGGCCAATTGCTTCTCCTCAACGAGTTTACCTATCTCGGCCCCGATGTCTGTGTAATTCATTTCAGCTTCTTCAACTCTTTTTCCCAATAGACCAGAATGTCCTCAAAGATATACTTTTGTATTTGAAGAGATACGATTGCGTTCAGCTCCGCGTTCTCCTCATATCTCCTGAGCGTATCCTCAGCTCTAACCTTGAGCAAAGACATTGTCCCTATAGCTGCCTTCATTTTTTTTGTCTTACTTCTTTGCTCGAACTTTGCGTGGAGGCTTTTTGTTCTCTTAACTATGCCTTCCAGGTAAGATGTAGTCTCGGTCATATAATTGTCCTATTATAGTTTGAAATGTAGAAAATAATAAATATTCTGTGAAATGGTCTTCGAGGATCGTTTCTAAGAGCCTTCGTCTCCTCAACTCGACTCAAAGTACCTTTAAAAATAATGGTATCTCCGTCAGGACTCGAACCTGAAACCTACAGCTTAGAAGGCTGTTGCTCTTCCAATTGAGCTACGGAGACATAGTGGTAATTAGTTTACTATGTCTTTCAACAATAGTAACATTACTGTCGATCCTATAGCCATGCCAGAAGCACAACAGAATGTAATTTTTAATCGTTCTATAGTATCCTTATTGTCTATAAAGTATTTAACACTCAGAAAGTTAATAAAGGGAAGGGAAAATCCCAAGAACATCTGTGAAATCACCCATTCATGTGCAATTAGATAACTATAGCACGATGCTACGAAATCTGCCAATACACTAAGACAAAACACTATTAAATATTTTTTGAAATTCATAATATGTATGGTAGCCCTGGTAAGAATTGAACTTACGACCTTCCGCTTATAAGACGGATGCTCTAACCACTGAGCTACAGGGCCATGGTAAGCCGAATGGGAGTCGAACCCACACTGTATGGATTTTAAGTCCATTGCCTCTGCCAATTGGGCTATCGGCTCTAGATCTTTACTTCGTAAATGATATAACCAGAAGTACGATGGACGATAGGATAATCTAAATCAACAAAGGTCTGGTAGGTGCCTTTGCTTGTCCAACCATTTAATTTTGTTTTATCGGCCCGAACTGAGATGTAAGCAACTCCATCTTTGGCAAGAAGTCTTCTTACCTCGAAAATAACATCATATCTTTCGTGAGAGGTAGGGAGGACATTCAAAACGTAGGTGCAAAAGATAGTGCGGTATGAAAATTTAGGTGGAGGGGATTGGTAAGAGGGGCTATGGGGATCATACCCTTCAATATCAAAATGTTCCACATCAACTCCACGCCCACAACCATAGTCCAGCACAGGGCCTTGGATGTTTCTATTCTCATAAAGCCACTTAGCAGGCGCGGAAGGTTTTGTGCGAGCTATCGCTGTTGGATGGTAATTTGTAGAGGTATTCATGCTTGGCTCCTTTGCTCTAGACGGTATGCAATCCAACTCTTTCTTCCAGCCTTCTGCCTGTCTCTTTCCTCTACGAAATATTTAAAGGACTTGTTTGTGCCCCTATCACACTTCTTCATCTTTTTAAGATGTTCTAAAGCCAGAGCTTCCTTCCTAAAATAACCGTAGAGGTGTCGCTTTTGTTTCTTCATGCTCCCTATTCTAGCTCTTCTTTAGCTTTTGTCAAGCGAATTAATTCTAATTCTCCAGATTTGGATATCCTGGGAGTGTATACCCTTCCTCCGTTCGTAGGAACTTTACCTTCGAGGATAGCATCAGCAGCTTTAACCGCCACCCTATTCTTTATGAACCTTGCTATATTCCTGGCTCCGTATTCCTCGGAGTAAGAATTCTCTACAATGTAAGACAAAAGAGATTTCGTCTTTTTAATAGGGATGTTCTTCATCTCCAATGACGCAATCTTCTTCACAGCATCCATAGAGAGGGACTTAAAGAATATGAAATTATCAATTCTGTTCAAGAACTCTGGACTGAATCTCTTCTTGACGGACTTCATGACCTCCTCTCGGCTCTTCTCGTAGGTTTGCTTTTCTTTAGAGAAACCCAGTTGGTCTCCATACTTTACCTCGGATATCCCTTGGTTACTTGTAAATACAAAGATGGACTCACTGAAGTCGAGAACCTTCCCCATATTATCTGTGACCGTACCGTCATCTAAAAGCGACAGAAGAAAATTCATAAATTTAGGGCTGGCCTTCTCAATCTCATCAAAGAGAAGGATCCACTTTTTAGACTTCTCTGCCATCTCTGCCAATAGACTCTTCTCTACGTGACCAACATACCCAGGGGGAGAACCAATAAGCTTTGAATACTCATGACCCCCAGCATACTCCGCACAATTAATTTTGTAGAAGTGCCCACTAAATTGTTTCCCTAGTAGACGAGCTAGCTGGGTCTTACCTACGCCTGTGGGGCCTATGAAAAAGAATGAACCCTTCTTAAATAAGCCTGCCGCAAGAAGTTTCAAGTTGGCTATAACAGAATCTATAGCGTCATCTTGGCCAACTATATTCTTCTTGAGATTCTTTTCAATTCTTTTTATGTCCCGCAATGACTGTATTCCACTTGGTACTAATTTCTCACGCTGCGCTGAGAACTTCCCAGCGGAAGAAGATCTCTTGAGGTATTCCGAGTATAACTCTTTTTGCTCCGTTGCCACACCAGAAGCAACGGTCTGCATGAAAATGTCGGAGTTGATATCATTACAAATTATATCCAATCTGAATGGGGGATATAGTTCCACTATACAATCATATATAGCCTGTAGGACGAATCTTCTATCCCCTTCATCCTCCGCTCCTATAATCTTTTCCAAATCTTCGGAATGCATAACGAAATACTTAATCAAGAACTCGACGTAGCTGGCAACCTGGATAGGCGTTTTAGCTAAGTTTATCTTGGCCTTGAGAAGCTTGTGAACGACTTCAAGCTCAGTAGGAGTATATTTTTTGATCAGGAGTATGATGTCCAAAATTGGACACACCACCTTGTATGGGGGGTCTTTAAACATTACTTATTATTTTCTACTAAAGATGTTAAATTATCAAAACTCAGATTCACCTGGGGATCCTTCATATCACCCAAACCCATTTTAACAAACAAATCAACCAGCTTGAGCGTTGAACCCTTGGAATTCTGTGCTAGCTTCAGGCACTCCACCATCGCTCGCTTGGAATCACCATCATCAGGGTTCTGCTCTACTCTCCGCCTGAAAAAATCGTAGGTTTCGAGAGCTTTGCTTCTATCGTCTGCCGTTTCGTCTAGAATCTTCTTTGCTATTTTTTGAATTCGATTTGCGTCCATCACTGGCTTCTTCAAAACGTAAGTCGTAGGCATTGTCTATTTCTCCTGTATTATCCTCGGAGGAGGATTTCTTAAATTTTCTTTTTGGCCTGGGTCTGTCCCAGTTCCTCTCTTTTCGGTAAGTCTTTCCCATATCGTATCTCTTCTATCTGTCCCAACGTATCGTCGGAAAGTTTTTTCTTATCTTCCTGTCTTTCGCCAATAAGTTTATTGACCCTTCGTAACTCGACCTTGCTCAGGAACATCGAGGATATATCCACCGCTGGATAATATCTGAAAATCGAGCAAGACAAATTAATGAGCGCATCACTAACGCTCAGTAAAAAATATATGATGTATTTAAAGTAACTCATATCTTAAAACCTCAGTCCATGCTTTTTCAAGTTCCTTGCCACAATCCCTGTTTTAGGGAATGTTATCTTGAACTCCATAACCGCATCGTCCCAGTACATCTGTGAAGACTTTGGGAAGCTCTGCGAGAGGTCCCATATTAAATTATAGGCCACACACTTCTCGTAGTAATCCATGAACTTCACAGAAACCGTGCCTCCTGACATTATGTCAGAAATCTTGGTTGGATTTTCCAGCCCATTGATGTAAAACTGTAGCTGTGCCTCCGTTATATACAGATGATCATCGTCTAGGTACAGAGGTGATCTGAATTTACTCTTCATAGGTCTTACCAGTGGAGGAGATTTTGCCCCCCCACCAGTATTATTTAGGTCAGTTGTTCCAAAAATCAGGAACATATCCAGATGCTAGCTCCCAAAGATTTGAATTGATATCAATATCCTTGGTGATATTTACAATAGGGCGCACCATCCTGCGTGTATCAGAGTTGTACCAACCACCTCTGATCAGGTTCTCCTGAACAACATTAAACGTGGACCAGAGATCGTCTCCCTTATCCTGAGGGCGGCGAACTCGGAGAAGTTCGTTTGTGAACTCCTCAGGAACCGCTTCCCAGCGGAGGGCGGTTGCCTTTTGGGCGAACTCTCGCTTTTGGTCTGTGGACAGATCAATATTCTTCCACCGAAAGACCTCCTCGACATTTTTCATGGACTCCTTACAGAACTTCTGGGAAAGGTTATACACCACCTCTCCAGTGACTCCCTCGTGGCGGAGGTGGACAGGTTCTCCGAAGCTCTGATCCTGGACAATCATGCCATTTGAGCACACTAGCCTGAACAGGCCAGAGAGAAGCTTATACCCAGATTGCCAATTGTGAGCATTAACGCACACCAGCTCAGGGATCGTGTCTCCAACTTCCTTCAGCGTGAGGTCCCTATGCCTCATACGAACAACGTGCTTCGCAGTCATATCCGCATCAACAGTCCTACCCTTAACTTGGTTTGCGCTGTAAGGCTCCCAGCCTTGATCGGCAAACATTTCCAGCACCTTGTAGGTAGGGACAAACTTGTAGTTCTTGGAGACATGAGCCGCTGGTGCTTCTGCAAAAATCGCAGGGGCTTGGACATTAAGCTCTGAGTAGTTCTTCAGTTTAGTTTGGACTGACATTCTCTTTTCCTTTTAGTTTTTGTTGTTTGTACTCTTCGAAGGCTTCCTCCCTAGGGAGGTTGCGTTCCATCTGAGACTTGGTTCTCCTGAACCTGTTTCCCGCCTCAGTATACTCTTCCAGAGTCTTATATTCAAATGAACATTTAGAAATTTCCAAAGAATCCGACATCTCGGACAAATCTTTCTTTTGAAAGACTCGCTCGAAAGCGTCCTCAAGGAACCTAACCAATTTGTTTGATACTTCGCTCATTTACTTATCCTATTATAGTGATTCTATCTTCTTTGTCAAATCAACTTTCAAAATTTTTCTCACTTCATCAAATTCCTCTAAACTCTTGTCCTCCAAAAGTTTACGGAAAGAATCTATGTTTTGAAACTTTTTATCTCCACAATTATACCAAGCTCCGTTCTTAGAGATATGCCCCTCTTCAACTAAACTCTTCAGCAAACCGAAGTCCTCAGTCAACCCTTTATCATACATAAGCTCGAACTCACACTCCCTGTAAGGCATAGAAACTTTATTCTTGGTGTTCCTCACAGTGCCTCTGATACCTATAATCTTCTTGTTCTCATTCCTGAGAAGGTCAGAGGTCTTGTTTGATATAGTTTTAAGATCCACAGCTAGATAGTATTCCAAGGCTCTACCTCCCGCAGCGTTAGTATCAGGGCTTCCATACATGACTCCCACCTTACTTCTAAGCTGGTTAACGATCACCAACGCTACCCTCTTTTTGCGTAGTATAGGGTTTATCTTACGAAGGCACCCGCCAGTTATCTTAGCCCTGTAGGCTCCATCAATCTGAGACTGCTCGTAGTCCTCACCCTTTAGCTCCTTGCGAGTAGGGCTAACAGCGATACTATCATAACCGACCACAATAGGAGTATCAGGATCCATATCCCTAATCTGGTTAATAGTGTTTTCAATATATTCAAAAGACTCCTCTATACTTTCTGGGGCGTGATAGAACAGCCTAGTGGGATCTATCCCCAGCATCTTTGCGAAATCAACATTATAAGCATTCTCACTGTCAGCTAGGACTGCATAATATCCCTTCTTTTGCGCTGCCCTTAAAATACCTGTAACGAAAACAGTTTTAGCGGTTGAAGACTCCCCTTTTATCTGGGTAATCCCTCCTACGGGAATTCCCCCATCATATTTACCTGATACAACCATATTTAGAGCCATAGAACCTGTTGGAACTAAACCTAAATCCATCGGCTGGTCAGAAAGTAATCCAGCCCCCTTCAACCTCTTAAAAACTTCTTCGTTCATTATTCTCCGTATACGTCATCCGACGATCTCAAAAACTTTTTAAGCCCCTCTATTCTCTTCGTCGGAGAATCAAGCCCACCAACTATCGTATAGGCAACAAGACTTTGCTTCTTCTCATCCTCATAAATACCGCGATGCACGGTTGCTCCACCAGTCATAGTTCCAAGTGTATCGAAACCATACTCAATAGAATCCATCAGTCCAGCCACTTCCTCGAAGAGGGTAGATCCTCCAACCACTATAGAAGCAGCAGCCTTGGCAGTCCTCAAATTGAATCCCTCCGCCAACAGAGTCTTCTCCAGATTTTGCTTTAGAGCCATAGACAGGGCTGTCTCCTCCTCAAAATTCTTAACATTCGTAACGCCCATGATCATGCAGCCCTTAGCCCTCATAATGGAATCATAATCGGCAGGATCAAAAGTTGTATAGTTAGAATTCTGCGTAGCCAAGGCGTTGAACACATGAAACAATCCCGCGATAGTATTATTTAAGGTAGGCCAAAATTGCTTGACTGTCAGACTCGGGTAAAGCTTCTTAATCTTCTGGTTGTCCACTAGAATAAGCGGGGCAAACTCGCCCTTTTTCGCTTTATCACACAGATCAGTGACCCTGGTATATGCATTCTTAGCAACCGTAGGGGACGCACATTCACCATCTGTTGGTAGAGAGGCAACCACCCCAACTCTGTTGTTCGCGTCCTCTTTGCCTACGTAGGTGAAATATCTCTTAGCAATTCCTACCAGGGTCGTTACGCTTCCACCACCAGTGCCTCCAGCAGTCCCCGCGCATACCAGGATTCTGTCTATCCGTTCTCCAAAAATCTCTCTGAGCTTATTGAATACTTCTTGGCTCTTCTCTTCAACAGCTTGCTTCCCCCGCTCTTGATCCTTGCCTGCACCTTGATCCGTGAAGGTATCTATATGGAGTTTGTGGTTGTCAGGAAGCTCTAGCAGGGCTAGATCAGCCTTCGCTGTATTAACTGCGACAGTCTTGTGGTAGCCAAGGTCGTAGAACGCTTTAGCTATCCTTCCTCCGCCTTGACCCGTCCCTATAATCCCATAGACCATCGCGCCACTGGCAGCGTCAATAACCTCATCTTTCACTGCGTCAAGATCAGGTTCAAAATCTTCAATATCCAAATCAGGTATGTTTAAATTCATGAGTTCGCTCCTTTTAATGTATTTACCATCCTCCGTCCATGGCATCGCATATATTCCTTAGATTTCTCCAGTGGAACCGAATCCACCGTCATCCCGCTCTGTGCTGCTCAAATTATCTACTTCCACTACATCTAAAACATGCGTTTTTCTAATTAACAACTGCCCTACTCTGACACCTGGGTGAATAGAATGTCTCCCAGCACTTATATTAGCATACGAAAAAATTAACTCGCCACGGTAGTCACAATCTATAATACCCACTCCGTTAGCCAAATGGAGACCACGCTTTCCCCAGGAACTTCTTGTGTATAACTCAGCATGATACCCTTCTGGAAGCTCTATGGAAATTCCCGTCCTTACCAGAGTTACCTCCCCTGGAGGAAAGAAAGTCTCTTCCACCGTGCATATATCATACCCTACCGCTCCCGAAGTCTGCCTTTCAGGTAATCTTGCTAAAGAATGAAGTTTCTTGATTTTGATTTCTGGCCTTGAGTGACTCATTTAAATCTCTTCTCGTTATAGCTGTTGCGTAAGATATTTTACAGAGGTCCCAAAAAAGGGACCCGATGAAAACGGCACAAAGGAGAACCCAATCATACCATAGCACCGGCAAAAAATTCTTATAGCAGTATAAAATGTAAATTAAAAATATTGTGAACATCGTCAGATCTTGGTCTCCTCGTATTCCTTACTCTTGGTTTTATTGAAGTTATGCATCCTATACCTGTAAAAAGGAATCCTCAGATGATGTATATTATAGTATTCCCCTAGTCTTTTTCGCAATTCTTTTTCCTCTTTATGCCTCATCTTAGGGTTGTATCCTCCTGACTCTAAAAGTAGGTCTCTACGATACATTATGCCACAGGAGATATCATCCTTTTCTGCGTATTTCCTCTCGATGACATTCTCATATTCGTCCACCATAAAATAATCACACGAGACACAAAAAGCATCGTGATTTGCTTCCAGGTATGTCTTCATGAAATAGCACATATCGCTGGATATGAAATCATCCGCATCGACTCTGATCACAAACTGGGATTTGGCTGCTCTTATTCCTCTATTAGCAGACATTGCTACCCCTAGATTTCTCCCGTTGCGAATAAATTTAACATCCTGCTTAAACGGGTCTAAAATCTCCGCAGACTCATCGGAACTGTTATCATCCACGACGATGACTTCCACGCAAACGTTTTTTTGTGCCAAGCAGCTTCTTATACACCTCGCCACAAACTTTCCGTAGTTATAATTCGTTACTATGATCGATACTTCAGGGCTACGCATAGACATCCTCATACCATAAAGAGAACATGATTATTGCAAATTTAAGATAATTATCTTTCACGCCAGAAAAGTTGAAATCCTTAACAAATATGTTGTCCTCAAATACCTTAAAGGACTTTATTCGGGAGAAGAGCTTATCAACCCAACCTCCCATATTGAGCATGAAACCAATTTTAGGTCGCTTTACGAAATCTCCTGGGAAATACTTAGATAGGATATTCTTCAGCGCAGCCTTTCTTGGCTTCCCGTATAAAATATCATAGTTTAAATTGTTGGAAAGCTCAACGATTCTATGATCTAAAAATGGAACTCTTACCTCTAGAGAGTTTGCCATACTGGTCCTATCAACCTTCTGAAGAATGTCTCCCTCCAGAAAAACATGTATATCTAAAAGCCTCATAAACTCGATGTCGGAATCCACAGAATAAGGAAGCAAGGAGTTGAGATATAAAATATTATTGCAGACATAACCCTTGTTTAAAAAACTTAAATCATCATTCCTAAAAAACTTGAACTCATTTTTATCTTCTATACGGCTATACTTATCATACCCACAAAATAACTCGTCTGCACCATCTCCCCCCAACGCAACTGTGACATTTTCAGAAATCTTTTTAGAGATGAGATAGGTAGGTATGATTGAGGAATCTGCGAACGGTTGCCCAAAGTTAGCACTGATCTTTCTTAGGAAATTTAAAGTTATATCTCCATAGTTTACTTCCAGGTTAGTATGATCCGTTTCACACGCGGACGCTACGTAAGCGGCGTATGAACTCTCATCCAACTCCTCATCATTTATCTGTGCTGTAAAAGTTGAAACACCTTCATCCAAGTCTGACATACACTTCACGATCAACGATGAATCTACCCCTCCTGAAAGGTACGCCCCATACGGCACATCACTGCGAGTTCGCAATCTTACAGAATGGCTTAATAGGTTTTCCAAGTCATCGAGGCTTTGTTTATTTTTTGTAGGGCGAGGCAAGCTCCAATACTCTTTATCACAAAAACTATCAGAGCTTATATCATACTCCACATAGTGCCCTGGTCTCAGGCTCCGTATTTCTTTCCATATGGTCAGAGGAGACGGGATGTAATACAAACTGAAAAATATAGAAACAGCCAACTTGTCAATCGACAATTTTTCTAAACCCACCAAATTTTTAATAGGCTCTATCTCAGAACAAAACACTAACTCACCATCTCTGTGGAAATAGTGCATAGGCTTTATACCAATGCGGTCTCGGACGAGAAATAGTTTGCCCTTCCTCTTATCATATAAGGCAAAAGAGAACATCCCATTTATATCTTTTAAAGTTTTCTCTATCCCGTGCTTTCGATAGTACTGTAATAGCACCTCGGTATCAGACTTCTCTTGGTTACATCTTAGCTCTAAGTAATTATAAATTTCCCCATTGAATACTAAAACGACTTCCTCAGATACCCTGGGCTGTGAGCCATTTTCTGGATCTATGACCTCCAACCTAGTGTGTCCCATGGAGATATTTTCGTCGCAGAACAAGCCTCGGGAATCTGGCCCTCTGTGGTGGATATCATTTAATGTGGTCCTACTGACCTTTGGACCTGTAGATCCTATCAATCCACACATTTTATAACTTTGTGTTTAAACTCAGGGTAATAGAAATCCCTAACAACAGTCTTTCCCTCTAAAACTGATTCTATAACCTCGGCCCTGTTCAGGTTGTATTTTCTCCTACGTTTGGACCCTATTCCCCAATCTTTTGACGCAGTTAGAGAGCTTTTATGAAAGCGACGATTATACAGGAACTGTTGTAGGTTGTAGACATTCGCAATCGCTAAAGACCGTATAAAAATATCAGTATCTCCGCCTACTCTAGCATGCCCGTCCCACCCACCTAAGTCTTCTAACAAAAACCTATTAAACATAACAGAACCGTTCATACAAAATTTAAAATTGACGTAGTTTTCATATGTCCCGCTGGGAGACAGAGCCCCCTTTAGCTCTCCCAAGGACTCCTTCGTAATCATATTTGGGTATATATTCTTCCTTTCATTTTCCCCCAACCCTAACTCCTCAACTAACGATATGGTATGCGGCATGGACCCATTTTCCCAAAATTCGGTGACACAGGTCCCCAAGCACTGAATACCCCAACTCTTCATAAAATTAATCTGCGACTCAAATCTGTCTTTTTCGCTAGTGTCATCTGCATCATGTAAGGCAATATACTGAGACTTGCAAAAATTCTTAAATACAAAATTTTTCGCAGCGTATGTTCCAACGTTATCCTCGGAGGAGATGAGGGTTATCCTATCGTCGTTAAACTCTCGCAACAACTCCACCGTCCCATCCTTGCTGTTATCGTCAAAAACGTACAAATTAAAATCACTAAACGTTTGACCCAAAATAGAATCAACACAATCTTTTATCGTATCTTCTGAGTTGTAAGTGCATAAAATTACGTCAAGCATGATATTAACTCAATCTCCTTATCTCGTTCTTGTTTGTTATCGAGGTATCCCGATAACACATCTGGTAGCATCTTTTCAACCTTCGTTTTTATTTCAAGGCTCATGTCTTTCGATTGATATAACTTCCCTCTCCTAGCGAGCTTGGCAGGGGCCACTCCCTCCATTATTTCAGGGGCTTTCCGCGCCAAAGATTCAATCGCTTCCTTACAGGTCTTTAAGAATACATCATCCAAACTGTCTGCTCTAGATAGCTTTGGCCTTTCCTGAAAAATAACGTCACCAGCATCGATAGAGTCATCAACAAAATGTAGAGTAAATCCAACCGCTTCAGGCTTACGGTCATGCATCGCCCAAAAGCTACTATCAACCCCTCTGTAATTCTGAACCAACCCTGTGTGTATATTCACGCAGCCTAATTTAGGAATTTTATAGATGTTCCCTTTCAAGAGATTACATCCAAATGTAAAAATAATGTCTGGGTCCACATCCTTAATAAGATTAACCACGTCCTCAGTATTCACAGCCCCTTCCTCGGAAATAACCAGTCTTACGTCAAGCCTCTCAGACATAGTTTCCACAAAAAATTGATGTCTTGGGGCAGAGGACGTTATCAGAACAACAGATTTATCTTTCACGATATAATAATAGGACTACAAGATAGTCTGGTAAAAGCTTCCCCTCTTTTTCCCTTCCCTATCATCGATCCCCTCACCTTGGAAAGGCCATCTATGTGATCATGCATACTAGATAACAATTTATGCTGAGAAATATACTTTCGATACGCTTCTTTCTTGAACTTAAAAGTTTCTGTTACGTCCACAACAAAATCTACTTCAGGTAAAAGGTCAGAGACTTCAAAAGCCCAAATATCACTCACTCTCCACTGAGAGCCTAGCTCTGGATGAAGATCTTCTTGAGCTTTCCAGCAAGCTTCTTTAACAATATTAAATGCACTCTTATGATCTCTATGCTTATCAATATCACAATGAGTAAGAACTAGGTCTGGTTGAAACCCTCTAATGATCTTAATCACTCTATGTAACATTAACTGATCGTTTCGCAGGCACTGGGTCGAACTATCTAAAAAAGTTTCTACGTCATTAACCCCTAAAAGTTTGGTTGCAAGATGAGCCTCTTTCATGCGAAGGAATGGGTTATGAGCCCCCTTAGTTATCTCCCTCGGAGGCTGGTTTTTTATAGGATTCGGAGATCCATTAGTCATAAAGACTACTTTTACCTTTGACCCCTGTAAAGACCACTTCTTTAATGTAGCCCCACAACCAATGGTCTCATCATCTTGGTGAGCCGCAAAAACTAAAACTTTTCTAGGTGTCTCTATCATCACAAAACTCTCTAAGCTCTTTTAACTGTTCGAGATTCATAGAACATGCATGAGCACTCTCTGTGGGGCTTTGTAACTTATGGTCAAGAGTGAAATGCTTCTCGATAGTCGTAGCTCCTCTCTTGATCGCCTCCTTAGCTGATTCAATGCCTATAGAATGATCACTATACCCTGTGATAGGATCAGAAAACTTCCACGGCATATTTTCCATGGCTACTTTGTGAGAGTGTGGGTAGAAAGGCAGACAGTGCATGTAAATAACGTTGTCCTGGGTGTAGGGCAATGGGTCTTGGCGACTCCACTTTCCCAAAGAGCAATAGGTCTTAACCCTACTCTCTACCATCTTATCACATAAAGGTTTATCCCACTCTAACATTGAGCTTGCAATCTTATTCACCTCTAGATCGACATCTATTGTCCAGCCAAACCTCTCTTCGTCGAAGGGTGAGGCAAAGAGAACAATTCCTTTTTTGTAAGCGTAGCTCATCAACTCTATAAGCTGGTCCTTGCTCATGGAGAGATACTCCCATTTCCCACGATCATCCCCAGGGAGCTTCCAGGTATCCCAGAGCTGAACCTTCACAGCGTCAGCACCTCCCTCTTTAGACTGGTCAATCATGGTTTTGGCTTTCTCCATTGAACCGCCCCACTGACCGCACAACTCACTTATAATATAAATATTTTTCATGTTACTCTGGTACTATCTCCCCCCAATCAACCCACTTTGAAACCCTCTTGCTGAACTCTTCCCTAGCTGGGGTTTTCCCTACAATTTTAGTTCCATGGAATTCCACTAACCACTCGTCTACAAGCTTATCAGTCCCAGTGCTAAATAAATGTGGGAGAACAAATTCCTCCGCTCCTTCTATATCCATCTTTAAAACTAGGTGATGATAATCTTTTTTATTTTTCTTTATCCAATCTGCTAGGTCGATGCACTCAGCCCACATAGATCCTGTATGCCTTGAATAGCAAAAATTTATGAAATCTTCCACCTTTTTAAGAGTACTTGGATCAGTAAAATCAGACGGCTTCCTATTTTTTATGAGAAATATCACATCCTCTGGTGACATACCATCTGGATAGTTTATTGCTTTTCCATCGTTTTCTGGCAAGGTCAGAACTGTTATGAAGTCATGAAACTTACGCTGATGCGCTATACTCTTAAAATTACTTGCGTCAGATAAATTCCAAAGTTCTATCATCTCTAGAGGTGATACAATAAGCCCATGCTCTTTATCTGTGCTTGACTTTCCTTCTATGATGGATGATCCAGTTCTTGCTCCCCAAGTTTGTGGGTAAAATTGAACCTTACCTTCCTGCGTCCAAACTGCTACTGGATTTAGTCTGATTCCGTTCCTCCCACCATATTTGGATTCAAGTATTTCAAAGTTCTGGGGTAGGATCTCGAATGAATCTATAAGATCCAGATTATCTCCATACCTCTGTATAGCCCAGTTTATGCTTTGGCCTATATTCGCACCGCAGTCTATAAAGTATACCTTCTTCACAACTTACTATATCTGCTCTGTTCTATAGAATCTATATCTTCCTGAGTATGTACATCTTTTATGTCACAAATGTATGCGCCACAGTTAGTGCTCAGGTCTTTTTGAAAAACATAATCTCCCCTGAAAACCCTGAAAGCAGCATTCTGCATCAAATTAAAATCCACGCTAAATATCTCATCCCTCTTAGCCTCTAGTAAAGTGTCTATTGCCTCATCTAGATGGTGGCTTTTTATTTCTGGGGAGTTAGGCTGGAGGGAGACCCAAATATCAGGCTCACCCTCTTCGGACTCCAAGATGTCCCTTGCTGCGGACCTTATTACAGCCTGCTTGTAAACATCGTCCGTAGCCAAATCAGGGGATCTATGGTGAACCTTAGCTCTATAGCCTGCTGCTACTTTTACAATTTCCTCATCCTCAGTGCTGACCCAGGGCTCAATTTTATAAGCAGAGCCCCAACAGGCTTGCAAGGCCCAAAACATCATAGGCCTATTAAATATCGGTGCTATATTTTTTCGAAGCAGTCTTTTACTGCCGCCTCTTGCTGGTATTATTGCTACAACTTTCATGTGTAATTTTCTTCCATATGATCTATGATGTTTTTACTTGCATTGGTATGTGGCATATACTTTTGCTTTGCGCCGTTTTCGTAAAGCTCTTCCAGCAAGGTAAAAGGCTTTATATTATAGTTTACTACAGCATCGCCCTTGTCCAGCATGACTGCTTCTTTTATCATGGTAGAACCAGTGTTAATTATTCTGTCAGATATATGAATTAATTCCATCGTAGTATGGGGGAACCAGGACTCATCAGAAAACCCTCTTACGTCAGGTATAGCCCTTATCGGATCCTTACCTCTCGTCTTTATAATAGGAACGAAGTTATCTTCCTGTAACTCTTTACATATTTTCTCTATATCAAATTTCCCCAAATCTCGGGATCTAGGGTAGATAATCAGCGCATATCTTTTGTCTTTATCCAACGAATACTTTTCAAAGATGTCCTGTGAATTAAGCTCAACATCATACTTTGGGCTCCCTAGATACAAATTTTTGGGACTCACCTTGTTAAACTTCTTTGCGAAATATTCGGACGGCATGACTATATGATCTACGTCAAGTTCGTAGTCATCCATTAAGAACATGAAATCAGTCATATAGGTAAGAGAGTATCTGACGCAAGCAAGATTCCTCCCGATGCCTTCTATGACAAAACAGATATCTCCTATTACATTATCGTCCTCCACAAAACCATACTTCTCTATGATCTCTTTACACTGCTTATAATTATGGGATAGGCGAGGGCAGTTATACTTGCCCGATGAGGAAAATCTGAACACAACCTCATGCCCTCTCTTCTTAGCCTCAGCAGCTAAAGGTACAAAATATCTCAAGAATGTACACTCAGGCACTGGGAATACAATCTTCATTCACTTTACCCCGAAAACCATAATATAGAGTTGAGGGCGACCATCCCACAGAGCCCTAAGTTGTGTCTGAAAAGTAAAGTACCTCTCAAAATACTTTAACGGCAGTATTTTGGGGACCTCCTCCTGAATTGCCTTTTTAACATCAGTATACCCAAACTTCTTAACATTGTTCTGAAAAGTTATAAAATTGGAATCCTCCAGAAAGGAATCGTCCCAGACCGTAGACCACAAGTGATTGTCGTTCTCATACGCAAATTCATGCTCACCATTCTTCACCCAGCCTACCTTATAATCGTCAAACCTCCAGTGATCTCCTAACCCCCAATCCAGTAAAAAGGTTCCCCCTGGCTTGAGATTAGCATAAACCCTGTCAACAAAGTCTTCTGGGTCTTTACAGAAATACGGACACCTTGTAGAAATTATTCGATCATATTTCTTATCCAGTTCCCACTCGCTGTTTATATTCCAATTCTTGAGTGACAAATCGTAGCAATCTCCCCCGACCCAGGAACACTCAGAAAAACCTAACAAGGCTGTAGTCCCAGGCACTCTCTCTTGTCTAAATCCCTCATTCTTTATGTCCCATGTTACTACTGGTACTGGCTTCAGTAACGCTTTATAGGTTGGAACAATTAACCCATCGCTTTTTCCCATGCTAAGTCTCCTTTATCCAGTAAGGAGATATTTCTTTATCTCCTATATGAGATAATAGTTGATCACAATTCTCTTTGGATATTGCGTTATCTAGGAAAGTTGAGAAGTGGTAAGTCGCGGCTATGTCTCCTTCTCCTAAAGGGTAATGTGGAGGAGCACTATCGCAGTGATGAACTTTAAGTTTGGATAAGTCTAAAACATCATATATTTTAGAATAATAAGAATTTCCTGTACGCCCTCTAATCAAAGATAAATGAGTGTAGCCATGTTGTATTAAAAGATCAACTCCATCCCTAGATATTTTCCAGGCTGGTGGACGGAATACTTTCGTAAATGGTAGGTCAGTCTCTTTTATTATCCTATCAATGTTATCCAGCCTCTCTGCCAAAACATCTTTAGGAGCATATAAAAACTCGTCATTATTATTTGAGCCCCAACTGTGCTTATATCCGTGCACATTGAGTGCGACCCCAGATAATTCAGATATAGATCTCAGGGACTCTACGAATTCGGGATAATCAGTTAGCAGATAAGGTCCATCCCAGTCCCTTTTCATAGCAAAGGTAACAAAGAGATCTACCTTCAATCCTCGGTCCAACAACGTCTGTACATTCTCCCATAGCTCTAAGCTCTGAGTGGGGCGAGGACTAAGATCATCAATACCTATTTGAATACGCATTTATCTAGAGCATGGAGCTTTTGATCCCAGTCGAGTCTAGATCATCGCTAAAATCTTTAAACAGTGCTACCTTATTAAATACGTCATAGTAGGCTCTGCACATATCGTCTACTGTGGATCTAGGCTTTAAAAAATTCTTAAGCTCATTATAAGAATAGTAAGGAATGCCTCTCCCAGAACAGTACTCTGGTATAGACCCACCATCGGAATGGTAGTAAACGGGGAGTCCACAGGCCACAGCTTCAAGAACGTGATTAGCCCCAGCCTCTTGCAGGGAAGCTGTGAGATAAAAATCATGCCTTCTCAGTTCCGTATTCAAAGCCCCTTTCGTTTGGGGAGGGATGAATTTAAAATTTTTCGATTTTATTCCAGGAAGTTCGAAACATGGCCTCCCTATGTAAGTAAATTCCACATTGAGATCATCACAATCATTAATCAATTGAGAGTATATTTCCGCCCCCTTCATAGGATTATCAGACCAGTGATGAGTTACCACTTTCAATGGCTTATCTCCAAAAATAGGGTCTACTGCGTTTGGAATAATTCTGGAATCGGATGGGACAAGTCCTGCCTGCAAAGCGTAATCTCTAGCCCAGGCACTGGGGAAGATGAAGAGATCTATCTGATTTTCTCGCCTCTTCAAGATATCTAATATCTCAGGTTTCCCGTGAGTACCTAAGTCCCCTACTCTCTGAATGATAGGAGTACCATATTTTTCTGCTATATCATAAATGTGATCAGCCTGCCTCGGATCAGTTATGTAACATAAATCCGTTTCCAACTTCCCTGACTCGGAATCAAATACATGCTGATAATGAACTACCTCATGTCCTTTCTCTTTTAAATAATCATTCAAATGGTAGAGATGAACGTTCCCTCCTCCCCAAGGGGTTTCACGTTCTATTGGCATTCTGCTAAATAGGATTTTCATTTTGTTAACAATACCTGTCCATAATCAATTTGCTTATCAGGGACCCTACGGTCATCAAAAAATATGCGACGATCCATAATTATAAGTTCCTTAGAATCATCTTCAATTTCATCAATCAGCTTCGAGCATTGAATTTCTTCCTTCTCCTGAGTTTTATGATAATCATCGAACAAAAGAAAGTTATTGTATCTATCTTTACAGTTTTCCCAATCTTCCTTCACAGCGTCATAGGTATGGTCCCCATCAATGTAAATAAAATCATACTTATCCTTGTGCATAGCAAGATAGTCTTGAGATTTCACCTGGGCTATAGTAATCATATCCACCCAAGGCTTAGGGAAAACTTGCTGAATCATCTCCCACTGTTGTGGGTGGATCGCTGGGTCTATAGTAGTTATTTTGCCTCCGCCGTTCTCCTCTAACGCCTTTGCGGCACACAAAGCAGAGTATCCTCTCCCGAACCCTACCTCCAGATAAGATTTTAAATTATGCTTTTTTATGAGGGAGTAAATCAAAAGGCCTCGTTCATAATTGGGCCTGAAAAATCGACCTACCTTTTTATATAATTCACTTCCCTCAGCTCTATCCTTATACGCTGTAAAATGCCCTATAGAATCAAAGTCTCCTAAGGATAAGCTATCCACAGGCATACCGATTTTCTTTAGCTTATTCTTTATATGAATCTCTTTCATAAAACTTCAAGTGCCCTTTCTACTATCTCACCATAATTGTGATTTTCATAATCTTCTTGACACAGCGAACAATGCGACTTCATTCCACAAGGTCCGTGTGTCGCAACATCTATATTAATATTCTGAGGGTAACAAACCATCTTAGCTCCTGTGTAGCCTCCAAGAACGATAAGGGCTTTGGTTTCTGTAGCGGTAGCAGCATGTCCCAATCCTCCCTCATTACTTAATAAAAGCGAACTCAATCTTATTATAGCAGCAGCTTCCCTAAAAGTTGTCTGGCCTGTCAGGTCCACAACCGAATCCAGGACACGTTTTCCAGAAACCCCTACTTGAACAATAGGAAATTTCTCAGACAACTCGTTTACCACCTTCTGCCATTTATCCAAAGGGTATTGTCTATTAATTGAATAACTGGTTTTTGAATGAGGCTCTATGACCAAAAATCTAAGAGGCAAATCTTTTATTAAGCCTCTCGCTTTTTCAAGCTCCTCCTCCGTAAAAAATAAATCGCATTTCAGCTCTGGGTCGAGTATGTCGTAATGCTCACATATAGTCTCTATTATGTGCTTATCTGTTTTTTGAATAGCTCTGTCAGGGAGATCAGCAATACAATAATTTGTTTCTGGTTTTCCTAGATCCAGAATTATTTTTTCTTTCCCGTCAGAGGTGTCAAAAGAGAAGTTAGGATTATTCTTGAATATATCATCAGTAACAATATTGTTACCGTTCACTGGCACAGATACCAAGCCTGTTTTTTTCTTTATCTCCCTCGCTGCTGCCGTCCAGGTTAAATGACCTCCTAACCCCATCTTACACCCCTTCACTTTTGTCGATAGACTGCGTGGCAGAAATATAATTGTCTGCTACAGACTCTATACTTAGGTCTGGCCTCTCAAACCCTGTTTTATGCTCCAAGACTTCTAGAATGCCAGCAACGATTTGTTTAGTGTCAACTTTCGGGGGGTTATACAGAGGTACTCTCTCACCTATCTTATAAGTTTCCTCTAATTGAATTACTACCCCATTATCCTTGACTAATTCTTTCGTGCCACCATTATGAGAGCATAGGACTGGGACTCCGCAGGCTAGTGCTTCAACCACAGTATTAGGGCACCAGTCTAACCACGCTAGATGAATCATAGCGTCCGCTGCAACGTACATGGGGGGCAGGGACTGAGGCTTAACATTCTCATGCATAATGACATTAGGGGGGAGAGATTTCACAGAAAGTTTATAGTCTTCGCCGCCGAGAACTACCAAGGCTACGTTCTCTAGGGATTTGTCCCTAAAAGCTTCAATCACCTCCTCCAACCTCTTATGCCTCCTCCAAGTTGCAGAAGCTATGCATACCTTAGAGTACTTAGATTTAAGATAATGCATGTAAGGATTTTCTCTTGTGTGTGGGGAAAAATACTCTGGCACCCCATTAGGTATTATAAAATTAGGGGTCCGCTCACCTCGGAAAGCTTCATACATTTTCTTGGAGAATTCGGACTGGAAGATCACCGCATCAAAGTTGTCGTAGCAACTAAAAATAGGAGAGTTCAGTTTATCCGTTAGTTGATTTTCAGAATCAAAATACAACCCATCCAACCTAAGGATGTTTTTCGCTCCACGGACATAAGGCCCCTCAATAATAGCAAGATTAATAAACTCCTCATCAAAACCATTCCCTCCTGGGAAGTAATCTCTGAATTTCCACCCTCTACCCTCTAAGGCTCCCCTCAATCTATGAGCAAATATCTCTGGTCCTATGAGTGGGGGGTACAAGTAATTAATGTGAAATTGCGTCATAATTCTCGGTAAGGCTCCTTACTCCTTATTAACACTGCCATATCCAACTGCTTACCTAACTCTTTTTTGTGAACGTTAAGATCGGTATCTAGATTATAGACATAGTTTATGTCGGAAAGAAATTTTGATCTTTTCTCTCCTGCCATCTCAAGCATTGGGAACATGAACGCTATGTCTCCAGCGCATTGTATAGTCTCTCCATTATCGTCCAGGAAGTCCTCAGGTTTGATCCTGCGCCACAAAAAAGCGCGAAACGTCCTAAGGTGTGAGATCGTTTGCCTCGCTTCACGGAGCTTAGAGAAGTCCTCAGGAGGCGAGGAGAATCCCATAGACAAATTCTTTTCACCATGCCACTGAACGAACTGCCCGTAGGTTACCCAAGTGTTCCCATCAGAGTAGGCTTCCTTAACCCTAGTGAAGACCTTCGGGTCAGGGAGGCAGTCATCCCCATCCACAGTTATAACAATGTCTTCGTCATCTATTTCGTCTAGCTCCATCACCTGAGCGTAGTTTCCTAGCTGATACTTCTTTTCTCTATTCCTGATTAGCTTAATCCTAGAGTCCTTTTCACAAAATTCTTTCACAGTCTCAGCGGAGGAATCTGTAGACATATCATCAGTAACGTAGCACACCCAATCCTTCTCTTCCTGGCTAATGATACTATCGAGGCAGTTAGCGATATACTCCTCGGCATTGAAAAGGGTGGTGAGGATCCTAATCATAATTCCAAAGCTTTAACCCACATGTCCAAGATCTCTTTTCTGTCTACTGGGAAGGCGGACCCCTCGGTATTCTTGTTGCCGTAAAAATTTGTCCCAGTCAAGTTACACTCCCCCTTTACTAGCGGAGCAACCTCGCTATCGGAGGAGAGAAACACGGACTCCACACTGTTGTACATCTCTTGCTTATCGCCACAGTGCCCCATCTGGACTACCTTATCATTTAGTAAGGGCTTCACCTTATCCTCGTAGTAATCTTTGTCAGTAACCTCTCCATATAATAGGACAGAATCGTATCCCTTATCCAAAGCTCTTCTGATGGAGACATGTGTGTTCTTGTTGCGATCTATGGTTCCGATAATACCAGCAGCACTACCTGTCTTCTCTTCCTCTTTCAGATCGTCATAGACGTTAGGTATAATATGGTATGGGTGATCGATTGCTTGCCACTTCCGTTGGTCATCATTTATGTAATGAATAAAATTATAGTGGGAATACTCCACATCCTTTATCGGAAACATGTTCTTCTCATGAACACTGAGAACCATCTTCTTACACATCGGGATGATATCATCAATCCTGAAGTAATGAACCAAAAATGTATCATCCATCTCAGGTTCGAGATTCTGAATCAGTGCCCCTTTAGAACATTTATCTAGATGCCAAGGGTGTCGCCCGTAGAACGTACAGTCGTATCCATTCTCGTTGAACAAGTCGCAAAGATTCATATACGCATGAGTTGATCCTCCTCCGTGGGTAAACCCACTAACTATCTTAATCTGCGACATCTTCTCTCTCCCTAGGATCAAACGTTAACTTAAAACATTCCTCATACAAATTTATTCTGCTTGCTACAACATTTCTAGCACTAAAATCCTGCTCCGTGATAGCATGGAGGTTTTCACCCATCTGCTTTCTCAACCCATGCTCTTTGATCAATCTTGTCAAGACCTTGACCCACTTTATTTTCGACGCTCCAGGCGGGATAAGGTATCCTGTTTTCCAGTTCTCAATCGTCTCATTATAGCAGCCAACATTAGAGGCCACTAGAGGCACCTTATACCTACCACATTCTGCCACTTTTATATCCGACTTCGAATCGTTAAAATTATTCATCTGGAGAGGAGCTATTGCTATGTCCATGTTAGCATACATCCCACCGTAAGAGTCTGGAGCCATGGCGTGATGGATTGTCCAATTTTTATGTCCCTTGAAACCACCTAAAAGAGTTTTCTTATACCCTTTCCAAACATCTACCTGCCAATCATCAGGATCGTCTTTATCTCCTTTAGGGGGATGACCATAGAAATCCCACCATACATTCTCCTGTCCCACTTTCTGGTTGACCAAGTGTGGGACCGAAGCAAACTCTTTTACATCAGGATCGTGATGAATGCCTCCCGCCCAGCCAATTCTTATTGGCCTATGCCCTACCTTTTTTGGCAAATTCCAGCAGGGTAAATCATAATCAATGCAGTTCTTGACCACAGCAAGACACTTGGCAACAAAAGGTTCAACCCGTTCAGCAAACTTTGATTGTGTTACCGTTACAAGATCTGAGGAGTAGTATAAATGCTTTGTTAATTGTGACAACCCCTTCTCTTCGTAAAGTTTCTTCAAGCGGTGTTCATCGTAAAGCTCTGTGAGTAAATCATCAGTATCAAAGTGAACAAACTTCTTAAACTCCTTCCCCTTACCTATTACTCTGGCTGTGTAATTCCCCCCGAAATTGCTGATGTTACTTACGACAATAATATGAGCCCATTTCATATTCTCAAACGCCCAATTGTCCTTCCACTGGCCCGTCTTTTCATCAAGGCCTAAGGGATTCTTGTCCAGCCTTACTTCAACTCTATCAGGACAGACTTCCTGTAGTTTCATAAAGGGCATAATAGCTCTGTAGTAAGCACAACCCCCTTCGTTAGCGGGGATAACTAAGATTTTTAATTTTTCACTCATGAAATATAATAGATAAAAAAAGAGAGCGAGGAATCACCCCCGCCCTCTTACGGTCCAACTATATTGTCAGCTCTTTTCCGCTAACTTATCATCCTCGAAAGCCTCCTTGCTAGACTCCGAAGAGTGAACCATGCCCAACGCTCTTCCAACACTCTTTACACCTTCTGTCAAATCCACACTACCGTTAACAGGCAGGATAGATTTCATAGCATTCTTGTAATGCTCTCGCTTTCTCCTAAACAGCAAGAGCAATAGAGCTTCCAGCCCCGCTAGAGGGGGGAAGAAGGTAGCTCCAGCCTTTGCCGCAGCGGACAACAGGGTACCAACTGCCCCCATGTCCCAGCTATCTCCTTCAGTGGACAGTGGAACGAACGCTGCGTCTGGCTTTAAGGAGTCCTCTGGTGCTACTACAACCACATCGTCCTTCCAAGATTCTCTATACTTTTCTGGAATCTTCTCGGTGGGAAGAACAACCAAGTCTCCTCTGCTTCCTTCCTTAACCTGATCGATTGTGGTGATAACGAGGTCCTTATCGTTAACCCAATCAAATACACTGCAACTTGCCAGCCCTGCTGAAAAAACCAACAGGACTCCTAACAAAAAGATTTTCTTCATACTACCCCTTCAAGTTCTTCAAGTATTCATTATCCTCTTCTTCGCCAGAGGATTCCATTGGTCGATCTTCCGAAGGAACCATACCCTCGGCAACCTCCTTAACAGCATCATACTCCTCAAGCTTAACAAGCTCATGGATGTCATGAAGTGACTCCATCCACGCAGAGATGTCTTGATTACTTCCTGCGGGTTCTGCCTTCGGCCTTGGTTGGCTTTGATCATACTTAGGCCAAGGACCATCCATAACCTTGATGATCTTGTAGTCATGGCCTGTCTGAAGATCAGTAATATCCCCAAAATCCTCATCCAGCATGGTGCTGATAACTTTCTTAAAAATTATCTGCCCCACGGAAAGAATCTTAACTTTCTGGTCCTCTTCAGAATCCCGAACGACTACGTTCATGTAGTAACGTTCTCTGGGCTTGATCTGCCTAGCCTTATTTGCGAACTCATCATCCTTGTCGCTCGACATTTTCCACAGCTTAAAGTAAGCATCGCAAAGTGGGCAAGCCTCGTTGTGAACCTTCCTACAATGAAAATTTCTGACGTTGCCGTCCGACATCTCCACTCTATGGATCTTGGTCTCTGCATAGAACTCCTTCTCGTCATCCTTCCAAGGAAGAATTCGAACCAAATTAGTTCCGTCCTCCAAGCGCAAGAAATTATTCAGAAAGGTCTGATCAGACTTGTTCCCGCTAAGTTCTTCGTGCTTCTTCCGCAGTGCTTCTAAATCGATTGCCATTAATTTTTTCTCCAGTTAGTTAGTTTGTTATTACGTTAGTATATCATAGCAGAATGTTTCAAAAAAGTAAATCAACTATACATATTTTTTTCTGCTCTAGCATTAGATGATATCTGAATCAGAGCATCCTTTCTTTGTGATAGAGAACCGACCAGCCCTTTCAACATCTCGTGTTGGGATTTCCTGTTACTTACCTGTTTCACAAAATTCTTATAATCAGGCCGCGAGAAAACAAATGCTTCCATAATCTTCTCAGTTATCTTCTCACCTGATTCTGTCTTCCTGGTGTATTCATCGTGCCTCGTCCGCGCAACGAACACCTCTAGATCTAGCTCCGCCTCCCTAAGCTTGTCCTTACATAGAGCCATCAGGCCATAATACTTTGAGTAAGTGAGAGCCTGTCGTTGTAGCTCCTCATCAATATTCGTAGGGTCAATCTTAGCAATGTTCGCTGCTATCTCATCGTAAACTTCCCACTGAAAATCATCCAGCGTTTCTTCTAGTCTATTCATTTTTATCCTCACAAAATAATATCTTAAATAATTCCGAGTTCAAATTTGCCAACAACAAGAAAGCTCTGCTGGTGAGCATCGTTAAAGATTCATTATTCTTCACAAACAGAGGCTCAACATCATCCTCGTCTCCACCTAGCCCACAACTCTCTAACATAATGTGAAACACTTCATGTATGAGGGTTTCTCTCGCCAAACCGTGCTCCATCCCTCTATCAAGATAAATTTCACACGCATCAAAATCTGTCTTCCCAAAACATGGATCGTTAGCGGTCTTAAGTCCCGTCTTATATATGATATTGAACACTCTCCATCCTGCATCCACAGTATCAATCTTCTTTGCCTTAAGCTTAGAAAATAAATGCTTTTTAGATTTCGGAGATACCCGAGATGTCATTTTCCATATCCTCCGTAATAGATCCCTCCATCATTCTTAAAGTGGTATAGTCTACGTCCATAGGAACAATATATCTTTGCTTGCTATCCCTAGCCTTTACCACATACGCTCTTATCCTCCCGTTATCGTATTCCTCCTCGGTTTGATTAAGTGACACAGCCCAGTCAGCAGTTCTAATCTTTCCGTAAGAATCCCCTAACTGAGCATCTGTAATAAGCTTTACCTTCTTCCCTTCCCTGTTCGTTTGAGTTGCAGTCCACACCAAACAGTTGTATTCGACTGCAAGCCCTCGAAGCTCCTCAGAAATTCTCTGCTGTGCCATATACTCAGCATCAACTGACCTCACGGGGCGAAGAAGTTCCAGGTAATCTACAATTACAAGATCAGGAATAAAGTTTTTATAACTCTTTAGCTGAACCAGTAAAGCCCTGATGGTATTAACCGTTGCTTGCCCTGTAGGATACTCCTTGATTATCAACTCGGAGCCAGGGAAATGCTCCTTAAACATCTCAAGCCTCTCATGCAGAGTGAGCTGGGTCGATGTCTCTTTAAGTTTTCTGTTAGGCAGCAGGGTTGTAACCGAGTCGAACCTATTTGCAATCTTATCCTCAGACATTTCAAGGGATACATACAATACCTTCTTTCCCTCCATTAATGTCGTTGCAGCTTGATTAACTAGGAACAAACTCTTGCCTACTCCAGGGGGAGCAATGACCATGCAAAGCTCTTTTGCGTTGTGCCCTCCTTCCAAGTAATGATTAAAGGTAGGCAACACAGTTTTAAATTTATCATCACCCTTCCTAGCGTTAGCTCTCTCCCATCTCTCTTTCACAGACAAGAAATAATCCTGCCCATAATCGACAGTCCTAGCAACCATCAGCGCGTTTCTGATGGTCTCTTCTGTTTCATCAAGGCGGTCTTCCTTAACAAGCTCGACACACTTCCTAATTGCCTCCTTCACCTCTTGCTTTCTAGCGAAGTCCTCAATCAAATCCAGATAATAATCCCTGCTATCGAGGGAGCTGGTATCTAGATTGTTAATATAATGAATCTCGTCTTCGTAGTCTGAGAGATCCTCCTTAGAACCTTTCTCTTTCTTTACAAGCTCCATAAGGATATCGTCTGACGGCAGCTTGTGATACTGTTCAAAGTAACCCCTAACGGCAAGGAAGAGATTGCTGTGAACAGTGAACTCGAAATGATCAGGCTTAACAAGGTTTGAGATTTGGAGATGGAAATCCTTATCTGCCTTAAGCAAATACAGAATTGCCCTTTGAATGTTGTCAGAAAAGTTGTACTTCATGTTGTTACCTGTTAGTAAATAGAATTTAAGTTGGGGTTGATGTCTTTGTGTGGATCTAGTCCTGCATTATTATGCATATCTCTAGTTAATTTTCTAGCAATATCTGTCCTCTCTCTTACTCTTTTATCAGAGCACTTCTTAACCAAGCCTTCCTTTGCCATTTTTTTGTAGTCTGGGACCACTCTCTTGTATACTTTCGCGCTATCTTGTCTTCGATCTTTAGAAAATTGTACCTCGTTATTCAGGAACTCGTTGGCAGTATCCTTGTCCATCCCTTCCTTTGCAAATCTTTCTGCTCGTGAACGATTCGTTTCGAAGTCCATGCCTTTAAAATGCACTGCGGGAGCACCATACACCCTCGGTCTCATCTTTTTGCATGTCTCGCAACGACTTCTCTGTGGAGCTTTTTTCATAGAAGCCTTCTTCTCCCAGGAAACTTCACACTCCTCACATTCAAACCTATAAAAGGGCATCGTTATTATTCGTGAATCCTAAGCATTATTTCCTCTTCCGCTAGAACAGAAAATTGATTTCCTCGCAGGGTAACTTGGTTCCCTGCAAAAGCAGGCATCAACACAATGTCTCCTACCTTTATGCTCACACAATCAGGGCCAATACCAAAAACAGTTCCTTCAATAGGCTCCTCCTGAGAGCCTTCTGCTAAAATAATTCCACCTTGTGTCACTGTTTCTGCATCTTTCCTTTGAACCAATACTCTATCACCTAGAGCCTCAACTTGCAACTTCTTATTCTCTTTTTTCTTAACCACATTCACCTCCCGTTAAAGAACAGACTGATCCATCAGAAACTGTCTCCTCTATTAAAGAAGAATCCCCTAGATACTTCTTAATATTTTCTGAAGTTAAAGGAATAATTTCTAGTGGCTCCTGTCCCTTAGACCCTGCCTTGTAAATAGTTAGCCCCTTAAGGTAGGGCGCAAAGGACAGCGCAGTTTTATTAAGTTCGTCTGATTCTGCATCAGAAGGCAAGTTAATCGTTTTACTAATGCAGGAATCTATGTACCTCTGAAATACAGCCTGGACAGCTAGGTGCTGCTTAGGATCAATGTCATAGGCCCCCACAAAATTATCTAAGGGGAGACCTTCTTCGTGGAAATGCTTAAACAAAGGATCAACTACCACAGTCTCCGTCCAAGTATTCCTCTCCCTATAACGACGATGATACATAGCAGCAAAGATAGGCTCGATACCAGACGATACTCCATGTACCATGCTAATAGTGCCAGTAGGAGCAATGGTGAGCATAACAGCGTTTCGTATGCCGTGCTCTTTAATAAGCATCCTAATTCTCGCAGGTAAAGTTCTAGCAAATTCTTCATTTAAATACTTCTTAGCGTCAAACGCAGCAAATGGCCCTTTGTCTCTCGACAAGTAGACCGATGTCTTATATGCCTCGTCTCTAAAGGTAACCATGAGACGGTCAGTAAACTCTAAACACTTGTCACTACCATATTTTATACCAAGCTTGATAAGCATGTAATGGTACCCCAAAATACCAAGACCAACTCTCCTTGAGCGATGCCCTACCTCCCGACATTCTGGTGTAGGGAAAGAATTTACGGTCAACACATCATCAAGGAATCTAACTCCTGTGCGAACTGCATTAGCAAACTTCTTCCAATCAAACTCCCCATCAACTACCATGTTAGAAAGATTGACATGCCCTAAGCAACAGTTTCCATAACTTGGTAAACTGATTTCGCCACAAGGGTTAGTAGACTGCATCTCCTCAAAATAAGAGACGTTAGTATACTTATTAGCTAAGGACAGATTGAAGATGCCTGGGTCTCCAGACTCCACAGCATTGCTCCACAGCTCTTCCCAAAGTTCTTTTGCCATCAGGGGATACTTATCGACTAGCGTAAATTTATCCTCAGCACCCAAACTATAATGATTGCTGGCTCGCGCTAAAGCATCCTCCTCGTTCAGACCTACCACACTAATGGTCTCAGACTCGCCGTTCGACTCCCTGTCAATGCGATACACGTAGTATTTCCTACTGTTAAATGTGAAGTACCACTCCTCATTATTCTCGCAAGCCTCAAAAAATCTGTCAGTCACGGCAACCGAAATATTAAAATTAGAAAGTTGCTTCTTGTCTAGTTTCACATGAAGAAACTCTAGTAAATCAGGATGAGTAACATCAAGAATACCCATCAAAGCAGTCCTTCTATTCTTTCCTGCTCTTACATGATCTCCTATCTCGTTTATCATCTTCATAACGGAGACTGACCCTGGAGCTGAGTTGGGAATGTTCTGAATGTCATCGCCTCTTGGGCGGATCTTACTAAAATTAAACCCGATACCTCCACCCGCACAGGAAATCTTGTACACATCCTGAATAGTCTTTCCTATAGACTCCACGCTATCCTCAGGAATAATCACGTAGCAATTAAGAAGGTTATATTGTTTTCTTCCTGCGCCGAATAGAATCCTACCCCCAGGAATAAAATCACCAGAGGAAATTACCTCAAAGAATTTCTTTGATATCTTCTCCTTGTTTTGGTCACTCTCAGCAGACGCTACATGATTAGCTACTGCTTTAGACCTGTCCCCCCACCCCTTCTCTCCAGGGTAGGCATACCTCTGTTCGAATATTCTCTGCCCTAGCTCATTCAGTTTCGCAATGCTCATCTCTACTCCTTTAATTTAGATATTCCGCGAGACTTTATCATAGTAATCTTGTTATCAAAATCCAATACAGATTTGAAATGATTGTTGTGGGTAATTATAAACAAATCCTTGGTTTTTTTCAATTCTTGCATCAATATATACAACCCTTGCACACCATCCTCATCTAAATTCTCAGCTACTTCATCAAAAAAAAGTAGATTTGGCTTGTTCTCTTTTGTTAAACTTAACAAGCTCTGTAAAGCTAACAGTATGGAAACATTAACCTTCCTACGTTCTCCGCCTGATAAGGAAACGTGCTGAACCTCCATACCGCAGGAAGTAATTTTTTCATTTAATTTCTCATCAAATTCTATCGACAGCTTCGCTCCAGATACCAGAGATAGAAATCTATTGCAAGTGTTGTTTAGATGATCCAAAATATTTCTAACAACAAACCTAACTAAGCCCTGTTCAGAAAAAGCTTTCTCCCAGAACTTCATCACCTCATAATCTGTCTGGCTGTTAACTTTCTCTTTTTCCCTCTTCTGAATCTTAACCTTTAACGTTTCAATGATTTCTCTAAAGGTATCTTGACGAACGCACAGGTCATTAAACTTTCCATACTCGGACAACTTTTTATGTGAGATTGGGACATCAATACTGTCTCTTTTTTTGATCAGCGTGTCTATCTCGTCAGACTTAGCTTCTCTTAACCTAGAAAACTGATGTACTTGGTAGTCGTACTTCTCTATGTCCTCCTCAGTTTGAGACACCTTAACATCTTGATTACAGGAGGGACACTCCTCAGTATCCTCGTACACCCCCTTGTTAATTTTTAAAATAAGTTCATGGCTAACTTCATCTAGCTTTGTTATCGCAGTCTTCGCCTCAAATATCTCTCTACATGCCGCATCATATTCTTTTTCTAGCCTCACAACCTCGCTAGGGTCGAATGATTTTATGTTCTCAGGGAAATCACACCCCTGTTTACTCTTCTCTATGTCGCTTACCTTGGTCTCCAGCCTTTTTAATTCGCCTAGATGTTCTTTAATCACAGAAACTTTAGACTTAGCCTCAGAATTATAAGAAGACTTGTAACTCCTTATCTTCTCTCTCACTCCAAACAACTCGTCCAGGTTTAGAAAGTTCTTTATTATTGTTCTCTTGTCCTCTGGGGTTGCGCTCAAGAAGTCTACGTTATTATGCTGCCCCAGGATCATGGAAGACATGAACGTCTTGTAGTCTATCTTCAGGTAAGACTCAACAATCTTCTGGGTCTCCAATGCGCTAGCTCTGGTTAAGCTTTTCTCTCCCTTGCGGAACTCCAAAGATGTAGGCTTCTTCGACCTTATGATTACCACCTCGTCATCTAAAAATAATTTAACACTGCACCCTTTGTTCGCAATGTTGTTAATCAAAGCAGCCTCAGTAGATTTTCTAATGGTCTTTCCAAACAACCCCCAGACAACAGCCTCAAATAATGCGCTCTTGCCTGCCCCGTTAGAACCTCCCGTATCCTTGTTAACCCCTTCAACCAAGGTTATTCCTTTATACTTCTCGAAGTTTAGCTTTACATCCTTTATAGAATAAAAATTTCTTATTTCGATTCTCTTAATCTTCATGCCTTAACAACTCCAAGCCTTGCATTAAGTCTCCCTTCGATAGAGTGGTGGTATTCTTGTTAACATAATCCTCTATCATCTCATCTGTTATAGAAAATACATCTGAAGAGGGGACGTAATCACTAAGCTCCTCCTCACTAAATACAGGATTAAACTGAATGTCTATACTCTTAACCTTGCAGTGCTCATAGAGATCTTCCTGTAAGCCAACCTGATTCTCTTTCGAAAGAGAGTCTACCCAGACCCTGAGCAAGGTGAAGTAATCTGGATCATTTATCTCGTCCAAATTATTGTAAAGATCCTCTATTGCATAGACCAAATGTCTCGGTCCCCCACAAGCTGGCACCTTCTTCTGGCTATACTGCCAGTTGTAAGGCTCTCCCTCTAACACACCGTAGTAATTGGTCTTACCAGCCTCTACATAGCTAGTAGTATACTGAGTCCCTAGGACAGTAACATTTTTTCTTCTAAAATTTGAGTGAAGATGCCCCAGAAAAGTGCGATTCCTAAACTCATCAAGAGTAATAAGGCTACTATACCTCCCAAGGATATTAGGGCAATCTGAATAACCAAAGTGACCAAATACCAGAGACTTTTCAGGGACAGATTCCAAAGTTTTTTTAATAATATTTTCATTTTCATAATGAGGTATAAAGAACCACCCCATAGAGGTATCCATACCTACGTGCTCATAAATGTTAACGTTAGATTTTGCGAATAATGTAAGGGCAGTGATACCATCGTCTGCCTTGGTTTCCGAATCGTGATTCCCTCTTAGGATATGAACTTCGCTGAACATCGAATAATAGTTCAGGAGATCCATTAACTTTAGAAGTGTGGTGGGCTTGGGTGATCTGCGAATAAAAACATCTCCCATCATTATGACATGAGTGTAGCCTCCACCCTCGTAGATATTTTTCAAGCACTCTATCTGAGCGTCCAGGTATCCAGGCATAACATTACCTAGATGATTATCGGTTATAATTAAGGCCTTCATTTAGGCTCTAAACCCCACCAATCAAACGTCTTAGCCAGACCCTCCCAAAAAAGTACCTTCGGTTCGTAGTTCAAAAACATTTTAGATTTCTCCAGGCTAGCTAGAGTATGTCTAACATCACCCTTCCTGTCTGGGGCTTCCTTTACTTCTAGTCCAGAGAACTTCTGCTGACAATAATCTAGTATCCTTATAAGGGGGATTCGTTCACCTCCAGCGACATTAAAGCATCCTCCGCGAGCGGTACCTTCAGCCGCTAGAATATTAGCGTCTACCACGTTATCTATGTAGCAAAAGTCTCTGGACTGATAACCATTGCCGTCCAGCCTGAGAGGCTTACCATTCTTAATTGCGTCACACCAGGAACATACCACTGTAGAGTATGCTGACTCGGCAACTTGTCCTGGGCCGAAGACGTTGAAGTATCTAAGGCAAATAATATCTAATTCATACAGGTCAGAGAATATGCCAGCAGCATCTTCTATTGCTGCTTTCTGCCAAGCGTAAGGAGATTTGGGATGTCTAGCCATATACTCCTGGACAGGTTTAATTACTGTTGTCCCATCAAAAATACCGCCATATACAGATGATGATGATGAGAATATTACTTTCTTAACATTTCCTATACAAGCGTGAAATAACTTCACCGTCTTTAGAATATTATTATCTGTAGTCTCCACTGGATTCTCTACTGAGTAGGCCACTCTAGGGATTGCAGCTAAGTGAAAAACCATATCATACTTTTTATCCCTTATAGAATCTAGTATGACTGAATCAGTAAAATCCATAGGCCAGAGAATAGCGCCTTTAACGCCTTCAGGAAGAGGCTTGTCGGGATCGCCCTCGCGGAAATTATCTACTACTTCTACTTTCCACCCCTCTTTAAGCAGTCTCTCGGTTAAGTGGGCTCCTATGAATCCACATCCCCCTGTTACTAAGGCTCTACGTTGCATACTTTTATCTCCTCCCCATCTCCGAAAGATTCTCCCACTAGAATCTCTATGTCTAGCGGGACAGAAAAATCAATACCAAAAGTCTTTTTAATATACGGATAGTTCACCATCTCATCATAGATGATACGACAAGCTTCGTCTACCTCATCGGCAGGGGCAATAGCTTCAATACTATCGTGAACCGTACTAACAATCCTAGCCTTCATACCCTTCTGCTTAAACTTCTCAACAATACCTAGAAGCGAACAGACCAGAACGTCCGAAGCAGTGCTTTGGATTGTGAAATTAATCCCCTGTCTTATAGCCTTGTTGGCTACGGTACGATTCCTAGAGGCAACGTCAGGGAGATTCCTTCTCCGACCGAATATTGAATAAGCGTAACCGTTCTTCTTGATAAAGGCCTCAATGAACTCCATATACTTAAAGATCCCTGGGTAGACATTCTTGTATGCCTCGATGATCTTCTCAGCCCTCTTCAGTCGAATGCCCATAGTCTCAGCGAGGTTAAAAGCTCCTCCCCCATAGACGATAAGGAAAGAAACTGTCTTAGCTATCTGTCTCTCCTCTTTTGTGACATCCCCCTCTTTCTTGTTAAAGAGTAGGCTCCCAGTATAACTATGGAGATCTCGCCCCTCGATGAAAGCTTTCTGCATGTTATATTCTTTTGCAACATGAGCTAGGACACGCAGTTCCATCGCACTGTAATCCACGGTTATAAACTTGTATCCATCAGGTGCTACAAAGATGCTACGGATATTATTCTCTGTCTCTCTAGGTAAAGTGTGAAAGGAAACTCCCTTACTCTCCTGAGCAGTGTAGGCTGTGCATGAGAGCCTCCCTGTGATGGTGCCATCGAGCTTGTAGTCCACATAGATCTTGTCGCACCCGTTAAATTTAGCGGCCTTCCTGACCCCCTGTATGTACGTCTTGTATAGCTTCTCAGATTTGCGAAGGTCGAGTAATTGTTTCACAAAATTTCTAGCACTCTTGAGGGCGGGTGTAGTAAGTTCGGAAACTCTCCACTTACTTATCTTCTTACTCTCATCTCTGTGTCTCCACTTGGTCATTCCCTGGTCCTCAACTCGTTCTCAATTTGTTCTAATAATAGCTTCAACGTGGGGGCAGACACGGAGGGAGATCCCTTTGCAGTCTTGTCAGGGGGATAAAGATTAAACCCCCCCTCTCTGGTATACAGCACCTCAATCAAATGGTTATTAGAGGACAGGTTGTCCTCCTTATTTACCTGCTTGAAAGCATAAAGAGAATCAGCTTGATCTACATTCTTTTCAAACAACTCCTTCCCTACCGTCTTCAACTTTTCTTGAGACACATCTAACCCTGCATACTCCATATCCTTAAATGCCTCTGTCGCAGGAGCCATAAGATTTTCGTATAATCCTAGCATCCCATACTCCTGTAGCTTCTCCTCGCATATATGGAAGAGCTTCAGAGTGAAATAAGCATCCAGAGCGTTGCCCTTAGCACAATCATGTAAGGACATACTACTCCAGTCGAAATTTTTAGGATTGTTGACAGTGAGCATGAGTATATAATAGGGAAAGAGAAGTTGTATGGCTAAAAGAAAAGTAAATCCCTGGGCTGTGTGCCATAAAGCCACAGGTCCCAAAAAGGACTCGAAGCATGAACGTTGTGTGATGCAGGTTAAAGCAAAGCACGGGATAAAGGAAGTAAAAATGAATAAAAATTATGAAAGAATGGCAGAAGTGTTATATGAGCTTACCATTAATCTCGATCCAGCAATAGAGCGTGGGAAAAGGATATTGTCCCGAATAATTCCTGGGGGGAAAGCTAGGGCAGCAGCGGCGGCGGCAGAGAAGGCGGCAGCAGAGAAGACGGCAGCAGAGAAGGCGGCAGCAGCGAAGAAGGCCGAGAAAGCAGCGAGAGCGGCGAAAACTAAACAACAGTGGGACGCTGGTGAGCATCCGAGACAAAAATGAATAAAGTTTACGGGAGAATAACTGAACTGCTGCTAAAAGAGATCACCGCTGGAGGTGGCCCAGGACATCGTACATCTTCTAGTGGCTATATTGGGAAGGCATCAACCGCATCCAAAGGGAGGCCTGGGAAGAAGGCCAGAGCTAAGGCTGCGCGATTACGCCACACAGAACGTGCCATGGATCCTGAAAAGCCTTGGGTTGGGGCTCAACCCTGGTCAGGTTTTTCCAAAGTCGATCCAAAAACGGGCGAGGCTGCTCCAGGTGAGGGTGTGAGAGTCTTGAGGATTAAAAGCTCTCCAACTCCTTAGGAAAGTAGATCTTCACTAGCTCCATCAAACTCTTTGGAGTGTTCTCATCGATGAGATGATGCATCAATTTTGTATCCCATACATTCTCCACCTTTATACCATACTGCTTCAAGAACTTAAGATCAAACTTAGCATTGTGAAATACCTTCTTGTTCCTCTTGTTGGATAGGATCTCAGAGACAGCCCTAAGAATACTCTCCTTCATACTATCTTCCCACTCCACTTCCTTGTGATCAATAGGCAGAACCCACCCCTTATCCTTAAGACTGAAGGCTATAGTCATCATCTTATCCCTCAGGAAGTCCAGCCCTGTGGTCTCAATGTCACAGGCAATTGTCTCAGAGGTGTCTATTAACTCGGAACAAAACTCATTCAAGTCCTCATAAGACATGATAACCTTGTAATCAAAGCTGTGTGATACCTCCTTGTTAAGGATATACTTATCGATTGAATTCTTTATGTCCGTATCAAATAAGAACTTATGACGAGGTTCATTGATAACAGTTTGTGGGTGGAACAAGGGGACCACTGGTATGCCCTCATACATGAAGCACCTACCTCGCTTGGAGCTGATGCCACTCTTCTTGATTAGCATCTTCATTGCAAGGTTGCCACAAACAAAGATTAGCCTAGGGTTTACGTGGCGTATTGTATCTGTTAGATACTCCCTGCAAATCTTCATGTTAGAGGGGGACATATCTGCCTCCTTAACTGCGGGGCACTTTACTGATGGAGATGTGGTCCATGTAAACCCTGAGTATCCTGACAGCCCACCCTGGAACAGAGCTATCTCTTCCTTTTTGAACGCTGTCTTTTCATATCCGTTCCACTTATAGGAGTCGGAGAGGAAGAGAACATCTGAAGCAGGTAGGTCTTCATGATCCATATGAGCGTGAAAAGGCTTGCTAGAATTCTTAAGAATAGAGCAACCTTCACAGGAGGTTGTTGTGCTGGATCCACTGTAAAGTCTTTCTAGTTCAAACATTACTATTATATGGTATGGTTAAGAAGCATTATGTAGATAATAAAAGATTTGAAAAACTGATCAAAGCTTACCTCAAGGATAAGAAAACCAATGAGGAGGAGCTGATGAGCATGTTCGATAAACTCATTTCCAATATTATAGACTCTTTCGGCTTCAATGTCGATAAGGATGATGCTAAACAGGAGTGTTTTGTTTTGATACTTAAGACGCTGAAGAACTTCAACCCTCAGAAGGGCAAGGCTTTCAACTTCTTCACGACCATTATACTAAACAACCTGAAACTTCTCTACACAAAAAACAAAAAATACAATGAAAAGATATCAAACTATATCGAGAAGGTTACTGGTCAGCACCCAAGTTCTTTATAAATGTTTGGTAGATATCCTTCCTTATACACTCTATCTCCGTTTAATGTGATGAGATAGGGCACTCTCTTTGTTTTGAATATAACAAAAGAATGGGGCATTGTAAAGCTATTAATCACATATAACTTTGCCTGTTTTCTATAGCCCTTTAGCTTCTCCACAAGATTAGATGACCACTCGTCCCACATAGATGTGAACAAGATCCTAACTTTCTCCCCAGACTTTTTTTGATCGCGGGTGACCTTATTGATCTGGTTCTCCTTGTCCAAGAAAATAATATTTTCGTCCATTACTCTACAATTTCTATTCCAGAGGGATTAAACTCGTCCTTATGCTCTTCGGCATATTTCTGGACCATCTCCACTAACTTCTTGTTCATGGATTCAATGCCTGTTAAAAATATACTCTTCACAAAATCGTCAAGAGGAACCTCCTCAGGCTTTACAGTGTCAGTAAAAGCTTTGAAAGCTTCTGTCTCTTCCTTATTTAACTTTATTTGAAATTTCATGCGACCTCTACTTCTTTCGTCAAGACGAATTTTCCATCCGTCAATATTTAATTTAACAGTCTCTGGCATAGGCTATAATAGATTGATGTCGAAAAAAATAAAAGACAATTGTGATCTAGAGGCTTTAAAGCCTAAGAAGAGGGTCAACAGCAGGGCTAAAGGGCAATCCTTCGAAAGAAAAATTTGTAAATTTCTCAACAGTAGGTTTGAAACCAAGGAATTCTGCCGTACTCCTGGGAGTGGAGCCTTTGCTACAACACATGCTCTCCCTGAATATTTAAAGATTCATGGTGATCTAGTAACTCCCAAAAACTTTAGGTTTATCGTCGAGTGTAAAAAGGGTTACAACAAAGAGAACCTGAGCAGCCTGTTCAATGATCGGTCTGCATTCTACACTTTTATAAAACAATGTGAAAAAGATTCACAGAGAGCAGGAGTCCCATCTATTATTATATGGCAACAAGATAGAAATGAGATATTAGCAATATTAAATAATCAACTTGTTGATGATATAACTCTATATTCAAATAAAGAATATAAACATCTAATCTTTAATAAATATATAATATATAAATTTAAAGACTTGCTAGACTTAGATAATGATTTCTGGTTTACCTAGCTTCGAGAATCTTATATAGAATATCTCTTTGATTCTCTAGATACTCTTCAATAACATTGTTTATTGGATCATGAGCATCAGCATTAACCTCTTCAGGAACACTTGCTGACCTTGATTTAGGCGTTGCAATCTCATTCAATAGACCTCCAGATGCATGAGTAACGAATCTAGTATTCCTAGAGAAGCCTCCGTCTACCGTTTCACTAGACTGACCCTCAGCACCAAAGCTAACATAAGTATCTTTATTCCCATCAAGAACAAGCTTCGTTGTAAATGAGTTTGTGTTAGGTATAGAGACTGTCATGCCCCTATAGCTCCTCCCGTTCCTGAATGCCTTAACCACCTCCAGAACCTCATTATGCCTAAAGTATTTCAATTCACCATCAGCGATGGATCTAAAATCCCCACTGTCCCCATTATTAATTGATCCACCTGTTAGGAAAGTGTTAACCGCCAGATAATCAGTCGCAGCTCCCCCGCTTCTCTCTCCATCGTTCTCCTGCGCTACTCGTTTCATAGTATATCGCTGTCTTAGGAATCTAGAGATAAGCTCTCGTGCTCTCTCTTCACCTTCGGGAGTATCTAATGTAGTTTCCCCGCCTTGCTTTCCCATCAGGGTATTTAATTGGCTATATAACTCAGACCTACTATCATCTTCGTTGGTACCTTTAGGGAACAACTCACCGACAGTGGTGTTATCTAAAATATCATCTAACGTACGTTTCGCAAAATTCTGTAAGGCGTTATGATTAGTAGTTAAGATGCCTCCCTCCTCATCGGAAACTGTCGCATTCGCAGGCAAATCTCTAACTCTATCATCAATATCCTTTATCGATTTATGCACACCTAACATTGCCTGTTGCGCTACCTCGTCCATACCCAATTCACTATAGGTGTGTTCTCGCATCTCTGCCCAATGAGGTTCACTCGCATCTATAGCCCCCCCAAGAACTTCATCTACCTTATTAAATTCAAGTTCTCCAATTTTTGGATTCCCAAGCCCATGCTCGTAGTGCTTCAGTCCTGTTCCGTGAACGCACACCTTTGAGTTTGCATCACGCAGTCCTTCGACCGCTAGGAAATCATCCCTGAGAGCGGTGCTATTCTCAAAGGCCTCTTTAGCACTCATTCTCCGTATCATTTGATTATTATCGATGTCCTCCTCAGAGAACCCCTTCCGCAACAAACCATCTCTCGCCTTGCCACACTTTTCATCGTCTACCCAGATAGCATTAACATCTGCCCTTCTCCCCCCTCCAGTGATTGCTCCGACTGGAACTATCATATCCGCATCCAACAAATCATCACTCTCCTTGGACAACTGGAAGATACCTCTGACCATATCAGCTATGCCCTCTCCTTGGATGCCAGTGCTCTGTATGGATCTAAGAATCTCTTGGTCCTCTGCTCTAATTGCAGAATCACCTAACTCAAAACCTCTGGCCCATTGATGAGCTTCTCTCCACTTGTGAGCTTCCCCTACAAACTCTCCCACCTCTCTCTGAAGAGCTGCACACGCTACGGGTTGAGGGGGGTGCTCAACCTCCATCCCCATCTCTCTAGCACCAATACATTTCTTGGCAAGCATTCGAATAGTTGAAACCCTTTCTAAATTCTTGCCTCTCCAGGAAGATATGCCTGCGGTCGCCGCCTTCAAGGGGAGCACGTCAAATTTAAAATTACCCCTGTCTTCTGCCACCCTCATAGCGGCTGTTATAGCTCTCCCATTGTCTTTGAACAGCAAGCCCTCATTAGGACCTCCCGTTCTCAGGAAGACAGACCCATCTTCGTTAAAAGCCATATTGGATCTCAACTCCAGAGCCTCCGACTCGGATATCTTATCTAAGCTAGCTTTGGATAATAAGTTATGAAGCCTACTAGCTCCAACCGCTAGATCTACTGGGTCCATTGCACCTAGCCTTGATAACCTGCCCTCCTCATCTCGAACAACTCTCTTACTATTGACAAGCTGCCTTTCTACTGATCTCCCCGCAGCCCCAGTAAAGGACCCTGCAAATCCCTCTGCACTACCTCCAGGGATAGTCCCTAGAATATCTTTATGAGGCCCTAACTTATCAAACAGATTTCCAGATAATCTATTCATACCTAGGAACCAGTCACCAAGCCTATCCCTTATTTCCTGGCTCCCAGACTCTAACATAGTCCTAATCGTATCCCCTGGAGCAGCCCCTCCACCAAAGACCTCCTGCTCCTCACCCTCAACAGGAGCAGCCTCTTCATCACCTGAAAAAAATGTTAAAAACTCTTTCCACACGTCAGGTATTACTTGGCCAGTCCCATTTGGCGGAGGCGCATCAATTACCCTCTTCTGCCTTACTCCGCCTCTTGGCCAGGGAGCCACAACCAACACAGCTCCCTCCGATGATACATACCCTCTGATGGGACTGCCATTCTTGGTTGCTCCTATTTCAACAGGGGTATCATGGGTGCCACCCTTCGCCGCCTCCAGCGCAGCTTGAGCCTGAGCTTCTGCATTGCCCCCTTGCTCCATTATCGTAAGCTTGAACTTCCTCTTCTTTAACTTATCAAAGCTTTCAAGGAGTTCCTGATAATATTGCATAGTGTATTATAGTGATATAAGAAAAGGCCCAACCGAAGTCGGACCTTTTGGATTCAGATGTTAGTGCATCTCAGTAGTTAAAGTTATCCATGAAATCATAGCGGAATGTAACTTCTATAGTATGGAATTCATTAGTGGCATAATTGAATTCAGCAGTCTTCCATGATTTCACCCAAACACCATAAAGCTCTGTGGTAGCGTGAGGATTTAGAACATTGTCTAACTGAAGGATAGAGAGCTTCATAGCTTTAAATGACTTGTCTCCTCGTGGACCACCCTGCTTGGTTAGTTCACCAGTCATGGGATCGTAGCTTGTTTTAAACCATCCCCACAAGTCTGAGGCTACTGTTTTGAGCATGAGATTATCGAAAGTAATTGTAATCTCTTCGGGAGAAGCCTTACCTGGATAGAATACCCTATCGTTAACACGATCAACGGTAATGTCTTCCACCGTAAATCCAGCGGGGCTTACTTGCTTCGCTGCAAGAGTAAAGTCTCTGGCAACGGTTCCACCAGCAGGCACACCTTGGAACTGAAGTTCGAATTGGTATGCTCTTACCGAATCGAGATCCGTAGAGACTTGAGGTAGATTTTTACCGCCAGTAAACTTTCTACCGAATTGAGTTTGATATAGTGAAGTCGCCATTATTTATTATCCTCCTAATTGCGCGGACTGATTCGTCAGGTTAAGCTCAAAGATTATGATCTCAGCAGTCTTCGTTGGCTTGAGGAGAACCTTGCACCAAAGCTCGTTCCTATCAACTCTAACTGGAGTATTTACTGTATCGTCACATACGACACGGAATTCAACAAGACCTCTTCTCCTCTTGATATCATCCAAGAACGGATTCAAGGTTTCTTCAACTTGTTGCCAAGTGAACTCATCATTTGGCTCGAAGACAAAAGGCCTGCCTGCTTGCAGAAGAACTTTCCTGATGAAGATCATCAGCCTGCGAATGTTTACTCTATCAAGAGCGGTTGCAGTTCTTTGTGCAGTTCTCTGCCCGAATATTGTAATTCCTTGTTGCGGGAAGTTAGCAATTGGGTTAATAACATTTCCACCACTGTACATGGAGTCTCTGTCACCTTGATTTACTATAACTTCCACATCAACAGGCTTGGTTAATCTACCACGATTGTAGCCAGCAGCAGCGAACCATGGCTCACCAACATTATCGGTGTAAACCATTTGCCTTATAGCGAATATTGCTGGATCATACCAACGATCCTTGCCATCATGGACGCTGAATACCTTCAACCATGGCCAATAGATCGCAGCATAGTTACTTGTTATAGCAGCGGTTCTGCCTCCACCCTGCCCATTAGACCAATCGATTGCGTCTTGAGCACCGCCAACAGCGTAGGGAGGAGCTACCACAGCGAGGAAATCCTGTGTGGTTTCTGCTAGGCTGATCAAGGCATTCTGAACAGCCTGCCTAGTATACCCAGGGACAGCAGCTATTGAGATATTAAGAACCTCATCATCCAGGGCCTGCATACCAGTCTTTGCACCCCCTGATGTAGTACCGATCAAGTTAGTGTCATTAGTATTATCGCTTGCAGACTGGCCGTTATTGCCACCAGATAAATTATAAGTCCCTTCAATTGCCTTCACAAACTTAGGCCTAGCGGGGTGCTTCTTGCCGATAGCAGCATCGTCCCCGACATTGGTGAGCGCAGTCCCACCAGATGTCTGCCACCGCATACTAACTCCATCCCACCCATGAGCTATCTCAGTGAGGGGTTGACCGAAAGAGTGTAGTGCGTTAGGGGTTATTGTCAGAAGACCTGAAGCAAAGAGGTTTCCCTTAATGTAATCAGACTTAGGATTATCCTGACCAACATTGATTACATCCTCAACAAAATCCTTATTTTTTGTCAGAGAGCATTTGAAAGTTTCAACTGGCTGACCCCCGTCATTGACATTGAGAGTAAAGTAAGGACCGTTCTGGTTAGTAACAGTAATACTAGCTCCACTAGTCTCCCCGTTAGGCTTCTTCCCAGCGTTGTAGCCAGCTCCAGGATTCAGAGACTCAACAAGGTATCCGAAACCTGAAGTGGTTTCTCCTGGGTATATTGATCCTCCATACACTTTAATTGCACTCGCAAAATAATTGTGCGATGCAGTGCCCCCAATACCTTCGCCCGATACAGTTCCCGAAGGAGTCGCAACAGCTTGGAATATTTCCATACCCTTATTAGAGTTATTATCTTCATGGACAAACGCAGATAGCTCCATATACGCACCAGACCCAGCGAATCTACTAACTATATATCCAGACGCAGCACTCTCCTTATCCCAATGAACACCTAGATTTCCTGTTTGTAAAGACCCACCGAATACTTTCGCCAATGCCTTACCCTGACTTGAGGCATCAGCATTGGCAGTAAAATTATTTTTAATGTTAAACTTTTTAGGATAGTCGTATTGCTTAACGCCATTATTATTATACACCTGAGCGTAAATAGTCGCGGCTGCTCCCCCAGTGACACCGAGACCGTTGTCATCGGAGTTTGGCCCAGACACCAAAACCGCAGGACAACTACCGAATTGTATACTAGCAGAAGCATCAGCAGCATCAGTACTAGCTGCTCTTACATAGTAAAGGCTATTTGTGGTCTCCAATATCTCCAATGCACCTTCAAGACCCTGCCCTCTTATGGTCTCAGATGGCTCACCAAACGTATCTATTAATCTATTTGGACTAGTAATTAAGGTCGCTTTATTCACAGGACCCTTAGAGGCGAAACCCACCAACCCTACAACAGAAGAGTTAATAGTTGGGGGATATTGTGATATGTCCTTTTCAATAACATATACACCTGGACTTACGTAAGTTGGCATGGGCTATCTCCTAGATATTAAAAACTCGAACTAGTCTCCTCTTTTGCAAAAGATCGATTTGAGACGTTAAACAGGAAGCAGGCAACTTTAAAACCCCTCTCGGCTGTAACCAACAGGTATCATCTTGCCCTTCACTGTTCTTAAAATAAACTTCTAATGATTGAAGGCATTCATTCTTTACTGCTTTCGTAGGAACTACTTGCCTTTTTACTTCTTTAGGAGCTTCAATCACCTTGCGAGGCTTAAGAGACTTTGGGGTACTAAACGCAGGCTTACCCTTCTTTATTATCCTATCCTCATTAACCATTATAAACTCCTCTATATTATTTACTGACACTACCCGAAAGTGATGCGAAAATTTTTAATTTTTATTCTCTCTTATCTATGTGATGAAGTACAGCCTCTGCTTTTAGCTTCTCTATCTTACCAGTAGAAGAGTACAAGAACTTCGGGCTTGGTATGTAACCCTCAACAGAAATGTTCAAGGTCTTCCTTAGAATCCTCTCAGCAGTATCCCCTGGGGTAAGCTCAGAATTATCTACCTCTTCAGTTATAAAAGCCTTTGTCTTCGTACTGAAGGGCGTATTAATAGCAGCATCAGGGTTGAACTTTAACCTAGATTGTTCTAACATCTGATCCATATCTACCATATACTTAGTCCAAAAATTAATACTGTAGTTAATATTAACAGGCCTGGGAGCAAAACTCACTATCCTATACGCCCTATGCTTATCAGTATCCCAGTAACGTTCATTAACTAGAATAGGCGTAAATTTTCTTCTGTTATCGTCGTTGTCGCTAGTAGACTGGGTAACGGTAATAACAGGAAGTATAATATTACTTTCTTGTTTCAGCTTTGCTATCACCCTCTCTGGGTGACCGTGGGTACAAGAAATTTTTACTAAGTTATCGTCCGAGTCGATAACAAATAGATCACTAAAAAGATGTATGACAGCTCTTAAAGTTTCTTTGTAGACTCTTGAAATATCACTCTCTTTTCGATGTAGCTCAAGCAACTCCTTCTTGATAGCTATCTCCCTATTTGTCTTTCTTCTAGGGTCTAAGCCAAAGTCTGCATCGGACTCCCGCTGAGTCTTAGTGAGTACTGTCTCTGTATCAAATTTAACCTGATAAGTAGTTTTACCATCAACTGAGCTTAGGCTATTGTCAGTAACCATATATCTTGGATCTAATTTTGCCACTATACAGTACCCACTTTCCCTTCATACCCCCCTAAAGGATCAGTTGTATCTAGCAAAGGAGCATCCTGAATCTCCACAGAATCCCTAAGCAATCTAGCATGACAGTTAAGATGATAAACCCCGTAAGCCTCAAAGGCATCTTCCTGAACCTCAAAGATTTCATACTTCTGATTCTGAAAAGCTGGCTTAATCACATCTCCTGGGGTAACAATCCTACCTAACTTCTGCTCTATGTAGCTCTTGTTAAATACAAAAACTTGATCATTGGTAAGCTCAATGCCAAACTCTGATAGATTCTCCTCTAGAATCTTGGGGTCATAGTGACCATGAACTAACATAGGCTCCGATACAATGGCCTTATTCTTGGACTCCATGTAGACATCGTCATAATCATCCTCAGCCAGATAAAACTTATAGAAATATAACTTGGACCCACTTAGTCTAATGATCTCATCGTCAACCAAATTAAATAGATTAATATCTGGATTCGTAGGATCAAATAAACTTAGCTCGCTATCCTCAATATCGATATCAGGGATAAGAGGCATCGGCGTGGTTACTTTATAATTCTTTTTGTATGCCATTTAGAATGCTGTGAAGACTGGTGGCTCCTCGATCTCTGCGAGAAGCTGTTCTTCTAACTCTTTCATTTCTCTTGCACTCTCTTCTTTTAGAGCTTGCCCATTCAACTGAGCCCCTCCACCAGGAGAAGGCAACATAGAATACTTACTCCTTATCTCCCCAAGGATACCCTTAGCACTAGCCAAAGCATATCTTTGAATCCAGTTTCTGTAAGCGGGATGTATAGTGTCTGAGTTTAAAGCCCTATACTCTAAAAGGACATACTCCACAGTCTTAGCAGGCCTAGGATTTATCTGCAAGTATTTACCATTAAGCACGTCCCAGGACCCCTCCTGAGACAGAATCTTTCTCATCTGCTCTAGATGAGACTGAAGTAGGTAAAATTCTCCAACGTTAAAATCTCCAAACAAATGATTATCCTGGAAGTATTTGATGAAGAAATCAAATTCCAAAGTTCCTGCCTGAGACTGGAGTGAGAGCAGGCTCTTTTTGTAGACCACATACTCCAGATTATCTAACATATAAGTAGGAATCTCATAGACATTATATGGTGCAGAGGCCTCAAAGGTGGCGTAGTTTCGTGACCATAAGGGAGCGTGATAAGACAATTTAGTTACAGCCTCATCAGTCGCAATTTTTAACTGTAAAGGAGATAGCTCTACCCTCACCACAGGATGCCCAAGCTTGGCCAGAACATAGTCCTTAACGGTGTCATCAAAACTAGTAAACTCTACTCCATCTACAAGCGTATTTTTATTTAGCTTACTAGGATCTATATCCCCTGGAGCGGAGCTTGTATCCGTAATCCGATTACCACCATAGGTACCAAAAGAAGTTCCGTAAGATGTAACTCTTGGTCTAACAGGTCCGAAGGTATCTGTAAACGCCATAATAAAAAGCCCTCTATCTTATATACCCTAGAATGCAGAAAAGACTGAGAGCTTTTTATGTCTCTCAGTCTTTTCTTTTATCAGTCTAGCTGATTATTACTTATAACCAGTTACCGTGGTTGTACCGATCTTCTGGACTCTAGCGAATGGCGAGAGCAGCCAGTTAGCATTAGGACCAACCACTCTAATGATTCTATAGAATCTATGAGCAGGAGTGATAGCAGCCTTGCCATAACGAGTCAGGATACCCTTCCTGGGTTGGAAGTTATCAGGATCCGTGATAGTAGGCAGTTGCTGTAGCGGAATGTACGGAGCGTAGACAAAGCCTGCGTCCATAGCATTCGAGCCCTTGTAACCCAAAAGGATTTCGTCCTCAGGCCACAGGGGGTCAACATACAGGTCATACTTGCCAGCGAACTTGCCCTTGTACTGCACCTTGGTGCCCATGTTAGTTGGGGCATCCGCTGGAGCAATTCCTCCCTCTAGCTTGGCAGAGCTTTCTAGGAAGCTAGCCATCAGAGGTGAGGTGATCATCACAGTACCAGGACCTCTATGAGTTGTTCTGTAGATATCCTGTGAGGCAATGTTCATTGTTGCCAGCAGGTTACCATACAACTCACCGATGTGACGAGGATTGAAATCAGCCAAGCCAGCATTCGCACCCGTTGTTGCAGTAAAGTCCACGAGGAACACATTCGAATCAATAGCAGTTTGAAGCTCTTTAAGCTCATCTGCTTGTTCGTAGGTGAAGGCACTCGGAGTGAAATCAGGCGTACCGCCCGTCCCAGTCTCATTAACTCCCTGGAAAACACCCTTTGTGTTTCCGAAAGCGTTAGGATTCCCGTTATCCAGAGACTCAGCTTTCCAGTTACCCAAGGTATTAGCACCATTGAAACCGTAAGCAATCATGCGAAGATCTTCAAGGATCTCGCGGTCAATCTCCAAGGAAAGTTCCTTACTAAGAAGATCGGTCAGCTCACGCTCAAGATCAAGGTTATGATAAGCCTTGAGGTCCTGAGAAGCTTCAATCGTCCACAGGGCTCTCATCTTGCGAGTGTTAGCCACAACTGCCTGTTGCTGGATGTGGAACTGAATTTCTGGAATACCAGTAAGGTTCAGTTGCTCACCACCAGAAACCGTCCAACCCATCGTCGTATTGGTATGAGGCCAAGAAGCGATCTTGCCACCAAACGTCGAGCTAGGTCCACCAGCGTTAGCGGACACGACACCAGAAGTACTAAGCCTTGAAAGCGTACCATCAAGATCCATACCAGAACCCGCGCCAGCGGCACCCGCGAACTGGCCAGTACCCCAACCTTGATCAGGATCAAACCCACCAGCAACAGTTTGTTCGGCAATGTCTGACCTAGAACCAATAGCTTCGTTGTTGAGACCACGGTAGGTCAGCTTATACTTGCTGTACACAACCTGTTGGGTTGTGTTATGGAACCTACTATTACCAAGATAAAAGATCTGGCTAACTGGGCCTTGCATGGGCTGAACACCAACAATATTGTTGGCAACCAACTCAGGGTAAACCCTACGAACAAGCGGGAAAGCGAACTTCTGGAAGGTTCCCAAATGACCGACAGTTGTTGAACCCGTTGTAACACCGCCACTCTCCTGGAGTTTTTCAGACACAATTTGCTTGGCCTGATTCTCAAGAAGCTGCGCCGTTACACGACGAGTATAATCGTTGTCGATGCCTTCTAGAATTGGTTCCCACTTTTGGACTAAACTATTTGAACCACCTAAACTATCCATATTACTGCCTCCTTAAGGCATAAACTTCATAACATCTTCGGTTAAGAACTCGTTATCTCCAGTTCTTTGTACATTTACATTATTTTCGGAAACAACCAGGGCCTTCTCAGAAGACTTGAATGGCTTCTTATTGGACTCTTCCAAAGTTTCCACGACTTTCTCTAGCTGGCTATTAGCCTCAACCAAAGAATTCCTCTCTTCGTCAAGCATGTCTGTCTTATCTGATAAGGCAGAAATAACTGCTTGCATCTTACTGTTCTCTTTAAGGACTCTATCAAGCTCGTTGCTAAGAAGTCCCATCTCGCCTTCCAATTCCTTGGACTCGTTTGCCAGGATCTTAATGGCGGAATCCTCGTCATCCTTGTCGAGTTCCACTGCCATGATCGACTTAACGGTCTCAAAGAGTTGGGCGTTATGGAAAGTATCATTTTCTAGCTCCAGCTCTTTGACAGCTTGCTCCTTAAGAGTATCGATATTCGCACGAACGAAGGAGGTAACTCTAGCCTCAAGAAGCTTAACCTTTTCCTCTACCTGTTCGTTTATAACATCTTGCATGAGTCCAGTAATCTCTTTGACTGCTGACTCCGATAAACCCTCAGGGAGGATTTGATCTAGTGTTTTCTTCTTCTTTTTACGCATAAAGATTCTCCTTGTATCTTATTAATATTTATACTTTTATGAAAAATATACCAATTTTTTTTAATTTTATGTAAGTTTAGCCTTTCGGTTGTTTAGCGACAATTATTGGCGGCTTCGATGTCGGCCTTCGCTTCTTCGGCAACTGCTTCTCGGGCTTAGGCTTAGACTCGGGCTTAGGCTTAGACTCGGGCTTAGGCGCAGCCTCCTCGCCACCCCCGTTACCGCCGTTGAAGAGAGCGGTCATGCCAAAAGGGACAACCTTTTTAGCTTCTCTTAGCCTTCTAGCAACCTCAGCCTTAATATCCTCAAGGGTCAGATCTCCGCCTAATCTCCTGGCAACCTCAGCTTTGATATCCTCGGAGCTAACACCCTCGTAATAAACCTTTGCCTTCTTAACCTTTTTCTTCTTTTTACCTTCTTGCACAGTGGGTTGCCCCTTTACTGCTGTCATCATAGCCTTAAACCACTTGTGAGATGGATCATCATTAGAACCCCTCTTCATAATATCATCAACGCTAGGATAGCCTCTGGCCTTCATAACAGAATCATAGTCTGGGTTAACCGTGTTACTCTTCTGTCTAGCAGGAGGAGTAGGAGATCTATAATCCTTGGCCGAATAAACCTCGTTAAGAGAACCAAGCTTGTCCTTCAACATAGTAACAAAGACTTGCTCCCCTAACGCCTTCTTATAGGCATCGTCAACAAACTTGCGAGTCTCCAGGGCACTTTGCTTGGACTCGTAAAGATCAGGGTATGCGCCACGAGTAGAAGGATCTGCTACAAGATCAAAGGTAACCATCTTGTAGTCATCGTTAACAAACTTTACCTTTTGCATGGTATCTTCTGACAGAGTTCCAACGCCTCTGCTTGAAATTCCAATCTTAACGCCACCTTCAATAAGGGCTTGAGCTACCTTACCTGCTGGAGTGCCCAAGATTCTAGCCTCACCAATTACATCACCACCCTTCATGTACAATCCTGTTACAAGATGGGAAGCATTAGAAAGCTTAACTATGTCATGACTAGGATGATCCAACTCACCACAGAGGCGGTTCTCCTTAATCATAGGCTGAAGAGCTTTAACTTGCGTCTCAAGGATAGCCTTAGGATAAATTCTCTTGTTGTTATTGGCTTCATCCGCTCTTTGGAATACGCCTCTAATCTTCATCCCTTGAGGAGATGTAGACTCAGAAAGAATTTCTATGTTCTCTAAAATACGAATATCATTTAGCAGCATGTTTCTTACCCTTTTTTCTACTCTTCCAGTATTTACCACCAGTAAATTTCTTAGTCTTTTGCCCACCATGCCTAGCCATAGTACGCACAGCATATCCCTTTACCTCAGGCCAAGAAGCCCCAGGCGTGGCCGATCCAGGGGTGAATCCCTTAGCAATCTTTGACCCTACTTGTGATGCCTTATCTTTTCCCCACTTCTTATGGGTAGTAACATAAAGCCTTCCCGCTTTCTTGGTTGAAAATACCTGACCCATATAACTTTTATTGAGAGCATCTTTTATGGTGTCATAAACCTTAACTCTCGATTTTTGAGCCTTGGTCTTCTTATCCTTCTTGGCTTCAGTTATTAGATCAAATAGTTCCATTATCCAGATCCCTCAGAACTGCCTCAATCGTTTCTGCGACAGGCTTCCTCTCTCTCCGCACCTTCTTACGCACCTTCTTACGCACCTTCTTACGCGCCTTTCTCTGAACAGGGCAAGCCTGATTAACTCCAAGATGCCCCACCTCGGTAGCCCCAGGAGATAACCCAGCCCCAGCGGTCATACCCATCTCACTGATCAAGCCCTTAGTTTCTTCCAATAAGGAGCATAGACGAGAAAGAAGTATCTCTAATCTATCCCCAGAGTCCTCCCCTAAAGGAGCTGCTGCCCTAACCTGTTCCTGCTCAACCTCAGATTCCTTACCCTCGACAAGCGAAGTTACAAAATCATCAGGAACCTGGACATTTGATATATCAAGTTGCCCAGGAGAGGGGGTAGGCATAGAATCAAAAGAAGGAGAATTATCGAACGACTGAGAACCTTGAGGGGGCGCACTTTGCGTTTGCCCCTCGTTCAGTATTGATTCCGCAAAGTCCCCTATTGAAACATTAGGGAGATTGCTGGACATCAATCACTCTTCCTCAACCCATTCCCACTCTTCGTCATCGGAATCCTCTTCAACTACCTCAGCGTTAGGATCTTCATTTACTAAACTCTCTTCAATAACGTCCATAATCGTCAGGACACTATCAAGATGCTCAACGATCTGTTCGTCAGAGATAGGCTCAGTAAGCTCGCTTAGGCACAGAGGGCAAGAATGAGGCTCTACCTCTTGTGCGGGTGCCTGAGGTTCATTAGCCTCATGAATAACTTCGTTACCTGTCTCATCGACAACCTTAAAACCAGCTTTCTCCCAGCTTGAACCTTCCATTAAGGCCTTAGCAATATTTGGATCAATATCCTTGTACATAATTAAACTCCTGTATTTCTAGAAATATGTATGAGACTACCTCGGTAATTCTCATATTTATTTAGCTTTGTAATAGAACAAATGAAAATAAAATTTATTTTTTGTTACCCTCCCGACCATACTGAGTGGGTTCGTACTGCTAGTGTAGTAGTAAAGACAGTATGCGTAGGTTTGCTATCATGCACTGTTATTGCATCCCCAACTAAAGACACTACTGCCCCCTCCACAAATACCGTAGGAGACCCAGGGCCAACTATTGGAACCAAATGAGCAGTATCCACTCCTACCCTAGCCACCCCCATGCCATCTGCAAATACCGTAAGTGAGCCAGGAGTTACTAGACGCGAACAAGGCGCGGTAACTGGGCTCCCTGCTACACCAACAAGTCTCATTATAATTACTCCTCTAAATCAGTTGAAGCAGCATCTACTTCATTCGCATCAAAAATGGTAGCACTTCCCCGTAATCCGTGCTCTTCCTCACTTCTCGCTATAGTATCAAACCTATCGGTAGCCTTTATGATCTTGGTATCTGTTATATCTACTGGATCATCAGTCACCCCCATTGCGATGGTTTCATCATCAGCAGAAGGTTTCGTAGTTATTATACCCGTTATCTCATCATCGGAATTCAGGGAGGGAAATATCTTATTCCCCCCAGTGAATCTACCTGTAGCCAAATCCTTCCATATATCAGGGGGTAGATCATTAATCATTCTCCCCACCTCTCCTAAAGTAAGGCGACTAAGTATATCCCACCAAGTAAATCCCTTTCTATAATATTTAGCTCGTAAGGTTTCATTGATTATCTCTTTTGCCACCCTCCTTAGTATAGGAGTTTCTTGTGCTGGCTCGTCACCAGTGTACGTGCTACATACAGTATAATCATTTTCATGATCACCACCCGTAGTCTTGTAGAAAGTATCTTTATACTTGGAACTATCTGGATCGAATTTGAAAAAGAATTTGTTAGTATTTAAATTTCCATATTGCTGACCTACAAGCCCTATACCATATGTTCCGAACTCATCAAACACTAAAGTTCTATCCAAAGCATATCCAGCCGTGTCAGGACTAGGGTGAGATATTATAGGCATACCTCTTACAAACCTACGCTTTGAATTAGTGTCATTAGAAATACTTATAATATCAGAGAAGCCCTCACGTATTGGGAGAAACTTGCTCCCTGAGGAAAATACAAAAACCAAAACCTTAGGCACAAGCCCTCTCGCTACAATGTGCCCCTCAGCAGGAGACACTTCCCCTAAGAAATTTCTGAAATCTATGTTCTTAAATCTCATGGAACATGCCTTAGTACCTTCCGCCTCGTCCACGTAATCAGAAAGATAAGATCTTATAGGATCATCTTTGTGGATATTGATTTGCATAGCTAATAAGCCTGCCTCTATAGAAGCGTCCAACCTTTTAGTCTCATCAGTGATTATTTCATAATCTGCGAGGTACTCACTAATAAAATCATTGTCTTTTCTATCGGGATCATCCTTCACTGTTCCAGGTATAAGGGAACAGAATATTTTATTATCCGTAAAAGATGTGGTGAATGATGAATCTAATTCAGATTTATCTGCCACAGAAGTTACCTCTAACGACATTACATGATCATGCCCAAATAAGGTAATTGCTTTCTCTAACGTTGTTATGGGGGTAATATAAGTTTTGCTTAGGTCTGTCTCCATCATAAGAGGTATCGTAGGATTTGCGGACAACTTAAAGTAATACCCAGGACCAGACCCTGGATAAAGCAGTGCGCTCACTGGGGCTCCCTCACAGTTTGCGGACACCACCACCCCACTAGTGCCTCCCGCCCCTTTAGTGAAGGGAAATTTAATAGCAGAGGAATCTACATTGCAGGCAGAGAAAGAAATAGCAGCCCCACTCCCTAGATCGTCCAGAGGAAGTTTAATATTTGTTATATAATCTATATCCTCTTCACCGCCATACTTATCAGGATCTGCGGGAATAGCCTCCTCAGCGATCATCCCCAAAGCCACTTTATAATTATCAATAGGGTCTGGTGCTTTTATTATTTGTATTATCCTATTGTCTTTTTGTTTCTCGTACATAGACAGATAAAAACTAGAATCAAACTCCTCAATTCTTTTACTTATTAACTTTTTAACTATTATGTTGTGAAAAATTTCGGGAGCAATCTTCAAATCGTTAGCATAAGCTAAATTATCAAATACATACAATAAGTTTTGATTTATACTATTTAAGATATGTTTATTCTCAGTAATCAATGCGAAGATAATAGACTCATGCCAAGGCCCCTTATATTCTCCTTGCCTATCTATAAAATATTTTACTACCGGCGTAACGTTATCATTAAAAATATCTAAATATTTACCATTTATCTCCGTAGGCTTAGTATTTAAATTAACATCTTTCGGAGCGTCACCAGTGAACGTATATCTGGTATGATATATGTGACCACTATCAATCTCTTTTTCACCAAAACTTAACTTGCCTGCAAGATCAGGAACACTAATTACCTGATCTCTAATTCTAGTAGCCTGCCCCCCAGCCTTTGAATATGGGGAACGTCGAACATCGTCTCCCAATCCAGGAAGAGGTGATCCAACTTCCTTAGGAAACCCAGCCATTCTATGAACTGGATCAAAACCGAGTCTAGGAACTGGTTCCTGCAAGTCCCCACCAGCCCTGGGACCGCCGAGTGTGGGGTCATCTAACTCAGCTATATTCCTTTGGTTTACATCTCTAAATTCGGGGTGGTCACCGCCAACTACAGGGCCTCCAAATGTGGTTGGTCGAACTGGGCCTCCAAATGTGGTTGGTCGAACTGGGCCTCCAAATGTGGTTGGTCGAACTGGGCCTCCAAATGTGGTTGGTCGAACTGGGCCTCCAAATGTGGTTGGTCGAACTGGGCCTCCAATGGTAGGATCCTCTAACTCAACAAGGTCATGTACAGAATCTCTCCGAAAAGATACATCTGGAGGAATGTGGGGCAGTAAAATATCTCGTAGGGTTATATCTCCGATCTGAATTCCTGGAAACCCCGGAATTTTAGGATCAACTAGAATATCTCGTAGGGTTATACCTCCGATCTGAATCCACGGTCTCCCCGGAATTTTAGGATCAACTAGAATATCTCGTAGGGTTATATCTCCTAAGCTCCTCCCCCCTATCGGTCGCGCTTTAATTAAGATATCCTTTATTGTTTCCCCTCCAATAATGATTCCAGGTGGAATATAAGGAATATAGATATCCCTTATCCTCCTTTCTCCTAAAATAATTCCTGGAGGTATCGCACCCAATAAAATATCCTTTAGCATTATATCTCCAATGCTAATTCCAGTAGGAGATAGATCAATAATCGCACTAATTAATATATCTTGAATATCATTACCTGTAAAAATAATACCTGTAGGAGTAAGAGGAACATTACCAATCAAAAGATCTTTAATAGTTCTATCGCCAAGAGTAGGGCCAATGGGCAAAGCTTTTATCAAAATATCTTTTAGACTTATATCACCAAAGGTTTTATCTTGAACTTTAACGGGGTCAACCTTTTTAAACGTTACCAGGGGATCTATCTCTACCGTCTTAAACGTTTTAAGATCTATTATAGGATCATTTCCTGTAAATATTGGAGCATCCTTACACGTTAATTCACACTCTTCTATCTCGTCAAAAAGACAATCGGGATCTGATCCATCAAGAAAACATTGAACGCAATGAGGAGGTCCTAGATTTTTAAGGCACTTCCAACCATCGGGAATAGGATCAGGATCTCCTCTTCGCTTATCCCCGTCAGGGCAATCAAAGTTTTTATTCTTGCATTTTGTTTTACACTCAGTAGGATCCAGGTCACAATCACGAGACTTGTCTTGTGCGCTTTTATACCAATCCTCCCCAAACGCTTCTGCGCCACCGAACTTATCTACAGCATCCTTCCAGTTATTCCTAGCCCTGCCAGTAAGCCCATGTTTACCAGTTTCATGATTGAAGGAGCATTCGTAACAAGCCATTACTTGTTGTTTTATTTTTTTAGGCTCTGCTGTTTTTCCCGTTTTCCCTCCTGGCCCTGTAATTGGTCCAGGCGGAGGACAATAACGAACTGCAACAGGCAAACAAACAGATTTTTCTGGTCTCCCAATTCGACCTGGGGTGATTACGGTTCCTGGTGGTGCTATAGTCCCTCCTATCATGCACTCAGGGCTGTTCTCACAATCGTTCTTAGTCCACCTCTTACATTTTGGATCCTTTGGGTCTATTTTGCACGGTACACATGTCCCTGGCTCCCCATGCAACACCGAAGGCGAATCACATTTAAACCCCAACTCCTCCTCCTCCACGGGCGCAACGCACTCCCCGTAAGCCCCATGACAGTTCTCCCGACAGTCCGCCTGCGCGGTCAGGCCAGATTTCCAATGTGCCGCAGTAGGATCCTCTATCATCGCAAGAGCCTCTCGCTCAAGCACATCTGCGCCCTCCAAAACCTCACATCGTTTATCACCCGTTGCACCCTTGTTATCCGAGCATTCCCACTGCACCCGAAGAAACCTCTCCCACTCATGAGGTAGTATCTCATAGTATCTAGGGCCATACACAGGCTCAGTCCACTGACCCTCGTAACAATCCTGCTCCTCGAAACACATGTTCCCCTCCTCCCAAAAGCCAGGGATAGGCCATAACGGATGTTTATTACAGTAGATCCTACAAGATGTAAGACATATCCACGCAGGCCCATAATTCGGCTGTGGTCTAGTTGGTTTTTTACCACAGAAGGGAGGGCAAACTGGGACTGGCGGAACGCTACCACCACCACCACCACCACCACCTCCAACTCCAATAGGGGGGACTGGGATAGGGGGAGGGGGTTTTGGAGGTCTCTTTCCTGGCCTTATCTCCCCACAGCCAAATTGGATGGGTTCGTCAACCATCTCACACTAGTTTTATTTTGTGACCAGGGCGGGTGAGATCAGTATGAACTCCA
>Ga0080013_1000342_pt1 | contig 65990 bp, 85 predicted proteins | sample ETNvirenome_6_85_FD_69236 | JGI IMG/M metagenome (GOLD analysis project Ga0080013, IMG submission 69236) | Marine viral communities from the Pacific Ocean - ETNP_6_85 (SPADES assembly) (version 2) | ecosystem: Environmental > Aquatic > Marine > Oceanic | place: Pacific Ocean | collected 2013-06-19 | reverse complement strand
GGCATCTTTCATGACGCTACCTGATACGACTGTGGATATTCACAAATATCACGTCGTAGGTCTAGGTAGACAGGCCGCAGTACAGCAAACAGGAAAGGTACATCATACGGGTGGCTCTCTTGAAATGCCATTACATGATGCTCGCTGGCTGTACTATAGCCTAGGTAAAGCAGTTGTAGACTACAATAACTGTGGTGCTGCACCATCAAGTTCATCGACTCGTACAAGTATCGCTACTGGTATATCGGCAGGACAAACTTACATCGATATGCCGAGCAATGCAGCATTCGGTAGTACAACTGCTGGAGTAGGCGATTATATTCTTATCAAAGATACGACCAAAACACCAACGACTACTTACAAGGCTCCTGATTTAGCCACCAATACCTATTGGCCTGTGGCATCTGGCGCAGGCTTGGCTTCTGAAGATGAACACTTTGAGTGGACTGAGACTAGTGAGATTCGCCGTATTATTGCATTTACTGCATTATCTAGTGCTGTTCGTTTATTTGTTGATGACCCTTGGTCTTTTTCGCATGAAACTTGTGATGTATACTTGCGTGAAGCAGATGATAACGCACCTACTATTGCATCAGATAAGAGTATTACCAATCCTGTCAAGCACTTACTTTTCTCCAGCGATACCATCCCTTCGTTTTGTGTTGAGCATAGTATTCGCAATCGTGATATGGGTTCCTATAGTCAAGAGTCTGGCTCTGCTGCACCGGGCGCTGCTACAGATGCAAAGCAGTTGACAAGGGTATTCAGAGGATGCAAAATCGTCGAATGGGAATTGTCCTCAACTGTCGATGCTGAACTTAAGTATCGTGCAATTTTTGATGCGCTTTCTTGCTATACAGATACAGGACGTTTAGAGTCTTCAAATAAGGGTGACCGATACACTGCCCATCGTATGTTCCAGAATACAGCCACAGATGCTGCTGGTAGGGTTGCATCGGGTATCGCTAGTGGTAGTGAGAAGCCATTTATGTTCTACAATGGGACAGTAAAAGCATTTGGTGCTAGTATTGGTATGGTTACTGCATTTGAGTTGCGTGGTAAAACAGGTGTTGAATTGTTCCATACTATTCAAGGAACAACAGTGGCTGAGAGTGTGGATTCTGATAATCTGTCAATCAAACAAGTGCCATATGGAGGTACACGTAATGCATCAATTATCAGAGAAGGACGTGAAGAGTTTGAAATGGAAATCGATGTTGCTCTCACAGATGCTACATTATGGCATCAGTTGAGAAGTCATGTAGAGCAGAGTGCAACGGTAGGTGCTGTTGGAGATGCAGCAGGTTTCATTGAGTTGCATTTTACTAAACCCGTAACAGCAAATGCAGACCGTGCTCCATCATTAAGGGTCATTTTAGACGATTATGTTATCACCGAAGCCCCTATTCCAATGCCAGACGACAAGGGGTTATTGCATTCTAAGATTCGTTTGGAGCCGCGAAATATCAAGGTTATGTCAACTGATACAACTTTCCATTACTGAGGTAAAAATATGCGTTGGCCTTCTCTACATCCTCGCATCAAACCTGAACCTGCTATAGAAGAATCTGTAGTTGAGTTTGACCCAGAGGCTGGTAAAGCCAGTGATAATCCATTTCATGAATCCTTGAAGTATGGAGAAGACAGTACTGTCAAGGAATTGAAAGAACTACTGAAGGCAAAGGAGTTGCCTGTCAGTGGAACCAAGGCTGAGTTGATTGCTCGCCTTGAAGCATCTGAAACAGAGGTCACCGAAGAGGTCACCACTGAGGATGATGAGGAGGACCCCGCAGCACCAATACCATTGGTTTCAGATGCGGCTGCCTCCGATAAGGAAGTGAGTAAGTATGTCACAGGAGAAGAAACTGAAAATTAATGACACCCCCACGCAAGTTATAGCCAAACGCCTGACATTTTTTGATATTCAGGCAACTGCGCCTTTGCTTATGAATGGGAATCTAGACTTTAGCGACTATTGGAGTCATGCGTTTAGCCATTGGCTAACATGTGACCCACCTGTTGATTACAATTCGCTTAGCCCTGAAGATGGGGTTGAACTGGCCAAACTCCTTCCTGACCCCAGTGAAGTCATGGGGTGGCTAGTTTTTCGGGAAGCGAAGCCGGACGAATCAGACACTTCGTCCATGGGAGACCAGTGAGTGACCGGCTTCGCCTACAAAGAGAAGGAATGGAATATCTACTAATGACACATTACAGCATGGGGTTGAAGGAAGTGAGAGATTTATCAGTCGATGATGCCAAGCAACTTCTACACTGGGCACAGGCTATGCAAGGACAAGAAGAGGTCGCTCAAGGCGCAGTCTACTTGGGCTATGACTCTGTCCCACCACTGGAGGAGAGTAAATGGTAGACGGAGATATCGACCCGCGCAGTGTTGAGGCAATGGATAAGTTCAAGCAATACAGCCAAGAGGCTAGTCAAAATATGAAGAATTTGCAACAGCAGATGGACAAGTTCACGAACTCAATGGCAATGACCAAGACGCATACAACGGACTTACGTGAGTCACTACGACAAATGGGTGCAGCACAGCCGTTTCAGCAGATGGAAGAGTCCATCAAAGAGGTGCAGAGTGGTCTTGAAAAGTCCATGAAGTCGCCTCAGATGACGCAGCGCTCAATGAGTGAACGTCGCCCTATTGGTGGTACTCAGGCGCCAGAAGAGCAAGGTAACGTCACAGTCAATCTACGTATCGATGTCAGCGGAGTTACGGACAAGAGTGACAAGCGACAGTTGGCTAAGGAAATCAGTACAATGGTCATGAAAGAAATGCGGTCTAAGATGGGTGGACCACTGAATACAAGTGGGTTTAATCGGAGCGGTTGAGGTTGGTTAAAAATTACGCTGATGGTGAGCGCGTTCCAATTCGCCTCGTTCAAGAGAACGGGGATACTATCGAGTTGGATGCCACCAGTATCGACATGGTCGTCGAGCGTATCCAGAGTAACTTTGCAATTCCATTTGTACAGGCCAAGAAATTTGGTATTGATTTGAATCAAGCCGCAGTAGCCTTTGAAGTGCAAGGGGTGTTTACTGACGAGGCTGGGCAGGAGGCTACATCTGGTGCAGTTGCGCACATCGACTTTCATCAGACACAGGTAGCACTTCCACCACCCACTTCACCCCATTCTAAAGGTGGTGGACAGAGTTCAAAGGATGAAGAAAAGAAGGGTGCATATACAGAACCATACAATGAGGGAGAAGCAAACAAAGCCTACCAACACGCTGTCCGTCGAAATCAGACTAGTAATGCCCTTTGGGCAGATTGGCATCGTAAGTATATCAAGTTCCCTGTAGGTTATTGGCTCGACCAAGCGACCGCCAATACGCTTCCTTACAATACAAACCTTGAGTTTTGGTTTGATGCTGGACAGTCTGTAACAGGAGTTGCGCATACGGGTACAGTTTCTTCATTTACAGATAAGAGTTCCAATGGATTTACTTTTACAGCCAATAGTGCACCCAAGTACTACAAATATGGTGCAAATGGTCGTCCTTACGTATGGTTTGATGGAACGGATGATTATTTCTCTAAGTCATTTGAGTCCGAATATAATCCAGATGCATTGACTATTTTTACTGTGGCTCATACTGAAGTAGATAATGATGCTAATCAGGCTATATTTTCTTCTAGAGAAGGCTCTGCTGGTGGATATCTGGTCGGTCATAATATGAATGGTTCTGCCAATACGGCGAAATCATTTCGTTATAATGGGTCAGGCACAAGTATGTCAGGAGATACTGATGCTGTAACTACAACTGAGCCTGTTATTATTTGCACGACATATTCGGCCACTGCGATGTATCAATACGTTAATGGAAATCTATCAGGGAGTGGAGTAACTGGTTCGGGCCTCTATGATAAAGCAACTTCAGGGACCGCATATTTAGGAAAAAGTACCTCTGATGAGTTCTCAGGTAGAATCTATGAAGTTATTGTGTATGACGGGGTACTTAGTACTGCAAACCGACAACTTATGGAAGCCCATTTGAGTAAGAAATACAATATTCCGCTTGTCGGTGCACTTGCTGGAAGTCGCCATCCCTATTATGTACCGGGCTGGGGTAATACGTATCGACCTGATAGTACACATATCGCTGTGGCATTTGATACTGAGAGAGCAGCCTCTAAGAATGAACCATACGGATATGTAAATGATTATCGAAGTACCAGTTTAGCAGTCGATAGTGGTGCATCGCCTACCACTACAAGTTGTAGATTATCTGCCAGTATCAAAACGTGGGTAGAAAGCAGTTACAGCGACAGACCGTACAAAATTAGTTTTTTCAGAGGTGGGAATTTGGTCAATGATACAACATTACGTAGTGTAGACTCCGGCGGAACCAACATTACATTTGATGCGATTACTGCTCCCCAAGTAGGAGATGTACTCTATCTTACACCAGATAACGCAATACGGGTCGCTGGTCACTATGGTGAGCCTGTTCTGGTTCTCCCGCTCAAGAATGCAGGTGACAATACGACAACAAACGGACCTACTTATCCTAACTACGCTGATACTACTACTCGCTTTGCAAGTACTGCGCTTTCTTCTTTGAATTCTACTGTTACACGCACGGATGAATATATTGCATACACGCTAGCCCAATTATTGAGTCATTCTTCAATAAGTCAGGGGTTACGACCTGTGAATGCTGCTGGTGATACGACCATGGACAAAGTATTCTCAACTAATGTAAGCACGGCTGCTGATGGCTCTAACACTCTTTTGACCATTACTCAAGTTCACAAAACTAACTTCGGTAGGCTTACGGACGGACCTAACATTTATGGTAACTTACCAGCGGATAAAACCCCTCTACTCAAAGGATTTACGGGTGGTAAGAGCGGTAAGACTGTTAAGTCGGCAGGCGACAAAGTACAGGATATCTTAGGTATTTTAGGCAACAGTCAGAACTTTGTAAATCCCAATAACCCCAGAGGAGACTTTATTGATTCTATTTCCGGTGCCATGGCGGAAGTAATATATGGTGAAACATTGAGTGGGGACTACATTACTGCTATTCAAATTCCATACAATTCTTTGGTTACAATGGGGCAAGCGAAAGATGATGATGATAATGACCTTGATACAAATGTAGCACAGCGTAATTTTTTCTTAACAGTCGAAGATGTAAACACGGTACTCAAAACCTCAATTGCAAATGTGACACATGCATCTAAGCGATACGCCCCATACGAAGGGCACACTAGTGCAAGAAATGGCATTAATGGTATTGTTACTGATTTCAACGTAAAGCGAGATGCAGCGATGAAAGCGTATGAATTTAGTCTGAAGTTTATCGCAGCAGACATCATTATTTGAGGGGAAATTATGGGAATACCAATACGACTAAATGTGGGTCCTGATGGAAATGATTCCATTAGTTTAGATGCCGTTAGTTTAGATGTTTCTGTAGACCGAAACGTAAGCGCATTCCCAACCCCGAATAATATCCTTAATCGTATGGCCATCGATGCTAACATTCCATCTATAGAGATTGAAATTGCAGGGATATTACAAGATGATGAATGGGCTTCAGATGGTATTTCTAATCTTGATTATGGTGACCAAATATTAATGAATTTTGCATCTACTGCACCGACTGTGAATCAGTCTTGGATGTCCCCTCATTTAAGTCATTTAGATGCTAGTGTAACAAGGTTTCATCAATTTCTGGAGTTTCAAATAAAGGCGTCAGCACATCCTGATGGAATAAACATTAGTAGTAGTTCCCAAACAATTGATGTATTTGACCGATTTTTAGACTATGCGACCGAAGAAGAGGCCATTGATGACATGGTAGGGAACAAACTATTCGATAAATATGGCCGCACTATTGGAACAATTAGCGGCATTACAATTACCGCAGATTCAACTGGTAATATTGTATTTCCTAGTGGCCCCCCACTGGCAGGAGATTGGAACGAAGGTCCCAATCGGCATCGATTAGCGACAATTACACTGAGTAGTGTGAGTGTGGCTCTTGATGCAGGAGATATTATGCATTTTGGTGTTGTAAGTGCGTTAGAAGATGTTTGGATAAACAAGTGCTTTGCTTTGTATCCAAATTATTGGAAACTTACTGGTAAGAATCCTGCATATACTAGACCTGCTAGTGCAACTGCAATTATTTTCAAATTTGTAGGTACTAATTCACATTTATCAGGCGGCTCTGCCCACCCTACTATCACAAATACTGCAAACAGCACCCATGTTGCAGGAACGCCAAGTAGTGGTCGGCATGCTGTAATTGAGATTCCAATAGGTGGGGTATTTGCTGCGTCTGATAATGAAAACCCAGCCAGTACACTAGCACTTTTGGTAAAGGAGGCTATAGAATTGTCATCTGGGACAAGGCTATCAGTACAGAGCAAACCACTATATCCAAATCTGACTACTTCATATCCTACCGATGCATTTGCTGTCGAAATATCTGGAGGTGCATTACTTATCACCCAAAAGTATGAAATTTCTAGTAATGATAATGTTGAAATTAATTTTACACCAAAAATATTTAAAAAGCCAACAAATACAGTTGGGTCTAATCTAATAGCGACTATGTTTGGTCAACCTACAAAACAAGTATTTACACCCCCGAATGGAGCCATTCGGTGGGATGGAATATCACGCAATGCATCATCAATAAGTGCGGAAGGCAAACAAAAATCGGCTGGTGATAAAGCGCAAGATTTACTTGGGTTAATTTCAAACGCGACAAAAGGTCGAGATTTAATTCGCGGTATACAGATTCCTTATGATAGCCTCATTACAAGTTCTGGTGTAACTGGAACTGCACGTAACTTTTTCTTAACATTTGGAGAACAAAGTTTGGAAGACAAGGGCTCACTTTACAATACAAGAGAAGCGTCCTTGACATTGGTTCCCGGCTTAACCGGAGATAGTATGGGTGGAGAGCCAACCGAATCGACGGAATCTAGTTGGTTACAGACGTTTAAATTAGGGGGCCTAGAAGAAGCGTCAGAATCACTATTATCATTTGTAGGTAATTTGGCTAAAGATACCTTTGTTGCTTTGAAAACTAAGCCGCACGGTAATGATGGGGGAATACGAATTATCCCTGAGAAACTTCATGTGCGATATGATGCTGGGGACAACTACTACGCCTTCAATCTTAAGTTGTTGGCCTCGGACTTTGTAATAGGTGTTTGATATGACGTTAATGATTGACCCCGGATACGCGTTGAAATTCAACGGTATTACCGATGGTATACTCATTCCAGCATCGCAGCATACATTACATGGTACAGATACTCAAAGTGACAAGCAACTACCCAACGCGCTTAGTTCCTTTACCTTAGAAACTTGGTTTATTCCTGATTCTGGTGGCTCAGTATTTGAGTATGAGAATATCATGCGACTGGCTGTTGGAACACCTTCTAGCCCTAGTCCTGCACAATTTGAAATTAATTTGAAGAATGTAGCGGCAGGTACTACCGAAACTCATATTCTAACAAGTGCGAAGCCGGTGTATGGAATTGATGGCTCCTTTACGCACTGGGATGGGATATTATTTCCACATCCTGCACTCGATGTTCATGATTCTTATCTGGCTACCGACGCGAGTTCAAATGACCTTACTGCACTGAATGATGGACATAGGGAACTACTGAATGTTACAGTTGTATTCAATCGCAAATATCTCGTACTCTACATTAATGGAGATATTGTTGCTGCTAAAGAGTTTGATGAAGACCATGAATTAGTACTGGTACCTTCTCGGATGTTCCTCGGTGGGCGCGGCGGTGAGTTCCGGGGAACTATAGAAGCCATCCATTTATCTCGTGGAAGCAAGGATTCTGGAAAGGCCGATTTTGCTCCAGTCAAGAGCGACGATACGATTGGATTATGGCGATTTGAAGAACCCATCGAACCTATTTCATTGATTACGGTTACTCCTTCGATTAGTGCATCGACTGCCGCTTCATCTTCGATTAATATCGGTGCAACGGCGGCACAAGCATTGATTGATGAATTGGGTGGACAGAGTGGCCTAACTGCAATTAATTTTACAACAACAAGTCCTTGGAAAGATATGGGCGAGTATAGCCTTAATGTGCATACGGCTACAAGTTTTACCGCCCGCACTATCCCAAAGGTACCTTACAACATACTTGTCAATCCTTTGGGCTATAGTTCGACTACAGGTAAGGCTACCAATAAGGCTCCTGAAAGATTACGTCTAATGGCGATTGATGCTTCTGCGGGTACAATTACAGTTGAATCTATTCATTTAGATTTTGCGTCTAATGCTACGGATGGTCGGCGTGGGGCATTGCAGGCTCACGATGCCGGTAGATTCGTAGTAATTACAGGCGACTGTATCGTAGATGGTGGTAATGGTAATGAGTATCAGCCCCAAGGTAGTGGTACGCAGTTTTCGCATCGCCAAGGACAAGTTATCATTGATGAAAGTCAATTTGAAAATCACGGCCTGATGTTTTCGATGACAATGGCCAATCGAGATGTACCAGAAAATAAATTTTCAGCCTATACAGCCAATCCCGGTGATGGATTTTTAATGGGACATTCTGGTAGACATACTCTTAATCATGTTACAAGCCACCCATTCATGGGTGTTTTACCAACCCCTAGCGACTATATTGTTGATAAAAAAATTGATGCTACTGCTGATATTATTTCGGCTACGTTTGAGTCACAGTATACAGATATCAAGCAAACTATACCTGTTAATTCTATTGTATCTGCATTTAGTACACATGGTCCCATAAACGCGAGGCCAATTATGCATAGTTCACAAATTACTAAATTAAGTGAAAATGGAATGTCTGATATTAGTGATTCTGATAGAGGAATTTTAGCAGTCGGCGGCTCTAACTTTAACCCCTTACCATTTGCATTAAAGGCACTTAGTGGCCAAGATGGTCTTAATCCAACAAGTAAATTATCTGAACATCTGATTCCTTCTTCCGAAAGTCGAATTGCAATTTTAGAGGTACCAACTTTGGCTACACATAATTATGCACCATTTGTTCAAATCCACTATAATGCTATTGACTATACAGGTGCTGGGTTTACAACTTGTGCTGCATCTAGAATTACAGGTACATCTAGCGCAACTGTTGTTACTGTGCAAAGTATCAAGTCATTTGGTAAAGATGGAGAAACTTTTCCAGCAAATCAGTTGTATATTGGTAGTGTCCCTGCTAGTACTGTACAAAAGGCTACGAATACAGTTACTTTGCATCACGGAACAAAACAACTTCGATTTAGTGCGAATACAGATAGTGCATTCCAGTCGGCTGATGTTACTAATGCAGTTGTGAGGAGAATTATGAATGGACCTTCACTTATGGTTGAAAAAACTGTACCTGATGTAAGTACTATTGTTACGGGCTCAACTAGTATACTTGATGTAATCCATACAGATTTGGGCACTGGTCCATTAGTGATTTATTCACCGGGTGGCATTATGGAATTTGATATCCCTGACATGTTTCCTTTCAAAGATGGTCAATTAGAAGGTGATAATTCAGAGGGAGTTGCCGCAGAAGATGTATTAGATTTCTCTTTGACACCAAGCGTTTACTTACCTCTTCATTCTTCAGATTCTCCACAAACGACACCTCGATTAATCTCTACTGCAAAGGTAGAACTTACTGGTGGAAAATCAGTGTTTAGTCGTATAATGGTAAAACATTCTCTAAGTTCTTCTCGTTTGTCAAAAGAAGGTGACTTGCTAAAATCAAATACGAGCACTGGAAGTAGTCGTTCTACTGGTGTATTTATCAATAATTCTGGTGGTTATTCTTCTAGCACTACTGGGGCTATGACTGTTGATGGAAATAATGCGACCCATTACATCAAAACTGGTGATAAATTATACAGGTTAGATGGTACTTTGGTCGGTACTGTTACAGGCGTTACCTCAACCAGCGTAACAGCGAGTGCAGGCACAAGTTCACTAGTAGTAGATGATGAAGAATTATTTATTTCTCCGCCTTCTCCACTTAGAGGAAATACAAACCAGTCTACTGCTGTACACGAAATTTTCGATATCATTGAGCATACTTCTCTTAATGGTAAGGGTAGATTAATTTTACAGCCTAGTGATAGAAGTCGCTTTAGTCAATTATGTAGACTAGAAGATGGCGCCTTTGGTAATAATTCAGTTACAGTTGAAAATCTACTCAGTAAAGGGCGAGTTATTTCTTTCAGCGATGATGATTATGGGAACTCTACACTCCGAGCACACGGTTTGATTTCTGACATCTCTTCAGCCAGTGTGAATGTCAAGGGTGATGCAGCCCCTGATTCTCACATTGTCAAGGAAATTATGCCGGGTGCGCCGGTTGTTGCAGTTACGCTGGGTGGCCCCGGTCAAGGCGCTATCAATACGAAAGAAACATGGCAGCCTAGTCCAACTGCACATCTAGGGTGGAATACTCGACGAGATTGCGCTGTATTGATTTCCGCCTACAATAGTAGTACAATTACTGTTAAGCCGCTTAATAATCGAGCGGAAGACTTGGCATCTTGGGGAACTTATTGCTTTCCCAAGGTAGGTAGGGTATATGTGGCTATGCGCGATAGTACAACAGGATTTGTGCGCTATGCGTCAGCAGAATATGCTAGTAAAACTGGTACTGTGTTTACTTTCGCAACTGGTTCTAGTCTCGGTACAGGTAAATTCCTTGACTTTAGTGGAAATGAAATAAATACCTTTGCTCTTTGGTATTCCAATGTAAATACTGCAACAGGTAATGGTAGCCTAGTTGGTTTAGAGTTGCACGTTGATGATAAATTCTCAGAAGAATCAATGTGCAGTGATGGAACGACAATCAATGACCGATTGTTCCAGACACTAGATACAGTCAGCCATGATTATCAGTTAGGAAGTCAGTATGCTAGTACGCGTGCATTGGTCGAAATCCCATTATTTGAGAAATTCTTCTTTGAAGATGCAAGTAAAGGCATATTCCCCGGCCCAGATAATAGTATGAAGATACATATCGACTGTACACATACTGCACATAGTTGGGCACCAAATCCAGTTGGGCGCAGATTCGATGCTGTGTCTCCACAAGACCCAGAAGTGTTTGGTGCATTTTCCTATACAGTGGCCAATAATACTCATCAGTCTGGAACTAAAGTTACTCAGCCCTATGATGTCAGTAACCATAGAGTCTATGTCGAAGACTCTGCTATATTCCCCATTTCATCGGCTTCACCGATTGCAGTTGCAGGCATAAATGGAAGCGCACGTTATCGACGCGCCTTCCTGAATACAGGTGAATGGTGCATCTATACTGCAAAAAACCAATCCTCTACTGTTTCTTTAGAATTAGCAGGTGCAGCAAACGATGGCTGGTCCTGCTCTAAGAATTTCGTCAGAGACCTGAAGGTAGGTGCTTTACTTACACCTGCGCCGGGTTATCAAGATATGAATTACGAATCTATTGCTGATAATCCACACTTGATTAGTGCAGGGTATGAAGGGCGCCGCTCATTCTACTACGACCGCTCTAATGTGATGACGCAAGGTGGAAATATCGATTATGGACTACGACAGTATGTATCTGCTGTAGAATTCCGAGCAGGACCGAGTACAAATCCTCATCTTGATAAAATTAAAAGTAAGCGAGCCCGCTCTAAGGTTATCTCAACTACCTCTGGTGGTGGGGGTATCGTTGCTACAATGACATTAGAAGATGCTTCTGATTTCCCATTAGATACACCTAATGCACTGTATGGGTATCGCTTAACTTGGAGAAACGCTTCAGGGACACTACGATACGGAACCTATGTTACAAGAACAAACAACGTCATCACAGTCGTATCTACTGAAACAGAACACCCAGCAGCAGGTGATGAGGTCTATATCGAAAGCCTCTATGCACTTTCTGCATCAACTTGGCCACGCACTATTGATGGCTTCTTGAGTAGGGCATGGGCACACCCATACGCGCCCGGTGGATTGCGAGATGGAGATACTGTTTGGATGAACATGCACTATACAAATCCACACGCTATGCAGGGTTTATTTTGTAAGAGTAGAGGTACATTGGATGAAGGAAAGGTATGGACAGGATTTACTGGGGGAATGGGCTCTTTCCATGCAACTAGTCCTAGAGATAGTATACCGATGGAGAATTTCTTAATCGGCAATACTTGTATGGAAACTGCTCAGAACTTTGTTCAGCATGTCAATAAAACAATAGAATTGAATCATACGGTTATGGGTTTATCTTTACCTGCTGATAAGAGTCCATTAATTGCTTACATAGACCCATATCAAAACGACGAAGGCTTTGCTCGTGTGCTATTGTATGATGTGGCTCATGACCGCGAGTTCATTGCTTTCCAAGACCTTTGGATGCAAGTTCAATCAAGTGCAGACGCGACTAAGATTGGTGCTGCCCCAAGTCATACAGGTGGCGTAATTCTTAACACTGATGCTAATACTGGCTCTTGGTTAGATGTTCCTGCTGGATTCCCTAGTCAGAGTCCATATTTGAATAGTACAACTCAATCAGACTTTATTGAAACCAGTTATGTCCATAATAGTACTTGGAATCAATCTGCCAGCGGTGGTTTGGCAAACCATATTCCTCAGATTCAAACTTCTTCTTTCGGTGTTTATGCACCAAGGACAAACCAAGCAGTAGTAGATTCTGCCGCTGCGGCTACTAAACATGATGAGATATATGAAGATGTGAGGGAACAGGCGACATTCTTTGATACGCCGGATGGGACACGATGTATCCCTGCATTCCTTGCTCTCAAAGGTATCCGTGCTAATACATTAGATTTAACCAATCATAAAGAGAATCACGCATTGCATGGTCGTGGAATAAACAATCATCCGTATTGGACGCAGATGGATTTCACTCGACGCCTGAGTATTGACTTTGGTGAGGTTGCGCTGAAAGATGGTGTGACAGATATTGAAGCGGCTGCTAGAGAAGTCGTCCGTATGATTAACCAAGCCGGTGCTAAAAATGGACGTACTCATGCCTTATCTGACGAATTCGGGGTAACTGCATCTACGCATGACCCTGCACCTTTCTGGGACCCAGAGAAGTCGTTCACTAGTCATGATAGAGGTACGCACATGGGATATGTTCGTGCTCATCTTGGTCGTGTTGTAAAGGATTCAAACGATTCGCAAGATGCAGGTTTCAGTATCGTTATTCACAGCACAGTTCCGGGTGCCTCTGGTCGTAACTTCTGCGCTTGGCTTGATAACTCCAAGGCTCAGAGTCCTTATCAGCCAAAGTATCTGATTGGTCATGGTGGTCGATTCCGAAACTACTGGTGTCAGCCAGATGAGGTGACTGGCGAAAATATGCATCCGGCCCCAATGCCAATCAATCGACATGGTCGTCCATTCGCTCCGATTACTACTCTCAGGGAATTCCTCCCTCCTGAAGAAGCAAATGACCGGATGATGAATAACTTGGACTTTGGACCAGAGACACAGTCATTAGCAATGTTTGAATCCGTAAACCAAGAATCAACTACAGGTCGAAATTACAACTCTGTAGCAAATGAATCATTTGAAACCAAGAGTCCTGCTTCTACACTAATCAACGGACTGCGAGTTGGTACGAAGGCCAAAGCGCGTATTAACTTCGGTGGAATGACACAAGCAGGGATTCCCGGCTGGGCTCCTGATACTGGTAAGTGGGGCTTTGGTCGAGATGGGGAGAACCCAAGATTCGATGCAATCTATGGTGTAGGTGTAGATGGTGCTACGGTTAAGGCAACTTCTTTGATTTTAGATGACTCTTCACCTGCTGGGCACAAGTATATTCCTTTGGATGATATGCAGAGTAAGAATATCGGTGACGGAAATCTGTATGGTGTTCGATTTGTAGACCATCGAGGTGATTCACATACCATTCGTATGGTATACCGACAATATGGTGAGAAGTTTGCCAATGATTTGACAACACTCCCGCCTTCAGTTGATGAGGAAGTGATGGTTTATTTCGATGACCGAGATGTAGCCCAAGGTGGATTTACGGTTGGTAATCACATGGCAGGTACAGGTGAAGCCACAGGTCACATGACCAATGGTACTGCATCTTCTTGGAAAGGCAATCTATGGAATAATTATCCAGCCCGCGACGTTGGTATCAGAGCGACTGCTGCTATGACTGGTAGTGGTAGTGCACGTACACTCACACTAACACTACAAGACCCATATCAAAGTGGAGGTAACTTTAGTCATCCAGATGTGCTAGGTTATCTAGGATTCCCTAAGAAGAATGGTATGATACAACTATCTGACGATGGTGGACATATTGGTCTGACTTTCTATTACAGTACTAGAACAACTGGGGGAGTAGGTTCTACTGTTGCTTTCAAAGGTGTAACTGGTGGGTATAGTGGATATGCAGATGGTGCTGATTGGATTATCAGCCCTCGTATCAATTTCACCAGCGTGCTTACGGATGAAGTAATCGCTGCTGCTGTGGAGTATGCGATGAAACTAGATAATAGTACCAGTGATGATATTGGCGCTACCAGTTTCGACTGCACCTCAATGTTCGCACCTGATGGGCGCACATTGGCAGAGTGGGGCGTAAGCCCAACCGCTATCCGAGTCAAGACAAAGTCAGACGGTAGTATTCCACTCAGTAAGTTGTTTGAGGTAAGTCGGGGCAAAGATTGGGGCCTTGCCGAAGGTGCAAGTAGTGACGCTGTGGTAAGTAGTCACCATACGGGTGGTTTGTCTAATGCCGAGCGAGATGCCGGTACCCGATTGGATGTCGGTTACATTCCTGAGACAGTTCTGCATATCAAAACCAAATATCGCGGCTCTAATGCCAACACAGCCACACCTGTATTGGTTGATAACCAGAACAATGCTATAGATACAGGATTATGGCAGCGTAACTTACGCGGTGATAATTACACTGATGTTGCAGGGGACCATATCATTCCACGCGTTGATAGCCCAACACTCAAGATTGATTCAGATACATCAACTACGCTAGTGGTGGCAAGTAACGACTACGTATTCTTAGCAGGTGCACCAACGACAACTGCTGGTACTGGTCGGTGGGGAGAACGCTACACACTCTGGTTCGGCTCTGAGGAATATGGCTCAGTTGCTGGAACAGATGAGGATACCTTGACCTTTGCAGCCAATGATGGTACATCTTCTGGCTTTACCAACAGTACAATTGACCAACATGACATTCTAATCAAGAATGGCGGCCCTGTTCACAAAGCCAAGCAAATAGATGGTATTCGTAGAGCCGGTAGTAAGAAATCTAGTCCATTCCTCTACTTCCGAGGTGGAAGAGATAGCGCTGACCACTGGGTTCCATTGTACTTTGGTGGTGGGTTCTCTGGTGTTGTTATGGACATTAATGATGGGACTGAGAATGACTATTCTGATTTCTATACTCATCCATATTCAGCCGGTCCTACAGGTGCCGCTGGGTTGCAGAATGCAGGTGAACTGGGGGGCTCATTTGCTCTCCTTGATACCAATGCTATGCTTGCTATGTTCCCCGGAACGCCATACCTTGACCAGCACAAAGGGATGAATAATCCTCCATTTTTCAACCAAGATGCCATCTTACCCTTCGATATGGCTAAGGGAGGAAGTTCCAAATATACGGGCGTTGATTATACAGATGGTACCAATACTGTACATGCAAATATACCTAGTCCAATTGTAATTCGGTTCGCACATCCTCACCAAAGATATACTTCTAATAGCGCAGAGGTAGGTCAGACCACATACATGATTTTTGGCCCCGGTCAAGCATTCCCTCACAATTACATGGCACAAGAGCCACAGGGCTCTGCTATGATTACGGCTGGAAATGGATACAGTTCTGTCCCTATTCACAAGGCTGGTGGAGATGTAACTAAAGATACCTTCCTTCCTAATCAGTTAGCAAATGGTCAAGCGCATCATTCTGGATTTAACGCCGGTACTAGCGGAACCGAAGCAGAAGAACATTTACCCATGAGTACATTTTATCAGAAAAACAATGTCAGTGGATTCAATTATGTCATGAATTGGGAACCAACAAAAGGCTTCCCGAACTACCGTTCTTCGTCTACATTGGTGAATTCAGGTGTACAGATATTCAATGGTGGGGGCTATACCAAGGGCCATTTTGGAATAATGGATACTGATACTGCTAACCCTAATGTTTTCAGGGTTGGGCAAAGTGTCTATGATGCTAGTGGTAATGATTATGGTACCATTACTGCAATAGGTGCGGGTGTACCCGGTACGATTACAATACAGGGTACTGGTCCTACTAATCCGGGGATACTAAGAGATATTGCTGATAATACAGTATTGCATTACAGTATAGGATATGTTGAAACGTATAAGAATGCACATTACTTTGATGGAGCCAGCATTCTGCCGGGGGTTAAACATTTACCTTTACAGACTCATTCGTTCAACGAGGGGATGACCAAATATATCAACGGTAGTACAACATATATGGCAGGTCACGCTAGTTGGTCCACAACACGTTTACCTTCAGTTCTCTGGCACATGGATGGTGGATACCATCCGGGCGGTCATTTCTTAGATAACTGTGTAAGAAAGAATCCACTGAATGCTATTGCCAGTGGAGTGATATCTGGAAATACTACCAATCAGCATAACCCTACTTCATTTAGGCCAGCCGGTGTTTTAGCAAGTGCATTCAACGCAGCATTTGGCTCACCACACGAAGAACAAATAAGTGATATGGATATGGTCATAGTTGATGCTACGCGAGTTCAGAACGCAGAGGAACTCGGAACAGTCTTGTCTGCTGCCATTAATACATTCCCCGGAACTTCAGGTACTCTGAAGGCGATTGGTGGTACATTTATGCCATCAATGCAGAATGCACATAGTCAAGACCGATATGGTTGGCATAAACTAATCATTAACGACTCTAGTGGTTATACGGCACATTCTGGAACTACAGCCGCAACCCTTGTCGCTAATACAACTATTCCGACAACTATCCCCCAGTATGGTTGGATAAGAATGTCCACTGGGGTAAAATCTGCCGTTGCATCTTATTCTTCGTATACTGGTAGTACTTTCACATTAGGGACCAATAATGTATTGGGTACTAGTACCACAAATGCTTACGAACCAAATACGGGTGCTGCAATTACGGCTGGTGACTTCAATGTAGCAAATGTCGAAATCTATGTTTGGACAAAGGCTGGTGTACGTCGTCACAATAACGTAGCCGCTACAACTGCTCGTGACCATCTATGCCATACGCACTTTAGTGGCCTACATGACGCTGTAGATAGAACGAAACCAATTGGTGCGGTCGGCTGGCATGGTGAAGCCTATTCATATCTTAATTCGTACAATACGGGTTCAGGATATCCTGCTGGATTAGGTGCTTGGCATCCTTTCCTTGGCTTTACACCATACGGAGCAGCAGAAACTTGCCTAAGTGCAAGTAGTCCTATGGTCTCAGGTGATGTTCCTGCTACTAATGCACAAGACTACTGTGTCGCAGGATTATCTACAAGGCATCTTGTCGCAGTTAGTCACGAAGGCGATTTACCTATACTAGCCTTTGCAGATAGAGAAGAGATTGTTATGGCGGGAGACAGAATAGCAGCGTATTCAGGTGCCAATTGGACACATTCTGGTACAACACTAATAGCAACTGGCGGATTTAACAAGTCAAGATACGTTGGGCCAGCAACTGGGGGGCCACATGTAGAGGCCCATGTCCATACTGGATTTACTCGACCTACGAAGCGGGAAGATTATCCCGCTACAGGTGCTGTACCTTCAGACGCCCAACTTCATCGAACATTTCAATCTGGAGATATGGTTCAGGCAACAACTTGTTTGTATCCTACCGGAGATTTGTTTTGGGATGAAAGTGTCGTTAAATCAAGTAACTTCCACGAAAATTTCCATAACTATGGTGTAGAATGTATGGGATTAACAAGTCGTTACGATTACCTAGATATTGCTCGTGAAAATAATCCCAGTGCTCAACCTCTAGCGTCACAGCCGCATCCCGGCATTTACGGATATTATGCTAAGCGCTCCGCTGCTCGTAATTTCTTACCAGAACATATTATTTGGAAGCGAATGGATGGTGGAAATCTTACGATGCCTGCGTTAAATGCTCGTGGTTTAGGACAGACACCTTGGGTTACGATGCAAGATAGCGGTAATTGGAAACAAGATGGAGAAAAGATACTAGGTAATGTAAGATTTTCGTTTGAAACTACAAATGCATCTATGTTCCCAATTATACAGGCTCAAGAATTATCTCATCCCCAGTTGGCCGAGCAATATCCTTATGAAATACAACATGCACTATTGATTCCAAATGAAGAAGAACAATTCAGGAGTCTACAAGTAATAGACGATACCGGACAAGAGCATAGGATAGAAGGTGGCTCTCCTCTCGGTACTGTAATCATGGACTTCCGGCATGTAAATGATAGAGAGATACAGGGCTTGGCACCTGCTTTGACAGGAAGTGGAGTTTCGCCCAATATGAAGATTCGGTTACCAAATCCTGACGAAATACCGGGTAATATCATCGTTAGGTCTGGCTTTGACCGAATTCAAGGTTATCAAAACGAAACGATGGGGTCTGGTGGATTACAACACCCTTCCCAACCGAATCAGCAGATTATTGATTTGTTTAATAACACAAATGCAGGGCCTCGACTATGGCCGTTTTGGGAAAATAATGGTTGGGAGCATATTAGTCAAGATGGTATAGATATCTCTACAGTGAAAAATATACATCGTTTAAGTTCTCCTGCGTCTACCAGTAATGGTTGGGAAGATTCCACTGGAAATGCACCTTTACAAACCGCTTATGAGCCACATGACCGCAGTTTGTATTTCCATGTTACTAGAATGGGTATTTCTTCTACCCACCGTTATTCTCCAGATGAACTGAATTACACTAGTTATAGTGGTTCTGTTATCACCGTAGGTTCCGCTCCAGAGACAGCAACATGGAAAGATACTACAGAAAAAAGTGGTGGTCGTTGGTTCTTGCGAGTATATGACCCAACCACAAATAAGGGTGTCATTGCCAGTTATACCAATACATCAGGTAGTACATTCACAGGTGTGATTTATTCTCCCGACTTTGCTACCTTTGTTGAAGGAAAGAGTGGATTAAAGGTGGTACCTTCCTACTATGTACCTGCTGGAACTACTCGTTTCTTTGCATCGCGTAGATTACGTGACCATTCAGAAGTCAGCGGAGCCAGCCCAGATATGAAGCAAATAGATTGGTTTTCAGTTTACGGAGATTTACCTGACGATACTCCTGAATTGGAGCAAAACCCCGCCCCCTTTACTACCAAATTAGGTACTTACAAAATGACACCAATGCCAATTCCTCGTATGGGTCATCATTACGTTACGCCTACAATGGCTCTTTTACCCGGCCATTATGCCCACCCTGCCTATCAGCGACTCTATGATTTACATTACGCTTGTCGAAGTTCTAACCATACTCCGATGATAGACGCATTAACTGGAACAAAGGCTGCTTCAAGGGCTGGTAATGAAGCAAGCGGTGTGTTAATCCATAATGGTTCAGGATACGTTGCCGGTACTACTGGTGCAATGGTCGTGGATACTGCTGACCCAACGGCACACTTTGCAATAGGTGATGGAGTTTACACGGCTGCCGGTGACTTGCTTGGATACGCAACTGCTGTCGATGGTTCAGCACCATACGGAATTACGATTGGGGGAGGTATTTCCGAAGCCGTTATTGATAACCAACCTTTATACAAGAGCACAGCCACTACACTAACACAAGGTATAGGAAGAGACCCAAATGTTTGGTTTTCGACTCCTACGGCCACTTATGGGCCATCAGACATTCATGGGGGAGCATTCACTCTATTGACTGAAACTAAACTCAAGTATGAAGGATATGGCATTGCGGCATCTGTCGGTACTCCGGGTAATACCAATGCAGCAGGTGGACACAGCCTTGTTTTAGAGGCTGGTTCAACATATACTCTGAATCATCACTTCCCTGACCCACTAGAAGTAGGCGCCTATCAGATTATCATTCAGCCCAACGTGTTTGCGCAGCAGTTCACAGGATTCCATGTAAACCATGCAACCGAGAATAAGGCCCCGTCAGAAAGTGGTACAAAGATTACCGAATTAACAGGGCAGCAAGTAAACACGGTCATTGCAATCGAACAAGATACTGCCACAAATGGCTCTTACACGCTAATTTTAGCAGAAGCCATGATGGCTGATGTTAGAGGTTGCGAAGTCATCGTCAATGAGGTGATGCTTGATATTAACCCTGATGTCGGTAGTCAGTTTACGTGTTTACCACCATTAGCCCTGTATAACCCATTAGGGGTACAGGAGACAGCATCTGCGCCATTTACACGCCGAAGTTTACCTTACAGGCCGGGTATGTTCGTCAGTTCTACTCCGGGTAGAACTTTGACTATTCCTTGGTGGGGCCTACTGCATAAATCGGGGTTAGTGAGCGGTCCAGTAATGGGAGATGGCCTGAGCATTACTACTGGCGGTAGTGGGTATACTGCTGCTTCTGGAGTAGCGACGACTGGAGGGAGTGGCGCTGGCTTGACAGTCAATACTACCGTAAGTACAGGTGCAGTCAGTGCAGTTGCCATTGCCAATGCGGGTACTGGATATAGATTGGGAGATGTTTTGACGATTGAGGGAGGTAGTGGTGGTACAGTAACAGTTACAAGAATTGCTTCAACAGGTTGGCGACATCTTGAATGGCATAAGCCTGATAATTATTACGAATTCTGCCGAGCATCCCATGGTTGCATTGGTGCGCAATTAACTCTGGCTGGCTATCCAACATCTTACATGGATATCTATGCGTCATATATGAATAATCGTTCTACGAATCCAACTTGTTTTGCACTATCATTTAGTTCTAGTAGTAAGGCAATTACAGTAGATAACAATGATTTATTCCCTCTTAAGCCACACTATGGTGAAAAGTTAGAGTACACAAAGAATGGTGTACGACATACGGCTACATATAATAATCGTACTGGTACCCTTGATTATGCTACATTGGGTACATCAACTATTTTCCAAGGTGTAGAAGGAAATGCTGATTTCTGGGCAAATTTAGGAATTTCATTGACTGGTTGTTCATACAACAATGACCCAACAATTACGCATTCGTCTTCTACTGAGGTTGTAGTAGGTATGCACGTTAGTGGTGACGGTATACCTGCCGGAGCATACGTTGCATCTGTGACAGACAGTACTCATTTTGAATTATCAGCATCTACTACTGGTGGTTCTTTGAGTAGTAAAACTTTGGTTTTAGTACCTAAAGACCAAGTATTGAAATTAACAGGGCCTTACGATACCTATCCGTCAGATAGCATATATTTGAATTCAGAATCGAGCATTATGGTAACGACCATGGGTCCGAATCTAAATTTGGCTAGTGGAAGTCGAGATACCAATAGCCTACACTTACCTGATGCATATCTCTGTATGTGGCATCCGAATCTAGGTAGACCATTTACTTGGTATAGTGACGATGCTAGTCGAGGCTTTTATTCGGCTTCAGGAGGAGCCGATACACCCATTGACCAAAAAGCATACAACCATGTGGCTGAACACTTTGAAACAATTCATTATCATGATTTCTCGTATGTGGCATCTAAGGGTCCATTTGCCTTAGCAATGCGCTGGGTTGTACCTCCGGGTGGAGGCACAGCCCCTACTAATTCACCAGATGGTATGGTATATACTGGTAATCTCATAGAAGCAGATGCTAACTTTATGGCCCAAGGTGCCGACGTAGATGGTGGTACTACCATGTATAATTTTAATGGCTATTGGCCAAGTGGTAGTCGTGGAGGACCCGGCGTAAGTCGATTAGAAGTATATAATGAGGCTGCTTCGGCATGGGGCGAGCCATACGGTATGTCCTCTAATACTTTTACTGATAGTACGGGTGTCGCTGCTGCATCATTGCCCAGTACACTAAACGCTGGATTTGGCTATAGATTCGGCCTTAGACAGGCTACTAATCGACCACGTTGGGCACCTTACATTCGCGGTTGGCTAGAAGTTGCAGAACCTCAAGCCCTACTTGGTTACTACCATGGCCCTCTGATTCAGCAAGATAACAAGACAAACGGGTGGACTTATGTTGGTGCGGACGGATTGGCAGATGTTAGTCTAACTGCACTGTATACTGGCGTACTAGAGCGAATAACACAAGTAAGTTCATTGATGAATCAAGACCAGTATGGTCGTAAGGTCCGTTATAGTGATGGAAGAAGGCATACTGCTCCATTTGGATGCCCTGTACGAACTCTACGTAATGCATCTACAATACGTCGATTATATCCGGGCGATAACGCTGGTCAAGGCATCAAGGAATTGGCTAATGCTCACCGCTATTACATGGTCGATTGGTGGGGTAACAATCGTGGTGAGGATGTCAGGCGATTTCCTGTAAGAGGGTTTGGTATTCGCCCTTCGTGGGACCCAGAAGATGCTTACCTTGATACAAATATTACGCATCGACCAAAAGATGGTTCCGAAGGTGGAGCAGGTAATATGTTCCATGGTGATTATACAGACAAGTATAGCGGGAATAATAACTATGTTAGCAGCACTGCTTCTGGAAATATTGGTGGTGGCGTTGATTGGTTTAACCCAGCCAGTGCACTTCGTGTAGGTGATAGAGGTGATGGAAGAGGATGCCGATGGCCAACTGTATTCAATGAAAGTCTCCTTATGGCTGTGAGCGAAACACATGATGCTACCGGCCTTGTATTATCGCACAGTACAGCAGAGCCAGCCTTTGGACAGGGCTTGATACGACCCAGTAACTTGGTATTGCAGGATGGAGAAATAGAGCGAGGTATCAGTGATAGAGTAGACCTCAACGCAGATGATGGATTACTCCGTTCTAGTGCATCCGTCGGTGAAGGCTTTGAAACAGTAACCGCTGATAGTCGGGGTGCCGAACCTGTATCTAGAGATGACTTCAGATTGGGATTAGATGTAGATACCTTGGCCGAATTGAATGATGGTGTTTCGCGTGAATATGTAGTTATGTCCACAGAGGCTGCGAGTTTACACACAGACCGAGAAGTCGGTCAGAGAACCAATATCAGAGGGGCGTATAACGTCGCATCTCGTACTCTCAAAGACTTAGATATGACAGCCCTATCTTGGGCTGCTCAACCAGTTACTGGTATTGTAAAGCACTCTAATGCACACGCTATGTGGCCTCTTGGTGGTACCTATGTCATTGAATGGAGTGCTTATGCAGGAATCTTAGATGACAAAGGTTGGGGCAAGGCCAGTGCTTCTTCTTCATCAAATCCATATCAGGATTCTAACCATGACCCAACTATTCAAACTACCAATGTTGCTGATTCGACCATCCAATTCCTGTATCGCCCGCAGCAAATCTTAGACTACAAGCATTCACAGATGTTCCGACCATATATCACTCTCAACGGACCACAGGCGGGTACTAATTTCTACAGAGCCACTGCTGGTGGTAAATATGGACTATTTACCAGCGATGTACCCAGTGCACGTACAGGGACACCAAGTTCACCTCCTTATGCGCCTGTATACAGCCTAACACCCGGCTCTAGTGTCACTGTACCAGACAGTATGGGTCCGAAGATTCTGGGCGTTGATGTCACCGGATACACCAAAGCGGATATTCGTAATCCTGTAGCACGTATGGTCATGAGTGAAAACACATTAGAGCATTTCAGGTCTGATGCGAATCGAACTGATGGGGATGGGGATGGGGATTATACTGTTGAGCCAAGATTTAGCCAGACGTTGCATCCAAAGGGTAGTGACGGTGATGCATCTTATAACACAGGGGACCATAGTGGGGAGTGAGTATGGCACTAGGTAAGAATCTCATAACTGGTCGCTTCAATGCGGCTCAGACACCTATCATGAAGCGTGTGCGCAAGCCTCGTTTCGTAGACAACGCAGTACGTCACGGTGAGTATAGTAAGGTTCAGGCTGGGTTCAAAGTAGCCGCACCTACTCAGAGCGATTTCCTTCCTACTCATGACCGTAAGTATCTATTGGCAGAAGAGGGCGATACTATCCGTATCCTTCACAATCCTTCTGATGGTCACCGATATACAGGTGCAGTTTACACGGATTCTGACAAAGTGACAACATCTAGTACGTTGCCACCTTTATTCGTTGGGAGCGATAATTCTGACCAAGCGTTAGTCCCTTCATCTATTGAAACGAGCACAAAGGGTACTCGTTATAGGATTGAGAACTTGAAAGGGCGAGACTTGTCCCAAATTGGGTTTACCAACAAAACGGTTCATATTGCACAAAAGGTGGGGGTTGGCCTTCGCACATCTGACCTCGCTATACGGGTTGCCAAGGGTACGAATAGTTCCCTAAATGAAGTTATTGCGCCCAACCCTAGCGCTACCTTTGTAGCCCAAGATTTCTATGGGACTGACGCAATTACAGCACTTCGATTTTTATCTCGACATGATAATTACAATATTAGAGGCGATTCGTTTGGAAATATTTACTATGTGCACCAGAAAAAGCACGGAAACGAGCATCTCATTTCTTCAACAATGGTATCCGAAGGGTCAGTTTCAGAAGTAAGCGAAAATATACCAAATCGAGTCATAGTGCGTGGAAAGGCGCGAGCCAATAATGACGATAATGCTATCCAAGTAGATGATAGAGGTCCTCAAAGTACTGGAGTAAATGAAATACCGGGAGGTATCTACGCACCTACTGCAATAACGAAAGCCAGTGCAAGAGCAGTAGGTAGAAGATTTCTTTCAATGGCGAAGCAGGCAACTGGGGGAGAAACATTACGTGGTGTTTTCCATGCATCTAGTATTCAGCCCGGAGATGTAGTTTCATATCGTAGTCGAACAGGTACCCAGAGAAAGATTGTGCTTTCAGCCCAGCATGACCTCACTAAGCGTAAATCGGAACTCAAAATTAACAGTGTAGAATCATCTTTGGAAGATATTATTCAGCGATTTCAAGAGGCCGATATCGCTTCTTCACTGAATAATAATTCGGAGAGGAATAGACAGTTTTCCACTGAGGAGTTTTCTACTTCATTTGGATTCAAAATGAAGGTATCTTGGCAATTAGATGTAAGAGAAGTCAAGAATCGCAAGCAAGGTATGGTTGTGGGTAAGGCAAGAGGAACGATTCGTGGCCGACGTGAATTGAAATCTACGGGCACTCTCATCAACAATGGTGGCGGGTATGCAGTTGGTACGACTTCATTTACGACTGATGGGACAGCAGCCAGTACTTCATTCGCTGTTGGTGACTGGGTATACAGGGGCAACGGCAACAAACTGGGGAAGGTCGCTAGTCGGACTACAACCAACGTAACTATCGCTATCAAATCACCTGATTTAGTAGCCGATAATGAAGAGTTATTCTTATTCCCTAACAACACCATGAAAGAGGCATTCAATAGCCACTTAAAGATTGGATTGAACAAGGGAACATACGATAGTAGGAGGCAAGGATAATGCCATTATTAAACCAAGGAACTAGATACATGATTGACACATTGAAGAGTAGAATTAACCAAGTCGTGTTCGGCTTTGGCGGAAATCTTGCAAGCCAAGATGACGTAGGGGCTTCACAACCCGCAGTAATAGTAACACCTACGGTACGGGTATTGGATGACCACACTTTGTCTATAGAGGCTAAATTGGCTCTTGATTCTGCATTTACGCGCCCACTCAGAGAAGTGGTGGTACAATACAAGAATCCTGATGTCGATACTGATACCACCGCTTTGCTCCGCTACACTTATGATGCAGTCACCAAGACGAATAACAACGAGATTCGATTCTCTGCCATCGTTGAGGTGAACCCATGAGCAATCCAAAGGCTGGCCACACAAGTGCAACTGGTATGGGTACGAGTGCTGAAGGGCTGCGAGATGGAGATGGTTTATCCTCTCCTAGCCTTACTGCTCCTATTGAGGCTGCGCACGGAAATGGCATTCTGAGATTGGAAGATACTGCCGTTGGTGCATCTTCCCGAAATAGCATTGCTACATCTACTCCGGGCTATATCGTTACTGCTGCGAGTGGGGTTGTAACAGTGCACGGAGGATGGTGTGTCATCGATGGCGTACTGTACAAGTTCGCGGGTGGACCCGGTGCTACTCAGCAAATCACAATTGGAGCCACTGGTACAGCCAATTTCAATAGTGATTTACCTGCTGTTCCTTCAGCCAATAGTGAAGTTTACGTCGTGGTCTACATTTCTTCTGATTCGACAACAACAACCCGTATACGATACGAAATGGGTAGCCCTGCGGCCCCAAGTACTGGGACTCCTCTGATACCTTCTACATTCCTTTCAGACCCTCTGTTGGGCCTCACTAGGAACAATCATCAGCATATTGTACTAGGTGTACTCAGATACACAATGGCTGCGGGTGCGGGTAGTGTCACTGCATCTCTAGGTGCGGCACCTGTATTACATGACAGGCGCGTGTATGTACGAACCAGTCCCATGTACTTACAACACGTATCCAAAGGAGGTAGTACTGTTGGTACAAATCTAGTGACCAGTGCCAATGCTGTTGATTCACACACGGATTTGGCTGCGCTATACGCATCGCCTGAAAGTGGTGACTTGACAGCCAGTTTCTTCGGCGCATTGTGGCAGAGTCATACGCCTGATTCTCACGGCATGCTGTATTATGCAGCCCCTCATACAATGGGTGGCTCGATTGCAACTTACACGCATCGGTTGGGGCCAAGTGAAGTCAAGGTGGCGACCATCTCAACTACTCAGACCTTCACCTTTGATGGACCCAATATGTGGATTGCAACAACCAGTGGCACGACTACATTTACTCCAACTGGTACATTCCCGCCGGGACATATCGTCGAGATATACCATACGGCTGGTGCCCATGCACTGAACTTCATCAACGCCCCCGCTGGGGCCAGTACGCTACTAAATGTAGCAGCAGACCAATATGCCAAGTTTGTATTCGATGGCACCAATTGGCATATACTGGACCACCATGCGGTGATTTGATGGGTAGGCTCATCGAGCAATTCAAGCGTGATTGCGAGAACTGTCGAAGGATATCTATTCCCCTGTCAATTTCGGGGCGGTATGTATCTGGTGAACCAGTGGTCATGCACCAGTGCCCCCATTGCAGTTACGTGAGACCGCATGGGGGACTGGGCCCTGTTGGCCTACGCAAGCGAAAGAAATCGCCTGTCAGTAGACGAGCAGGTGGTCGGCTTTCCTTGTTTCTCAGGGAAATGGCTAGAAGGTGATTACTCTGCTCTCATGCCGATGATGTCATCGATGCGCAGAATACTCATGGTGACCTCACTCGCTGACTGAACTGCTTGGCGTACAAGCGCCAGTGGTTCCCAGACATTCGCCTCTGCCATATCGCAGGTTCCACCGTTCTCAATATCAGGACCAGTGAGTTTACCCGCAGAGTGGTCGTTGCGTAGTGCAAGGATGGTGTCTAGTGGGTCATGCCCTGCATTCTCTGCAATGGCCGCAGGGATGGACTCTAGGGCGTCTGCGAAGGCGTCTATGGCCATCTGTTCCCTTCCACCTGCTTCTGCTGCTCTAGCGCGTAGGTGTAGGGCTGCATTGAGATAGGCTGCACCACCACCGGGCACGACATTGCCAGTATTGTAGGCAAGGCAGACGACACCGAGTGCGTCCTCAAACCCACGCTCAGTTTCATCAAGCGTTTGCTTGGTTGCGCCTCGTAGGATAAGTGTAGTAACTTCGCCTTCACCTTTGACGACGACATACTTCATGTCACCAATGGTCTTGCACTCTGCATCACAGGGGACAGCCTCATGCAAATCTTCAGGCGTGTGCGCACTAGTGGTGTTCAGTAGTTTACCTAGTGCAATCATATCACTTTCTGGAATTCGGTGAACGACGCTGATATCTTTCCGGGCTAGTGCAGCAGACATGACTTCATTTGCCGAATCTCGGACAAATACAACACCGCCATCTGGTAACTTAGAGGCGATTAGTTCTGCTTTTTCCAGCCAGTTGTCTCTGTTAGTCTGACGCTTGTATTGTTGCATCTCACTCGCTGAGCCAAGTTGGAGTTGGATATTATCATCGCCCTTGTCCGCAGACATCCCAGTATTGATGAGTAGGGCGTGGCCGTTTGGATTGAGTGGCATTGCAGGGAGTACGAACTCCTTGTGCAATACGACGCCTGAGAAGCACGTTGAGTCATCAAGTGCCCCTCCGGGCTGACAAAGCACACGGATGCGCTCAAACTCGCCGTCTGCGTTCTCCACAGCGTCTACGCACAATTCGCTTACATGGTCCATAGAGGATTCCAGCGATTTGCCTGTGATTGAAGTCTGAGCGACGTGCTTCAAGTGCTTCTTCGATGACACCTTCATACTGTCAATGTGCTCTGTAGCCCATCGAGATGCTTGACGGTATCCACGACACACTACATTGGCGTGTAGGCCCTTGTTGAACAGAAGTTCGCTATTTCCTAGCAATTCCCCTGCCAATACAACGGTACTGGTCGTGCCATCATAGCACATGTTTTCTTGCGTGTTTGCTGCTTCTACCACCATCTTGGCGGCAGGATGAGCCACGTCTATTTCTTGCATAATGGTAGCGCCATCATTGGTGACAATCACGTTGCCTCCACCGTCTACCATCATCTTGTCCATACCCATCGGACCTAGTGTGGTCTTGACGGTATTGACAATTTTCTTTGCTGCTCTTATGTTGTGCACTTGGGCACTTATTGCTTCGTTATCTGACATTTAAATCTCTCTCCGTTGGCCGTAGGCCAGCCGACATTACCAATCGACTTCAAACTCTTTTATGACACCATCGGTCCTCGACCGCGCCTTCACGAAACCTTCGTCCACTCCGTGTTTCCAGAGTTCATACACAAGTTCGGCGTCTTTTAGACAATACTCAGCCACCTTGCTGTAATTTCCCTTTCTCCATTCGACTGGTGCATCATGACTATTCATGAGTTTACCTTTATTGAGTGTATGATAACATGCATCTGACAGTGGCACTGCGTGGCCAATAATTGACCTGAGTAAGAATGATGTATCGAACACTTGCTCTGTAGATTTGGACAATAGGTCCCCTGCTGTCCAACAGTCGAATCCATCTCTGAGTACAGGTAAATCAAATCCTTTTAGGTTATGCCCAAGGACAAGGCCACCATCTGCAACATGCTTGGTGAGGTCTTCACCCAGTGCCCTAGGGTGTAATGGCTTGATGATAGTTCCCTCTGGCAAATGCTTTTCTACGCTTTTGTTGGCATAGACAGTACCTTGTTTGCCGTCCCAAGTAGCGACAACTGACGGTTCAAACAAATGTGTGTTACCCCAACCTCCAATCTCATGTGAGAAGTTGGTAGTTTCTATGTCAAGCGCGAGCATCTTTTTCATTTTGTTTAGCCTCCTTGAGTTCTTTGATGAGGAATGGTCTGTAGCAATGGATGCAACGCATATAGTGATTAGATGCCCCGTCCTGTTTACAGCCGGGGCATGGGTAGTATCTGTTCTTTGTCATGATATCACGCCTTTTTCATGTGTTCTTCTCTCAATCTGACATACACGCGCACACCTTCTCGGGTATCTTTGAACATCTTAGCGCCATATTCCTTGTACTTGGAATTGATAGTACTAGGGCTGCTGTAGTTGGATATCTGTGAGAAAGCCTTTAGGATTTCAGACTTCTTAACCCAACCTTGTCCTCGCATATCATCGAAATCGAAGCGTTCACAGCGATTATAGGCATCTTTCCAGAATGCTTCCATCTGACCCTTTTCCTTGTTACCTGAACCCACCTTGACTTCTGATTCTAACCAATGAATCAAGTTGTGATACAGGTCGTAAAGAATCTCTTTGGCCATATCGACGTGGTCACCTCTGACAACCCAAGTGCCTTCAATCATGGCCATGTGATGTGCAAGTACGGTCGTGTAGTTCTGTAGTCCCATGATGAATGATGCACAGACACCCTGTTTGTCAGGTGACATGTTCTCAACCAAACTGTAGTATTCGTCAATTGCCTGAACCAATGCAGGATGGAAACTGTTGTCGATGGTGAACATTGAGCCCATGAGAGACATGACCATCACTTCTTGGTCATCCTCTGACATCTCGTTCCACTCTAAGTCAGAGAGTCCGCTGAGTTTAATCGTCCGTGCCTTTAGTCGCTCTTGTAAATCAATGAAATAGTCAGCCACTTCGTCGAATGATACGGTATATTCGGGCTTGTTGTGAACTGCGTGTGCCAACTCATGTGCTACCGCTCGCTTCATTTCCAGTGTCCAGTGACGCCAGTATGTCAGCACTCGTTGGAAGATACCCTTCTCAAGTACGTGCTCCTTGATACCTTTGGGCGGGTAGGTCGTAATCCACAAACTGACTTCTGACTTGATAGTGAACGTATCTCTGGCCATGTGCTTAACCAACATGTTACGACCAGTACCAGCAGAGTTTAGTGCGGATTGTAGGAAAAGGGTTGTGTTCTCATTGTGCTGTCCACCTTTGAGTAGCACAGACCCTTCGTCAAAGTTCAGTCCCTTACGTCCTGCCAATAGGCCGGGTCGAGTTATCATCGCTGGGTTTTGTCTATCCTCGTCATCAGGGTCAGGTACGAGTGTACCCACCAACGCTGCATCGTTACCAGAATTGTAATCAACGCTGTCTAGACCTGCGGCCTTCAGTAATTGCTCAATTACTTGATAAGAAGCGGATTTACCTGTACGTGTGTCTTGAATCCAAAACATACTGACGCGGGGGTCAATGTTACTTGCTCCTACAGGAATGCGCACATAAGGTATGGCGGCTTGTCCCTGTATGAAGAAAAACGATATCAGTCCCGGTATCTCGTTGTTTCTACTCACTTGATTGTAGTGCTCTAGGTATCCACCCAATATGGGATATTTCCTTACGCACTCATACTTGTCTGCACGGTGCTCCATCATGCGGATTCCTCCTCTTTTGCTAATCGACGGAGTAGTGCGAAGATTCCGTTCATGGCCTCTACATACTCCTTATCGTTTTTCTCCATGGCATACAGTAGATACTGACGGTGGATGCCTTCCAATGCTTTCTTTGCTTTCTTGATTTCTGATTTCATCTAATTCCCTCTCTTGTATTTCTTTTCCATTCGCACCGGCTCTTCCGAAGTCAGCACGTCAAGTAAGCGCTTCCGTAAAGTTGCACCCATTCCCTTGACTTGTTTCAGTGATTCTTGGAATAGCATTTCTTCGATAGACCCACACTTCTCTAGTGTACGGTCTACAAGGTCAGGGCCAAAGCCCGGTATCGTGAGTAACATATCTGCTCTCATATCATTGGTACTTACGCGTGTAATGGCTTTGGCACCGTGACGACTTGCAGGCTTGTGCATCTTGCTGTGTAACTTGGTGATGAACATGGCTGCTTCTGAGTGGTCCTTGGCCCTGTATATGTGGCAGTCAAAGTCTGCCGTGATGCGTGCGAACGTACCAATGAGTTCGTTCATCACGCGTGAATAGGATAGGTTGCGCCCTTGCTTCTTGTGGATGGCGACGTGCTTAGCGATGTCGCCGTGTACGACAAGGAATACCCTGTCGCAGTTGGCGTCTAGGTTGTCCAACTGGCGCATAAGGTGACCGCTGTGACTGGATTGGAATAGGTCAGATAGGCTCTTGCACTCGACGTGTCCGTAGCCACCGACCTTGTAGTCGCCCATACCCTGCATGTGTACGCGCTTAGTAGGGAATCCTTGTTTCTCAGCCAAACGGATGACAGAGTCGCAAAGGGGGCCGCGTTCATTCGTGTCAATGATAAGTGGTGGCGTCGGCATTATCTTTTCACCTCATGTGTTTTGCAATGTTTGGTACGCTTACCGTTAATGAGTGCCCAGTGCTTACAGCGTGTATTTAACCGAGTCATTGCTTGGCATCTGTGTTCGTCAGGTGGGCCGTTTTTCTTGCAACGGAAGCACATTCTTATCTCATTGTTCTTACGCCTACTTGCGCTACTACCTAGTGCTTCACCACACATGAAGCACACTTGGTTGAGTGTATGAATAGTCATGATTCTACCTCCGTTTTGATTACACCAGTCTTGTCCCAGTATCGACACTTACCCAAGCACATTCCTTTCTTCCATAACATGGAACAGGTCTGTGGATAGTCTGTATTCATGAGTGTCGATACTTGGTAACGGGTGATGCCCTCGTCGAAGTCTGCCCACTCAAGGTCCTTGATAAAGTTTACAATGGTCTCGGTGTGATTGTCGATGTCTGACTGCTTCGCCCGCTCTAATGGTACGAAGTTACGCATACGCTTTGCTAGATACTTGACCAATTGCACACGCGCATCATGGCTGGGGTTGCTGCCCTGTTGGCAGGCGGCTGCGTTGAGGCAGGGTAGGATAATGACGCCTTCCATGGAAACGGTAGGCAAATCGATAGGAGTAGAATTAGGATTGAAAATTTGTGCCCTCTCTTCGGGCTTTTTGACTGTAAGCGCGACACCTTCAGAGCCATAGGAAATCATGCCACTGCGAGGCTGTGTAGCCTTGTCCCAGATATGTTCAAGACCACGCTCTAGGTCAGTAGATGTCAGGGGAATAGACCAGAATCCACGCTTGGCATTGTATGAGTTTGGGATGCGAATCATGCCGCTGGTGTCAAATGGTACTGCGGGGTCTGAGCAGAACAAATCTAAGTCACGCACCCAGTCGTTCACCACTTGCATTCCTGCCTCTTTGATAGCGGATAGGTGAGCGCCGCTACCGGGGATATACGCTTTGTCTAGTTCCACCCATACGTGAAATCCACCACCACTGTACCAAACAGCGTGTGCAGTATTATTCGACAGCAGATAGTGGTGCAGTTTACGCGCTTGCTCTAGTGCTACCTCCACCTCTACATCCGGCCTGTTCTGAGCACGGAAGTTCTTCGGGTCGAAGTCTAGCACGAAGTGGCGCACGATGGGTGTCATCAAATCAACTCGACGGTTGTGCGGCTGTTGAGTCGCACGATACCCGTACACGGTCGTGAATGCATTTGACACTCCATTCTTACCTTGCCAGTATTTCTCAAAGTCCTCGGTGTCAGACACCAACTTGCGAAAGCCCTTCCCTTTCTCAGTAGAGAGTTCCATGACTTCTCTTGGGAAATCGAATACCATCTTCATACTCATCCACCTCTGTTTACCCATGCTCGATAGTCGGCTTGAGACTTTGCTGAATCAGCACAAACCTTGCACCAACCTTCTTCATCGAATGTATCCTCAGAGGTTTCCTCACCGCAACATTCGCATTCACTCATTCACTCGCCTCCTTCCTTTGGCGCACGTCTTCCTCTTCTTCAACAGAAAGAACCGTGAATGGTTCGCATACTTCAGTCATACCTCCAAGGAGGCATTTACCGCACATTACGGTACCTCCGTTTACGTCGTAAGGTTTCCTGTCGGGATAATCTTCGTTTACCTCTATTACTCGATAGAGTCTTAAGTCAACATACTCGTAGATTTCTTCTTCCCCACATATTTTGCATTTATTCATTCACTCGCCTCCTATGTGCTTTGACAATCTCATCTAATACTCTCAGCAATTCCTCTGTACTTTGGAGGAGGTTGCGGTTTAGTGTGACGTACATGGGGCCTTCTTGCCCCACTTCTGTCTCAGGGTCAAATTCATACAGGGTCTTCTGTATCGCTATTGAGTAATCCTTGTCTTGTCCTAGATGGGCAAAGGATACGATGATGGGGCGACCCATGATATGCTTCATCAGCGAATCACATACGAACGCAATTGTACGAGATGTGATTTCTTTCCGTGGCGTCATTCATCTACGCCTCCCTCTTCATACCAATAATCAGAAAGGTGGCGCACATCCTCACCCGCTAATTGTGCGGCACAAATGATACAACAACCCCCTGTACTTCCTCGGCTTTCTGGGTCAGATTGGCAGGGGCGTATATCGTGTTGATTCAACCATCGTTCGCCCTTTGTTGCATGAGGCCAGCCCATAATACAATTACGAACCGTATAGGCATACGAATCAGAATATACAATCTTCATGCTTCTGCCTCCCATGCCTTACGGTATTCCTCGGGGTCATCGCTTCCTTCCCATGCAGGGCAGATGTCCTTGAATGAGCACCAAGCGCATTTACCTTGGCTCGGAGTAGGTTCAAAGTTGTCTGTCAAGTAAGCCGTGAGCAGAGCATCAACCATGCGTCGAATCTTCTTGGAATAGTCTGTGTTACGACGACCTGTGCATGGCTCATACCAAATGCGATTGGTAGATTTCTGCTCGTATCCGTATTTGCTCATTGCTGGTATCTCTATTTGGTCGCCTGATGGATAGACCCATCCCCAGTGCGTTACGTCTTGGTATTCGTGGTCGCACAACTGAAGCAATTTCTTGTAGAACATCATTTCGGTGCGCATGGACTTGACTTTGAAATCTGAATCGACCCAATCAGCACCTTTGAGAGTTTTCACCCATTTACCTGTCTTCAACTCCATGAGGGCTACTGAACCTTCAGGTGTGCGGAAGCCTCGGTCAATCATACCTGCATAGTGCACAGGGATGGTGACAGTCTCACCATTGAACTCAATGTTTTCTTCAGTGAACGCGTGCAATTCCAATTCATTGATGATAGGTAGATACCGTGTAACTCCATCCCCAAGTAATCGGTCTAGGTCCATCCCTAATCGTGAATCAATAGATGCCTGTTCACCCAATACGTAAGGCTCATCGGGCTCAGGTAGGGCCTTCTGAAATAGTTCCATTGCCTCATCCCTTTTGTTGGCTTTCAGTAGGTCATACGCCTTCTGAACATAGGGGACGACATTGACATAGAATTCTTCGATTGCATCGTGAACATTTGTACCCTTTATCATCGGGTCAGTCTGTGGTTCAGGTAACTTGTGTTTGCGCTTGTATTCGTATGACTTTGGGCAGTAATCGAAATCACTGGTCAGACTTGACTTGGTGATGCGCAGGTGCTTCTTGTGCCCCGGCTCCCACTGGTATGTGGATTTAGCGTATTGTTTGAAGTCTCTAGCCATCAAATGTTCCCCCTGTATTTTCGCTTACCGCTCTTCATACCCACACGCTCAGTCGTGTGAACTGGTATCATGTCCGGGTCAAAGTCGGTGAGTTTAGTTTGGGTCTCCGGTACAAAGATGTTAGGGTCCCATTCATCCAATGTCGTCTGTCGTGTTGTGATACCACCGCATTGGCAGTACTGCTTAGGCTCAGATATTTCTGGCTTCTTTCTGAATCTGTCGAACCACTTTTTCATTCCACACGCCTCCATTCCCAAGAATCACCTGCGTCGAAAACACCAAAGACAATTTTACAATCTTTACAATGGTGGTAACTTCTGTCGTATTCTGGACGTTCTTTTCTTCGTTCCAATACTCCCCATTTTACGTTCTTTGAATCGCAACCGATACACAAAGGGAACCCGTCTTCGTTTGTTTTCAGTGTGGTACTCATTCGTTCCCCTCCAGTTCAATCAGTTTCTGTAAATAGACTGCTAGGTCCATCGCTTCCTCTTGCGCATGGATAAGCCACTCCAATCGTGTGAGTGGGGCTGTCTCCATTGTGACGCCATACTTCTCTTTACCAACGGCTGAGCGTTGCTGTATTTTCTTGCATACTTCATCTTCTATTCTACTCATATTATCACCAATACCTCTTCGGTCGTGCTGCACCTGCTGCGAAATCTAGATTCCAATTCAGTGCGTTGAATATACTCTTAACCTTAGACTTGACCAACTTGTCTACCATCGTGTCGTAGTCGAGTGTGTAACCAGTCAAGTCTGCCTCTTCACGATATGCGACGATGTCTGCCTTGGGCTGACCATCAGGTACTCCACTGACATACACCCAGTTTACGCTATCTCCCTCACCCATGCGTTCAGACTTACCCTTTGCAATGTGTTCGTTGTAGTAACGTGCGCCCTTGACGCCCGGTACACCCACGCTAGGGGCATACTGATTGAGTTTCTTTTGGATGCGTGTGGTACCTGCCACCTCTGATATATTGACATCACCTTTGGCAATGCGCTTGGATAGTGGTCGTACCATATCAATGACTTCATCCTCATCTGCACCTGTGCAAACGGCTGACAGTACATCGTTCTCCAAGTTCTTGGAAATAGGAGCGAGAGTGCTGATTTTACCAAACCGAGCAGACTTCACCTTGCCCTCATCTTCAGGTGGCCAAGAGCAGATGCCATAGTACAAGTTCTTCCCTGCAACCAACCAGTAGGGCATGTATGCCTCAAACTCTACGATGAGCGCGTGCTCTTGATAGCGTCGTTGAATCTCTTCAGTCAGATGCTTAGCGAGTGCAGGCGCTTCGTCGAATGGCACCTTGACAAAGGCAGAGTCCGTGTGTCCGTACAGAGCCTCGTAGCCCTGTGCCTGTGACTCTTCCATGAGGAATTTGATAGCGCGGCGACCACAGGCTGTGATTGCACTAGCGATGTCAAAGTCACACCAACCCCAATGGGCACTCGCCGTTGCACCATACCAACTCGCCATGACACGCTTGACAGCCAGTTGCATGGTGTTCCATCCCTTCCTCTCAATCTCAGTCTTAGCCTTCTTCATATTCCGCTTGTATTCATCACGATACTCAAATAATTCAGTGATAATACGTGGGAGTAGTCCCGGCTCACCCTGCTGCCAACAAGTACCGTCAGGTAACTCATGGACATCATCATCATTGGCTCGACTCTTGGATACGCGTGTCTCCCATGAGAGGTTGTGACTGAGGATGATGCTTGGATACAGGCCCTTGTAATCCACACACGCTACGCCCTGATATCGACCGGGTGTAGGTGGTGGGATGAACGCACCTTCGTACTCTTGCTTCTCTTGCTGAGAGCGAGTCGGTGCTTTCCAATGTGTGCGCCTCGACAGGAGGCCCCGCGCAAACCGAGTCACGTTGTGACACGATGTGAACGAAACGCCTGTGATTCGCTGGAGTGATAAGTAGAAGTTCAGAACGTGATTTTCCTCATCTATTTTCTTGAGAAGTAGTACGTCCTGCATACAGTATGCGACGTAGTCATCGAAGCGGTTATACCACCCTGTGAATACGTCCATCTCAAACTTTCCACCATAGCCGAGAGTCTCTGCAATGGTGTTCAATTTGAGGTTCTTGAGTTGGGGTTGGCCACTGTCTTTCCATACCCGCTCAAAGCCAGTCCCACTTCTCAGCGGGGCCGCTGTGTCGAAGCAAAGGCGACCGCAAATCGGCTGTGCTGTGTAGTCATATCCTCGGTTCCCTTGAGGTGGTCTAAGCACTCTTCCGAGTGGACTTAGTCTCCTAAACTCAGGGAAACGCCTGACAATGTGGGGAAGGTCGGCCCACATTATCGCGTGAGCGACAAAGATATCGGGGTTACATTCTTCCAGATATTCAAAGAATGCTTGGTACATAGATTCCTCATCCATGTACAAATGTCGCTCGTATGTGAAGTGATGTCGAATCCCATCTTCGTCGGTATTATCGACTTCGATATTTTCTATAGATACCAATCCATTCTGGTCTACTTCTCCCAAATGTCTGGCTCCATAATTGGCCGCTTCTGACCAACAGAAAACTACATTCCTTTCGTTGTAACTATCTGTGACTGCCATGACGGTTGTGAAATCCTTCTTTGGGTCCCATTCAAGGTCAAAGTGCCAAACGCGGGGCTTCCACTCAGGCATCTCTTCTATAGAATCTATCAGGTATCTGTCTGTTAAACTGAGGTCACCCTCCCATGTTTGTCCAAATTCTTTGACCATGTCCCTGATGTCCGTCGTTCTATAGGAATACACCTTGACCAATTCCTCATCTGTTCGCAAGGCTTTGGCACGGTCATACCAGTCGATAGACGAGCCCGGATACCGCGCAAGCGCACGGTCTATAATTCTCTGAGGGGTGCTAGCCTTAATCCAGAAGTAAGGTTGGAAGTCTTCGACCACCTCTTCGATGAGGTTTCCATCAGCGTCACGCCACCGTTTGTAGATGTGGTCGGGACCTTCTGGGTCTGGTCTGAAGACATCGATAATCATGTTCATTCCTCCTCTGAGTCATAATTATCCCAACCCCACCAGTCAGGTTGGTCGCTATCTACTAGAAAGAAATCAAATGGTTCTTCGTGCTTAGCATTACCTACATGGAATAGGCTCCCTTGTGATATAACTACAGGGTCGCTATTGATGTGCTGACAGAGTCTTTCTGCCTGTGATTTATCTTCAAACAATGTTCTGGGTCCCTCTTTATCTGTGAGGCGAGAGATTTTCCAATTGTTATCTATACCAGCATGACCGTATCTGCACCCTGTTGCGTAGTATATTTCGTAAAGGGTAGTCATGTCCTCTATTTCTTCTTGGCTCATGTTCAGTCCTCCTCATACTCTTGGTCGATGACCACCATTAGGAAGTCAGTACTTACTTGCTTGAGCACTATCACGCTCTCGTCACCTGTGTGAATGTCGAGTTCTCCACTAGGGAGATTCTCCAATAGTTCAGGTAACCAATAGTCGAATGCTGAGCGTGCAGAAATGTCAGGCGAATCGATGTCAATGAGTGGGGCTCGCACAAACATCTTGCCCTTGCTCGATGAACCTCCACGAATCACCAACTCTGCACCTTGGGGGTCGAACTCAGTCTTGCATGAGAACTTACTACCCACGACCTTGCTGAACTTACTTGCAGGTTTCAGCGAGTCGGCTGTAACTTTCGCATGGTACTTGAGTGGGAATCCTGCCCACTTGCGCCACATGCTTTCCTCAGCCTCACGGATGAGTCTGCTCATCAATCCGACCTTGTCCTGTGATTGGATGTAGGATGATGTTGGTAACTGTAGACTTGACGATGGACCTACGATGTGTAGGGTGCTCGCCTTACCTGACTGGGTGACCTTGAGGTCTCCGCTCTTCATGGTGCCCATGAATGCCTTGACCTTGGCCAAGTCACTGACGTTCACCTTGCCAGATTGACTGACATCGCACTCAACCTTCCTGCGGATGAAGTGCGTGTCCTTACCAACTGAGGCGTGGATACCGTCGCTCTTGGCTTCAATGACCAAGTCTGCTAGGTCCTTACCGAAACTTCCTAAGAAGTCCTTGAGTTTGCTGTGTGTTATTGTAAATTCTGTCATAGTATCACTGCCACTTTTTCCATCCACTTACACCATTTGATGAGGGGATATCGAAATCACCTATTCTATACTCGGAGTTTTCTAAAAATTTCCATTCCGTCACATATTGCAATTCACAATCAAAGCATTCGGTTAGTATCAAAAGTGTACTCGTATCAGTTTCATCTCTCTCATTAGTCATATCCACTTCTAAACGCGATGTGCCCAAGAACTCATATTCTTCAGCACCACATTCAGGGCATATAGGAAATCTGTCTGTTTTTGCTTTCATAGTATCATATCCTGTAAAGGGTTGAGGGGAAGAGGTGGACGGTGTTGCGGCGCCCAGTGCCATCGCACTCCTGCTGGTATCCTCTTATTACTGCACAAACCCCCAAGCGTCGGCTAACTGTGGATATATTGCGATGGTCCACCCTGCCGTGCCGACGCAGATGTAATCATAGATTCCCGATGCCACCAAGCATGTTGTCTCTCATCTCAGCGAGGCCATACCAAGTGGCATCCTCACCCTTCTTCGTCACAAAGTACACTCGCTCCTGACCCTTGAGGTTGGAGTTGGTCTTCTGCTTGAAGAAATCAACATAGTGTCGTACTTCCCCTGTGGTTGAGCCATCGGAGTTGCGCATCACCTGTGTCTTACACCATAGGATTTGCAATAGGTCATTATTCGCACTCTTCTCCCATGCGAACTTCCAACCATCGAAGCCAACCTTTCCTTCTCGGTCTTCTTTGAGGTGTGTCTCCCAGAAGACATCGACGCCGAGGCTGTTTAGTTCACGGGCAATGTGCGTAAGTTGTCGGAATCGAGTAGAACGAATGCCCCAGTTCCAACCAATCTCTTGGTTGAGTTTAGCGTGTGATGCTTCGATGGCATCCTTTGCATCCATATCCAAGTCGTAGATTTTCATGATATCCATGCACATGCCGTCGAACTGGTCTACTGCTGTAACAAGGAACGTCTTGAGTAGAGGTCCTTCAAAGCCTTCTTCGTGCTGCTTACTAGCATACTCTACAGCCGCCTTACCGATGTCCATGACACGTTTGTAGGTCGCAATGTAATCGTAGGCTGTGCGGTCTTCCATCTGCATCACCCAAGGTGAGAAGGTACGGAAGCGCGGGTCATCACGGAAGTGCGCTTGCTTACAAGCCATTGCACCGTTGTCGAAATCGAGTGCCCAAAGCATCTCTCCGTCCTTGAATCGGTGGGCATGGGCATCCAGTACTATACCGGACTTACCCACACCCTCGTGACCTACTACACCACAGAAAACACTCGATGCTTTGGATGGTTCACCAAGCCCTTCCATCTCTTTGATGATGTCAGGAAAACTGCTGACAAATGCCTCTGAGGTTACAGGTGCTTGTGCTGCGATGGGTGCGTCTTCGGGAACTACTTCCTTCTCCGCTTCGCTGCTCTGCGCTAGTGCTCCCCATCCACTCATTGTTCATCACCTCTTTCGTTCTCCAACTTGGTCAAGACCTCGTTGTTGTATTCTTCCTTCAATAGTTCATAGACACCGTCTACCCTAACCAATGAGGTTAGCGATATGCCTGCTAAAATCTCCATCAGTGCAGCATCAAACATCTCGTTTGTTACCCAATCATAAGGCACTAACTGAAAATCACTCATTCACTGGTCACCTCCTTCAAAGTCAAAATCAATTGTCCAAACGTGCTGCATGGCATTGGGGTACATAGCGCATGCATCAATTACCATACCTGTCTTGGCAAACTTTGGTTCGCCCACTAACGCCACAGGTATTTCCATCACTGGTCACCTCCGAACTGGTCAAGAGATGTGTTGCCACCAGTAGCCGCAGGGCGAGCCGTGCGTGGTGGTACAAACACACCTAGTGCTGTAACGCTTGGTAGGGTGTCGTTGTTGTAAGGACGCAACTTGAGGCGACCGATGACGATAACCTGTGTGCGCTCTGCGTATGGTACCCATTCACCCGGACTCTTCTCGTAGTCGAATGGATGTTGGTCGTCATACAATGCACCCGGAACCCAGACAGTAACCTCTGAGTGAGGGCTGTCACGACCGTTGCGTGACTGCAATGCTAGACTGGTGACACTCATGCGGAATGAGCGACCTGTCGAATCGTACTCGGAAGCCATAGGCTCTTTGTTCAATCGACTGACGTATCCTTTGGTGATGACGATTGGATTCATTGTGTTACCGTTGGGCAACTGAATCTTGCGGTCACCGTGTGCTTCGACAAGTTCACTGAGGTCCACGTATTCCTTGTGCATCTGGTCGTTAGACAAGAGGCGCTCGGGTCGTAGTTCAGCACGTAGGTTCTCAGGCACAAACGAATCTGTATACTCTACAGTTTCATGGTAGTTGCGGTTCGTGTACAGTGTGTCTCGACCTTCCTGTGTAGGTGGAACCACTTGTATCTTACACGGTGCATAGTACTGGTAGTCTGCATCCATTGACTTGTTGGTCAAGGCTACTCGCCACATACTGATGTCACTTGAGTTCTCATCTGAGCCGAGGAAGTACATGTTGCGTACCATACTCGTCGGTGCCATTGGCTTACCGACATTGTTACTCGCCTTGTTTGTGTTCAGTAGGCACAAGATGAGGTCTTCGTGTTCAAATGCGAACCAAGGTAGTTCACTGCCGTCTACGCGCTCACCTGTAGGTTCGCCGTTGATGCACCAGTTGCCTTCTTTCGCAGTCACAATACCAATGACCTTGTCACTGATGGCTCGCTCTTGGTTGCTGCGGAATAGATTGAGAGCGGATTGTCTCGCGTTCTCTCTCTGGTCCCGTGCACTTGCTTCGATGGCCACCATCATACCTACGTATGTTTTCGTTTCTCGTTGGCTTCCGCCAGATGCTCCGAGGTTGCGTGTTTCGATAACGAACATCTCTGTCCATTCCGTCACGAGGAAAGAGTCTTCTGAGTGAACATCGTCCACCTCAAACTCAGCCTTCAACCAGTCTTTCAACTGACTGAGGGCTTCCTCTTTGCTGATACCTAGCCTTTCGGCATAGGCACTCAGCCTCTCCTGTACACCTGTGGGAAGTTTATCCCATTCATTTCCTTCATTTTCCATTTTTCATTCCTCCTCTTTGTTTTCTCCTTCATCCTTCATCCAAAACTCGGATGTGTTAAAATTATCATCTACTTTGACCAATACATTTCCAACCACGCGTGGGGCATCCCATTGTAATTGCATGTTAGCCAAGTAATTATCCTTGAGTTCCTTTAGAAGTCCCTCTTCGTTCACAATCATTTCTTTCACTTCAGGCATCAGATATGTCTGTGGCATGTATTCGATGTATCCACCCACACTCTCTTGCATTTCATCGAGTGTTGGTTCCTCTTCGTACACCTTACCCGTCAATCGCCACATACAGTCGTCCTCGACTTTCACTTCCATCCAGACTTGCTTTCTTTTTGTCATATTATTCCTCCATATTTTTCTTCAGTTTTGCTACAAAGTACTCAACGAATGCCAAGTCGTCGTCGGGCCACTGTGTGGCCAACATGACAAACTCGCCATAAGTGAGCATGAACTTGTGCCAATCATCTTCGCTCTCCATGAGAGGCTTGGCTCTGAAGCGGAGTCCTTTAAGCACTCCGATTCTACTGTTGCCTGACTCCAACGCTTGGGTCAGCAGGGCAGTTACCTGTGGGAAAGCACTACCCATCAGATTGAGGGCGGCTTTGTTGAGTGTGTTTGTATCTCGTTTGAGGTATTCTAGTAGTGCACCATCTTCTTTGGGCAATGCCTGAAGGGTGTCGATGCATCTTCGTAGGCTACCACCATGTAATCGATTGAGGGAACCGAAATGGTCTGCCCAAGTAGTAGGCATTGTTCTCTTTTCGTGGAAGTGGATATGATGGAGGCGTTCACAAGCCTCATCGTCGGAGAGGGGCTTGAACACGTATGTCATACATCTGTCTCGGATGGCACTATTGATGGGGCCAATGTCATTGGCTGCTAGAATAAAGATGGTGCTACGGTGACTATCTTCCATGATTTGTTTGAGTGCCTTCTGTGCAGCAGAGGTGAACTGGTCTGCTTCATCTAGGAAGATGATACGACGACTAACGCCTAGCCCCTTCTGCTTACTGATTCCCTTCAGTTCTCTAACGTAGTCTATACCTCTGTCATCACTGGCATTGGTAACGATGAAATTCATCGGGTCAAAGTATTCACCAAGGAAGTCTCTTGCCAATGCCATAGCAGCACTGGTCTTTCCTGTCCCCGGTGGACCAACGAACAACAGGTTAGGTGGGCATGAGTCAAGGTCCCACTGCATAGCAGCATCCTTGTACTCCTGACAACCTACGAGTTCACTCGTGGTAGTGGGTCTGTATTTCTCTCTCCAGTTCATTTTGGCTCACCATTATTCTTTTATCGTTTCTTTATATCAGAACTCTCTAATTTGCCATTTCTATGAGGTCTGTCAATTGTGCTACGTCACTATATCCTAAGTTGTCATCTACATAGTCTAGGTTCGCACCTACAAGTGACAACGTATCGAGTTTGAAGTCGGTTACCTCCACGGTCACGACGACCGCGTATTCGTCTATGGGTAACCAGTTGAGGCCCGCAAGCATACCTTGCTGTGCAAGGCGCTGGCGCATGTGCTGCGCGGGGCCTACAGGTACCTCCAGTTCACCTATCTCGTACATCTCGTAGCCATCCATTGCAGCCACGCGCACGAACGTATTGAACTCCTCATCCTTACGGATGGAAGCAATGAGGAGATTGATGTGGAATGCGTCCTTGAGAATCATCCACCCACCTTCGCCGCCCACCTCAAATGGGCCGGGAAGCGTGAGTCGAATGCGCTGTGTATTATCAGCCGTTTCGATGAGTTGGCCCAGTTCGGAATCTGCCTCCATGAGCCTTCCCTCTTTGATTGGTAATTTGCTATCTGTTTTGTTGAGAAAAGAAAGCCGGTCGGCATAAGGTAACTTGTGAATATCCCAGTCATCACCCAGTGCGAATACATCTGTCAGACATTTGATGTTACAGCCGTCTGCCTCTACTTCAAACACACCTTCCTTCTGTATGGGAGGCTGAACAACCTTACCGATAATCTGCCTGTCTCTACCATAGAGCACACCCTTGAACGTACCTTCTGGGAACTCCGTGATGTGCAGGTATCTACGTGGGTACTCAATGGTCTCAACGTACACTTTCGTAGGTGTGCTCATCTTCGTCCACGCTCTATAGACTGGACCCCTGAAAGCCTGTCCGGGCTGCATGGTCTTGACATCCATGTCGATGATTTCCTCCTTGAGTAAGCGATTGGTAATCTCTGTAGGTGACATCGTATCGAGCATCTTCCGAATGGCCATCATGCTCTGTGCACCTGCGTCTGTGATGTAGGATACCATCTGTAAGAATCGGTCAATAGGCATCATCGGAGGCTCATCTGTGGCTCGTGACCAGAAGAGCATTGCTTCTTTCTCATTCATTTTGCTGGCAATCTGGAGAAAGCCGAGGTCTTGAATCCGACCCATGAGCATGAGCGCTTGCTTGACTGTCATCCCTTCGCCTCCATACTCAGGTGACTCGACTGCGAGGAGTGGTACCATTGGTTTGCCTGCAAGTGACTCATCCCATACCAGAGGGGAGATGGATAACTTGCTGCACACATCATCACGTATCCAACGAATCGAAATGAACTGTCGTTCAAATCGTGAGTGCGCCGGATAGAAGATGTCGATGAGTTCTTCCAGTTCAGAGCCTGTGTTGCTTACCGATTGCTCAACGAGGTTGAGGCACTGTTGGAAATACTTCCAACGGTTTTCTTTGTCCGTTAGGATTTTCCTATTTAATCGCCTGAGATTTTCAGCGATGTCTGCTGCCTCTGCTAACAGCATCACTCTTCCTCTCCTTTCTTCCGACGATGATATTCTCGACTACGTTCAAGAATCTTCTCTCGATTCTTCTTGTAGTATTCTTGGCCGTATTCTCGCTTACGTTCCTTTGCTTCAGGACGTTGCCGATATTCTCGCTGTTGCACACGATTACGTTTCTTCACTTCAGGACGCCGGTTATATTCTCGACTACGTTCAAGAATCTTCTCTCGATTCTTCTTGTAGTATTCTCGCTTACGTTCCTTTGCTTCAGGGCGTTGTTGGTATTCACGCATATATTCACGCTGACGTTCCTTCACTTCAGGACGCCGGTTATATTCTCGCTTACGTTCCTTCACTTCAGGACGCTGTGCATATTCTCGCCTACGTTCCTTTGCTTCAGGACGCTGCGCATATTCTCGACTACGTTCAAGAATCTTCTCTCGATTCTTCTTGTAGTATTCTCGCTTACGTTCCTTTGCTTCAGGGCGTCTTTCATATTCTCGCTTACGTTCCTTCACTTCAGGACGCCGGTTATATTCTCGACTACGTTCAAGAATCTTCTCTCGATTCTTCTTGTAGTATTCTCGATTACGTTCCTTTGCTTCAGGACGCTGCGCATATTCTCGTCTACGTTCCTTTGCTTCAGGACGCTGCGCATATTCTCGTCTACGTTCCTTCACTTCAGGGCGTCTTTCATATTCTCGACTACGTTCAAGAATCTTCTCTCGATTCTTCTTGTAGTATTCTCGATTACGTTCCTTTGCTTCAGGACGCTGCGCATATTCTCGTCTACGTTCCTTTTCATGCTTAACTTTACAAATGTCACAGAATCTTTTCTGCGGGATGTATTTGAAAAAGGTATCACAGGTTTCGCATAGAGTTATTTCCTTGAGTTGAATTTGTAAAAGTAGCCTATCGATTTCATCACCGTATGCCTTCTCAATATCTGGTATATCGTCAAGAGTCATTTGCTTCCCTCAGTTCTTGGAGGGAATGTTGTATCGCTTTCACTAAGGATGCCGCTTCCTCTTGGCTTAGCCTCACGCCCTCTCTCGTGAAGCCCTTGCCACTAGGATGCTCTTCCGTTCGTCTGACTCGGATGTCGATGAGCGCAGGTGCGTCACCTATGGGGTCGGCTACGCTCATGACAGTCTCGGCCTTGCCTTTCCACTTCTTGGAAGTGTTGGGCACACGCCACTTGATTGTCTGAACGAAGCCTCTACTCATGCTTTCAACTCCTTGTAATTTTCTAAGCACCCACAGTCGTTGTCAATGTTACACCTGTCAGTCGCTTCACCTATATGACCCAAACAATCTCTGTAAGAATCCTCCAAGTAAGAGTGACAAGTACCGAAGTTCATACCCTGCGGCGCAAAGACTTCCCACTTTGGCTCATCACCACCTTCTCTTGCATAGTGAGCGTGACTATCCCATAGTGGTACAATCTCATATACTCCGTGGTCTGTCTTGATGTAATGTGTTTTCATATTCATTCCTCCTCCGGCTCGTTACCATCCATGCAGGATTGACAACAATACAATTCACCCGTTTTAGGAGAAGCAATACCTTTGTCCTTGTGGAAAAATTTGATTCTGGTATCACTAGTATTGCCGCCTTCGCAACAACCGTCACTTGCACAGTCAGTGTAGTCTGGGTCAAAGGAACACTTCCACCCATTCTCTGTCTTTGTATAGAGTGTGCCAGTGGTCTTGTCCGTGTAAGAATCACCTACTTCGTAATGTTTAGGGACGCGCTTCTTCCTCTTCGTAGATGGGAAACTGATGGTAAATTCTTCCATTACTCTTCCTCCTCCTCTGAACGTGGGCTGAATACAACGACTGAGCCACGTACATGGGGCGGTAGTAGTTCGCCACTAAGTGGACAGAATGTACCGAGCACCTTGATACTCTCAGTTAGTTTGTTATCAACCATACTGATAATCTCAGGTCGAGATAATGCGACATAGGTTGCAGCCTTCGCATCATACTTGAGCATCAAGTCGTCACCGGCCAACAGGCCGTAGTCGTATGGTTCCATAGGAACAGTTGTATCACATACTGGGCAAGTAATCACTACTGACCATTGCTCAACCAGTTCTGTGGTTTTCCCGTCCTCAGTCTCATGTCCTTCAGGCAAAGTCATTTCTTGCTGACCATCGAATGTCCATTCACCTTCCTCTAGTGGGAAGGCTGACAAAGGTGTCGAGCAATCAGGACAAGGCCATTGCTGTGCAATTTCCTGCCGCTTCATCAATTCCTGTATGTGTGCTTCTTGCGGAGATAGATGTTGTACATCAATCAGTTCCACTTCACTTTCATCAACTGTCCAACCAATTCCTTCTACAAGTATTTTCATACGGACTCTCGCTTGTGCCGCACTAGGGTTGTTGTGCTGCTGTACCAACTTCAGGCTTCGCTCTCCTTCTCTCAGATAGGACAGCCCAAGACCTGCGGGTTCCCATAACCCGTTTATCCGTAGGCGTTCCAATATCTGTTTTGCATTATCTTCGGGTGTATTATCTATCGTTTCTTCCATCATATTCCTCTCCTAATTTATCTGTCATCCAAATGAATGTGTCACAACACCGAGCAGGTATCATCTTCGCTCCTTTGTCGGTTACTAACATTGGGAATGTTTCGTCGAACTCTGCGTCACATATCGGGCAAAAGTCATACGCCACTAATGCGGTCGTCAAAAACAATACCTCTTGTTCGTCTGGTTCTCCTCTTAGTCTCGCAGTTTCTGGGACTGGGATAGTAGAACCCACGAGAGGGATTTTCTCCCCCTCGCAGGTCCATACGCCATCCTCGTCAATCTCTGCTGCTTTCATTACATCTCTCATCAATGCAACACCTCTGAGAACATCGGTACCTTCTCTAGTTGGTCCTCAATGTTTTGTCCAGATGCTGCGCGAGTTGTGATGTCACCAAGAACTTTGTGTACCTTGTTTAAGCGGTCATGGAAGGTGTTGAAGTTCAGTGTACTGCCCTTCATAATCTTCCCATCTGCATCAGTCCACTCTGGCTTGTGCGTGATTGCACCTGTCAGAATGTTGTAAACGTGATACAGCGTACCTTGGTCTTTGTTGCTGACTGCAACCCACGGCTCGGATGGTTTGGTCCAACCTTGACCCATGACTCTCCACATGTGTCCACGAGTAAGTTTCTCGATTTTACCATCATCATCACGCTTGACTGTAGGTTTGGTGATGAGTCCATTGCGTTCACAAATTGTCATCAACTTCTCAAAGGTGTCACGGTTCACTACGACATCTCTCATCGATTCTGCTACAAGGATTTCCTTGGCAGCCATTTCGATAACACTGTCAATCTTCTCAGCCAATGCATCGAAGTCATACGAGCCCAACACACCATTGGTGTGCTTGAGGCTGATGAGATTTGCTCGGTCACCCATAACCATACCATTCGTGCAAGCCAGTCGTTCCGCTACTGCCTGTACCTTGAATGCACTGGAACCATCTAGACTGTTGTGGATGGCAATGCCAATACGATAGTCACCATTGTTCATGAATCCACTCTTGGTCCACTTGTCTCCAACATTAGAATCCGCTACTGCTTTATCCCAATCCACGTTTGTGGATACGTCGAGGAAGCACGCTGCTCGCTTACCTTCGTCCCATGCCAGTACCTTGGCATTGTAGCCACGCTCTGCGGCCAAGTCAAGGACTGGACCGAATCCCTTGCGGTAAGGCATGGGGTAGTAGGTGGGGCTGAATGTACCTAGGTAGGCACCGGCAGGCCGCTTGTCGTCTGCATACAGTGGGTTGAAGATGTGATAGGATACTGGTTCACCGCTCGCATTGTTCACACGAGCCATGGTCGAACCCATCTCATCACTACCACTGTCATACAGGACAAAGGCAGGCTTGCGCACTGGGTCAAAGTCCCAATCTGTACTTGCCTTCTCCTTACGCCCACCTGAGAATAGCATGTCATCGAACGCGCCATCTGACTGTTCGACCTTCACACCATCCACAATAATGTCGGGGGCAGATGCATCAACCCACATGGGCACTTCGTCATCTGCGGCTTCGACATCATCTAATGGTTCACCATTTTCCATTGCGTTCACAATTCCAATCTGTTCTTCTGTTACATGCATGGGCGCCGCAGAACCAATGAGGTTCGCGTGGAGACCTTTGCTAACGGGGTTATCGTCGTCAGCGCGAACTAACGCTGCTACTCGTCCATTGCTTATCTTCTCATACCTTGCTATGCATACACGCGGGATTCTCACCGATTCGATTCCCGATACAGACGGGTAATCCATTTCGATGAAAGCCTGTGTGCTTCCTGTCACTTTTCCAATTACTATTATTTCATTCATTTTATTCACTCTCATTTGTTTGTCTCATTTTTGGGCTGTCCTTATTCTTTTATCGTTTCTTTATAACAGAGTTCATTTTCAGTAGTTATGAAAACAACTCCTTGTGACCACAATTATCACACACCATCTTAGCGGTATGTCTGATTTTAGCATTACTTGCATATTGCTTCTCCTTGTACTCAGTCATCTTGAGTTCACCTGTTTTGCACTTGATACACTTCATGGTTCTCCCCTCGTACCTTCCGTATGTTGTCTTTTATGAACTGCATATCTATCTTCAACAGGTTGGTCCTTCAAGACCTGCGCCCATCTCTGACGTAATACCTCATATTCGGGTTGCGTTTCTATCCAATCTAACCAATCATATTCATCCAATACCCGCGCATCAATTTTTCTTGTCTTTCCTATCTTTCCTTGTTTCATTCGTCATCACCTAGTTGCTCTGGGTCTATGGTGCAATCGCACGGCATAGGTTCCCAGTCTCCGTCGTATGTTAATTGTGCTACGATACCCGTTCCTTTACATGTTTTACATTTCATTTATTTTTCCTCCTATTTTTGATTCATTCCAATCATCTGCTGTTCAAAGATTCTGATTCATTCTTCAGATTTGCTGTTCTGGGTCGTTGATTCATTCTTGTATATTACTGTTCCAAAATTATGATTCATTCATCCAGCGTGCTGTTCTTCCTCGCTGATTCATTCACTGCTCTTGCTGTTTTTGCCCTTTTAATTCATTCATTGTCGATGCTGTTCTCGCCGACTGATTCATTCTGAGAAATTGCTGTTCCAAATTTCTGATTCATTCGTAATCTTTGCTGTTCCCTCAAGGTGGTTCATTCTAAAAAATTGCTGTTCCAAATCACTGATTCATTCTTTTCCTGTGCTGTTCTCAACTAATGATTCATACCTAATATTTGCTGTTCATACTCGTTGATTCATTCTGAAGACTTGCTGTTCGCCAAGTGTGATTCATTCTTGCAGCGTGCTGTTCTTCCTCGCGTGATTCATTCATGACCCCTGCTGTTCCGTTCTTTTGATTCATTCTAGTGCGATACCCTCCTCAGCCAACCACTGCGAGAATCCCGGTGGGTACACTCGCTGGTTGTGGTTGTCCTGTGTAAGGATATACGGAATCGGTGGCTCTTCGCCGTGGTGTGAGATATACATGACCTCAAACAGATGAGACAAGAACATCTTGACAGTCCAGCGACGAGCGCGTGAGTGAATGTGTGCAGGTGGCAACATTGGCACACCCTTCTTCACCGTCTTTGCTGTGGCGGGGAATGACTTCCCTGCCTTCAGAATCTTCCCTGCCCATGTTGGGCTGATGAGTCCGTTGTACCACTTGTATGCCTCTGTTGTCTTGCCGACAGTCTTGGCGGCTGCTGCATCTTTGAAGTCACCCTTGAGATTCTTTTCCCATAGTTCAGCCTTCTTCTTGGCGAACAGTTTGCCATAGAAGTCACTCTCCAATCGCTGCACCTTGACGAACGACTCGCCAATCTTGAAGCACAGTTTCTTGAGTTCAGCATTCCATGGTCGCTTCTCACCCTTACCCCATTCTTGTGATGGGTTCAGGCCAGCGTATGACCAAATCTGCCCAGCGTATTGCACTCGTTCAATGTCGATGTGTGCCAACAGACCAGCCGTGATGATGGGTCCGACACCACATACTTGGTCTCGGCACCAACGCCCCGTAGGTGTCGTAAACGACCACTGCTCTAGTGGGGCTTTCAGTGCTGTCTCAAGCATACCCGACTGACGGCTGAACCATGACAACAAGTCATGTGGTTCTTCAGCACCCTTCAGGGCTCTGATTTGCGCGTCAAATCGAATGCGCTGCTCTTGTGTTCGGTAGTAAGCGTCGATGAGAAATCGTGCCTCATCTTTACTCAACGTCTTACCTGCCTTCTTCAGGTCTTTCGATAGTTTTTCTATCAGTTCCATTTCTATTTCTTCTATTACTTCGTTCATTTTTCTCCCTCTAATTTCCATCCGCGCTCAGTTTGTAATTTCTTAACCAGTTCGCTGACAAGTCCCTGTCGCTCTTCGACGTTCCCGCCATCGAGTACAGCCTTCACGACTTTCCGCTTGCTTTCAACCACACGGTCGAAGTGTTCGTCTACTGTACCTGCACAGGAAATGTATACAGCGTGTACGCTGTCACTCTCCTGTCCGATACGATATACACGGTCCTCTGCTTGTTCTTCATCAGTGGGCACCCACTCTCGCTCAAGGAATAGTACAGTATCAGCAGCCGTGAGGGTGATACCTTCCTTGGCTGCTATGGTGTTACAGATGAGTACGTCAATCTCATTGTTCTGGAAATTATCTACAATATCCTGACGTTGCTTAGATGATACATCACCACTAATCATATCCACAGTGAGACCATCCTTCAATCGCATGCCCAGATTACTCATGACATCACGGTGATGCGTGAATACTACTAGTGGTCTACCTGTCTGTTCGTTATACTCCTGAATCCATTGAGATGCATACTTGACTTTGATACGACCACAGATGTGGCGCAGGTCATTGAGCATGTTCAGCATCATACCCTGTGGCATGGGCTGATTGTTCAGGTAGTAGTCATCGATGCGCCTGTCCCATTCTTCTTGGGCGAGGTCGTATGGTCTGCGTTCTTTCCTATCTAAATGGATGGGAAGGAACGTGCGCTGCTTCGGTGGTAGTTCGGGCAGCACCTCCTTCTTCAATCGACGAATGCACATATCTCTAGTCAGCCCATTGAGTTCCTTGATGTTCGATGCACCATCGAAGTTCCATGCGTACCCGTTATGCCATGGGTCACAGTATCGCTGAGCAAAGTTCCAGAACGATGGGAACTGCGCAGGGCGTAGGAGATTGAGTGTATTGAAAAACTCAGAGGGACGGCTGCTAATCGCTGTGCCACTGAGTGCCATGATTGACCGAGTGGACTTGGCCACATCGAGTGTAGCCTCAGTACGCTTGGCCTTCTTGTTCTTGAGGTAATGTACCTCATCGAGAATGGTCAGTTTGATTCCGGCAGCCTTCAGTTCATCCACCTTCTTACCCATCAGGTCGTAGTTGATTATCACCCAGTCGGCTGAGCGAACCTCATCCTTTCCTTTGGCAATGGCGTACACATCTTCGTTAGGTAACCATTTACTTACTTCCTTCACCCAGTTGTATTTCACGTTCGCCGGACACACAACTAGGATAGGGCGCATCTCTGGATTGATGGCTGCGTAGCCTATGGCTGAGATGGTCTTTCCAATCCCCATCTCATCACCAATCAGGCAGCGGCCTGCACTTGCTTCAGCGAATGCTACGGCTACCTTTTGAAACGGATATAGTTCCAAATCTTCAGGGAATGCACCCTCAAGTTTGTCAGAAATCTCAGCCATTTTGCTGTCATCGAGAAGGGCTGCGCCACTCATTTCTACACGTTCAATACTTCCCTGCACATCTGCCTTGACATCCTCGTTGTCGATGATGGCATTGGCTAGGCAAGGGTATACATCCTCAAGGAGAGAATGTAGAGTGCGTGCTTGTGCAGCAGGAATCGACCAACACTTCTGTTCCTTGTGGAACTTACGTCCTGAGATACTGCGTACAATCAAGCGCACCTTATCTCGGAATGCATTGTCAGGGATGTAAGGCCAATGTAGATACAGCGAGCCCTCTGACAATCGAGTCCAACACTCACTGTCGCCTCTAGTATTCTTAGGTAGTTCCTTGGTTCTGCCAATGAGTCCCTTGCAATCATAGTCCATTCGTTCAAGGACTTCAACCGCTTTGTTAATCGTGACTTGGTTGTCCTGTACACTCCATGCTCGCTTGTCTGCATCCCACTTGAATTGGGGGAAGGGTAGCACATCCTTGAGGATGGCATTGGTCTCAGGTGAGTACGGATAACGTAGGGCAAGCCTGTTGCCATACGAATCTGTGTATGCCTCTACTTCGATAGGTGTCATTCTTCCTCAACTCCATCTATTTGCTCAGGGTATGGGTTTGGTGAGGAACTCAGGAGTCTTTCGATGACCTCTTGGCTCACAATACCCCACGGAAGTGGCTGCGTTGAATCACGATACATAGCACACATGGCTGCATCGTATGCGATGCGATGACTAACGCCCTTTTGCACAAGGCTATGGAAAACAACTTGTCGGACATACCAATTGAAATAATTACTCATTCGCCTTCCTCCAATGCATCTAGTAGAGCGTCCAATCCATAGAGTTCAAACAACTTGTTCAGAAGTAATATATTCGCATAGACAGTATTCTTCATTCACTTTCCTCCTCTGATATGATGTCCATTGAGAAGTAGTCTTTCAACAAGTCCCAGTCAATACCGTCACCGTGTGCGAAGATGTTGTTTGAACGTAGTTGTTCCATCTGCGTATCTATCTTCTTCGACACTACTTCAAGTTCCTTGAGTGTGTGTTGAAGTCCTGCTTCAACCTTCAATCTCTCTCTTGCGCAAACACCTTCCGTTGCTAACAAGGACAATTGCATGACATAGTCATGATTCTTTTCCCACTCTAATGGGAAAGCCTTCCTCATATCCTTAATTATCTGGTTTCTCAATGTCCAAAACGCAGTCCCTATATCCATTTTATTTTTATTCATTCTTCATCAACTCCTTCACTTCGGCCCAGAATAGTTCACGAAATTGTACCTGATATGCTAGGCCACCTTTCTCTCCGTACTCATCTCTTGAATCGACTTCAAGTAAACGGTGCACAGGCCAAGGCTTCATGCTCGCGGGCCAAGGATAACAGACAGGTCGCCCTGCGGCTACATGTTGAGCGTAATGTTTCTTGGCGTCTGCTCTTGCTTTCTTACTCACGCCGTCACCTCCACGCATTCGCACGTAGATTCTTCGTAATCATACCAAGTATTACAACAGCCGTCGCAACCCATTCTTTTGAAAAGCACTTGCCACTTCTTCACGCCGTCACCTCCGTGCTTACTATGAACACATGACCCTTTGAACACTTAATCACATAGGGATGTTCGGCATCCCAATAAAGTGTAGAATCCACGACTGGTCGTTTGTTGTTACACATTGGACAATTCACGCCGTCACCTCCGCGCATTCACATGGTGCTACCTTAATCATACCACCAAAGTAGTCAGCATCTACATACTTACCACACTTTGAGCATACCACACATCTAATTTCCTTATTGTAAATTGATTCAACATTCAATCTCACGCCGTCACCACCCTTCTGTCTTACATCTTAAAGCCATTTCTTGCATGACTTCAATCAGTTTCTCAAAGTCACCTAATGACATATTCCATTCACCGCTTTTAGCCCATTGATACATCTTATCATAACTACTCACGCCGTCACCTCCACGCATTGTTCACAACTCTTATTGACACACACAGGCATCATAGTCCATAGGTACAGCATGTGTTCTCCACAAACATGACACGGGTTCACGCCGTCACCTCCACGCCTTGCCACTTACCATCTACTTTCTCGGCAATGATATGAGCGTGATAGCCCAATCTAAGTGTGACCTTGGTGTAGCCATTACGAGTTGCGTATATTTTCGCCCCTCTTTCAGTGTTAGAAACATCACAGTGAATGTCGTCTTCACCGTATGCAATCCCATAGCATTCAATCACGCCGTCACCTCCACGCAATCACATTCGGTGGCGGGTATCTTGTAGAACCAAGAGTCACAGCGAGGGCATAGTGTAGGTTCGCTCACGCCGTCACCTCCACGCCTTCTTCCATAATACCACGACCCTTCTTTGCATTTTCATAGGGGTTTTCTACATCACATGATACAACCATACCGCAGTTCTTACACTTGAAGCCCACGTATGCACCATCAACGTCATCGTAGTATGATAACTCAAAATCATGTTCGCAACTCACGCCATCACCTCCCAATCTATGTCATCATCGAGTGTGAGATATATGACGCCCTTTCTCTCACAGTGCTTACACACAATATGTATAGCACTGTTATCTGGATACCAATCCATTATTTCGTAGTCATACCGTTCATGACTACCTTCAGGACAGTGTTCACAACTCATTCGTTCGCCTCCTCCTTCTTTCCTAGGCCGCCCCATGATACTCGGTACGCACCTGATTCAGTCTTCTTGCTCTCCACCTTTGTGTCCGTGTATTCGTCAAGGGTTGTCTGCTTTGATGATAGTACCTCTTCCTTCAACTGGGGGGCAGGTGGTTCGATGCCTTCCCAGATGTCTGATACTTTCACATGACCATCTCCAAAGATACCGTCAGGGAAATACCATGTGCTTGGCTCCCATTCGTAACCTTCAAGCATTTTCCTGCTCCCAACTGTACACCATACACCACTTCTTTTGCATCGTAGAGTTACGTAAGGTGGCCCATCGAATAGGTCTGGATGGTGCGCATCTACTAGTTCTACTTCGTATCCATACTTGGAACACTCCTCCAGTAGTTCTAGCATTCTCTTTTGTTTGCCTAGCATTTCTGCTTCGGTTGTCAGTTCTTTCACTCGCTCGTCAATATCGCTTTGTTTCATTTACATTCCTCTCCTTCTATCCTCATCTAAGTACGTATTGACTGAAGCAAGATACTCCGCTTTGTCATACGCACTCTCTAAACAAATGTTGCACAACTCCTCATGATTACCGAAGTCATCTATGGGTAAGTCTTGCTCGCAACCTTCACAATGATACAGTTCTTCTTCACTCATAGTCTCTCCTCCATTCTTCTATGACCTCATCACAATGCTTGACTAGGCCAATGCCCCATTGAGTGTCAAGGTATTCAGCCAATGCTTTGGTATCAGTCACGCTCCACCTACAAAACTCTGGGTCGTTTAATGCATCCCGCAATACGTGAGTGAAGTTACTCTTTGTGTCGTAGCCTAATAGGTATTGGACTAGTGCTTGGTTGTGCTTCTTTAGTTCGTTGCTCATGTTCATGCCTCCAAGTAATGTTCCCAAACCCATTCGTCTGTCTCTAATCTCATCAGTAGTTTAGCCATTCACTCGTGCTCCTTGTAGTATTCTTCTGCGTCTGCCTTGGTCATCCACTTCTCTGCCCAAGCCTTCACTGTTACACCCACTGGTTCGTGAGTATCTTCGTTAGCCCCCCTCATCAGGTCTCTACTCATCTGCTTATCATACGTGAAATCGGCTATGACTATGAAGCCACAATCAGGGCAGTCGGCTGTCAGGTTGATGTTGCTGTTAGCCTCTCCGCATGAATCAACTGTGCCACCTGAGTAGGACATACACTTGAGTGTTATGTCAAAGTCATCGTCGCACACTGGACAGTGCATTGGGTGGCTCATTCGTCATCACCTAACATCTCATTCAATTCTCGCTCGCTGTCCATCATCGAGTCCTTCTGGCTCAAGTAACCGTAAGCCCTACTCAATACTCGCCATGCTTCTTTCATCTCATCTGCATCGTCAATTGACTTTGCCAATTCCATCATCTCTCTTGCTATTTGTTTCGCTTTCATTCCAATCATTCCTTCTATCTTTATCGTTTCTTTATATCAGAGTCGTCTTCCTCAGTTGGTATCGTCGGACAACGGCGTTCGTATTCATCTGGGTGTAATCCGTAGTAGTGACCCCTTCGCCCATGTCTAACAATCTGTTTTGCTAGGAGCATTTCTTTGATGACCATAGAAGCACTACCTTTGGTGATGCCCTTCCAAGGCCCACCATTTATGAAGTCGGCACGCTTGAATAAACACCCTGCATCTCCAAACTCAAACATGAACTTCAGTGCAGCATCCACTAAGGTCATTCGTGTCTGCAAAGTTAATTTCATAGCATTGCGCTTAATTGGTTTGACTTTCTTCTCAGGTTCGGTCCATTGACCATCCCCTAACAATGAGTTCATACGATTAAACAATGCCTCCATCCACTCAATCTTGGCGTCAATGCGTGTGTCTAAGTCGTTCAATTTGTCCAAGGCTATGCTGTTAGGCGACAGTGCCATGACTCGCGTGTTAATGGTAGCCAGTTTGTTGGCAAGATTCTCTTCTATTTCCCTGAGTTTGGGAGCAAAGGTCGGCTGTATGTTTTCGATGTGCTGGTCTACAATATCCTGAACAGCCTCTTCGACCTTACTCAGCATCTCTGCTTGTACAGCATTTTGCCACAGTTCCATTTCAATACCCATCTGCTCTTGCCATGTCTCCAAGTTAGTAAGGCGAGTAATGAAATCATCCACCACATTCGCTCTCTCTCTGTGACGATTGCCCCTTCTTGGTTTGCACTCTTCGCACCTCGTATTCGCATCTCTGTTAGAGAACTTCGTAAAGTTGTTCCCACACTGTTCACATTTTACTGCGTATGCCATATCTATCACTCCAACGGATGCTGTACATCCTTATCTCCTAGCACCCAACGTAGTGATTTGACTACGCCTTCCAGTGCTTTGTAATTCCTCATGTGTTCGATGCGCCCTACCTTATCACTCTGTACTTTCATGTAGTGCCAGTTCTGCTTGCGCTCTGCCTTGTCAAGCATGGTTTCAATCTCTGCCCACGAGCGTTCGTAAGTGAAGTGTTCTGTGTCAATCATTCAATCGCCTTCCCCATGTTTTCAACTGCCTCACTTATGACCCCGTGCAATCGGTCGTTTTCTGCCATTAGTTGCTCGATGTCTCGCTGTAAGTTTCTAATGGTTGCTCTTAATGCCGCTATTTTGTCTATGTCAATCATTCTTCTTCACCTCGTTCTGCTTGTAGCACTCGTTCTGCTTGTAGCACAATGGAGTAAGCATTTTCAACTCCATTAGCCATCATTACAAGCGCATCTAATCTAATGTCTTGTAGGACTTTACGCAACCGCTTGTATGCTTCAAGGAGAAGTGGTGCGTCGGCCATGAGTGTCATCGTTTGGAATCGTTGATTTGTTAAAGCGGTAACCGGCATACCGGCTTCTGTGACTATTCCACTTGTCTTATCAACTCGCCACGGTCCTTCCGTGTGCCCTTCATATTTGTCTGTGTCAATCATTCTTCTTCCCCCTCGTATCTGAATCTGTATTCTTCGCCATCCCAATAGTATTCACCCTCACCGTTTTCATTCCATTGTTCAAGAAGTTCCTCGGCTTTCTGCAAGTGGTAACGCAACCGCTTGACTTCTTCAAGGAGAAGTGGTGCGTCTGCTATCAAGTCGTATGTTACTTTGACCTCTCTGTGTGTAGGGTCTAATCCTTTACCCAAACGACAGAAAGTATCGGGTAGCCAAATACCATTCCCTTGTATATGGTTCAAGTCCGAGTAGTTGCCCTGTTCTGCATAGAGAAACCACTCACCTGTGGGCTTTACCCAACGCCACGGCGCAGGTTGGTGTCCTTCGTATTTGTCTGTGTTATTCATCTCCCCAATCCTCCTCCGATTCTCTAATTATTTTTTCTAATTCTCTGTTTTCTTCCTGTAGTTGTTTGTATACTAAAGCCCAATCTCCTATTTCCTCACGCAACCGCTTGTAGTCTGCGAGTAGATTATTCAGCGACTTCAGGTCAGCCTCGATTTCTTTCTCACTATACCCTGAGTTCTTTATCGCGTGTGTCCAATGTGCTATTTGTTCTGTGTCAATCATTGAAAGTCCCCCATACATTTTCGACCAACGTGGCTATTGCCGAATACGCATCACGTAATCGTTGCATTTCCACTCGCTGTTCGTAATTCAATTGAGTCAACCGCTTGACTTCTGCTAGGAGAAGTGGTGCATCCTTTCTCAATAACTTGTCAGGGTGGGGTTCGGCCTCATATTGAGTGTGTTCATAACTACCCCATTCCCACGGCCCTTCCGTGTGTCCTTCGTATTTGTCTGTGTCAATCATTCTTCTTCATCCCCTAATCCCACAAGAACTGTGGCTTTCATGGCCCCAAACAATTCACGGTCACTCATCCCTGACATATCATCGCCGTCGAGAATCATTTGACAGTCGTTGCGTAGTGTCAAGAGGGCTTCACGCATCCGCTCGACTTCTGCGAGCAGTAGTGGTGCGTCTGCACACAGTTCCTCGTCAGCCGTGTTCCACGGTATGCTTCCATCACGGATTGATGTTACCGACCAATGGCCGGGTGTGCGTCCTTCGTATTTGTCTGTGTCAATCATTCAATCATCCTCGTAGTGTTCTTTGAAAGCCTCTTTCAATTCGGCTTCATTCATATTGAGAAGTTTCTCATGCCAAAAAGCGATTTCTTCTTCTCGATACGCGCCTGTTCCTGATAGGCGTATGGCATCCCATAACAAGTCCCTATCTTTACGCAACCGCTTGACTTCTGCGAGCAGGTTCGTTATCAAATCCCCCAAGTTCTCTCCTTCAAACTCTTCAAGTTCGGGTGTTGTCCTTTCGTATTTGTCTGTGTCAATCATTCTTCTTCACCTCTGTGCTCTTCCATTAGTAATTGCCATGGAGATGTGTGGTCTTCAGGTGCAAAGCATACATCGTATTCCTCTACAATACCCTGATACTTCAGCAAGTGTTCGACTTCTTCACGCAACCGCTTGACTTCTGCTCGTAAATCCTCAAACATCCCACCTGTAGTTTCGGGGTCTGCCTCGTATTCGTTCAAAACCATTTCCAATTCTTCTTTCTCTTCCCACAACTTCTGCCCTGCGAGTTCAGTGTCGTAGATGATATTGCTAAGGTTAAAGGCTGAAAATTGGAGTCGCTTGACTTCTGCAAGGAGAAGTGGTGCGTCTGCGATGAGTGCGTGGTCTGCTGTTTGGCTTGGGTTAAGTCCTCTCGCTATACTTCTCACAAATGTTTCATTACCTGCATGAATAGAAGGGCGACCTTTGTATTCACCCATCATCCACGGCGCAGGTGTATGTCCTTCGTATTTGTCTGTGTCAATCATTCTATCACCCCATCACACCAAACACAAATGTCGTCGCCGCCATCAGTAAATTGTTCAACAAAGCATCCTCTCTCGCAAGGCTCACAATATGCGTAGCCTTCCACGACATAATCTAACGCTGCGACATACTTCGCTCTAACACGTTTGTAGTCCTCGCGCAATCGCTTGACTTCTGCGAGCAGTTGTGCTATCTTTCTGTAAAAAATATCGGGGTGTCCATCGTTCTCTTCAATGAGTCCAGCATCTTGAACTACCTTCTTTGCATCTTCGTATTTTGGTATCTCGTATTTGTCTGTGTCAATCATTCTTCCTCATCCTCCCATTCTCCATTCTTTCGTAAGTGTTCTCTTGCCCTCAACATCAATTCCTCATCAACATAAAGACCATCGGGCAACTGTTGATGATAAGCGATGCAAAGAACAAGTCGCTCGTAAATCTTCAACCGCTTGACTTCTTCAAGGAGAAGTGGTGCGTCTGCGATGAGGTAGACGGAGTTTCTACTGTGAGACTCTACCCTAGCCAACCAGTGTCCTGATGGGCCAAATATATCCATGCTAGTTTCTGTTGCTTGGCCGCAACTCCAAGGCGCAGGTGCGTGTCCTTGGTATTTGTCTGTGTCAATCATTCAATCAACTCCTCAATTTGTAAATAGTATTCTTTACAATCATAATCATAGGCAAGTGTAACAGACCCTGTGCGCTCACCTTTGAGCCACACTACACAACAATAATCACCCTGTATTCCAGCAAGAGAACCGTTGCCGTATGCTTCATGCACAATGGCTTGGAACTCGTAACAGTCTTTCGGCTTCTCCTTCATGAACCAATTACCATTAGGGTAATTGTGCTTCTCTAAATATTCATCGAAAGATAATTCTTCCTCTTCATCCTCGTATTTGTCTGTGTCAATCATTCATCCACCTCCGGTATTCCAAGATAATCGCACCATTCCCGCAACACATCTTTGTGATAAATGCCTAACCAATCTTCAAGTCTGAAGTTTTCTAGTTGCGTTAATTCTAGGTGTTCAAATAACTTAAGCACTTCACGCAACCGCTCGACTTCTGCGAGTGATTCATTGTATGCTTCAAGCAGTTCCACCAAATCTCTTCGGCTCATGTTATCTAAGTCGTCTGTGTTCATAGTACCAACTCATGTATTTGCTTGACAGTCATGCCATCAACGTCGTAGTCATTCTCTTCTGCCCATGCTACAAGTTCAGGCTTGCTCATGTATCGGATGATGTCGTATCGTTCCTCACGTCGTGCCATGTAGATGTCACGTACATCCTCAAGTGGTGCGTGTGTAATTATCTCGTGTGTTGATGGTGGTTCTTCGGGTAGGTTGATGACTTCCAATAGTTTTGCCATCTGTTCCTGTAGTTCCTGTACCTCATCGTTGTCGATGTAATCACTTATGTCTATGTTTCCCAGTGCAGTTTCTACTGCGTCATCTATGTCTATGTCTACTGTTACTTCTGTCATATTCATTCCTCCTCGTTTGTTGTGTATAGGTCGTCGTGTTCTTCATCTGTGAACTGTACCTCTAGTCTGTAACCGTAGTCACTGACATACATATCTGGTACTCGCCCACTCCGTTCCCATTCGTCCCTCTGCCATTCTTTGATGGCTGCTCTCAATCTTGCTTTCAAATCTCTTATCATTTTCATTCCTCCTTCTTTGGTCGTAGTGTCCATCCTTTCTCTAGTGCCGCTTGGCATTGAATACATACTCCGCCTTCATGCCCATCAAGATATGATGTGCAGTAGATGTATGGTGCGCCGAACTTCTCTGGCTCAGGGTCATCGAAGCATCGTCCTTTGAATGCACACGCTGAGTATTTGTTCACCTCAACAGGCGTACACTTGTAGTCTGCAATACCACAAAAACTCCCGTCGATTTCAGCAACTATGATGTCACCTTCGTAACCTCCGTAAGTGCCTTCCTCATCTACAATACGTCGTGCTTCAGTCATCGACTTGACACCGCGCACCACATAGTGCTTCCTTACTTTCTCCGCAACTTCAACGACATACTCTGTGAAAGTTACACCTTCCCTGTCATCGTAGGTCTTCGTCGTAGGATGTGCGGTTGCATTCCATAGTTCTGTTCGTCCAATTTTATTTGTCATCATCTCAATCACTCTCTATACCTTTATCGTTTCTTTATATCAGACAGTCCTCTTTCAACTCCTTACTATTGATGATAGTTCCCATTCATTCCTCCTCCTCTGTGAACGTGCATAGAGTATTACTGCTGAAAGGATAATCTTCGGGGAAGGTTCCGTTCGTGTAACATATCTCAACTACCTGTTCAGGTGTGAGTAGTGTCGGGTCTGCATCTCTACTGTTGTATGGATTGTGTGATAATAGGCTGACCCCTACTTTTCTTTCTATGATGTTAAGGGGGCCAATAAGTGCGCCTCCCTTGTTCATTTGGCGACCAACCATCAAGTGTCTGTGGTCAAGGATTGATGCTACGAAATCCTCGGCGTGAGCCTTGCTTCGGAATATAAATTGGTTAAGTACTTCGTAGTTGTATACAGGTTCAATGGGATGCCACCTTGATGGTGTGACATCATCCAACTGCCGACCATAGCGAGTTGAAACATAACCTGCAACAAACTTCCATCCATTGATTTCAAATCCATCACGTACTTGGTCTTGCTCTACTTGTGCAACTTTCGCATCATGCTCCAGTTTGTACTTAGCCTCCTGTTGAATCCAACGCCACCATGCAAGTGAATAGTGACCGCGTGTAGTAGGTGCATGAATCCATCGGCGGCTGTTTGTTTTCATCTTGGGGATTTGCTTCTTGATGTATGCAAGTACATCCTCGTCATTGACGAGTGACTTGAGTAGTTCACTCTCGTCACCTTCATACTCATCGAGGTACAGCCATTCTGTTTCCATTGTGTATGGTCGCTCATCAAAGGTATATTGAATTACATTCTCATAAACAATTCCATAATGATGCTTGCACTTTCCTCCTTCGCCTTCTTGGTCCTCCCATGCGCACTCACCTTTGTAGTAGGTATCAGTGTCTTTTATTCTGTAACTGAGTAAGTCCACCCATTGATTCGAGTTCCATCGCTGAAGCATCCAATCAAGGCATTCATCTCGCGTGGTTGTTTGACTCATACTTTTGTCTGACCAATCTGTATCAGTCATGTAGTCAGCCTTGAGTTCCTCAACGTATGCGGCGATGTGTTTATTGACAAGGTAGTTGGCTCTGGAATAGGCGGTGCCCTCATTAGAGGAAACAACACGTATCTCCTTGAAATTTGTGTACTCACCTTCGTCATCAACTGCTCTCCTCCATCCACCATATCCGTTTGTAAGTGAATCCATATCATCGGGTACAGTGAGGTCGTAGAAGATTAGTAACGTACCTTCAAACTCATCTTCACCACAGGATGTTTGGCCTCGCAAGGGTAGTTGTCGCTGAACCATTTTGCCACAGTCGTGAGCATACCCTCTACGTGTAGCATCGTTCACCATATCCTTTGCTCGTAGTGTTAGGTCTGGCCCTGCTGCGTGTAGTGTACTGATGATGGCTGCTGCTGTACCAGTCATCGGCTTACCGCAGTTATTGTAGTAGCGGCCTCGCGTTCTCCCAATACGTTTGTCTATACCCTCATCGTAGTTTGTAACTACGCCTACTTCACTCCATTGTTTGTATGTACCAGTCATTCGTTCATCAACTCCAATACGATTGTCTGTTGTCCATCTTCATCTGTGATTGTACACAGGAACTGTGCCAATCCATGTCTCGTTTTCATCATCATTTCAATCACTCTTCCTCCTGTGGTGTGCTGCTCAAGTACGCCTTGCTCTTGTCCTCATCCCAACACAGATACTTCTCTCCGTAGAATGGTTTGTCGCTGTCCCACATATTGTATGCATCAGTGAGTAACTCAACAATCCAATAGTGGTCACCCTCATACCAAGAGTCGTCACCTGATAGGATGGTTCCAACGATGTTGCGTACACTCCCTCGCTGCTCTTCCAAATCATGCCATCGGATTTCTCCTGTGCGCTTACTGATGTGTTCCAAGTCCACGCCTCGCAGTACTTCATCGAGGGCATCGTTTCTCATCTTGTGTAGGAACTCCTCTTGTGATTCGTTGTTCACATTACATGACCAGTCCGTTGCTTCCATGCGTTTGATGTTGTCAAGGTTGGACAGCCACTTGTATGCAAACGTGGCTTCATTGTAACCATTGACTTTCATGGCTACCATGAATCGTTCACGCGCTTCCTCTGCTGTGATGGTCGTACCATACTTACGCTCACCGATGTCACCGATACCTGCTGTCATGCACAGCACGCCTAGTTCAAACCCTGCGACTAACTGTATCTCTTCTTTGTCAAACTCTTCTGCTTTCTCTTCACTTGCTATTCCTATTCTCAATGACATATTTATTCCTCCTCGCTTGTGTATGCTTCTCCTGTTGTGAAACCCATGTTGTCAGTGATTTTCTGCACAGTCATTGACCATGCTTTGGCATCTCTCAACATCTGTTCAACCTCTGCTGTTGGACGGTCATGTGTGAACATCCTAATGCCTATGTGAGTGAACTCCCAATCAATACTGAGGTATGCTACCCCATCAGGGAACCGGGTTGTGCCGGGTCTGTTCCACATCCTAATCTGCACCGGCTTGTGTCGGATGATGTCATCTCTTGCGTGCTTCAATTCTACTCTGTGTATGCTTGTGTCTGTTTTCATTTCAAATCACTCCGTGTTTTCTCTGTACTCCTAGTCGCATGGATGATGCTACGATTTCTGTAACCTCTAGGGGTGTGTAACCATTCTCCCAATTGTAATCATCAACTACCTTATCGGCAGCCTTCCAAAGCGCAGGGTAATCCACCTTGCCATCCTCATCTGTGTGATGTTCAAGGTGTGCCAAGTACCAAGGCGCAGCCAAGGGACCCTTTCCTGTCATTGGTCTGTACCCCATTTCATTCTCTGATACCATGCACCAGATGACACCACGTTCATCTGTCATGTGTGTATTGTATGCTACCATTCTATTTCCATCTCTGTCTCGCAGTTGCCTGTCTAATCTCTCTCGTTCTGTCTGTATTCCTTTCATGTTTATTCCTCCTTCAGTTATCCCTCACGATGTATAGGTTCCCGTTGTATTCGTATTCGCTGTAATCGTACATGCAATCTCTTGCGAAGTGTTCCCAATCAATGTATGATAGCATGGGGTTTTCATCTGTCATGAAACCCACATCGTAGGCCCACTCCATGAAGTAGTCCTTGAGGTCACACCGATAACCAATGTGAATGACCTCGTGTGCTAGTTCCTCAATGGCTGATGCCGTTGGTGCATCGCTGCTTCTGTCACGGTGAGCCATGAGTGCTACTGTGTATGTGTCAGGGTCTTCGTCGATGAAGTTCATCATCTCAATGAGTTCATCAATGTCTGGATGTTCCTCTCGATAACAGGATGCGATTGGCCCATCGTAATCATGGATGCGCCATTCCTCATGGTCAGGCTTGGTGCATACCAGATGTTCTTCTCCATCTTCTCTCAGCACACCTTGAGTGAAGAGGGGTACGCTTCTCCACCAAAGGTCCACTTGGTCAGCATCCATCCACTTGCCAACGAGGTTGCCCTCATTGTAACAACCAATGCATCCTACCCATACCTTGCTAACTTCTGTTGTTGTCGCTGTTGTTGTCGTCATCTCAATCACTGTCCTCTAACCTTTATCGTTTCTTTATAACAAAACATCATTCTTCCTCACT
>Ga0080013_1000340_pt1 | contig 66057 bp, 52 predicted proteins | sample ETNvirenome_6_85_FD_69236 | JGI IMG/M metagenome (GOLD analysis project Ga0080013, IMG submission 69236) | Marine viral communities from the Pacific Ocean - ETNP_6_85 (SPADES assembly) (version 2) | ecosystem: Environmental > Aquatic > Marine > Oceanic | place: Pacific Ocean | collected 2013-06-19 | reverse complement strand
CCGGCTCTACTTCTCCGAATTGAAGTTGTGGCTTTGATGTAAAAGTATTTAACTGAGAGTTTTCTAAAAAGAAGTTTACACTCTCTGCGAGATAGTTGTGTGTTGCGATCTCAAAGTTAGGTTTTTTGATTCCGTTCCATTTGCCATAATAATTTTTAGTTCCCGGCAAGGTTGTGCCAGAAACGTCTGTAGCTAACAAGAACATCTTCTCGTCTTTTGGAAGGTTCTCGTTAAAGTTAACGAGAGTTTCAAAAGGAAGGCGGTGATCCGGAGAAGAGGATATATCCACAACAGCTTGGTTGGTCGGGTTGTGTGCGATAGTTTTCAGCGTTGGTGTAGAATTGTAAATTGGATAATCTGCGGCAATGCCGGCTTTGGTGGAATTGTATAAGATACCGGGGGATGCGAGCGACTTAAGGATCGCTGCATAACCGTGTTTCGGTGAGGAAGTTAAATATTCTTCTGCTTTCGAAGGGGCATCGGGTTCGAATTCATAGCCAGAAATATTGTCTGCTAGAGATTGACTTAATAAGTTTCCGAGCTGAACTGTTCTGGTATCTGGATAAAATCCGTTGTAAGGAAGCAACTTCTTGATACCAGATGCCTTGATCGTAAGTTTCTTTGGCGAAGCATAGCCAGTGTGATCTTGGCGAATCTTTTCAAGGTTTTTAATGTTTTCGGTGTCGAGATATGTGTTTTCAAAATTAACGTCGAAAGTGTTTGAAGTTCTATCGTCTGCAGATGAGCTATATTCGGCACCCAATAGAGTTAGAAATTTTTTGTTTTCTGCTCTGAAGTTTCCTGCTGATGTATCGACGTAATAGTCCATATGTTCTGATATTCTAAATTCTGGAAGGATTGAAGTGTCTTTCATCAAACCTCTAATGTTCTCTTCGTAATCTGAATATGAATCATACCATCGCTTCTTTCCTGACATCTGTTCGATGAGTCGTTCAGTGTAATCACTTCTCTTGACATCCACTAGGATAGAGTTAGCTTCTGAGTAATCCATTGATGGTTTTGCGTTAACAACTGATGTTAGAGATTGTGCGCCGTTAAAATTCAACTCTCCCACGTTTAAGGCTGAGAGGAGGCCGAGATTTGCATGGGAGTTGGCGCCATCAGTTCGCATGGGGTCGAAAGCAAGAGCAGAATCTGCATAGCCCTGAGAGTTTTTAGCGGTGGCATCGCGCTTTGTGGTCGCACTGTAAAAAGTATTCTGAGTTCCATAAAGTCTGTCGAAACCGTTCAGTCCTGTGCCTGCTACTTCTGTGTAGTTTCCTCTAACCCTCACTTTTGCCATAAAAGTGTTCTTACTCTGAGGGAATACAGTCTCTCCATAATTTAAAGAATAAAACTGTTTTACTGGGTTGTTAGGATCTGTAATCTGTTTATCTAAATACAAAGACTTCATCTTTGCATATTCTGTTTTTGAATCGGAAGTATTTGTGATAAATAATTTATTTATTGCCTCGTTTGAATATCTTTGAAGTTTGCTGCCGTAAGCACTCTTGATGCTGTAAGGGGCGCCAGTTTTGTCGATGGCCATGATGTATTCGAGCGGCTGGTTCTTAGAAACAACTGGTGGCTCGATGTACTGGGTGACTTCGTTCTTGTTGTTGGCGACGGGAAGAATGTTGTTGTTTCTATAATAACGAGATAAAGCTAATTCTCCGCCTCGGATTTCTTTCCATGTTCCGTATGTGTAAACAGAGCCTGTAAAGTCAAATGATTGTGTTGCATTGACAGGATCAATGTAGACATTGTTCATTGGTGAGTCGAAGCCGACGCTGTTTGAGTAGAATTGTAAATCGCTACCTGTAGCGTACCCTTGGAAGTCTGCAATAGTGTCTTCCGAAGACTCTTTAATCCAAGTATATTGTAATGTGTTTTGCGGGATTGCGTGAGAAACATTTCCATTATCATAGTCTGGAATTACATTAACGTACACTCTAACAACCTTTCCTGATGCCGAGTCTGCAAAAAACACACTAATTGGTTCGTTGCTGTTTGGATTGTCAACAAACAGTTGATATGGACGGGAGGCATTAAAGCTTCTAAAAATTACAATATCTTCAGAGGAAGTTCCATCTAAATTGCAACGAGTAATAATCCCGTTGTCTCCAATGTCTGCAATGTAAAGTTTTTCTGCTTTTTCATCGACGAAAACATCCATAGGAGTATCTGCCCCAGTTATTGCAGATGAGTTTGAGCCGTCAAGATCTGCTTTGTAGATGTTTCCGCCGCTATCGGCGACATACATTTTATTTCGGATAGTATCAATGGACAAGCCGACAGGATCTGAAAGTCCTGCTGGTGTCACGTTTGTTTTTGAAGCTCCATCTAAATCGCAGCGAAAGACTTTGACATCACCTTTATCAACATAATAAACATGTCCTGCTTCTACATCGAGGGCTACATCATTCGGACTGTCCAGACCGGAATTGATTGTCCCAAGTCCTGAACCGTCTAAACTAGCACTATAAATTGCCCCTCCACCGTAGTCGGCAAAGTAAATTTTCTCATTAACAGTGTCTAGCGAAATGCCCCGAGGATCATCAATTGTTGACGTAATGATTGCCTCTTCTCCTGTCCCGTCCAAATTCGATCTGTATACGTCTCCGCTTATCCCCAATCCTGTAGACTGGTTACAGTAATACAATTTCTTACTTTCCCTGTCAACAGCTACACCGTATGCACCAGCGAGGTTGCTTCTAAGTAATATTGCTCTTTCCGCAGCTTCGTATTTATTTCCCACCTTTTCATATGCTGGGTTTCTGTTTTCCGGGTGGTGAGCTGCTGTGAATTGTTCGTTGTGGGCTGTGAGATTTTCACTGTTCTCACTTCGAACATTCAAGTTTCTAAAAGGGCTTGCATTGTAAACAGACATCTCTTCGCCCTTGGGATTCAAGAATCCGCGAGACATCGTGTATCTGTCGCCAGGAGCAGAGAACTTGTTTACAAAAACAAAATTGTTTGCTGAGCCTGTGTTGTCTGGTAGCGTGTATGGTTCAAGTGTGCCCGTGGCTGCTTCGCCGTCGGCATCGATGGTGTTTAAAACCCGACCTTCAGTACCAAAGTTCTGAGCGAAGTCTGTCGTGTATTGTTCTGGATACTCTGCGTAGTGTCGAGGATTTAATGTTCTTCCTGCGATTTGAACAACTTCGTATTCTTGGCTATAGTTTCCTGGACTGTTCTTTTTGATGTTCCTGATGTTGACGGGGCGCTTAGCGAAAGCGTCTCGGTAATATGGAGCAACAGGGATGCTAGGAAACATGGAACCACGATAAATCTTGTCATCGATATTGTCACCCCAAAATATAGTCTCCGAAGAGATATCCAGACCCATTGCCTGGGATAGAGAGGAGCCAGTGTATAGTGTTTGTACGTTTAGACCATCTAAATTAGAAACCCTAATGGCATCCTCTGGTGCCATCTCTGCCCAGTATAGTCTTCCGTTTTCGCTATCCAGGTCGATGCCCCAGGTTGTCCAGCCGGAGTCGAAAGAGATAATAGTTTCGATTTCAGATGTACCATCAATAGCAGTTCTCTTTATGTCGTCATCATTAGTATTTACCCAATATATTCGTTCATTTGGCTCGTCCAGTGCTATGCTATAGACTCCACCTGCAAGACCAGACTTTATAGTTTCGATTGGAGCAGAAGCTGTACCTGCTGTTGAGACTTTTAATATTTGATCCCAGTCGCTCCAATATAGAGTTTGAGAATCCGAACTCACCTGCAACCCAAGAGGAAGATCTGCATGCGTTACTCCGTGAACAAAAACCTCAGCAGGGGAAGAACCAGTTCCGTTCATCTGGCATTTATAAATTTTGTCGTTTGTCTTGTCTGAAAAGAACATGATCCCATTGGGAGGGTCTAGGGCGAGAGTTCCGAGTTGAACGCCAAGGGAAGCTTCATACAGTATCTCTTTCGATGTCCCATCAAAGTTCATCCTTTCAATTCTATATGTGCCAGCATTGTTCTGGATGAAATAGTTCTTTTGCGAAGAGGAGTCTGTCTTAATAGCGTAAAAGGTGGTACCCGGAGAGGACAAGACTTCTTCCCTGGCTGGTGGCCATTGAATGACATTTCTCTGCGAAATACTTAAAGAACCAGTCTGAGACTGTATTCTAAACTTCTCTGGTCTGGAGCCGTAATTGCTGTTTCCGGTATTTATAGCAACATGTCTTCTCTGTTCCCCGCCAACCACTGCTTCCGTAAACGGACCTTGCATTGGTGGGTTACGGAATTCGCCATATGTGTCTGTATGCATGTTTGCAACAGTCACACCACCAGTAAAATTGGTGGAGAAATCCTCTAAGTATCCTCCGTCTGCGGAGGAACTGAACATTGTAAATGGGACTCTTTTGGTTGATTTGTTTCCGTCGTTACTCATAAATACCTTATTATAACATCGTTCTCATGCTTTTATAAGCACTTATCTGCAATAATAATTATCTTGATGTTGCAAAAGTTTCTCTTTATTCTTCTTCGATGAAAGTCTCGCCCGTTAACTCTTCGAGTTTGCGGATCATCTTTTCCATTCGGATGCGAGTTACTTTACCTGTCTTTGTGTTTCTGGAGAAGTATTCCCACTCCCCGTACTCATCGTGTGGAGAAATTTTAGTTTCTGTGCCACTGGTGTCTTGGACATACATGGAGCCAGTGATCGCATACAGGTGGGCTGCATTAGTTGGGATTGGTGGAGTACTCGTGTCGTCCATTGTGAGAAGATCTGCTGAAGCTGAAACCATCGTGGTCGTGTAATCTTCCACTTTGAAGGTTGTTTCATTGCCTGTTGCACCTGAGTCAATTCTAATGGCTGGGCCGGAAGAGGCAGAAACATTAAGCTTTGCCTTTGTGCCCGTAAAGTTATCGGCAGTAGTTTCCTTAAACTCTGCTTTCCCTGACGCTATCATGAATCCAAGATTAGCAGGAATGGGAGTGCCGTTATACATACAGAAAGCATTTCCACCTGTATCAATTGATGCTCTTACTACACCTCCGCGATACATCTTGATACCACCTTGATTGGTTCCGTGTGTTTCGACATACGTGCTTCCGCCTGCATTCGTGTTTTCGAATCTTGCGACTGGATAGCCAGAACTTGCAACATTCTGTAAAACTTGCAGTCCTGTCTGTGCTTCAACATAAACCTCAGTGGAACCTGTGATGATGTGGGTGTCTGTTACGAGACTTCCAAGTGTTGTTGATCCAGAGACATCGAGAGATCCCGTAATTCCTGCGTCTCCATTTAATTGTCCGTCCCAGTCGCCAGTTACACCAGTTAGACCAGAGCCGTCGCCGACGAAGCCAGATGATGCCGAAATGACGGAAGAAGTGAGGTTTCCATAAAAATGACCGTTGCCCTTATAGAAGAAGCCGTTATTGTAGTTTATATAATTGGCGGTGTCATCGTTGTTTAGGTTTATCTTTGGAACATATACCTGTGCACTTGAGCTTAGGATTCCAGATGCTGTAATTTCCGTTACGGTAAGGTCCTGTGTTACATCAAGTGATCCAGTAATTCCTGCATCGCCTGTGTGTTGTCCGTCCCAGTCGCCAGTTACGCCAGTTAGACCGGAACCGTCGCCCTGAAAGGAGGAACCTGAGATTCCATTCGAGGCCGAAAGAGTCTGAAAAGATGCTGTGAAGTAATTTGTAAAATTGCCTTTGTGAAGAAAATCTTGAGGAGACGGATTGGAACCAACAGAAACAGTGCCGCCTTCTAGTTTTATGGAACCGCCTGAGCCGACATCGATGTTCACCTGTGTCGCACCTGATAGGTTTAGTGCTGTTAAACTTGCCTCAATGTCAAGAGTTGTGTTTCCAATACTGTCTATTCTGAGGCCTGAGCCTGTGATAGGGGTCGCTGTTGTATTTCCAGCGGCAAGTACTTGAGCTAAAGTTGGATTACTTGTGAGCACACCAGTTAGACCAGAGCCGTCGCCGTAAAAATAAGATGCAGAAACACCAATAGACGATGTAATTTCGTCGATATGGGCCTTGTCCCATGGCTTGGCTAAAGTTCCAATCTCACCTTGACTTCCTGTTCTTGGTACGATATTTTTTGTTACCATCTGTGCTTCCTCCGGATTACTCTACTTTAAATAGATATTTTACTTTGTTTTCGCCCACATTAAAAGCTTGGAGACTTGAGGAATCAACGGTAACTGATGGAGATTGCAACTTTCCAACATTCCTAACATATAGTCCAGTGGTTCTTTCTGATGCCGTGACAATGACAAATTTTGCCCTCTGATCTAAGACCATGTTTCTAATAATTCTTACTTCATCTATAACTTCGGTGGTCATTATTTTGTTTTCTCCGCGTTTGGCGATCTCATGGAACCCTCAATGACGCGAGATCTTGTTGTCGCGTAGGTTGGGGTTTTATGAAGATATTTGTTTCTCTCAAGAATGTGACTCTCGATAACGTTCAATGGTCCTTCGAGGATTTCTGCAGATGCAGGAAGTTGTTGTCGCAACATGGATACAACGGCGTCGTCAATCCATTTGAAGTAATCATAAAACTTACTAACATCTGGCGTGTTTTCCATTTTATCAAAAAATTCTTTTCGTATAAGAGAAAGTTCTTGATTTAATGTGTTATATTTATCTGATGGCTTCAGGTATAAAGAAGCTAAATCTGCCGAAGTGGAGAAGAACTTGAGCATCTCGTCGGAAATAATCTGATAAAGGCTTTTCTCGATGCCGAAAGCCAGACTTGTCGGGTTTGACAATTCCTGCTGAATCTCTTCAGATGGCGTCAATACACTGACCATATCTGCGGCCGATGCGTTTTCTGGATTGATTCTTCTCAAGGTGGGGATATATTCTTGATTAATCGCTGTTACATTAGCCGGGAAGTCATATCCTTTTCCTTCGTGAATATAGCCAAATGAATCATACATGGCTACTTTTTCTGCCGAGCCTGATGAGAAATCTGCAATGTCGAATTCTCCCAAACTATTTGCTGCAGTTGTCGTTTCAAAGTTCCAGTCTAATTTTAAAGTATCAATTGCCGGCATATCGTTATCTGCATTGAAGATCGATCTGTTTGGATCTTTTATTCCATAACTCCCCAAAGTTTTTGCATGATTTGTGATGGCGTCGTCAGATAAGTGTTTTGCCCAGAAGCGCACACCAGAAGCGAGGACATCTGATTTTTGAATTGTAGAGCCTGTGAAGTTTGTTTTATAGGCGCCGGCATAAATTCTCTTCCCTTGTTCGAGGAAACTCTTAGCTTTGGTTGAGTCGAGGGATGCGGTGAGGATAAATGAGTCATCGATTCGATCACCAGCGGCGTTGACGCCTTGAAATTCAATTATATAGGTTCCCGGTGAAGCGTCTAGATCCTCGTTCCTTATCTTTGCTGCAAGGTTCCATCTTTCTCCACCATAAACTTCGGAGAAAATACTTGAAGTCAAGTCAATGCCGAGGGCAGATGATGTTAGTTGAAAATGGGCGTTTGGGCCATTGGTCTGTTCTCTGTTTGCGTAAATCTGCAAGTCTGCGTGATCTGTTGCGAGCCACGTAGTATCGCTACTGTCGGCGCCATGGCATCCAAAAATAGATGATTTTGTAAAAGGAGTATCAAAATAAAAAGGTGATGCAGCGGTTGGTTTTTCAAGGAACAAAAAATCACCCTCAAGGGTCATGCCGTGAAGAAGATTAAAATCCCCAGATGATGAAATCCAGTTGCGAGAAGGGGCGAGCGAACTCGTGTTTTGACAAATTGTAGACTGGAACCTTGTCGGATCGTTGAAATCAATTGTATTCTTTTTTATCGAAGCAGTCTCGTATTTGTCTTCTAGTTTGTATTCTTCGTTGTTACTGTAGACCTTTAATTTGAGAAGGTCGTCACTAATACCAAAACATCGAGAAAGGTTTCTGAATGATTTTTCTGTTCCCTTCGAAGACATGATGAAAGTCAAGTTGTTGTAAATATTCTGATATATTAAGTTCTTAATGTCGTTTAGTTTATACTCCAGATCTCCGCTGTTGTTTCGATCCATGAATTTCTCAAGAACCGTAGCGTCCAAGAAGAAGTCGGCAGTATCAAAACCGAGATTCTGAACATTTCTTTTGATAAAACTGTGTGGCTTTTCTGAGCCGGATGGATAACCCAAGTTCTTTATTGCGTTTGCCTCGGATACACCATTTTGCAGAGTGTCCAAATATGAAGACATGACTTGAGTTAATTTTAACAAATTCAGTTGTCCGGAATCTTCTTCGCGAATCCACATTGGCATTGAATTGTATAGGGATGCATTGTTTTGCTGATCGTACATTAAGCCTGATGCTTTTTTTGATTCTTTCAGGGCGACGACCAGAGAATCCTGTTCGTATATGATGGGATCTTTGAATTCTTTGGAGGAGGCGCCGCTCTCAACCATTGCAGAGGTTGTACTGCGAGCTGATGAAACATACCCAGTCCAAACGCCATTAGAGGTTCTACCTGAATAATCCAAGACAGTTGCGTCCAGAAACTTTGAAGTGATCCCTTCGTTAAATTTATAATAAACACCTAAAGTTGTGTTAGCGTCATCAGTGTTTGTGCCTCCAAAAACCTGAGTTTTCCAGTTTAATCCGATTTGAGTTCTGGTTCGTTCCTTTTTCCAAAATCTGAATTCGTCGATAGAACCTATCATTTTACACCAGCCGGGGACCAATACAGGAAACGGACTGACGTCGATCTCGCCATCAGGCATTAAATCTCCAGATGCATCAATGTCCCAAATAGAGTTGCCGATTGGCGATGCAGATGGCATCAGGTCATCAGTACTAAAAGGATCGTTATCCCAAGCCGTTGGTGGATTGGCCGGTGCGTTCAAAGGCATGACGGAGGTTGAGTCAGAGGCCCACCACCCGTCTTCAACGCCGGCTGCGAGAGAGAGGCCGTCTGCTGGTCGGGCCTCATAGTAGGCGCCGATGTTAGCTACAAGGGCGCCACGAACTGGGCCTACTGGTGTTCCTGATATTTGTTCCTTATATGTGCCGTCGATATACAGATCTGCTGTTCCGGCAGAGGCATTGATTGTGATTGCGTAATGATGCCACTGGGAATCTGCAATAGATGTCGGTGACGTGACCGAGAACGTATCTTGGATACCGACTGTTCCAGATATATATGCTAAACCCAGACAGGGCTCTGTTGGTTCATTGTTTAAATAAACGCACATTCGGCCGTAATCATCTGTCCCTTGTGTAGAACCAGATGCCCACATGTCGAAAACAATTTCCTGCTGACCTGCGGCATGGAAGGCGCCTTTCTTTAGCCAGAATTCAATTGTGTTACCCGGAGATTCTCCGAGTGTTAAGTTTGATTCTCGATTTTCTGTGGCGTCGATTATGTTTGCCGTTCCTCCAGCAGAAGGAAACAGACTAGCTAGGTTTGTCGCGGTGGCGTCTGTTGATGGGCCGCCGAAGATGGTAATATATTCTTTGTTTGTGGGTAATGCATATTTACCCGCATCTTCTGTAGCATCTGTATCTCCCCACCCTGCAGATGAGATTATGGCGTGGCCATTGGTGCGAGGATATTCATTCTCAAAAATATAATTATCTAAACCAGAAGCAGTTAAGTGCCACCGGTTCTTTTCATTTTTTGAGCCGTCGTATGGGTATTCGTTGTAGATGTTCTCTATGGCTGAAACATAGTATTGCTCTGCAGAACCATATGTTACAAATTTTTCTGGATCTGAGTAGTCCATTCTTGGAATTACTCTTTGTTCTAATTCCTCCGAGGTTTCTACGATCTTATAAGACTCGATGTTCTCTGCTTGCAACTCGTCTCTATTTTTGGAAGTTGGGGCTCGTTTTGCCATTATTCTACCCTAAATTTAAACAGTTCTGATTGTTCCTCATAGCGGTCATTCACCTTATAAGAAACCTTAATTCCATAAGAATAACCGGCATCAAAGAGAGACATATCAATATCAAAATAATTACCGTCCTTGTCATAAGACATTTGAGTATATCCGGCGTTGGCACTTCCTGTACCATAAGAAATGACGTCAAAATCATCTGCGATGCGGAAGATGTTATAATATGCATCTTCAATTATCTTCGTCTCTATGTTTGTCGTAGCGACGGAATATATTGTCGGATTCCAGTCCTTATCCCGAATGAACATTCTCATGCGGGGCTTTTCCGAAGTTGCATAAGATGGCTTCATGTTGGTGATGTTTGAAACATATTCGCCCGTATCGGCTGCGGTGCTTGTAGAAAAGCTTCTTACAGCTATTTGACTTCCTGTCACATATTCAGTTCCGGAGCCGTTGTGCCAGACGTCGTACAGATAAGAAGACGTGGTGTCAATAGCAACGGATGCAGAATAGATACCAGCAGCAACCCAGCCGCCAGAAACTTGCGTAACACCGATACCGTCTGGACCTGAACACGTTAGTGCAGTTCCTACGGGGGCTGTTGAGGCGCCATAATATAGGCTCATTGAAAGCTCTCCGGTACCAACAGCAGGAATGTTTTGTAATTGGCCACGAACTTGATTGTATAAATAAAGTGTGTTTAGATTGTCTGCGCCGGGAACCAAAGAGCTTGATGCATAAAAAGAATTTCTTCTATCTTTTCTAGCTGAATCCCAACGGGCTTCTATTTTTGGACGGAGATAAAAATGCTCTGATCCTCTTCCAAAGAACTTTTTAATATAGTAAGAACGATCAAAGAGTGGCTCGCTGGCGGGGAGAGACAATGTAACATCCAGCTCGTTATCGCGGTTATCAAAATATACTGGGCCTGAGAACAAGAAGACAACATCGCTGCCTGTCACATAAGTGCAAGAGGGGACAATTGTGGCAACAAAAGAGTCGACTGGGTTTGTAGGAGTCATGGTTATTGAGCTGAGTTTCGTCGTGTCTATAAGTGCTACATTTGCCGATCCTATCTCAACAGTAAACCATGCGGCGAAAGGCTGAGGAATGCTTGTAATCGTATCATAACATGTGGTCCCCACTGTAAAGGTGGCTTGTTCGGGACCGAGCATACCAGAATACTGCTTTGCCCTCGGGAGATTGCCATCTGGATCTCCGTCATCGGTTTGAGCAGCAGCAACAGAAACTGAAAATGGGTCTTCAACGCTAGATGAAATGTGGATGCCGATGCCGTTGTTTGGTTTTGTGTTGTCGAGCCATTCCTCAACCAAAGTAGTTATATTTACCTCAATGTCGTCGGTGCCGTATTCTCCAATAGCCTGTGAATATGACGGAGAGTTATAGTAATCGCCACCCTGCATTGTCCAGTTTGTGTCCTTTTTTGCCTCAATCCAGTTCGATGCGCCCGGGTTCGTGTATGTTTCCATGTCAAGACCGTAGCCTTCTTCCCACGAGCCAGATATTGGGACAATTTTCAAACTGTAATCTCTCGGAAGTGTTTGCCCATGAGGGGCGTTATGAACTCTCAGGTAAAAGTCTACGTTTCCTGTCGTTGGTATCTCTTCGGAGGCTCTGTCCTCGGCGATTTCCGACACGGGAAATTGTACTAAAATTCTTGACTCTTCGAGAGAAGAGGAGGACGCCTGACCATAAATTACAAATGTCTCAATAATGTCTGATAGGCCCATGTTTGAGCCTGTTCCGCGAGTCTGCAAGTTAGATTCAAAAGCATTTGTTATCGTGTTATCTGCGTTTGCTGTGTATCTTTTGATGGCCATTATCTAACCGCTCCTTTAATATCCACATTCGGGTACTTAACTTCATAAATAGCATTGCGGGGTATGTTTATCGCCCTACCATCTGTAGATAAATTATCGGTGATACTAAATGTTGTCGAACTATAGTCTGCACCGTTCTTGATGTTTATCTTTACGTCAACAACGTCAATAACACCTTCAACATCTTTTAAAGCCTTGTAGACATCTGTTATGTAAAAGGCTTCTCCAATATCTACTTTCGCGGTGAAGTGTTCCGCAAGTTTCGAAATGCAACTTTGTAAAATAACACTACTGTCTTTATTTAAATCTCCGATCACTGTGAAATCAACACCAAAATTAATAATCTTTGCATCAACGATCTCGATAGCGTCGTTAATCATTCTGCCTTTATCTAGCCATGTTTTTAAATTATCTTTTAAAATTGAATTTGCTGCGGCAAGGTGGTCGTTTGAATCTATTGCGATGGTGGCGATATTCAAGTTGCCGCGGCGGGGGTTGGGATTAGAAATCGCTTTGACCCTCTTGATGGCGCCGAATTTATACGGCATCGAATAGGCCATTGTCTCATAGTCTTTCAATGTAACTGCGCGTCGTTGGTTCGCGTAGGAGTTTTGCACTCGTTTTCGCAAAATCTCAACGTTGTCGGTGTCGATGGACCCGACGATGGGGGAATCGTTTGTAGACTCCACACTGGACTGGACTGCCTGAACTGATGCTTGGTCTAGGGTTGCGATGTCCGCGAACTCCAAAATTGGAGTATCAACCATTGTTAGCGAGTTCGTGCTAATGTTTGTATCTTCTTTTGTGTTTCTTCTGTAAACAATCGTCAGAGCTGTGCTTGATGGTGAGACACCGAGAGAATCTGAAGATAGAAGTCTTGATGGATCTAATTCAACATCTGAGATGTATTCTTTACCATACATTTTAACGGCAACGCTCGATGGATCCAAAACGTTTTCGTTTGAATTTTCTTCTTTGCCGGAGCCAAACTGAAGCATCATTCCTGCTGCAGTTCTTTTTGTGGTAAATCGCCTTGGGACAACGAGCGGCTTCAAAATCTCTCGAACAGAGAATTGTGTTGTGGTATCCCTGTTTGCGATGGAGCGCATAACAATGTTTTGTGTAAGATAATCAACCTCGTAATATTCGTTGCCGGTGTCATCGTGAACCGAGACAATATTCGTTATTGCTGTATCTGCAATACTTTCTGTTCTAAATTTTTCATATTCTCCGATGCTTATAACTGATGTTTTCAATTCTCCCGACGAAACTGCTCCATAGTTTTTGATCGCATAATGAGTTGGTGCTCCAGTGGTTGGGTTTACTCTGGCTACAACCATATCACCTTTAGAAAAGTTAACATCTTCGTCAAGAGTGAAACGTGCGCCGGAAGTGGAAGTCAGTGAGCTAGACTTTTTGAGAACTGGAATATAACGGTAGTCTGGTCCAGTTCCTCCAGAGTTGGCGGGGATCATAACAAAAAAGGTTGCTGTACCATGAGAAGACGGATTTGATTGCAATTTAAAGCCGGTCTGATTTCCCAAGCTTACGAGGTTTTGGAATTCTGTCGCTGTATCGACAAAGGATTCGTTAGCTTGATAATCCACATAAAAAGACAAAATGTCCCCAATATACGCAACGGTGTCCAACATGAGCGAGCCAAAGCCGGCCTCATTGAAATCCTGAAATGTGTCTGGATAATATCTTTTCGCGTGATCGACCAAATCCTTCCTGATCGTTTCGAAGTCTCTACTTGTATAGTTTATCGGTAGGTTACTCTTTTTTCCCATTTGTGTTTCTCCACTCTCCTAAATAGTTAAACATACAACTTTACGCTCAACTTATAAGGCGCCCATTTGCGCCAAAGGATAAATTAATGTATTCACTAATTGCGAGAGTAGGAACGGAATAGAAAATCCTAACACGCAAGGTAGCTTCTTCCTCACCCTCTTCGACGAGGAGATTATTTAATTTCACAAAGGGCATGTATTGCCCTAACTGCAGACCGACTCTTGAATTTATGCCCGATGTGGCCTCTCCTATTGATTGCTCAAACAGGAACTTCTGTATTCCGACACCGAAGTCGGGGTCCATCATTCTCTCACCGGGGATGGTTAATATTAGGTTCTTAAAGTTTTGCTTAATCAGAGATCTATATTCTCCGATGTGTTCGTACTCCAGTTCGCCGCTTTCGGCGAGGGGAAGTTGTGGTGTTAAAAAGTTTTTACTTGCTACCATGATTTATACCTCTTAGCATTCTTTCTCATCTCCTGATGATGTTTTTGCTGCATCTGCTGCATCAATTATTGTGTCTTGGAATTCTCGTAACGGAGGACAATCCTCTGCATCTTCAACTGTTTCGGCGGCGCCTGATTCTATAACCTCTTCTGGTGTCTGGTCTTCGCAAACAATAGGACCAACATTCAAGCCTGTGCTGGCGAGAGTTCTTTTTCCTGTTTCACTATCCTGTATCGCCTTCTGCAGCTTTGGTAAGTCTTTGAGAAGCCAAATTAAAGGGGACACTACAGCGTAGTAGATTATTCCAAAAGGAGTTGGCGGGAATGGCGGGAGGCCGACGACTAAGGGAGCATAAGTTACACCTACGGCGACCAAGCCTTCCAGCGCAAAGGCTGGGATGCCTGTGGCTGGCATATCATAAGGACCGCCAAGGCCAAAGCGATTTTCGGCTCCTGCAAACAACGCATCATTAAACGACACTGCTTGGCTGAAATCGGGCCAGTTTATACATTCCATGTCTCCAAAATTAGGAGAAGCTGGATTTATGTTTGGCATATTCTTCTTTATGTTCCTTGGTAAGATTGGAAGACCAAGCAATTCAATGATGGACGAGGTTATGGCGACGTGCGGATCTGCGGTCTTCGACCAGCCTTTGTAAGTTGTGAGCGGGGCGAGGAGCATCATCAAGAGAAGTTCTGGATTGAAGAATGCGTTTGCCATATCTGGGAACATATTTTCGAAGTTGAGAGCGAGGGCTGCTGCTTCCTTGCCGGCACACGGATCATTTTCTTGGTTCTTTTCCCACAACCAATCGAACATCGTTATGGTCTGTTTCTTTGTATTGTTAAACACACGAGACATAATCTGATCGTCAGAGGATTGTAGACAATAAATCATTATAAGAGAAGCTACATCGTTCAAGTCAAAACTGAAGTCGAAAAGAACTTTGAAAGAGCTTGTTTTAGTTAGCTTTTCTCTCATCGCCGTTGTTACCTGTTCCATGACGGATGCTTTGTTTATATCCTGCTGGTCGGCTCGTGGGACCAGTTCGTGGATGTGAGCCACTTGGCCGTCTAAGCCAAAGCGAGGAACAATAGCATAGTTATAAATTGCGTGTGTATGGTCTTCTACGGTGCCATCGGTGGTGGTGGTTACGCCGTTGCCATTCTCGTCGATACTGTACACATGGCGATGGTCTGCAGTTTCAGTAGTGAAGCCGTCAAGATCGTATATTGAAGTGTTTCCGCAGTCGATGCTGTCAAAGTCGAGGCCGAGTTCTGATACAAGGTCTTCTGCGTTTACCTCAATGTTTGATAAGAGGATTTGCTTTCCTTGGTACTCTTGATAAAACGATGTTCCAATCTTGTCTATTTCGTCAAGTTGACTTTCTAATGAGAAGTCATTAAGTTTTTTTGGCTGCTCGGTGGCTGTTTCTTTTGTGATTGCATACAGCTCTATTTTTAAATTCTTATCCCCGAGGTCTGCATATCTCATAACAGCATTATACATCTCTTGTTTAACTGTTTCTTTCTTATTCTCGTCGTTTGGAATACATTTTCCATGGACAACCTCTTTAATGCGGTCTGTTACAAAGTTAAACTCTTCCTCGATAAAGTATCCCATTGCAGTGGTGAAACCTGTTGATTCAAACGCATCCTCGTCGATTGGCGGGGAATCAATAAGGCCCGTTTGAGCAAGTTGATTATATTGTTCTACAATCTTTGCCTTGAGGCCAAGGGCATCTTCTGCGAAGACATTAATATCTTGTTCTAATCTGCTTAAGATTAAACCCTTAATAAGAGGATCTTTCTCGCTGAAGAATAATTGAGAAAACGGCACAATTGCTCTGAGCGTTATGTCTACTGTGTATACTCGTGCGAGAATTCTTGGGGCAGCAGTTTTAAGGGCTGTGTAAAGTGGTGGCTCAGTTAAGCCATCAGGACAAGCAGAAAGGGTAGAATAGTCTCCAGCGACCTGTGTAGAAAAGGAATCCATATCAATCAATCTGGGGTTCACGTTTAAATCTAAAAAGTTAATTGCGGCCATTGGATCGCCATTGATGTCTGTAAAATTAGGGACAGCTTTCAAGAGAGGAGAATCAGCAACAAAGTATAGAATAGAAGTCATGATTTCTCGATATAAAGAATCATACACGCTTGTTTTCAACTCGTCTGGTGAAATTCTATTACTGTTTCCAAGGTTGTTAACGACGTCGGCGAAAGCATGTTCTTGGGGAATGTAACTCTCCTCTGGAGTAAAACCGGCTCCACCGTTTGCAGCTGCGGGTAACGCATCGCATTCGTGCGAGCCAGGCTCATAGCCGATTGCATTAAGAGCCAACCTAGTTTCTGAAGATAGGTTAAAGGGGACCTTTATAGAATTCATGAATATAGGGTCTGGATTTGTCTTTGTGAAAGAGACAAACTTATTTCCTTCAAGGCTGCGGCCCCAAGGCGTCATGTGAGTGACTTTTGATCTAGCGTCAGGTGGTGACTTAGCTGATTTTGGAGGAGGGATGAGCGAAGTGCGACTCTTGGTAATAATATTTTTAATGCCTCGTTGAGAATTTGACTGTCTCTGAGAAAAATAAGAAGCTTTATCTGAACCATTTTTGTCCGATAAAAGGAAGTTGGTCATGTTCGCAGACAGAGGGCCTGTTACGTTTCCGCCAAGATTAACTTTTAGAGTTGGGACCTTTGCAACTGCGCTACCACCGGTGGCTGGATCATAATCCGTGTACGGGCCAAGACTGGAACCTAGATCTTTAATTTCTACATCTGGATCTGTAACCTTGTCTCCATCAACAGTCGGTGATAGACTTTTGGGTGGTCGTATCTCAGTGAGGAACCCTTCGTCTTCAAACCAAGGGAAAGCAAGAGGATTCCAGTTAATTTTTACAACGCCGCCGACTCGTGAGCCGTCTGGTGAGCCGTCATCTTTCAGAGGGACGAAGCCTTGTTTTAACATTGATTCAAACTCTGGGTTGATTACTGTCTTTTCTATCTCTATGGTTTCTTCTTTTATGTTTCCTGACTCGTCGGCAGTCTTTACCGTTTCGGTGTCACCCTTCCAGAAGACTTTTTTAATATCGTTATCTTGGTTTCCTACGGAAGATTGGGCCAGTCTATAAAGGATAAGGTCGCTATCGTAGGCGGTTGTGACCGGAGAGAAAACGTCTCTAATTGTTGAGTTCAACGATTGCGCTTCGGCAGCTGAAAGAGGGACAGGAATGGCGCATGAGTCGTCTTTGGACTGGTCGTTGATTGCATCGGCTTGATCAAGAATGGACTGGACGGATGCCTTGTCTAGCGCCTTTTGAAAATCTGTCTTTGGATCGCCAAGTCTATCTTGCAAGTTTTGCGCTGGAGTGCAGAACTCTGGGTCTTCAGACTTTTGGTTTATTATATCAACGGCGAGCATTAATTGATCTATCGAATCTTGCAGACCAAGTGATGAACCTACAGAGCCGAAAAACATCTCTGTATCGTTATTGCTAAAAGTCATTCCTATTTCGTCGGAGGCGGAGTTTAAAATTTGTGCTGCAGTGGCGACAGTCATCGGGTCTGCACTTGATGCGAATAATGCGAGCATAGAATCTGGCGGGAGGGTTTGAGATGTCTTCTTTACAAGATTGATAAGAACCGTTTGCGGATTATTTGGTTCCGCATTGTGTATAGAAACTGTAGTTCCGTTGATACTTTCAAAAGGTTCTGAACCTATTTCGTGTTCTTCTTTGAACTGGACTTGTCCAAGTCCAAGCGTTGTGTATTTGTGCTCTCCGTTAGAGCCCTCTGTGTGCATTTGGATTCCATCTGCGAGAGAGTTTGTAATTCCCTTTAAGAAATAATCTTTTGTTCCCGCCATCATAGCGTTCCACTTTTCCGGATCTCTAGTTGCGCTAATAAAATCCCCCAGTGGACCCTCTTCGGTGATAGACTTAAGATAGTTAGAACCAAGCTGTGCGAAGTCATTAGAGTTGAAGGAACCCTTTATTAGAGATTTAGTTAAATCTTTCCAACCTTCACAGTCGAGGGCTTTCTCTAGCATTTGAGTAAGGAACGTTGCGAGCATTCTGAGGAGGTTTTCGACAATTGTCTTCTTAATAACCAACTCTATCTTTTCGTGCGGATCTTTTGAAAAGGTAGGAATCTTAATCTTTTGTAGTATGTCTCTTTTGATCTTCTTTGGATCAAATGCTACTTCAATGTCTCCAGTGATGAACTTGTTCAAATATTCACAGAATTTCTCTATGTCTGTTTCGCGATTAATGATATCTATAAACTTGGGTGCTTCACTATCCTTGAAGAGTCTTGCAACAATAATTTTTGCAGAATCTTCAGGGCCGACAGCAGTCAAGTCCATGCCGCTGGCTAAATCAATAATTTTCCCTGTATCGGAGGCAGTTGAGATTAAATCTTTGGCTGCGTCGCCCATGCGCCACCATGTCTTGGCGGAAGAGGAAAGACCTAAAGTTTTGAGGTTTATGTCGGTGTCTATCTTAGCAATACTTTTCCACTGCTCGCTGGATAATAATTTGTCAAAAACAGCGATTTCATCAAGCTGGCCAGCAAATCCTTTTTGACTCTTAGTTGCATCTTCTGAAGCTATGATAAATTCTGTACTTGTTGGAGCAGCCAGTGGTCCTACAAATATGTTTCCCGAAGTCAGGGTTGTCTCTACTTCTTTGCCGTGACTATATAAGGTGAACTGTCCCATGTTGCCGGCCCATGAAAAACCGAGGGAGCGCCACTCGTCAGTGATTAGACTAGCTGACTTCGAGGTGTATCTAGACACTTTACCCTCTGGCGAATACAACACCACCTGTATTCTTCCTGTTGGCGTCTTTTTAATTTCGAAAGAATCTCTTTGCATGAAGATCATTTTTGTCTTGTCTGCATTTGCAGCTTGGTTTTTTGTAGTGGTTCGGGCCTGAAAAGATACGGAAACGTCATCGGGCCCGTTTGGGTAAACTTCTTTGCTGTCGAAGGTTCCTGATTTTAAAAGTCCGTTTCCGTTAAATTCTACTGCTTTAAAATTATATTTGTTCTCAATGAGTGCGTCCCATTTTTCTAGAGCGTTTCCTAATTCTTTCGCATCGTCGTAGAAATCAAGGAATATAAATTTTTCCATTACACTTCGCACTCTCCACAGGCCAACGTAGTCTATCATCTCTCTACAATTGTTTGGGAGAAGACATTCTAACACTCTAAGCGGCAAAGTGGCTGGGCAAAGCTTGTTAAAGAATGGGTCCATAAAAGCCTCATTCCATATTTTCTGGAGCTGGGCTGTGTCTATGTCTTCGACACTTGCAGAAAGTCCTCTACCTCCTGCGGTGAGTGAACGAAAAGAGCTGCTGTTCTTAGGAATGTTTATAACCATACCTACTTTAAATGCATTTTTTGTTTCACCGTAGTTCTTGCGAAAGGTGGGAAGCAACTCTTTGTTTAGCTTCATTACATCCTTCCCTGATATTCTGTTATGTACTGTATTTACACTGATCGTCAGTCTTGCCGAATTGTCTCCTGTGGGCACCAACGTATCGCCTTCGACGACGGTGTATCGATCAGAGATTGCTGCAGCTAATGTGAATTTCTTTGTTCCCGACTTAATTGCAGCGGCTTTGGCCGATTTATTTACCGGGGCTTTCGCTCTCTTTCTGCTATTTTCAATAACATGCTTGGGCATGCCGGAGCTGCTAAGATTTCCAATATTGTTGGGATAGTGATATCTTCTAGAGAAATTTACATAATCTAACAGGGGATCAAAACCCCCTACCACGTTGGAAGAGCCGAAACCACAGTTCATTTTATTTTCTGCTCTCGTTAAATCTGTCTTTCCGAGCTTAGAGATCATTTCAAAATCTTCCAAATAACCCGTAAAGTTAAAAAACTTTGATTTAAGGGGGGAGTCTGCTTCAAAATCTGAAGCTGGGATAAATGATCTTATCCAATATGCGTTCACTTTCACTTCTTCGGCTGCAGGTTTTTCAACAGGGCCGTCGGTACTGGGGGCTGCAATGGAGGCGGCGACGGACGAAGTATCTGTAAGTCTCTTATAAAGTTCTTCGTCAAACATAAAAATATATATTCCTAGAAACTTCTTTGCCTTGTTTAGTGCAAAGGAGATTTGATACTTATCTTCTTTTGCAGGATCTATGAGGTCGTGCTTGAATCCTGCTTTTTTAATCAAATGGGGGACTTCTTCGATCATAGCCAAGTGCTTGTCAAAATCTACCCCGTTTACCTTAAGATTCTTCTTCTTTGATTTAAGATCTGCTTCCAACTTTCTCTGAAAGAACATAAACAGTTCTCTGATAGATTGAGTCTTTTTTGAATAATATTCACTAAATGATGTGGTCTGAGAAGGGTCTAACAGTTCTTTAATCTTGAATGTTTCTGAATCCAGCAGATATGACTTGTCTAATTGCGCGTGTGCAAATGTGGGGTTTAAAGTTATTAGAGAATCAACATCTTTGAGAACTTTTTGTTGATCCATCTTGTTTCCGTAACTCGAATCAGCAGCGAATTGGTCTGCGAATCGTTCTGCAGCGAGGTTGGCGGCCGCTTCTTTTTCAGCGTGGGCTTTAGCTCTGGCGGGAGCAATTTCGGATAAAATTGAGCGGTCTAAAGCTGAGATGTAGGCGACTACTTCGTATTCGGACACTTCCCTGGACCCTGTGTATTCGGCGGAGCGGAAAAAATCATTAAGCGCCTTTTCGGTGCGTTCTGCCCAGATGCCGTCGGAATTCGTATTGCCGTTCTCGTTGAGTTCGGCGAGAAAATATGCAGCAATTAATTCATCTTGTAGGACCTTGATTTCTATAATCTTTGAGTCGCTGCGAGTGGTGCTTCTCTTGTCAGCTTCTGCGTACAACCATCGCTGATCGGGAACAAGTATGAAAGTGGCTGTTTCGCCATCTTCCAATGTCGTGGTTCCCGTATAATCTGGATCGTCATACATAAAGGCAATTGCTTCAGAGGTGTGTGTGTCCCAAATACCGTTGGCGTTCGTATTGCCGTTCTCATTGAATTCATCGAGAAAATAAGCAGCGATCAGTGCATTCTGGATAATTTCGATCTGTTGTTTTGGGGAAGTGGCAAAAATATTGTCCATGCTTATAAGTATTCTCTAGTTTAATTTGTGATAGGTACTTGAGAATACGGGCTCGCCTGTCTTCTCTGTATTTTCGCCGGCTTTGGTTAGGCCGAGATCTTCTACTTTATATTTTTTAAGATTGTTCATGATTGCTCGGCCTGAATTTTCTACATAAGAGAACAAATCTAAAGAGGTTTTTGCGTTTTGCTTGATGAGTAATGGATCTGGAATGCCTTTCTGGGCGTAGAAAGCTTCTATGTCTGTAGCCTGTGAGACTGCGCTGTTGAATTTTTTCTGATAGCTTACAAAATCCCAAAGCATAATTTCGAGTTGTTCGACGTATCCGACGAGTTTTCCGAGTGATACTGCGAGGTCATCTGCTTTCACGAGATACTGTAGTGGCTCTTCGCCAGGCCCAATCAATTCGACGCCGCCGTTGACACCTGCTACTTCGCCACCTTGCGAGTTTCTTCCTGCTCTTGGGCCAATAGAGTCTGGCTGCACGATCAATCTAATACCTGCTGATGGATCTCTTGAGACGAGACGAACGGCGTCGGCCTTGATGCCCACTGCAGATTTATCGTTACCCTCGTCGCCTCTGGTCGTGAAACCGTACAGCGAATCAATGTCTGTCTTCTGGCTAATATAAACTTTTGCTGCGTCAGTAATCATATCTCCTGAAGAGATTTGGTCTGTTAGTGTTCTCTTGAAGCCTGTCTTTAGCGAGTCTGCAATTCTACCTGCTGTGATGTCAACCATACCAATAGAGGTGTCGTTTAACTTGTCGTATTCATAATCGCGGCCAAGGACAAGCGAGGCGTTGTGTCTGTTTTCGATAACGTAGTCATTTGAACGAAGGCCAGAGCGATTTACTTTTGGCTGGATTTCATGACGGTTGGAGTTTTCATGTTTATTTTTATCATCCTTCGCGGTGTCGCCAGTAGTAATTCCGGCTTTTCTCTCCGCTTCTTGTGGTGTTTTTAAATTTGTTTCACTCATTTACTTTGCTTTCCTATTAGGCTTCTTTGAGCCACTCCAAAACAATCCTATACGGATCTGTAGTACCACCTGTTGACCAATGCAAATGGGGACCCGTGCTTGAGCCTGAATTGCCTATAGTCCCCAGAAGTTGGCCTTTTTTCACTTTAATCTTTGTATTGCCGAGGCGGTTCCCTGCTCTCTCTTCTCCTTTCCGCATTTTTTGTTTTATCTCCGTGCCGGTGAGCTGGGCGGCCGGAATCTGGGTGGTGTCAAACGGATCTGTGATTTTTTCCCGGGGCTTGTTGAGGTCGACCAGTGGTCGTATTGTTTCTGCTATTGTGTGCAAGTGTAAAAACGTAGAATTTCCTGTGCCGTCGGCATGCTTCATTTTAATATAATTACCATTACGCCACCTGCTGGTTTCGCCTTGAAAAATCGCCGTGGTGATGTGGCCATCTACTGGTGCGCGAAGAGGTGCACCTACAGCGGCGGAGATGTCGACGCCCTGATGTGGTTTAACCTTTTTATGAATAGGGTGAAACCGTGATCCGAAATCGGACAGTATGTTCGAGGCGTCTTCGACCATACCCAGCTTTACAAACTGGAGCATCTTGAATTTGCGTACGTGCTTTTCAACTGGCTCACCGTTTTCGTCTTTATAAACATGTTTTTCATTCCAGGCATCGGATTTTTGTTGTCCTTCGGATAGAGCGGATGCGTCGTCGAAAGGACTTAACAGTCCGCTTTTGATACCTTTAGGGGCCCCGCCCTTGTGAGTTAAAACATATCTCCCCTCAATGCCGCCATCGGAGGTTGCGTAAACATCGTCGCCTAGACCCGGCATTTCGGCTGTCTCAGCTGCGATAAATATGCCCTCTGGAAGTAAGTTTAAGAGGAAGTTTGCTGTTTCGCCCCTCTTCTCTTTGGTCGCGTTAGGGATCATTGACGTCAAGTCAGCAGAAGTAGATGGCAAGAGTTCTCCACCAGTTCTAGAGTTTCCTAACTCTTCTTGCAATTTTATTTTAAAAAGTCTGGCGGTGCGCTTGGAATCAGTCTCCGAAAAAGAGGCCGAAAACTCGATGTTCTCTCCGGAGAAACTTTTGACTTGCGCAACAATCGTTGCAACGTATACTTGACCTTTTCCAAGATCATCGGTGGCGCCGCCAGTTTCTGTTCCTGCGGCTATATCGATCAAGGCGTCGAGGCCGGCAACTGAATTCTTTTTTACAGACATTAGCCGTCACCGCTGATTAGTTCAAAAAGATCATCCTTTTCTTCTTTGCTTAAACCTTCTGGGCCTTTATTTGCGGTAGCTCTCTGTATAATTCCGGCTATTTTAACAACCTGTTCGTTAGAACGCTGAAGCGTTTCTACATATTTTGCTGCGATGGCGCCAGCTTCAACGTGGCGTTCGTTGGATACTGAGATATAATCAATCAAGTCGTTTAAAAGACGCTTAGTGACGTCTCTATCTTCATTGACGTTATCGAGGGCTTTCTCTAATTGTTCGTCTAACTCGCTTGTCATGTTTAAATTTTTCCTTCATTCCACTTGGTTTTGAAAGTCTTATATCTGGTTCTAACCTTATTTAAACTACTCACTACCTGCTTCGTGTTTAATCCTGTGATTTCTCTTATGTAGAAGTAAATAGCTTTTTTATTAAAAATTTCTATAGCATCTGGGTCTGCAAGTAAGATTCTTATCGCATCGATGACCTTTTTTTCGTTCACCTTTGTTGCATACTTGTCCCATTCTTCAATCTCGCCCCAAAGGTTTGTCCAAAATTCTTTGGATTCGCGGATTTCGAAATACATATTTGTGGTAGAAAGGTGGTTCTGTTCCATGTCCTTCGGGATCTCATCGTAATAAACTTCTCGCTTGTTCTGCAAGGCTGTTCGTTTTACTTTGTGGATGAACCAGTTTTTAGTGATGACCGAAAAATAAGAGAATGCCTTAGAACCCTTAGCTGGATCGAACTTGTCCAGAATGGTTGTAAGCCAGACCTTACACTCTGCTTTTAAATCATCGATGTTGGGTAGGTTTGTAAATTTATATGTGTAGACAATCTTATCAACCATCTCGTTGAAAGCGGGATTTATTAAATCTACATATAGTTTTGTTTTTTCTTCTCGCGAGTCCGAACTTGCGTACTGGACTATTGCATCTTCATGGACTTTGGTAAAATAAGCTTTACCGCCGCCCCTGCTCATCCGACGTCGCTTCGTCTTCTTCTTCGTTGTTTTGGACATACTGTTCGTACTCTCTTTCTGTTATTTGATATGCGCTTTCGCATTCAGCCAAGAAAGTGGATAGTTCGCCAGTGTGGTCTAGCAACGATTTTAAAGTTTCGTCGCCATAAAACATTTCTAATTCATAAACGCCATCTAAATGTGTTCTAAATCCTTCAACAGCATCAATTATCTCGTCGGTATTGCCAGAGACATACACCACTTTCTTTAAAAGAAGGAAGCCATACCACATGAGTGCTAGGTTGATAATAACAGACAGACATAAAATTAGTTCAATCATTTGTATATTCTTTCCTTTTGAGGCTTTCCCTCTCTTCTTTTAATTCTTGACGTGCTTCATCGATAAAATCTTTTACTCTGCCTCCGGTAGTTTCCGGATTTGAAGTTGCCCCGAGGGATAAAGAAAACGAAGGAATGCGCCTAAGTACATCTATTGTATCACATTCTTCGCAGTCTTTAAGCTTTTCTTGCATAGAATGAACGACTTCTTTTACAAAGTCGCACTCTTTGCACTTATATATGTACTTAGGCATTGTTACCAATTGCGCCTGTGTCTACTTTGTCGGTGTCAATATGTAGCGTTGGTGGGTTCTGAACTTCAAGTTCGTCTCCTGTAGCTACAAAGTCTAACTCCTTCAACATAGGAACGATGTCACTCTGTTCCATTAGACATTTTTGCAGGACCATCATTAATGACCCCATTGCTTGATCTGATAATTTCATACTATTCTCCTTTTATGAATTACTATAATATCACATTTTTTTTATTTACTTAAAGTTATATGTTCTCTTTCTTCTGTGGGTAGCAGACTTTTCAAACTATTGTGAAACTCTTTCGTATCTTCTATCTGCTCATATAGTCCTTTTATTTCAAAATTTGGTAGACGAAAAGAAGTATTCAAGGTTCTGTCTATTTCTTCTTCTGCGCTCTTTTTTGCAATTTTTATATCAAGTTTGTAAATTTCATTAATCATCTCAATCAGCTCATATTTTGATACTGGTTTTGGTGAAAATATGTGCCTAGTACCACTCCAAAATAAATCCCCATCCAGAACCTCCTTCACGATCTTAGAAAGTTGCAAACAAGTGACGCCGTTCCACTGGTGGTTTATATATCCGTCAATCTTGCCATTACGATTTTTCCTCACCCATTCTAGAAGAGATAATTTATTATTTCTCTCTTCACCAATAATAGACGTTCTAATGACAGTTGCAGATGGGGGCTCGCCTAGCGATTTGGTCATACCATATGAGTCAAGAGACGAATGCTGGTGTAGTTCTGTGTACAAGCCTTGTTTGCCATCAAACACACAGTCAGTGGTGATGTGGATCATTTTTATTTTCTGAACTTCACAAATGTCAGATAAGCGATGAGGTAATACACTGTTAACCGATATTAAATCGGACATGGTTGTGCCTTCTCTTTGTTTTATAAGGCCGGCACAATTCACTAACACATCGCATCCGCTTGTGGAGATAATGTCCTCCAGTTCACGAAAACCACATTTAGATAAATCAACGTGGCGTCTATCGAGTGAGTCGCACTCATAACCCGATATTGTCAAAAAATCTTTTAATGTCCTCCCCAACATTCCCGTTGAGCCAACAACTAATATTTTCATACCTTGACTGGTCTTCTGTCGAGTGTTATTTTGGAGAAGTATTTATTTTTACATACCTGCTGAACAGTTTCCTTGCCACTTCCCAAGCCAAGCTCATGCACAGAAAATTTTCTAAAGCCGTTTTGCGGGTTAACCCCGTCATAGTAGATGCCATCATAAGAGCTCTCAACGACCTCTTGGCCTAAAATATATTGACATGCAAGCGGGAAAAGGCTTTCGGCGACCCTTCTTAGCCTGTTGTTATTCATTTGTGTCATCAAATCAACAATTCCAGTTTCTTTATTAAGTTTTTCTAAGAAATCCTTATCAACAATTGACTGGCAACCAATGTTACCTGACCACCTGTTCTTTTGTGGGTAAATATTAATCGCCCAATGTTTGAAATCTTTCTTTTCAATCTTCTTGCTTATAAAATCTTTCATTAGATCATCATGAACCTTTATATTATTCTTCCTATTATATTCTGTATCTGGTTCCTTAATTTTGTGCCAGTGATGCCTGTGATTAGTGAAATACCAAATATGATTAATAGTATCAATATCGTTTATATTTTCTAGCTCGTGCTCCAGTGTCATACTATCTTGAAAAATTATAGCGTTCTTAAATCCGTCAATCTGTAGAAAGTTATAATAAGTAACCATATCTCCGGCAGCTTTCACTTGAGATTTAATGATTTCAATATTTTCAAATCCAGAAATATAATCGGTGACATCCAAATCTGAGAAGTCATCAATAATGAAGATCTTGTTGTGGTGCCATTTCCTAATTGATGAAATACACCTCTTAAGCTGTAAGCCATGCAAGTTTGACTTACAATAACTCGGTATTATGAAGCAAAAATTATTCTTCACTTATCACGCCGCTTTCTTGTAAAAAATTATATATATCATCATCACTCATAAGACTATCAAACGAGTTATATGATTTAAAGTCCGATGTTATTATTTCGTCAGTAATGAGATAGTTCTCTCCGCCGTCCTTAGTTCTGGCCCACTCAATGTCGGAAATCATTTCCTCGTGTAATTTCTCGCCCGGTCTAATTCCAACAACTTCTAGTTCACCATCGATATTTTTCCACCTAAGCAGTGCTTTCGCGATTGCTGGAATTGAAAATGATTCGACCTTTGGAATCGCGATCATTCCATGTGTATCATTATCATAGGCCCAATCAATTAATTCACTTGCTTTCTCAAGAGTGAGAAGAAACCTAGTCATCCTCATGTCTGTAATTGGAAGTGATGTTTTTCCCTCATTGAGCAATTTCTTAAAAAATGGAATAACTGAACCAGTTGACTCTAATACGTTTCCATATCTCACAAGACAAACCTTTATATCAGATTGCTGGTTGGCATATTCAATGTAAAGCCTTTCAGATATCGCCTTGCTCATACCATAAACATTAATCGGTTTACAAGCTTTATCAGTACTTACAAAGATAAGGGTTTCAATTTTGTGGTTGGACCATTTAACTGACTGGATTAGGTTTTGATGGCCAATGATATTCACGTTCACTGACTCAAATGGATTATCTTCACATATTGGAACGTGCTTTAGTGCAGCTGCATTAATAACAACGTGTGGTTTATAGTCTTCGATAGCACTCCTAAGTGAGTTTCTATCTTTAACATCACCAATTCTAAAAGTTATACAAGCACTATCAACCCACTCTTCCTTGGACAAAGCAACGTGTTTGTGCTCGTCGCGGCTGAGAACCATGATATCATTTTGTTCTTGATACTTTCTGACAAGGGTACGACCCAGGGCGCCAGTTCCGCCTATTATTAACACTCTTTTATTTATCATAAAATTTCTCTCCAGTATTCCCTGATGTATTGTTCTAGTTCCGGCGTTTTCATGGCGTGAACTATATGATCTGACTTTTCCAGAATCATCATATCGTCATTATCCGCATATAAATCAAAAATATTAAAATACCCGATGGACAGTTCCTCACTCATTTCCTTCAACTTTCTATTAAAATAGATTGTAACATCCCTTCGCTCAGAATCATTGCCAACGAAGGGGAACAAAGGCTTGGTGGGGGGAAAATTTTCTCTATAAATTGTTGGTACAATAGATTGAAGGTGGATAGAAAACCTATTGCTATACATCTCTAAAAACTTCTTTATGGACAAACACATTTCGTCCACAGTCTCTCGGTAATTTTCATAACCAAATTTTAATATGTTGCACCTTACATCAATTTCGCCAAGCACTATCAGAATTTGATGATCACCCTCAACCCGAGTGGTCATGTTAATACCACATTGATTATAGCGGATATCCGAATCAAAATCTATAAATTTCTCTTGGTCGCGACATAGCCTCCAAAAAGTAACAGGACCAATCCACCTTGTGTCGAAGAGATTTTCCAGAGAAGGATCAATCCATTGGCCCCTGTTTCGTTCAGGATTATTGGAATACAGAGTTGCGTGACTATCTCCTATTACTACAACCTTCTTCATCTTTACCACCTAATAAAATTTCCATCAACACTTACACACCCTTCGACGCCAATCTTCGGTAGTGTCTTGTGATTATCGAAAAAGAATCTACCGTAATTTCTTTCAAGCATTGTTTTGTTTTCCCTACAAAAATCAAGTGCTTTCATTAACACACTAAAACTCTTCTTGTTGACTTTATACATAACAGTACCAAGCTGACGATTTGGTCCTTCTTTGAATATATTATCATCATTGTCGTAATTTGTAAAATCAAAATCTTCGCTGAGGTAGTATCTTCCTGATATTTTGAATATATTTTCATACTTTTCAAGATCTGTCTTGCTTAAAGCTTCCCAAAGTTGGGTTGATTCTCCGAGCGTCTTGGCGTGGGGTCCGTCTGTGATTTCTCTTATCAAAGGGTTTTCAAAAAAGTTGTAATAATGATCTACTAATTTTTTTATATTGTCTTCCATGTTCTTGTCAATTTGCGATGTCTCAATGAAAAGTATTTTCTTATTAGGAATTTTAGCACAGCTTTCGATAGTCTTCAGGGTCTGATCGTACCTTTCCTCCTGCGAATATACTGACCTGACACTAGTGTAGTTGAGTGGGTTTTTGGAAGTGTTGATTACAGAAGTTATTACTATTAAATTATCACTCTTCAACCGACATCTCCCTCTTGATCTCCTCGACCAAATTAATAAAGTTGTCGGAGCACCTTTGAATTGTCAGGTTGTCCTCTATAAATTTTCTAGGAGTGTAGGAATCTAAATTATTAGTAAACTCTTGAAATGATTTGTCCAATTCATTAGAATCGTGAAATTTTACCCCGCATGAGCCGTCCCAATAGGGCACAGTAGTCACTTCGCTTTTAACACTATAGTAGGATTGAGGACATCCTAGTTCTTGATGTCTCTGTCTGGTAGACCACACCAATATGGGAATGTTTTTAGCTAATGCGCTTTGCAGAGCGAAACCCTGACTCTCATGACGTCCTACCCAGACCACGTAACGAGAACGATCTAATTTTTCTTGATAATCTCCCTCGCTGTATAAACCATACGAAACTAATTCATATTTTATTTTTTTTGCCTTCAGAAAATTCTCCATCATGGATAGTTCCAGTGGATCTCTTTGCTTGTAATATAATAGAACGGTATCTTTATCTCTCGTAGAGACAGGATATCGGTCTAAATTGAGAGGAAACGGAAAGGCTTTGACAGGCAAATTGGTGATAGAAAACTCGCCAAGCCAAGTATCTACCGTTGGTTGAGAGGGTTGTATGTAGACGGCATTTTTGAATCTGTTACTTATCCGGCGTACAGCGTCGTTGGGGAATACAGAAAAGTGCGGTCCAAAAATATAGACTTTATCGGGATAAGATTCTGTGTTTAGGTGGTGGGCGGGACTATATATCACGTCTGCTGATGTGATATCTGATACAACCTGTATATTTAAGTGGCTAATGATCTCGTTTAGTGCCTGCTTGTTCATGTGATGAAAATTAGATGTAGATATGTAAAGTTTCATTTAGAATCCTCCCTAGATATTAAATATGTCTTTCGGCCGTGGTTTCCAGTAGAATCATCTTTGGAATGCTCAGCAAGGCTCTCGATTGTAAGTCCGTTTTTTTGAAAAAATTCAAGTTGGGGCGCACCTTCTGTATCGTTGTTTGTTTCCAACACTATAACACATTCATATTTCAAGCATGTCAGATATAGAGGTTTCCAGTTTTTTACCCAACTTCCCAAGCTTAAAATAAAAACAATATCTGGCTTGAAGTCTACTTTTTCAAACATCGATTTATAAGAATTTTTATCAAAGTCATGTATATGAAAGTTTAGATTATCGTACTCCAAAATATCGGAAATATTCTTAGCTGCGGTGATACACTTCGCATCAAAGTCGAGTCCAATACCGCGATTGATTTCTGGTGATAAGTGGTGGAGCATAGAACCTACATTACACCCCAGATCTAAAACATTCTTGTTTTTAAAGTCAATCTTCTGTCGCATATGGGACAGTCGGGCGCTGGGTTTTCTTTGTCCTTCAATCAAGATTCCCTCTAAGTTGTATGAGTGATATCCATAAGTGGTTCGATTATTCCATCCATTATAGTGAGCTGCAGAGGTCGTCAAAACCAGTTCTCTCTTAATTTTATCTTCTTTGTCACTGCTCATTCGCATCCTCCTTGATAATTCACCCACTCAGTTGGCAGGGCGCTGTTTTTGTGTAATCCAAAGAACTTTATAAGAGAAAGCCTATGGCACCCATCTAACACAATGTATCTCTCGATTGTTTTATCCCACTTGACCTTGATCTTGTTTTGAGGCAAGGAGAGAATTGAACTATCAAAAGAATCCCTCAATTTAATAAAAGTAGAGAATGAGTGTTCTGGCTGGTAGGTTGTTTTCAACAGGGTGTTGTAGTCTCCAAAGTCATTTGTCTTCAGTGCTTTATATGGAATAGAGTCTTCCAAATTAAAAAGAAAGTGCGGATGGTGATATGCAATTGCCCGAGCAGTGTCATATTCAAACATGATTAAGTGTTTTATTGCTAAGTTGTCAAGGGTCGCGCTCACGAAAGCTCCATTCTATCTTATTTTTATTATAACATATGTGTAAATTTTGTTAAGCTTATATTACTTCCCAATTGCCTAATTATTATAAAACAATCCTATCTTCATGTTGTCACTATTACTTTCCAAGTTGATGGAAGAAGGTCTTTAAGGTTGTGAGAGGGTAATAAAGATGGTCCGAACCAGTTGCCGGGGGCTACCACGGTCTTGTTTTCGTTTTCGTTTAGCCACGCTGCCCACCAACTGAAACTACTATTTGCTATAATATTATGTTCACACTTAGACATTAAATATAAATCTTCATAGTCTTTGTTTCCTTCGATGAAAACGTAATTTGGTCCTTTGATGAGGTTTTCTCTGCACCAAGAAATATCATCGCTGAACACTAGGAAAGTTGAACCTATGTATTTAGTGACTGCTTGATCATAATATGACTTCTTCACAAGTGGGTGGAATTCTTCTTTTCCAACATAATCGCCGCGACGGACGTGAAGAGAGACTGTATTACCAGATGAGAGGATCTCACCATATTTCTTTTGCAAGTGTTCTTCTGTTTTTGAGTCTGCCTTGAGCATTTCCCTAATCTCTGATTCGTGGGATTTAAAATACCTTTCACTTTGGAAATAACCATGTAAACAGATGTTGTCCCACTTTGGCAGTTCTGCAAAGTGGTAGTGGGGTTCATTATACATTGTCGCATCGGATGGCTTTGCTTCAACCTTTACGTTTCTAAAGATATTATCAAGGTAAAAATCAGGGCGATTGTGTGAAAGTTCGCCTGGTGCGCCGACGTTATTCATATCAATTGTTAAGTCTCCGCCCTTTCTGAGAGCGAGAGATTTTGCTGCAGCAATCTGGAACAGCTGGTTTCCCAATCCGCCTTTTAGTTTAACCGTTGTGGATCCTGCGTTGCCTATCCTCTGATACGGTTTGGAGTTTCTTATCTTACCTTCAATACGCATCTGCAGAGCGTGATCAACCCTGTCGTCGTTGAGTGGATTGCTTCGATTGTAACAATACAACACTTCGGGAATAAACACAGTCCTATCTCCAGCCATTTCGAGGAGAGGAAACATAACAGCCATATCGCCAGTCATAGGATAGAATTCATTATTGTCGTCAAGCAGTGATTCTTTTTTTATTTTCTTCCACAAAGATGCTTTCCAGGTTCTTAAATGAGAAGACATCCAAGGTGCTTGGCGGAATGCATTTTGGTTTACGACCTCTTTCGGTATGTCGCGAGAAAACGTGCCTTTTTGCATTGAAGGGTATTCGATGTATGAGCCGTGGGTGACGAGGGCGTTTCGCTCTTTATAATACGTTTCTACCCTGCTTAGTGAGGATTTTGTTGCAAACCAATCGTCTCCGTCGACAATAACAATAACGTCTTCGTCATCAGGGTTGGAGAAGTTAATTGCTTCGTAAGTATTTCTCAAAGCGAGCTTGCGCTCTTTGTTTTCGATGAACACAAAACGGTCATCATCTGCAATCAATTCTCTAATGATTTCTGCGCTCGTGTCTGTGGAGTTGTCATCGACTACGATGCATTGGAAGTTTTTATGATCCTGAATCTTTATGGATTTTATGCAGTTGGAAACCCAGTTCTCCACGTTATAGAGTGGAACAATAACTTTAAAATGAATACTAGACATGTTTCTCTATCTCCTTCCAAAATACCGACGGCCTATCTCTGAGATACTTAATCATTGTTTCCTTTTCTTGGAACCATTCCTCGTCCTTGTGTTGTATTTTATCGTTCATAATAATTTCACAATCGAGGAGTTTTGCCTCGATGACGAGGCGGGGACAAGTGTCTTCACCAGTTGGAAGGAATAACAGGCCCCTTGATGATGCGAGTTTCTTTAGTAGTTCGTCGTATTCTAATCGCCAAACGAGTTCATATTCAAGATTGTGTTCTTCTGCAAATCTTATAGTTCCCTTAACATTTTTGATTAGGCTCGGGGAATTTAAAATAATCCACTTTTCGTTCTTGTTTGATGTGTCCATTGTAGCGATCTTGTCAAGGACATCATCTCCAAAGATTGAACTCAGAACGATGTTGTTTGATTTCTCTAGAAACGGGAACTTTGCGGCATGCATGTTCTTTTGGATTTCAGACATCCAGAATGTTGCTTTTGCTTTGTGCAGGAATAGAGAATTTAATTTACCAGAAAAACTCTTCTCGCATTCACAACCACTTTGACCTGCGACCTCGTGAAGAGAAGGGTTTCTAAATTTGCAAAATTTATAATCATACTCAAGAACTGCATATTTCTCATTCTTTATAAAATGGTGTCGCAACTCTGGAGGCATATCACCGAAATTGCCGAAGACCCAGAATGTATCAGGATTCGCGGTGATGTGAGCCTTTTGCAAATCGGCACTCTGGATCTTCTCAATCTCATGCTGAGATGACTGGATTAGAGCCTCTGTTGTAAGCTCTGCACCGCCGGCGTATTTCTCCGCGAACATATCTGATACAAATACGATCTTTTTCATTTTACAGATTTAATTCTTCAAACATATCGTTTATCTCATCGTGAAGTTTTCTTTCTTCTTCTGGATAAGCAGCATCTGCCATCTTTTCATGCATGGTGTCCGAAGCAAATGCAGTTTGAACGTGAGTTTTTAATTTTTTTGCCTTGTTAACAGCGAGTTGATAGTTTTTAAACACACCTCTCATTTTATCTTTTACCGAACTGTCTTTTGGGTATGCCCACATAGAATCTGGGACGATAACACCTTCCCAGACTGACTCTTGTTGCACCTGAAGCAAGTCATAAGATATTTTTCCAAAAAGACCTTTCATTCTCTCTTTGCCCTTTTTGTCTTTCTGCGGGGCATAAAGGAAATCAGTCTGGCCGCTCCAGTCTGTTGCGACGATGGGAAGACCTACACAAGCTGCCTCGAACAGAGGCAGTCCGAAGCCTTCGCCGTGAGCGACAGATAACATGCATTTAACGCTTTCGTGCTGATACAATGCAGACATCTCGGAATCATCCAATCTTCCGTGGAGAAGATATACTTTACATTTTCTCTCTGGATATTTCTTTAAGATATTCTCTAGCACCACTCTCATGTCTAATTTGTCATATGTGGAGCCAGATGTTATTGATGTTTTTAATATTAAACCAACATCTTCTTCATCCATGAATTCTTCTACAAAGTTTTCGATGTTCTTGACCATGTTTTTTCTTTGGCCCCAGAGAGCGACGGTAAGGAAATTAAAAGATGTATCAAAATTAAAATCTACATCAGCTTTTTCGAATTCTCGGACTGGGTATCCTACAACTTCAACAGGAATTTCACATTTCAAATCGGCAACATGGTTTTGTTTATCATCCATTAGTGGATATTTCGTGTTTTCGAATCCATATTTTGCATGGTTTGATACAACAACAAGTTTATCCATCTCATTAACCTTTTGAAGCCACTGTGGTGCTACCTTGTTCGTTTCAATACCTGCAGTAACGCCGATGTTAGTTGTTGCTATTTTTTCAAATTCATTAGGAATGGTAACTTGAAGGGAGATATCGAATGGTACACTTCCTTTTGTTGCTTCCAAAAATGTTGCGGTTTTCTTAATCAACTGGTCTAGCCATCTCCTCTCCTCATCGTCGTCGAAGATCCAACTTGTCTTTCCCCAATTGATGTTGTGGAGGTAAATATCAAACAAATCTTCTCTGGCCTTCAATGAGCGAAGAACAAAACGGGCATGTTCTCCATAGCCGGAAGCAGACAGTGCGGGTGCTTTTACAATTACTTTCTTTTTCATGAGATCTCCTCCAATGTCCAGTTCTGGTATTTCTTTCTATCTTGCCAGCTACCGTGTTCTTTCATAATCTTTTCAACAAGATCAGTCCAGCTTTCGTTAAAGTCTTTAAAATTGTAGTTTTCCTGAACGTGTTTGCGGCCGGCAGCTCCGAGTTCTTTGCGCTTGTCTGTGTCCATCTCGACCATCAACTGCATGGCGTTGACAACATCTTCGCCGTCTAAACGGTCTTCATAGATCCACGGGATATCCTGAGAGCCTATGATAGCTTTAGACGCAGGTGTTAGACCTACGCCAAAAGATTGCTCTCCGTCTGTTACTTGCTCTTGCAGCCCACCGGTCAATGTTGCAATAATCGGTGTTCCACACGAAAGGGATTCCAATGTGGCTAGTCCGAAACCTTCGGCGTCGGATACGTTGATGGTGCAGTCTGCCATGTTATACATTTTGGCAAGTTCTTCTGATGGGAATTTATTTGTTGAAAACATAACCTCGCCGCTGACCAAACCAACCTCTTCAACAATCTTGGCCAAATCTTGGCCATGGACGTCTTTTGGGTCGGTGTGCATAATCAAACATGCCTTGTCGGTGCCGACACGTTCTAAGAGTTCCTTAAACCAGAAAATTAACGAACCACTTTGTTTTCTTCGGGCGTTTCTATTGTTCCAGAAGAATATAAACTTTTCGTCGTTTCCGGCCGGAGCTAAAGTATTATTTTTATAATCCCGAATCTCTTCGTCTTCAAGAGGTTTGAATATTTCTGAATCTACTGCGTGTGGAATATAAAAGCTTTCAACTTCAGGTGCAACAGTCTTGACGATATCATCTGTGACTTTGGAGATTGTTGCAATCGCATCGTTGGATAAATAATGCTTTCGGTTAAAAGTTGGATATGGGTAATTGTCCCAAACGTGATAATAAACGAGAGGGCAAACTGCGCGAATCTCGTCGTCCATGGACCAAATCCAACCCCAAAAGCGCGGGTCGGTCATAATCCAGACCATATCGATTTTCTCAGTACGAATAATAGAACGAACTAAATCTTGAGTTCCATAACCATTAACTGGGTGGATTACCCAATCATCGCCATACTGTTCTGTTTTTACTGGTTGGTAGTTTACATGTTTAATAGCTCCTGCTAAAGACACAACTTGATAGTTTCCAGTCTTTAACAGGGCTTCAATAACATATTTTGTTTGTGTGCCGACACCGCTTGGGGAAAGCGGATGGTCGGATAAAGTTAAAATCTTTTTCTTCATAAGTTCACCTATGGGCAGTGAACAGTCCCCTTGAAATCGCAACGTGAACAAGAGAGTCTGTTCTTAACATAATTTTGTCTATCTATATTATAAACCGACTGTTCTAAAAGTTTAAGGGCATTATTTGTCTTTTTTTCTCCAGACGTAACTCGGAAGATTTCAACACGACCTTTTTTGCCTGTTCTCTTCAACAGCGCAAAGTGAGTTTCAATGTCTTCCTTCGGGATGGATCGCTTTTCAGACAAAAAGTGTTTGTAATATGTAAGCTGATATGTCACCATTGGGTCAGCGCGTTTCCGCATATCCCAACCCCAACTACATGACTTCCAATCGATAACATGATATTTACCATCGGGAGTTTTAACAAGACAATCAACGTAACCCTTAAAAGTAAAGTTGTCGTCAGTATCGTAAAACAACTTCTCATGAATTTCCTCTTCGGAAGAAACTAACTTGAAGTCTCCAAAGTATTCGTCCATTGCTGGGATGATGTGAGGTATTATTTCATGACCCTGTGTTCTGAATTGTTCTAGATCTTTGTCGGTTGGTCTTACGTCTTCTTTTAATTGCTTAGCTTCGTTGGCGAGGCACTTATCGAAGAACGATCCTGCATCAAATTCTTTTTCTAATTCCCGACTTAACAGCATGCTTTCACAAGTGTCGTGAATTGCTTTACCAAATGCAGTAAAGATATTTCCTTCGAAAACCCTAATCTTGTCAACACGGGTTAATTTATGGTAGTATGCACAAAATTTCCAATCTTTTATTGCGGAAAAGGATACATGTGGCAAATTGTTCTCTCTTTCTTTATACTACTTCTTATTTTTCTTATTAGAAGCCTTTTTGACTGTTGTTTTGACTTTTACTGTCTCAGTCGGCTTGTCGGAAGTAGCGGGTAACTCGCTGGCCAGAGAAAACTTCCATGTTCCCTCGTGCTTGGAATTAGCTTTATGATTATCTATTATATCAGATACAACACATTTGTCAAGCTTAAAGTCGTCGTTTTCAAGCATTATTTGCGCCATTTTGGTCGTAATGGTCATTCTAGGGTCGCGAGCCATGATGCGGCGGGTTAAAGAGAGGCATAAAGTGACCTCAGTTTTGTCTTCGTTAACTAAAATATCTTTTTTCATATAAATTTTTCTCCTAATGCCTCTAAGAGTTCTTCAATCTTGTAATAGACCGCTGGCGCAATTAATTTGACAGCCATCGGATCTCTCAAGAAGTACTCTTCAAATGCGTCAGCAAAATATTCTCTTACTGATGTTATCGCATAGGGAGACATAAAAAGTCCCGAGGTTAAATTTCTCAAAAGAGGGTATCCAACTTGTAAATAGAGGAAATCATCAAACTTTTCCTCATATTCTGCAGATACAAAATCTTGCCCTGCGGTATCGATGTCTCGAGATTTTAAAATCTGCGACAGTTTTACCCTCTTTCCAATGAATTCTGTTTCTATTGTTTGGTCTTCATAAACTTGCGGAAAGTTCTCTTCAACTGAGTGGGCGATCTCGTGAACTATGGTCAATATAGCTTCATCTGTATTTTCGATGTCTGGAGACATATATATGACCCCATCCAAGAATGCAGAGTCTAACTCTTTATCTTTTAAATATTTCGAATTTGCGACGATGACGTAATCCAAGTCGGACAGCAGTGAAACTGGGACTGTCTTCTTTAGTGAAGAAATTACCTTCTCTAAGTCGTAATTTGGGCTGTCTTGCACCATTACGGGAATTTTACTGAACAGCATGAATTCTCTTTTTTCTCTAATTGGAATCATAATATCTTTGCGGCCAAGGTTGCAATGGCACTTCTCTCACCCTTTTTAAAAGTCACATGTCCTGCGAGGGAATGTTCTTTAAATTTTTCAACAGCGTATGTAAGACCGTTTGAAGTCTCGTCGACGTACACGTTATCGATTTGTTCTATGTCTCCCGTCAAAATAAGTTTAGAATCTTCACCGACCCTTGTTATTATAGTCTTTAATTCGTGTCTTGTTAAATTTTGAGCTTCATCAATGATAATAAAAGCTTTAGAAATGGATCGGCCTCGTATATAAGTGATAGCTTCCATCTCAATTATACCTCTATCAAGATACTCTTGCAGCATTAGTTTATCATTACCCATCAAGAACTGAAGATTGTCTTGGATTGGCGATAGCCATGGGGCCATCTTTTCTTCCATCGTGCCCGGCAAGAAGCCAATCTCTTTACCAAGAGGTTGGATTGGTCGCGAGACGATCAACCTCGTATATTCCTCTGTTCCTAATACCTGTTCAAGACCTGCAGACAACGCACAAAGTGTTTTGCCTGTCCCAGCAGAACCAATGAGACTGACGACAGGGATTGATTTGTCGAACAACAAATCCATTGCGAAGTTTTGTTCCTTGTTTCTTGGCGTGATTCCATAAGACGTCTGGTGTTTTATAATCTTCCTCAGAGGCTGGTGTGGGCCGGTGAATCTGGTCAGAGCCGTTCTGGATTCATTAATGTTTGACTTCAACATGACGAATTGGTTTGGGTTAAAAGTGTTTAACTGTTCTTCCGTAAAATCTATTTCTTCTCCGGAGTAAAATAAATCAATAGTCTCATCGTCAACCTCGTACTCTGTAAAGCCTGTATAGACTTCTTCTCCAGATTCTAGCACTTGGTCTGGATTGTAATCTTCCGTTGGTAAACCAAGTGAATCACAAATAACTCGCATGTTAACATCTCGTGAAACCAAAGTAATATCGAAGTCAGGATGTTTCTCTCTTTCCTGCATTGCAGTTGCTATGATCCTATTGTCGGGAACGTCTGGTGATAGATCATCAGGAAGATAAGCTTGAATATCGATTGCGCTCGGCCTTACTGTTAATATCCCTTTTCCCTCTTGAATCTGGACTCCATCGTATAGAGAGCCAATCGCTCTGAGATCGTCAAAAATGCGAATGATGGTTCTAGCGTTAGATCCCACTGAGTCTTGGCGCTTTTTATGTTTGTCGATCTCCTCCAATACTTTCATCGGAACAACGATATCGTTTGTACCATAAGAATGGACGGAGTTTGCGTTTGTTAAAAAAACGCTAGTGTCTAGGACGTAAATGCTCTTTTTCATAAGAATCTTCTTTCATTTCTAGATATAAGTCTTCTGTAAATAAATAGTTTTATTAATAAAGTTTTACTTTTATTCCTTTGTCGTAATACTTACTTTTATGAAAAAGGCACTCTATGCAACCATATTGGCTGCAGCTTTACTCTTATCAAGCTGCGCTTTTACGAACCTGTTTACAAAAAACTTATTAGATCAAAAGAGACACTCTTTCATCGGTCTAACAAAGATGATATTTACAGCTGATGAAAAGAAAAACATGGTAGGGATGGCCACGGCTTCTGGGGCCGTTATTGGCCACAAAAAAGACAAGTCCTATATTCTAACTGCGAAACATTTCTGTGATGATGCTGACCCGCGCTGGACTAATATTTTTCACGCGCATACTCAAAAAGCGGAATCGAGCGTTGTAAGAGTTTTTGCGAAAAGTAAAAAGATGGATGCATGTATTTTAGAAGGACCACGATTGAATGTCCGTAAGTTATACGTTGCAAATTACGCGCCAGGGATAGGTGAAAAAGTATACAATCTGGCGGCGCCTCAAGGGATATTTGGTGAAGACCTAGTGTTACTTTATGAAGGGTTCTTTTCTGGTGTTTTACAAGGTGACGGGTTTTTAAAGAGCAATGCTGATATATATTCCCTACCTGCGAATCCCGGTAGTTCCGGTTCTCCCATTGTTGATGGACGAGGAAAACTTGTTGGTATGGTGTTTGCAATTCACTCAAGATTTCATCACATAACCCTATCCATCCCATTCGATGGGATGAAATCTTTCATAAAAGACAACCTACCACAGGAGTAATCCTCATGGTAAGAAAAGCAAAAAAATCCAAAGGCAAGAAAAGAGATGAAGCAACTCTAAAAAGAATGAGGCTTCAATTCCAAATGTCAAATGCAGAGCTTATAGAATCAGAACTGATTTTGGAAGATTGCATGTTTGATTTTAACGACAGATTTGAAACAGGCAGAGAGCCAAAAATAATTGAAGAGTCAGAGGCTCAAGAAATGGCGAGGTCAGAAAGAAACTTTGATACAGAAGAGAATCGAAAGGAGCAGGAAAGGGAAACCAACAGAGTAGAACACGAAGATGTTCTCCCTAAAGATAAAGATTTAAAAGATTTGTTTAAAAAAATCGCACTCAAGACACACCCAGACAAACTCAGAGATATGGATGAAGAGGAAACAGATGTATTAACAGAACTCTATAAAGAGGCTGCAAGTGCCGCAGAAATTGGTGATGGTATGGCGCTTCTCGAAATTGCATACGAGCTTGGAATCAAAGTAGATATAGATCCCGCGAAAGAAACAGAGTGGCTTTCCAAGAAAGTTCTCATGCTCCAAGAAGCAATAAGTGAAATGAAAAACACCGCCGAGTGGATTTGGGGCCACAGCGACGGTAAAGAGAGAGTAAGAATTGAAAAGATGGTGATGAGCCAGCTTGGGTTCAAATTAAAGCCAGTTAAGTTTTAGTTATTTCACTCGGCAAGAACGATGGACAATACACCACTCGCCGTCACACACAACTTCTGTCTCGATGTCAGTACATAACTTTTCAGTTCCGCACAATTTTTCATATGCGATTTCATCTAAATCATCACGCACGGATGCGTCTAGATTATTACAAACATCAGTTCTCTTGATGGTTATCTCGTGAGCAGCAAACGTCTCTTCTTGCACCTCTTCAGTACCGCATGCAAAAAGCACCGGTAAAAATAATAAAATTAACTTCTTCATTTTTAGTCCTTATAACATCCATAATCCCATTCGCGGGTTTCCACCAGAAGTTGCTTATTGCTTTTTTTATTTTCGTTAGACAGTACTGTGATTTTTACCATCTGGTTTGTATCTAATCTAGAAATATAAATTAAAGCTTCCTCTTTGGTCATTGTTGCGGTGGACACGTCTGGCATAATAGATCTCCTTGTTGAGCGTTTATAACTAATAGCGTGAGATCATTTTAACACAATTTTTATTTAATTAAAAGCACTATTTGTTGTTTTTTTAGCTTCCGCGATGGCTTCATCTAACATTTGTTCCCGCTTTGTCGGATCACTCCAGTCTTTTCGGACGTTTTCAGGGAGTGTCCTAAGTGGATCAAGATAAGTAAAGAATTGATCTCTCTTCACTGCAGGCGCTCGGAAAACAGAAACTCCAGTCTCTCTATTATAATATTCAAAACTATGTACATCTCTTTTTCCGCCGCCGCCCATAGTGTCAACAATAAACAGGGGAATATTAAAACCTGCAGTTGAGCCGCGGACTTCTTTTTCTAAGTCAATTGCTGTTTGAACTGGCGTTCTTAAATCTTCAGTTCCTTTAACCAAGTCATGAACATATACATAATAAGGCTGCACATTAATATAGCTTAATTTTTTAATTAAGTCTCCCATGAGTTCTGGGGTGTCGTTTACTCCTGCTTGCAAAACTGTCTGGTTTCTGACCGTTATACCTCTCTCAAAAAGAAGATTCACTGCATCCTGAGAAATACCTGTTATCTCGTTTGGCGTATTGAAGTGAGTGTGAATTACCACTTCTTTGTGCATCTTTCGGCCACGCTGGGCAACCTCTGTTACTGCGTCTGTCCAGTCCGTATCTGTTAATATTTTCATGGGCTGAATTGCAAGACCCTTTGTTGCAAACCTGAACCTACGGATATGAGGAATATCTAAAAGAGCATTACCAAGTTCGCGAACTTGATCTGCCTTTAGACGATACATATCACCACCGCTGATCACGACATCTTCTATTTCTTCTCTTCCCCTGATATATTGCAGGGCCTTGTCCCAACGGTCGTGGTTGGCCTTGAGCTGAACTTTTTCAACAGTTTCCGTATCCAAGCCCACAGCATAAGAACGCGTACAAAATCGACAGTAGACCGGACAGGTGTCTAGGGCGAGAAACAATACCTTATCTGGGTATCTGTGCGTTAAACCGTCCACAGGGGCGTCTGCTTGCTCGTGGAGGGAATCTAACGTCAACATCGGATGATCGGGTTCCAGCTGCGACCCCAAGGGGAGGAATTGGCGTCTGATTGGGTCTTCATATGGATTTTGCCAATCAATAAGTCCAAGGAGATAAGGGGAAATCCTAACCGCCATTGGAGCCGAGCTGAAACCTTCTTCAACATCTTTAATAAATTCTGGTGATGCTATATCTTGAATTGCTTTAATAAGCTTCTTGGAGTTCGTGATGGCATTCTTTTCCTGCCATTTATAATTTAAAAAAGTCTCTTCATCGACATCTTTCCAAGCTGGAATGTTTTGCCAAAAGGTATCTCGGCGGAGATTACGCCATTCTAGACTCTCTTTAGATACAATTGGTTTTAAATGTTTAATTTCGCAAGTTTCGTTTAGTGAAAGTAGACTCATATTAGCCCTCCTGTCAAGATTATAGCATATATAGATTTATTTGTCAAAAAAAAGAGCCCACAAGGGACTCTTTCTTAATTCTATTTTTTTATTTTTAGAATCGGATCGCAGCAGACACTGTTACGACGTTTGCGTCGTCCCCTTCTGTCATCATCTGACGGAAGTATTCTGCTCTTGCAGTGATATTATCAGTTACGTCGGTAGTCGCAGATGCGCTAACTCGGTTTTCTTTAATACCTGTTTCATCAACATGGATTTCATCGCCGATGGCGAGGTCCACGCTTACGAAAGGTAAAGCAACATTACGAGTAAGTGAGATTTGCTCACGAAGGCGCAAGTCACCAGCAGTAACTGTAGTAATATCGGCAGTCTCGTCTAACTGTAAGCGTAAACGATTCTCAAGACCGATTCCTAAAGGCAATGATACATTACTGTTTAAGTCTAATGACAAACGGTTTTCAGATGTACCATTAGTGTTTGTGTTTCGGACACGAAATTGAACGGCATTGTTGTCGCCCAAGGCACGTCCGATAGCGAACACGGTATGCTCATAGGGAGCAGCCTTTGTAACCATGTCCTCACTAATGCTTAGATCATGACGAGTTTGTTCCTCAACAGAGAGGGTGTTGTCGCCAAGCTTAGCGGTTGCGGAAGCTTCCAAACGTAATTCGTCTGCATAACTCACGCTACTTACCAAAAACGCCATAACGGTCGCTAATAGTGCTTTTTTCATAGTTTTTCTCCTTTTAATTCGTCTGCTTAATTACAGAACGAGGTTCAAGTTGATACTATTCTATCATAGTTAAAGTAATACGTCAAGTCTTGTAAAGTTAAAGTAATGCTTTAAGTTTGACGCAGTGGGTCATCGTTTCTTCTTGTTTCGCTTCTTTAGCTTCTTCTCAATCTGCTCTAATCGAACCTTGGTAATCTCATTGTCGATTTCAAGTTGGCGGATTGTTGTGAGCTGATAAGTCATAGCACCTACCACGAGAGTTGTGATAAGTGCTGTGGCTATCTTTGTTAAATCAAGCTTCATGATTTTATTTAATAATTCCTGCGAGATGCTTCCAACGCTTCTGAACTGATTCTGGAAGTCTTGGTTTTATGCTTCCCATTTTAGTTCTTGGTTGAGCAACAGTATTACCGATGGCAGGTTCGATACCTGCTACACCTTTTGGAGATTGTCCTGAAATTTTTCCATTGTATGCCTGAACAAATCTCTCAACGGCAGAGATTGCAAGCCCAATTTTCTTTGGAATGGGATTGGGTTCTTCTTCTTGGCCTTTTTCTAGCGGGATCAACATTGATTTTGTTCTGTTGATTGCTGCACCTGAGCCTCCACCTTCTTTTTCTGCTTGTTGAATTAAACTTTTTATTTCTTCATTCTTTTTTATGAGCGTCTTCTTTATCCACGAAACATTAAACACAAAAGGTTCATTGGATTGGGGTTTTTCTTGTTGAGGTTCTTCAGGCTCTTCTTCTCCTGGAACTGGTTGAGGTGGCGTTTCATCGGAGTCGGCAGAAGGTATCTGTTCGGCTGCTTGTGAAATTATCTGATCTGCGGCGACCTCTGCTGCTTCTTCTGCATCATTGGGATTCCCCTTTGCTGCTTTCTCTGCAGATTTCTCTACAGCTTGCACCACCTTTTCTTTTGTTTCTGGTGGTGTCTCTGGTGGTAACGACTTTAAGAATTTTTCAATCTTAGCTTGGCTACTGAATGGTAATGTAAATTCATCGAGGCTCGTTACAAAACCCTCTTGAACTTTAAAGCCTGATGCTCTCATCTGGCCAGCGACTGCTTTTGTTATAAAGTGCATTGCCCAGTTGGGCAAACCAATACGAACAAGATCTTTCTGCAGGGCTGCAGCACCGCTTGTTCCAGGGCGTGGACCAGGCTTGAAGACAGGTACAGCTGGGCCAGGTCTTGCTTTTACATCTTTGCCCTTCTGTGGCTCTGTAGTCTGTGTGTTCTCTGGTGGAGTGTTCGTGTTCTCTGGTGGGTTCTCTGGTGGAGTGTTCGTGTTCTCTGGTGGGTTCTCTGGTGGAGTGTTCGTGTTCTCTGGCTCTTCTTGTTTTTCTTCACCTACTTTGACATCTTCAAAGCTATCAACAAGTCCTTGCAGAGTGGCCATCTTAGAGGATTTTTTACCCTTTGTTCTCAACCCTTTCATGGCTGCTGCGCCGCCTAGTCCGGCGATGCCTAAGCCAGCAAGCCATGGGCCAAGTATACCGGCAGCTGCTTTCTTTACAAGTGCCTTGCCGCCCTTCTTCTTTACTTGGTTAATAGCCATCTTGACAGCTGGCTTAGTCAGCTTTTGAAAAAATGAACCGGGCTTAATAGGAAGTAAATCTCCAATTGTATCTCCGCGACCGCTTAGTGCGGATTGTTGTTTAAACAAATCTCCAAAAGTCATGTCAGGATTCTTTTCTGCGAGCTTAAAAACCTGTTCCATCGTCTCCGCGCCTTCGGGATGCGTGAAAGCACCTTCCATGGCTTGAGAAATATCTTGCACTTTTGGATCTAACAGGTTTCCAATAGGAGCGTCAGGAGACATATTGATGCTTGTTGCTCTTTGCATTGCCTGAGTCCATCCGTCGCCGGAGTGGACGTCAATACCCTTGGCGAGTGCTTTTGGTAATTCTTCGGAGACACCCTCTAGGGACTTCACATTCTTCATTGCCTTGATAGCATCTTTTACCTCACCATCAAAATTAGTCATGCCGCCGATGCCCAGTGCAACACCAGCGAGGGCCAGAGTGATAGGTAGCTTATCGGAATATACGGCACTGTAGTTCTCTGATTTCGCTCCTTGAGCGGCTTCATTAAAATAGGCGGCCCGATCTTCTAAGACATAATCCATAAAATAGATAGGCACATCACGGAGAGTTGCAATACGCTGGTTTGCTGTCTGTGCATCCTGTTCTGTCTTTTCAGATTGGTTGAATTCTGCTACGATCTGGTCGTAGACTTTCTGTATCATGGAGACACCTTCTTTGAACCCCTCTTGTCGTATTGCTTTTGATGCACTTGCTTCTTCTAAATCTTCGGACATGCGATCACTATCATTTGGAAAGCTCTCTCCCGGCTTTGGGGCAGCTTTGTCTTTTTTCTTGTCGTCTTCTTTCTTGTCGTCTTCTTTCTTGTCGTCTTCTTTCGGTGGTCTTAAATTGGGCCAGTGCATTTTCTCAAGTGAATGGAACAGTTTTGTAATAGGTTCGTATCCTGTCTCTGCTATTGTAGCGAGGGTCTTTGCTTTTCCTTCTTTTTTCTTTGCATCTCTTTTCGCGACATCAAAAGTAGCCTTGCCGCCGAGGTTGGTTGCTTGGAAGCCTCCAGCCATTTTGGCGGTATTCCACACAGTGTCCAACCCGGTCTTTAGCCGGCTCATGAATCCCTCAGACATTAATTCCCTGTCTCCACTGGTAGTTGTTTCTACTTGTGTGGCGGTGCGCCAGTTATTCATTAGTGTGTGCATGTCGGTTTTTTTCATGATAGATTCCTCAAAGGTCAAGATATACTGTTGTAAATAGCATTATAACACAGGAAATGCCCTTTTTTAAGCAAAAGAAAAGCCCCTATGAAGGGGCTAATCAATATGTTATTTTTTAGAGTGCTATCTTTCGCAATATCCGACGCCCGGTGTGACGCCGTTCATAACACACTGCGTGTCTTCTGGACAGTTAGAATCACCAAAACACATTTTCCCACAGAATCCTGTTTCGGGGACAACTTCAAAATTATCTACATGACGGGAAAGACAAGCTAATGGGTAAATACAAATTGACTGGAAAGTATAAATATCTCCACCAAGTTCGCACTCTCCTGAGAATGATATTTGTTCTTCTTCAGTTACTTCTTCTTCGACTGGTTCTTCTTCGATTACTTCCTCCTCGGTGGACTGTTCTTCTTCAGCTGGCTCTTCTTGCTCAACTGGAGGCTCTTCTTCCTGTTCTTCCTGTTCTTCCTGTTCTTCCTCAGCTGGCTCTTCTTCTTCTTGCTCTTCTTCAACGGGCTGGTCCTCTTCTTCAGCGGGTTGTTCTTCTTCAACTGGAGGCTCTTCTGGTTCTTCCTGAGATGGAGTGTGAGCCGGAGTTTCAGGAAAGTTTGGACAACCTTCGTCTTCGGGCTCAGGTGCTATTTCAAGATAATTTAAATCAGGCACAGACAAATCCTGAATATCGTCATGAACGACTTCCGGTGCTTGACCGCATGCGAGGGTGAGAAATAAAGAAATGGTAATGATAGATTTTTTTAACATAAATACTCCGTTTAAATTAATTGGTTAGAGGATTGTGCAATAACAAATTCATAATCAGGGCAAACTTTTTTAAGGTGATTGACCTTGTGTTCTAATTGGTTCCTTTCTTCACTGCGCCAAAAAGAGCAATATATTATATTAGTGGTTAGAGAATATTCGCCATTGCCATAGCTCAGGCGTTGAAAGTTTTTATCATTCTTATGTTTTGCTTTAATGTATAAATTACCGATTGATGTCATTTTGTTTCCTTTCGTTTTAAAATATGCCCTATTATATCAACTTGATTGAAAAGATCAAGGAAAAAGAATCGTTTAAAATTAATAACTTACAGATAAAACGACATGCGAAAAAAACAGGTACTTACGCCTGTTTTCTACAGTTAAACTAATTTGTTGATAGTTATAATAAATGAAAAATGATCTCTAAAAGATCAATAAAAACAGCTACTTAGGTAAGTAATTGATTTTAAAGGGTTTTTAGAGATCATTTTAAGATGTAAAAATAGATTAAAAAAAGTGCTTTACAAAACAGCAGATCTAAACTATACTGAAAGTATAATCACTAACCAAGCTTGCAGAATTTGCAGATCTGCTAAATAAGCTTATTTATATTATTTAATTTATATTTTATTATTAATTTATTAATATAATATACTATAAAAGAGTAAAGAGAATATACTATGAAAGAAACTTGGAAGAATAAAAAGTATTTTCAGGGAACTAATAAAAACTATTCTGTTTCAAAAGTATTAAGAGAAAATAAAAAAGTTACTGATGAATTTGAAGCTATATTTAATAATTTAAATTTAGAAGAGGTGATTGCTTTAAAATTAGAGTTGGCTGCTAAATCTTCAGGATCAAAGATGTATGGTATACCTATTTACAAATACCTTGACTTAATCGTAAAAGATGCTATTATAAAGTATGCGCTCAGTTCCTGTCACTCTAAGGCAGAAGCTCAGAACTTTCTTGGATTGTCCAGCAGAGATTGGATGGAGTTGTTAAAAGGTTTTAATCCAGACCCATATTTTGATGAAGAAAAATTAGAGGATTCGTAGTCCTTCATCATACTTACATATATCACAGGAGATTAACTTGTTCGGAAATAAAAAATCAAAAAATACGATACTTCCAATATTAACCTTGAAGAATACTGTGTTTTTCCCAAATACGGTTGTGCCACTTTTAGTAGGTAGAGCTAAATCACTAAGTTTGATTGATGACGTGATCAAATCAGGTACTGTTTTGGGTGTTGTTGCTCAAAAAGACGGAGAGATAGAAGAGCCCACAACTGACGATTTATATGAAGTGGGCACCCTTGCGAAGATTATTAAATTCTCTAAAAATTCAGAAGGTCACTACAATGTGATTATTGAAGGTCTAGAGAGATTTGAGATAGAGAAGTTCCGTAATTCAGAGCCGTACTTCACGGCTGAAGTGAAAACACTCCCTGAAATTGAATACGATCCTGTGACGCGACAAGAGATTCCTATTCTCTTTGAAACTCTCAGGGTGACTGCTTATGATATTTGTTATTCTCTCCCAGAATTACCAACAAGTATTAAGAATTTCATAGAGACAGTACAGGAGCCAGGAGTGTTAGCAGATATTATAGCCAGTAACCTCGGTGAAACAACTCCAGAAAAGCAGGAGATTTTAGAAACATACAATATCGTAGATCGCATGCTCAGGTCGTTAGAGCTTCTAGGTAGGAAGCATGAGATGCTGACCTTATCAGATAAGATTAACAACTCAGTTAAAGAAGAAATTTCCAAAAATCAAAGAGAATATTATTTAAGACAGCAACTCAGAGCAATCAATCAGGAACTCGGAGAATCTGCCGAGGAAAATGAAGAACTTAATAATATTAAAGAAAAGATAAAAACAATCGACCTTCCCGAAGAGATTGTTAAGGTCATAACAAAAGAAATTAAAAAAATGCGGAACATGCAGCCAAGCCAAGCTGAATATAACGTTACCATAAATTATGTGGAAGCTTTATTAGATTTTCCCTGGGACACCCACACTAGAGATAATTTGAATATTGAGAATGTTCAAGAGCAACTTGATGCAGATCATCATGGTTTGGAAAAGGTTAAAGAAAGAATCATTGAATACCTTTCTGTTCGAAGATTGAAAGACGACATGAGCGGCCCGATAATTTGTCTCCTTGGACCACCCGGTGTGGGGAAGACATCATTAGGTAAATCTATAGCCCATGCACTTGGTAGGAAATTAAAGAGGATCTCTTTGGGTGGAGTAAACGACGAATCAGAAATCAGAGGCCATCGGAGGACCTATATCGGCGCGATGCCTGGTAAAATTGTTAAAGCTTTTATGAAAGTTAACGTCAACAATCCCCTTATTCTTCTTGATGAGATTGATAAAATGTCCAAGGATCACAAAGGCGATCCAGCTGCAGCAATGCTTGAAGTTTTAGATCCAGAACAAAATAATTCGTTCATGGATCACTATTTTGACGTGCCGGTAGACCTATCAGAAACACTGTTCATTGCAACTGCAAACGATATCAGCACAATTCCGGGCCCACTTCGTGACCGCATGGAAATTATTGAATTGTCGGGCTATACATATGATGAAAAAGAAAACATTGCAAAGAAACATCTTATTCCGAAGCAGATTAAGAAGAATGGTATAACATCCACAAACCTGATCATGCAAGACCCTGCGATTAATAAATTAATCCTCCAATATACTCGCGAAGCTGGCGTTCGTGGCCTTGAGCGAGAAATTGCTAAGGTATGTAGACAAGTTGCTTCAGAGGTAGCAAAAAACCCAGAAACACCAAACAGTGTTATTAAAGTGGTCAACTCTTATAATCTCGAGGATTTCTCCGGTCCTACAAAATATGATGTGGAAGCAGATATGCGAGCCCGAAATCCCGGCGTCGCAACAGGTTTAGCTTGGACTGCTGCCGGAGGCGATGTCCTTTATATCGAAGCAAGTAAAATGGCAGGGAAAGGGCAACTCGTCCTCACAGGTAAAATTGGTGACGTAATGTCCGAATCAGCAAAGACAGCTCTTAGTTTAATTCGTTCTAAGTCACACTCACTTGGGATCACAGAAGATGATAAGACAAAGTTTTTAGAAGACCTTGATATTCATATCCACTTCCCAGCAGGAGCCGTTCCTAAAGATGGCCCCTCGGCGGGTATTACAATTAGTACTGCTCTAGTGTCTCTCCTCACAGGAAAGAAAGTTCGAGAAGATACAGCGATGACCGGAGAGACAAGTCTTAGAGGTTTGGTATTACCAGTCGGTGGCGTTAAAGAAAAAGTTATTGCTGCGCATCGCTTAGGTATTAAGAGAATTATTCTTCCACCAAAGAATGAGAAGGACATGAAAGACATTCCCCAAAAAGTAAAGGATGAAGTAGAATTCTTTTTTCCAGAAACCGTGGAAGAGGTATTTGAACTCGCACTCGAGTAGATGTCTAACAAACGTGATATAGATGTCGGCGACCTCGTAAAAGGAACCTCGATGCATAATCACGGATTAGTCGGTATAGTTGTTTCCTACGTTCCAAACAACCAAGAAGAATTTCAAGTTCACTGGCTTGTTGGAGAACGCTATACTCCCACAGGATACTATGAATTTAACGAAAGATGGTACGACATGGAAAAACTTTCTTAAACCCCGACTTAAAACGAAAAAAGCAGGCTTTCACCTGCTTCCTTTGTCTCATATACAATATATATTTAAATCGATTATAGCGCAGCTTCTTCTGCGCCTAATTCATCAGTTTCTTCAGCAGCAAACTCTTCAGTCTCCTCTGTTCCGATGTTATCTTTCTCTTGGTCATAGATTTCGCTTTCTGGCTCATCGACAACACTAGCCAGCTCATCTTCAAACTTATCAAAATAAAGTTTTAAGTTAGCAATCAAATAATCATAGAAGAGTTCACGATCTTTATTGTTGGATAATTTTCTATATGAATCCACAATGTTCGTTTCAACTCTATCCCAAGTCATTGATGCAAAGTTTCTTCCTGTCTCCTCTTCACCATCGACAGAGAATTTATTCTCCTCTTCTGCCTCTTCTTCTGCGGCTGTTGGTGCATCGTCGATGTCAATAAACTTTTCGTCATCAAAATTGTTAACATCAATGTTGATTTCTTCGTTTGTGTCTTCTTCCAAACCAGCGTCTACTTCACCTGGAAGATCTAAGACACCTATATCATCACGATTCATTGAACCTGCAGCACCTGTTGGCGATAAAGCATTCTTTACAGCATTTAAAATATGCGCTCGATATGATTCTCTCTGCTCAATTGCCGTTGTTAGGCTCTTATAGTCTGGCTCAATAACGGGAATGATTTTCTTTAACAATGTTTCTAGTTCGTTAATACCCGTACTCTTGTATGGAACGTCTTTAACTTCTTCTTGCAACATTGCTCTAATAGTCTGTCGAACTTTAATTTCGTTTGACTGTTCTTTTCTGCGAACTAACTTCAATACGCTTCTGATACTTTCACGCAGAGCAAGTTCTTCAATAAATTTCTTTCTTTCAATCATACCATTTTCCTCATCTTCTCTAATTAGAGTCTCTTCAAATTCTCTCTTACTACCTGGCCCTTCAATTGCGCCGCCAGCACAGGATGAAGCTTCATCGATTCCTTCTTTAACTGGTGAATCACCAATCATATTGATAAAATCTTTTGCAGCCTCGGCAGGATTTTCATATTGTTTTATCCATGCATCGGGAAGAAATGCGGTAATGGCACCTAAGTCGCCAGTAGACCAAGCCTTCTCGATTGCCTTTCTGAAATCGTTTGCGCGAAGCTTTGTTGGATCTGGAGGTAAGGGCATGCTTTTTATGTTAACATACTCTTGTTCTTTTGCACTTGCAAACCTATCTTCGTCGCCTTGGTCTTTTGTGCTAACACCGAGAATAACATTCATACTCTTCTTGGCCTTTTCCCAGTCACCAATTTTCCCATACACATATTGTATTGGGTTGTTAGATCCGGCGTTCCATATTCGTGGAACGGTTATTTTATCAGAAAGGCCTTCAAGCTCAATGTAATGCTCAAATAAATCAGCTGCAGTATCTGCATCGATCATCATCTGTAGGGGCTTCTCGCCTTCTTCTCTCGGAGGTAAATTAATCCACCTGATGTTGTCTCCGCCCATGTTTGGTTCAGATATTAATATCTCAACCCTGTCAGCGTATTTTAAGTAATCCTTCATCAACTTTAAATGACCTCTGTGAGGAGGTTTAAAAGAACCGGGAATAAAAGCCACATCTGCTTTACGATCTTCAGAGTATAAATCTTCTTCTAGGCCAATCTTCATAGCAGGTGTTTTTCCACGACCATATCTAAACAAGCCCAACAATTGATTAATGGGGGCAAAGTTTCCAGTAAACTTATAAGTCGTGCCATCGTAATTAAAAACAAAACCCTCTGCAGCAGTAGAAACGTTTTTAAGATCTTTAAGTTTTTTCATTTGCTTATCGAGGATCTTAATGGCATCTTCGTCATTGGATGATTTAATTGCGCTAATAGCAGTGGACACTTCTCTTTTAAGTCTCTCTACTTCTTCTTCGTTGTTTAGCACAAACGCAGATTCAAGACCTCTTAACATCTCTACTGAGAAATCGTGAACAATATCTTCCAATGGCCATATCGCTGCTGCAGCCAGCTTCTTGTCGTTCTTAATTAATTTCCTAACTATTCCCTGCTGGCCTTCTGGCGTGGCTTTGAGAACGTGTCTCATTGTGACACCACGAACCTTTAGTAGACGCTTTATCAAAAGCTGTTCGGCCTCTTCATTTAAGTTTGGCACCTTGTCTTCGATAGTTTCTTCTAATCGTTTAACAATAAAGTCTAATACTGTGCTGCTGTCGTTCAGACCATGGTATGCGCCAAGGTTGTGCAACCTAGATAAAGAAATATTCAACTCTTCATCATTGCTAATACCGTCGAGGTTCTTGAAAGCATTCATTTGAACATTATACTCTCCCCTTTGACGAGACGCCCCAGCTTCGAGAGCAGCTTCTAGCTTTTCTGCGTTAGGATTGATATCTTTATCAATCATGGGCTTTCCAGTTTCTTTATTAAACTCAGCATGCCCATCTCTGTGGATAGTTAAAGTTTTATTGTCATAATTTATGACATTGGAAGTTCTCGGATCTTGAATTTCTGCGTTATACCAGATATTCGCATCAGGACCAAAGATACTTTCTCGATCTTTAAACGAATTCACAGCATCGGTAAAAGCCCGAAAAGAATCATTAAAAGACTTTTCGAGATTACCTCTGCCGCCGAACTTGTTTGCCAATTCTTTTGCGTCGAGGCCACCGTCTTTAATATTCGACAGATTCCTCGCAGCAACTGGTTTTTCCCTTCTAACGGAATAAGAAAGAAAGATATTTTGACCGTCAGTCTTTTCAGTGCCGACAAGACGCCCCGAACTTGCTTTAATAAAAATATCTTTAATTTCCCCAAGAGTTAGATCGGGGTTGTCATAGAGATGGGACATATGCCCTGCTAAACCACCCATAATTTACTCCTCGGTTTTACTTTCTTCTAATATTTGAAGTCTCTCTTCCAAAGTACTCACCTGTTCTCGTAGAGAGATGAATTCTTTAGTTACACCACGGAGTTGAGACAACATATTTTCGACCATAACTGCTTCACGTTGTGATGCTGGTCTTAATTCTCGTAAGCCTTTTTTAATAGCTTCCAAGTAGGCGCGGGCGCCGGCTTGTTTTCTCTCTCCTAGTAAAAACTTCCTAGTCATTCCGTCAAAATCAGTCATTAGTCTTCCTTGCTACCAAAGAGACTTACTCTCCCGGCATTGTTTGCTTGTTTTTTTCTTTTCTTCTTAGCTTCAGGCTTGGCTGCTTTAGGTACTTCCGTAGCTGCCTCCTCCGCTAAGATCTCTTCTGTTGCTTCAGCCGCTGCTGTTTCCGCAGAGGTATCCACAGCTTCAGTTTTAGTTTCAACTTTAACTTCTGTTTTTGTTGTTTCTTGAGTGTTCGTCTGAGTCGTTGTTAAACGAGCTGCTTTACGTTCTCTTCTTTTTCTTGGACTTGCCATAATATTATCACCACCTTTCTTTTTTTATTTTTTATGAAGCTCTCACTTCGTTAAATTTCTTCTGTTGAATCTGTAGGTTCTGTTCCCACGCTGTTATTATCAGGTTTTTGATTTAATAATTTCTTAAAGGTCGCAACAACCTCTTGCGATTTCAATCCGCCATTGGAAAGCTCTTCAATTCCATGTATTATTGCACTTAAAAATTCCTCGAGTTCTGGTGTGGTGTCTATAGATTTCAAAGTCTGTGCTATTGGTTTAAAGGCTCTCTCTATTTTCTCTAAGGCACCTTTTTGCAAAGCCTCTCCTAATTCATAGTCTTCATCACCCATGGCAGCATCTTCAACGTCTGGAACATCTGTAACGCCTGGAGCTATGTCTGTAGCAGTCGGATCGTTCTCGTTATCTGGTGGGGAAACTACAACACCATGGGCTTCTCGATAGGCTTGAGTTTCGTCTTCTTCTTCGAGAGCCTGCCACGCAGTCATCTTAGCGACGTCGAGTTCTTTGATCGAGATTCCTTGCTTTTCAAATAATTTATTAAATAATTTCTCATTTCTGTTGTTTAAAAACTTTTTCATGCTGATCTGTTTCCTTTTCCGCCACCGGAATGGTCCCCTGCGGGTCCGAGGTGTTGTTTTAACGGTATTGAACCGGGTAATGTGGATTGATTACCTCTATGAGCTTCAATTCCTTGGTTTTTTAGGCTATCTTCAAAGTCGCGAAAATACATGGCTGCTTTGTATGCCTCTTCTTCCATTTTTCGCAATTCTTGGTTTTCCTGTGCGTATCCTTCGGTAGTAGCTCCCATGTTTGCAAAATCACCTCGGCAATTCTGTGTATGATGCATCAATTCGTGAGAACAGCTTCTAAGAACGTCTTTTGGATGCCTACCAGTAGTATATAAGTGGATTTCCATGTTCTGAGGGTCGTAATATCCTGATTTACCTAGTGGATCAGCCGCATTTTCTTGATTATCGTGCAAAAAGACCTTACAAGGCTTGTTAAAGCCCATATTCTCTTTTGCATAGGAGTAAAACTCCCTTATAAGCTCGTGAATGGTGTTTTTGTCATGCATAACAGTTAGTAAGTAGTATTATAACACGCATTATGCTCTTTTAAAGGGCTATTTGTATAATGATGATAACTATTGAGAGGATTAGACACAAAATTGTCTTCAAAGTGAGCCCTTCGGACATGCATGCGAAGGTTAGAATGGAAAAGATGATGGTTCCGATGGAAAATCCAATAATTCTCATTGGCCAGAGGCTTCCATTGAACGCTTCATAGCCATATCTCGTCGCGACAATCACCAAATAGCCCGATGGAAGACCCATCAGGGCAATGATAAGAGGATTGTTCTTGAAAAATTCCCACATGAACTGCCCGTTCACTTGAAACCAGAAAATAACGTGGCTCAAGCAGACGAGGAGTGTGAAAATTAAAATGTTCTTAGTCATTAAGACTACTTTCTAATTATTTTTGACGCTTCTTGATAAGTTCAGCTAACTGAGGTGCCGCATCTGCAAATCTGCCTAAAGTGCTTTGTTTCATCTTAGCAGAAAGGGCAGTTTCACCAGACACTGCGCCGATTAAGTAATCAATGCTTGTGTCGATGTCTTCAAGACCGTCTAACTTCTGGCTGATTTGAGAAAGAAGATTTACAATTGCTGTATCACCTTCTGAATCTTCGGATAAATTATCCAATGCTGTTTTTAAATTTTGCTCATGATCATTCTCAATATCGTCATGTGTTTCTTCATCGGGTTCAGTACCATCAAGCTCGTCATGCATCTCAGGTGGTTCGTCTTCTGAACTTTCCAAGTGACGTTGCCAATTCTCATATAGTTTGTTGTATTTCATTTTAGCTTCTCCTCTGTATTTTCTGAGATGCTGTCCCATGGCGACACATCAAATGTTTTTTCTAACTCGGCATCATTTTTCCGTAGACGCTCTGCATTCCAATCTTTGAATGCCCGTTTCAATTCGCCAGAAAGTGTCTGGCCAGGTTCTAGCCTGAAACCCAAGAATCTTTCAATTGCGCTTGCTGGATCACCTTCGGTCACTTCTTCGCTTCCTTCATCAGACAATTCCGCTTCTTCTTCCAAATGCTTATTCCAATTCTCATATAATTTATTGTATTTCACGTTATTCTCCTCATTAGTTGTTTCTTCTTCCAGAGTTCCTGCTTGACGTCTTTCTTCGAATTCCTCTGCAACAAGTTCCGCTGCGGTTATTGCAGCTGCTGCAGGAAGTTCAAAGCCAAGCTCACTGTTTGCCCCTCTTGTGAATTCTTTCCATGCTCGCTCACCAGATCTACCCTTTTGAGGACTAAGCATTGATTTCGCCAACGTTCTGAGAGCTGTTCTTATCCCCTCACTGTTGCTGAGATATTCTTGGTATTCAACCTCTCCAATTCTCATATCATTGAGTATGTTTGCAAGTTTGTTGTAAAAAAGTGCACCAACGGTTTTTTCGGCATCACCTTGGTGTTTGTTTTTAGAATTCAAAATCTGATTTAACCCTTTTACCTGATTGGGACTCAAAAGATTGTATAACTTATCTGCTCTCCCCTTGGACCAGTCTTTCATCATGCCCCTTAGATGAACATTCTTCTTCATCATACTGCTGAAGGCTTTTGCAAAATCAATAGGCTTTGCTTTCTGAGGGCTGATAGAACGGTTTGCAATTGCCTTGAAAAATGAACCGTTGGGATCAACGAGAGATTGGTAAATACCCGCTGCAGCACCTGCTCTGGCGTTCCAGGCACCAAAGATCTTTTGATCATATCCGTCTTCTTGAGACTCACCATGAGCATTAAATCCTTTACCGCCGGCAGCGGAGCCTCTTTTTTTGCCAGTCACTTTATCTGCTAAGTCGCCCACCTTATCTTTAATAGCATCAAATGGACCTTCGTCAATTGTTTCATCGGTGTCGGCTTGATCGAAACTTTCTGTTAATCTTTTAAAAAGTCTTTCGTTTCTCTTGTTGTTTATTTTATGTAATTTCATCTCATGCTCCTGGTGGGGCAGACTTGCCCGGTTTTGCTGTGGCAATCTTCATGCCTTTCGCCATATATTTGTTTGTTCCCTTAATAGATAGTTCCATAGCTTTCTTTTGTTGCTTTTTGGCTATCTTCTGATAAGGTTCAATTTCATTCATTGCCTTCGTTACTTCGTCAGCAACGATTTCGGATATTCCTTCCGCTCGAACTGGATTGCCGAGTCTTGCACCAATAGGCGCTCCCCGCTGGGCAGCATCTTGGGGCGGTTCTGCCTTATCTTTCTCCCATCGCACATCATTAGGGTTCATCTTAATGTATCTTTCGAGGGCATCTCTCATAGAGATTTGAAATAGTTTAAAATGCTTATCAATTACTTTCATTCCTGCGACGATGGTATCCATTTCAGACTCGGTAAGCACACCGAGCTTCATTTCGATTTCTATTTTACACACTGTTCCAGCGGTATGGAAAAAACCAACGATGTCGTTTCTTGAGACAACGTTGCGAAACATATCGAGATATGCCGAGTCATCATCTGCGCCGGTAAATCCTGGAAGTCCGGGTTGTCTATCTATAACCTGTTGCATCGTTTTCAATGCTCTTCTTAAAATATAATCTTTATTCCTTGGCGAATGACCAATAATAGATACTTTATCACTCGCCAATTCTGCGGGAGGAGGAAAAGATAATCCTTGAAAAGTTATTTCAGATAGATCAACATCAAAGGCAACGAGAACATTTTTAAATTGTTCCTCGAAGGCTTCTTGTCTCTCTGCCTTGTCTTTTGGTTCTGACTCGTCTTCATCGTCTTGGTTAGCATGCTCGCCATCCCAAACTTGAATATCATCAGATAATAATTTATCATATTCTGTTAGAGGCAACGCGCCGAGTTCCGTAAGGGCAACTTGAAGCTTTCCTTTTAGCTCGTCGTACATACCGTCGATCTTACTATTCACATCAGAGAAGAAACCGTCGATTTCGTACATAGAATCTTGGCCGCGGCTTTCGCTAGATGCCCACGATGTCATCCAACCGCCGATCTCTAATTTAATTGTACTGTGACCTGCATCATAATCTACATTCTCTTGGCCATCTTCGCCGTAGTTGTCCTCTTGTGCACCAACCTGCATGTTTGTGATTTCGTTAAAAACATTAATAATACCGTCGTAATCGTGAATATCATCAACAGGGGTGAACTTGTTGGGATCAAAACTGTAAACGAATGCTACATTAAAACCAGCACTCAGATTTGTGGAATCATAATCGTCCTCGACATCTCCGTGAATTTGAACTTGCGGGTTATCGATTCTAGCTCGTTCGCTTGTTACCAATATATCCATCGCTTCATGAAAATCGAAATGCTCATAGTTGAACACTACATCGAATCTGTCTTCAAGACCGTTGTCTTCAAGAACATCTTTTAACTTCTGATGAAGTCTTTCAAATTCTTCTCCTCGAACGGGAGTATCTTCTACATCCATAAACTGTGGGCAGTCATCGCAACCAAAAGCGAATTGGAATCTGTCGCCGTCGCCTCTTTCATCGGCGGGAGTATGAATAAAAAATAAAGGATCATCTGTTCCGTTATAATATGTATCGAAGTAATTCAATCCAGGAGCAGCTGTACACCAGTTTGTTTTCTTACCGAGCAAACAAGCAGCACCTTTGTTATGTGCCGCAGCGATAACCCAGCCGTCTTTGCTAAATCTAAATAATGGAATGCCTTCTTCATCTCGCACAATGTCGCCGTTCTCATCTGTCTTAAAACCACCAGCAAAGAACTCAGTTCCCTGTCCAGCATCGGCACCCATCTTCTTGTCGTTCTCGGCATCAATTGATTTCTGTGCGGCATCAACGACATTCGCTAATTCATCGCCATTCGGGATTTGATCTAAGCTTCTCACTTTCATGTGTCGTGGGTGTTGAAAGAATTTTTCCAAATTCTGTCGAAGTGCTCTTGAAATGCTTTGCCACCGATGAGTGGGATCATCGCCCAATAAGGTTGCTGTTAGTTCTTTGTCTTTCTTTAGAAGGCGGAGCATCCACATAATGCCGATTGCTCGACGATCCTCAATCTCCTCTTCTTTCTTTATTGCAGTCACACTAGGATCGTTTGAGATATCAGCAGGAAGTACATCGTGGGGGACAGATGTCATAATCTGATTTCTGATTGTTGTAACGAGTTTGGACATATTGTCCATTGGGTCTTTACCCTGATCGAAGTTGAAACTCTTGACGAGCTTCTGTGCAGGTTTGCCTGTGAGCGATGCTTGTGCTTGTGCATAATCTACCGCTTCCAAAAGGAGTTCTTCTCCCATTAATCTTTTTAAAATCTTTTCTTCTAATGACATTGTTTGTCTCTCCTCTGGTAATTGATCCATGATATCGTCTGTGACTTTATCTACTTCTGTTTTTTCTTCTTCTGGTGACTTGCGAGGGTTCTGTTCCATCCACCTCTTTGCAAGGAATTGGAACTCTTCCCATGCAGCGTTTGCAACACTGTCAATATCTTTCTCAAAGAAGTTTCGAACATCTTTAACGATACCAGAGAGAAGTTCATCCTGCTCTTCATCAGGAAGGTTTCCTGCACGATCATTTATCCAATATTTAGCAGGCATTTGGAGATGTGCAAACATTTGCTTTCTCCTGTCGCCCACAATGTCGACGGTTGCTTCTCTTGGAAAACTTTCGTCGTAAGTTCGAGCAGCGGCAGCTGCTTGTAAATCTTTTATATTCTTTTCTTTTGACTTGTTGTATGTCTTGCTTGTTGAGTCAAACATTGCTTGTGGGTATTTATGAAGATTCATTTCTCCCTTTAAGAAATTTCTGAAGTCATCCATCCGTCCTCTGTCGTTTCCTCGGAAAGTTTGATCTTTTGTTAGAATCTCATACCCGAAGTATTCGGTAGGAAGAGGAAGATATATGTGTGTATTCCACGGAAGGACAAGCGAACCAACTTTTACCGTCGCATCTCGCATGATACCATAAGCATACGGACCTTTTGCATTTTGCGGGTTCCTAAAGAATGGTTTAAATTCTGTTTTGTAAGTTTCCATCGAGTCATCACGCAATTGGGTTACTTCTTTTTCAAGTTTCTCTCTTCTTAGGTTGGCGGGATTGGGATTTTCCTTCATATCGGCATCGATTACATTTTCAATCTTCTCAAAAACATCAAGGCCCTCTTTTGCATCGATACCCCATGTCGGCATAATGTAAGAGATGACATCTTTGAGTTCAACATCTTTATCTTTAGCATCATACATCTTTGTACGATAACCCTCTCCGCTCATAACAATGGCAAGTTTGTCAAAGCGAGTTTGATCTTGTCTCTGACCTTTTTCTTTTTTCTTTTCTGGTTTCTCTTCTCTACCAATGTATGGGAGAAGTTTGTGGTAATAATCGATGACGTTGTTTACTCTGGCTGTGGCACCCGTTCTACTTCTTTCGGTGGTGCCATACCATACATCCTCATGTTCAGCGGCACCAATTCCATCAACAGTCTTCGCCATCCAAGCAAGGTACTTGTTCTTACCTGATGGATCTTTCAATGCGGTTACATCGATGGTTGGATATTTCTTTTGTAAGTCTTGGACTTTACCTTCTGTGAAAAAGTGAGCGAACTCATCTTCGGTCGCAGCTGTTTCTTCTGCAGAAGCAATATTCCAGTCTGGGTCTACCTTCTTCGGGAGAATATAATAAATATTCATACCCCAGTTTTTGTGATAGCGGTTGAATTGATTGTCCTCAGCAGCAGCAGTACACCATTTTGTACCAGCGCCATACTTGCAGGATGCCTCTTTTGTTTTGGGCATTACAATATCGAACTTGTCACTTACTGTTGGGAGTTTGCGGTATTCATCAGCACCGACACTTTTAAATTTCTTCTTATCGCCGGCAACCTTCTTGGAAGAAGCCGCCTTTTGAACAGCTGTTTCCATATCCTCAATGGACAAAGTTGTGTGGTCCTTGGGATTTGGTTTCTTTTCTTTTTCAATTAATTTGTTGTAGATTGATTCTTCGAGATTTTTCATATAAGCCCATTATAACATAAAAAACGTGAGTTTTATACTATAAATAGGCTTTTATTTATGAAATGACCTCTAATTGTTTCTCATTAACGATGCAGGAATATATATTAGAAGAAACAGGAAAGTCCGGACTAGCCGACCAGCAGACCTTCAACATTCTGTCGACAATCATTTCTCGGGGGTAATTTATTTTAAACTCACCAATGACGATTCCATATCTGCAGACTTCTCTGTCGGAATCACGATCAAATTTAAATAAACATTCTTTTACCAAGTCACCTTTTCTAATCTGCACTGCCATCGCCCCATTCCCAATCATCATCTGATCCATAATTTATATCAACATCACTGGAAGTGGTTGTGGTACTGTTTTCAGGAAGAGCATCGATATAATCTTCCAGCTCTTTTAATTCCTCATCGGTGAGGGTCCAACTTGAAGACAATGAGCCGGAAATCTTTTGCTTTCCTTTTTTCGTTATCTTCTTTCCTAATGATTTTATTTTTCTTACCTTGCTTCTGTTAGAATTCGCTGCGTTCTTTGGATCAGAAATAGATGTCATGGTCCCGCCATTGCCGGGAAGAGGTATAACTTCTTTTGTTGTTACCTCTTGCCAATCATTAAAAATATCATCCAAATCTTTTGCTTCTGTTTCTGTTTCTTCATCTAAATAGGGATTGAAGACACCATTAAGAATCTCATCTCTCAATTTTTTGCAGATGCTTTCGTGTCGCTGTAATTGTTCACATGACCTGCGTATGGATTCAAAATATATTTCTTCATAATTGCTCACTATAATCAAATGGTGATCTAAGAACCATACCCTTTCGCCAGATTTACTTTCAACTTCAACAAACAGTTGATTTACCCAAGACTCATATTTAACGTCCACTACTGTACATATTTTATCGCAGAGGTTGGTGTGATTGATGGACCACTGATCCCATTTCCAATCAACGCCAGGTTGAACTTTAACAAAATTACCTTTTACAAAAGTAGCCATTATAGAAAATTCCTCCAAATTTTGTTTTCGTTTCTCATCTTACTGTGAACCTCTTTGATAAATTTTACGTCCCACTTGAGAGCTATTGGCCTTTTTTTCAATGGGCGCCCCCACTCTTCTGGGGTCTTGTCGCCTTTAGCCTGATTGCAGCTAACGCAAGATGTTACAACATTAGTCCAGATATATTGTCCATTGCGAGATCTTGGTAAAATATGATCTATAGATGCCTTATCTAATGATACCACACTTTCACAATATTGGCAAGTATTATGATCTCTTAATACTATATTTTTTTTATTGCATGCGCATCGGGAGGCATGAGTAGTCATTTTAAATTCTGTCAAGCATATAACGTCTGGAACTGCAAAAGCTTTATCAACTGAGCGTATGACCCTCATATCAGAATTTTGTTTTAACATATCTTTTGTTTTCTCCAGCCACTGACTGGCGGAGAACCTCTCCCAATTATCATCCATTATCTCGGCGACTTCTCTAAATAGAAGGTGAATAGCTCCACGCACTGTTATAATTCTGATTGGTTTAAATCGACTGTCTAATAATAGAACTTTCTTGTCGAACACCGATTCCATAATTTACCCGCAGTGATAGGTGCATCCGACAAAGGCAATCTTATATGTTTCCCCGTCGTGTTCAATTTCTTTACAATCGTAATCTTCTGATTCTAAATCAAAGTAGCAGTCTTGTGTAATCTTTGCTACTGTGTAGTTTCTTAAAATATCGTCATCTTGTTTCATTCCATATCCTGGAATGTTTGCGGAGCAGATGTAGTCTCCGTTCTCTAGGAACCCTGCAGCATCGGATACCCAGATGCCGCCTTCACCGAGCGAGTTGATTTCGTAGCGTTTAGTGTATGTTCCTTCTTCTTTGTATCCATCGGAATGAAATCTCGAATTCATCGATGCGCCGACCCACTCAGAACAAACAACGCCTAGAACTTTTTTATCTTTTTCTATTTCGCAGACTTCAACGACAGGGACTGCTTCTTGTGGGTTGACCTTGTGCCTCCGTTCAGAACTCTCGTAGTTCATGTTGTCGTACTTTCCTGTGCTACTAACTATTTTACCATTTGCATCTACAATCTCTCCTTCCAAAACGCACTTGTGTTGTCCGGTGAAAGTGGTAACGGTGGTATTAAGCTGTCCAGCTACGTCATACAATCCATACTCAGTCTTCTCGTCAATGGTTGGTGAGAAACAGACAATCTCTAGTTTTTCAATTGCCCAGCAAGCACCCGCATAGTCTCCGATTCCTTGTCCATCCATTTCAATGGTTAGTTCGAATTCCTTGTCGGCGGTAGTGATTGTGAAGTCAGCTGTTGCAACGCCGGATTTGTCACCATACAAAGTTTTGTTTATTGTTCTTCTAGTTGTGATGCTCCCGCCAGCATGCTTGGTTCGTATTTTCGTAAAACAATATGTATCACTAAATCCACTACTCTCTTTGATCCCCTCTGATATTGCATTGCTTCCATCAAGCCACTTGTGATTGCCATCCCTTGCATACATCGGTATGTAATGAACTGTGACCTTGCAGGGTCCAAAAAACTTTCTCTTAAACGTTACAGATCGCGAATTGATATTTCTTGTATGAAGTCTATATTTATCTATATATGAACTTAAGCCTGTCAGGACAGGTGTCGGAGTAACAGATATTTCTTCAGAGTTATCGCCGGGAGCATTTCCACTATTGAGTGTCCACAACCTCTCAATCATCGGCGGCCAATATGATTCTTCGGCGCTTACAGACGCCCCGGCGTATTGCCTTGCGACTCTGAAGTCTAGAATGTTTTTTCCATAGGTCGATAAGAATCCCCAATCATTCTCGTCCGTAACCCTGAAGAACTGATCTCCTTTTTGCGGAATCAGATCTGTAGGATACGAAGTTCCAGAACGATAAGTGTTCTTTTTGAAGTTGACGTTTATAAATTTAATATCAGTATTACAAGTACCCGCCGCATATGAATTTCCAAAATAACCACTCACAGCAACCGAAATATATTTTGGTGACTCACCAATCCAATCCATTCCAAAACGATAAGTCTTTTCAGTCCACCCGCTGGATTTGGTAATATCCTCACTCAGCGCGTAAGTATCGGAGCTTGTAAGGATGGTGCCATTTGCTCGTGCCGAAGTCTTCCAAACTGTGCTTGACGATCCGACGTATTGTTGAGAATCTGTTAGCTCCTTGTCTGTCCACCTCAATATCACTGCGCCGCCATTTTCGGTCGCTTCATTTGTTCTGTACTTCATGGTCACTTCTACAAAGTGGTTTTCAGGGATTGCAACGGCTGGAAGTAGAACACCTGTTCTGATTGCAGTCGAAACGTTCTTTAAGCGTAGATAATCACCGTCATCAGTTCTCATTTCTAAAACTCTTCCATTATCGTGTCCGTTGCCATAATTCGCTTCAAGATCTGAATTCGACCATGCTGAATAAGCTGCAATGCCCATAGGAAGATTGTCGGAATATCGAGCATTAAAGTTTCCATTCACGTTTGCAGAACTTTGTTTTATAATATCTTCAGAAGTGTTCTGTGCGTATGTAGATACACCCAGTGCAGTTTCCGACGCTGCAGCAGCGGCAATTGCTGCCGATGATGCCGTGTTTCCTGCGCTGATAGCAGCAGCGTTTGCATTACCTGCCGAGACACCGTTTGCGGCAATATTATCACCCATATCGACAAGGGCAGAGTTAGCCAAAGTACTTGCGACACTTTTAGAGATGATGTTGTCGGTGAGAAGAGTCCATTCAAGAGCCACTTCTTTAATAACGAGGCTCGATGCGTTTGCAGGATCGTCACCCCATCCAGTAAAAAGAGCAATACTAGCATGAGTCGGTTCTTCACCAGCTACCAGTGTGTTGAGGTATGAGTTATCGTCAAAGGTTACTCTAAATACTTTTGTTTCTTCTGTTGCGCTGTCGAGGTGAAAGCTACCGTTGGAATCTGCGTTGACGAAGATGGTTGGTGAAACAAATTCAGTAATCACTTCCGAAACGGTACCGCTAGAAGTGTCTGATTGTTTCGAGAGTTTGTCTCCATTAACCAGTGTTGAACCAGTATTAATATATTTCCTTCCAGCTGGCAAGTCTTTTTTAAAATAAACACGAAGGAACGCAGGATGCTGGTTGGCATCTGCAGCAGTGGTCGCATAATAAGTAACACTTATTTTCATAGTATGTTCGGGGCTTGGAATCTTAACTGCTTTAAACAAAATTCCCTTCTTCCATACGCCGGACTCTGGCTGCAACATCCACTCAGGATTAGCTCCACTGGACCACTTTGTAAGTCCGGAAGTGCTATCTCTAAGTGGCTTTGGGGGCCCTTCCGTTGCGTTGGAGTCCGTGTTATTGAACACTACAATCCCTTGTGGAAGTTCGTCGACTTGAGAAATTAAATTTAACTTTCCATTAAAAAGTGCCTCTGGGTTTTGTTCTGAGACTTCCTCAGCCAGATGACCCCAACGATCTTTCAAATCTTCAGTGGAACTCTCAACACCCTCCAATGCACCAGCTCTGTCGGGGTCAAGCTCAACAAGGTTGCCAACCATCGCGTATGTTGCCTTGCAGCAATCAACAACCAATTTAAGCTCACTACTCCAAGTGCTCTTTGGTATGATTTCAAGCCCTATTCTAAACCTGCTTGCCCCTGGTAATATGGTTTGAAAATCTGCTGGCGAGAAGCTAACTTTGTGGGACATCATATATCCTTCTCGGAAATTATCGTCTTCTCTTGTAATCGTTTCATCATTAGCAGTTGAAAATATTGGAAGATTATTGCTCCAGTTGTCGACAGTGATGTAAGGTACACTGTCAACATCTCGTGTTGCTTTATTCTTCATTGCAACATCTTTTATTACATAAGTAATCGCAGCGGTGTCAGAATAGTTAGGATCTGTTGGATCAATCGCTTCTGACTTATAAAGCCGAATCCACCAACGCAAAACATGACCAGTGTTTCCACTACCCTCGCCAGTAGCTGCTCTCAGGTCAAAGTCCCACCTTCCGTTATCACCTATGCCGACAGCCTTTGAATTCCAGAAAAAGTCTCTATCGCCATTTTGTGTTGTGAATATCCCAACGTTAGTGCCGTGTATCGCATCAGGACTTTCTTTAACAGCGAAGATATCCGAGCCCAGATCAATCAAATCATCTGGTGTTAACCATCCGCGAGATTCCGAACTTTCTCCATCCATCGCTGACCAACCTACTGGTCCTTCACTGAAATCCCCATTTAAGTTCTTAAGGTCTTTACCCTTCTGTCCCTTTTTAGCTTTGCTGTATGATAAGGTTTTAGTAATAGTGACACCTT
>Ga0080013_1000339_pt1 | contig 66238 bp, 55 predicted proteins | sample ETNvirenome_6_85_FD_69236 | JGI IMG/M metagenome (GOLD analysis project Ga0080013, IMG submission 69236) | Marine viral communities from the Pacific Ocean - ETNP_6_85 (SPADES assembly) (version 2) | ecosystem: Environmental > Aquatic > Marine > Oceanic | place: Pacific Ocean | collected 2013-06-19 | reverse complement strand
GAGAGCATGCTTGGCGATTCCGGTCCAGGGGCCCTGCCACCCGCTCTTCCTCGATCCGTAGCTCATATTGTTGATACTAGTAAATTTTTCAATATCGTCTAGAGCGTAGAGACCCTCGAAGCCGCTGCTAGGTTGCTTGGCATCTCCAGTAACTGAACGAATATCTGCTATAGCAGTATTCGATATGATTTTAATATCGGCGGCCGCTACAGTGTTAATAACTTTATAGTCTGTCATCCGTTTCTACTCCCTACACGCTTAATGTTAACATGTTATGCTAACTCAACATAGGTCGCATCCGGGTTGAAGTAAATGATGTTACTTTTATCTGTGCCGTAGCCGACCACTCGTACGAATTCATTAGACGATGCGGGCGCGGTGCCGCTCATGGCTCCGGCGTCTAGACCAACATACACCGGACCACCGGCGGTGAAGGATCCTGAGTATGATGGGATAGCATTGAAGTATCCCTTAACAAGCATCCCGCTGCCGGTCGCACTCGCTCCAAGAGCGATACCCAATAGCTGGTTGTGGCCGCTCCCGGTGGCGCTCGCATCTGTCTTAGCCCAGTTACCATCCGACTTGAGATAGTGTAATGAACCTATCGAAGTGGACCCTGTACCAAAAAATACAACCTCACCGCCACCTTGAGTGTGGCCAAGGTTTAATGGATTACCAGAGCCGGTATAATGCACATCAAGAGTGATGTTGGGGCTGGCAGTGCCAAAGATTATATTTCTAGATGGATTAAACGTGGTAGGCACTGATCCTGTTCTCCTATTGAGTTAAACCAGAGCCCGTTAGTTCAAACATTTGATCCGACGGGATGCTTGTTAACTCCGCAATAACAGTATAGGCGCCAACACCGGGACCCACATTGGAAACAAATATTTCTTTGCACTTAACATTAAAGGCTATACTATCGGTAGCGCTATTAAGCTGTACAAAATGGAGACCACCAACAACATTTCCTGAGCTTGTAGAATTAAAATGAACTCGAAGGTCGTCGGATCCGGCGGCGTCGGTATTAATAACGGTCACCGCCTTAGCTGTCCTAGGAAATACAATATGGTCCTCTGTTCCGGCCGCTATCGTGTTTGAACCTGTTATCCAGGGTGCGCCCGATACTTGATATGAGCCCACATTAAAAAGGCCCGGCTTCATGTGGTTAAATGTCATTTTTTCTTCTCCAAACTGTTATAATTAGTCATCACTGATTACTATTTCCTTTTATTAAGTTTTCTTTCTAAACGTTCTCTTTCGCGGCGCGCCTTTTTTCGTTTTAGCTTTTTTTTAACCGAAGGTTTTACATGATATGAGCAGCGTTCTCGATAGGTTTCGAGTACTCTATCTTTTTTCACCTTCTTAATAAACCTTCTGATTAGCCGTTCGGGACTCTCGTGAGGTCTTTTTACCACTGATACATTTACTGCCACGAGAGTCCCTTATTTAGTTGAATTCATATGAGCTTGCCAGCTTCTTCCAACGCTCCCAAACAAGTTGGATATGTCAACCCCAGAATCTTCGGGGTCCACGTTCGCCAAGGGTCCTTGAGGGGAGGGCCCTGCTCCGGGTGCTGGGCCGGCTGACTTTAGTGCGCTTGTGCCCTCAAACAGATCTATCCCGTTATAGGCGTCTCTACCTATAGCGTCTAAGAGTTTCTGTTTCTGTTCATTTAGTTTGGTTTTTTGTTCTCGCGCCGATTCTTGACGCATCTCTGCGAACTTTTCGTCGTTGGGGGGCCTTGCTGCTGCTTTTTCTCTAGGTCCAGCTTCAACAATTTGAACTCTACCCATTCCGGTAGCCACCTCTGATACAATTCCTGAAAGAATACCATCTTCAAGCATCACCTCCTTTATGCATTCTTTGATCAGCGGCTTTAAAAGTTTTTTAAGTTCACTACGTTTCATATAAACCTCGCAAGAGAAATTCTACTCTTCTCTAATCCCGGCGCGCTTCGCCCACTTACTATAAGAAGTATCGCCGCCACCCTTCTTTCGAGCGCTGGCACTCCCAATGTCGGTAACCGGGGCCACCTGAATGGTCTCCGCATCGGCCGGATCAGGAGCGGCCGAACATTTTTCAATTGGTTCACCAATAGCGGCCGCAAACTTTTCGGGGTTGGAAGCAAACTGGGTACCCTTCACGGGCGCACAAGAAGCAGGATCTATTTTCTGTGCTACAGTAGCCCCACTAGTGTTCTTTGGGTTTACAACCTGTACGGCCGATTCTTTACCGGAGCGAGATGTATATGCAAAACTATCACCTTTCTCAATTTTAGCTGAAGCTTTTTCGGGCCCGGCTGTCGCAGGCGCTGCCTGGTCGGGTGTAAGCTTCTCGATTGCGTTCATCATGGCATCTCTCGCCACCACTATCTCAGGAACCTCGTAGGCCCCTACAGCTTTCAAATCATCATGAAATCTATCCCACGATTTTTTAATAATATGGAGAGCCCGTGTGCGTCGCGCACTTTCGGCGCCGGCCTTTTTAGTAGCTGCGGCGGCAGCTCGCTCTCCGGCCACCGTTTCTGGGTCGGCGCCGGACTTCTCCCGGGCCCAGGTACCAGCACGTTGGCCGAGGCTTTGAGCATGCGCTTTGGTTTTGGTTCCGAAGCCCTTGGCTTTTGCCACCAGCCGATCGAGATATCCCTCTTCGATGGCTTGTTCAATTTCTTCTTGAACAATCTGTTTTAACTCTGCCTCGGCTAATCTCATGATTCTTTGCCCTCTGTGAGTATATTATTCAGTGCTCTATTAATTCTATCGGCTTTTGTAAACACCTCGTTTAACTTGTTTTTGTTCTCTCGCATCATAAAAGCACCCGGAGTCGAAGGCTCCGAAACCATGTCGAAACAAATTAGTTGGAAATCGTCTTCCACAATGGTTTTGCCGGCACTTTCCGTGACAGACCCCAGACCGCGGGAAGAGATTCCAATGGACACTCCCGAATCTACCAAAGAGCGCAGGATTCCACCTGACGGTGTGTCCAAAACCTTCATTTTCCCCATGACCTTGCTGTCGTCCATCCATATATCAGTAATCTGGTGAGAAACATTCTTGAGATTTATAACAGAATCTTCGGGATGGTCCAGTTCTCCAAGGGCTCGGTTGTCGTTAACGAGTTTCTTATAGTTCTTGACTTCTCTCTCAAGAATTCTTTGAGGATACACGCGGCCATTGCCGTTTTGGGTCTCAGCCATCTGCATCATACCCGATAGCATCATGCCGCCGTCTTTTACGAAGCGTTTTTCGTCTTCAGTTAGAAGATCTTGGCAAGCGCCGCCGTCGCACAGTTCATAATATTCTCGGAGAAGTTGTTTGGCCATTGGTTACTCTATTCCTCGTAACGCTTGCCAGATTTGCCTACGCCGCCGGAGCCGGCATATGCAACGTTGCTCTTCTGAGTCTGCATATGTTCCGGATTCTCAAGTCCGGCGTTGCCCTTGTCCTTGCGTCGTTGACGGTCTGCCTGTGCAGAGCGGTCAGCGCGGTCTGCTGCATCCTGAGATCGGATACGGCGCTTTGTTGAATCGGGCACGGAGAACCAAGCTTCGTCACCCTCTTCCAGCTGGTGCGAGAAATCAAATACATCGGTCCAAGAACCGGTACCGCGGCGGTCTTCGGCGTCTTGAGCCTTCCGCTTTTTCTCGTACTCCGCTTCGCGTTCAGCCTCGTAGGCAGCGCGCTCAGCCGCTTTTGCAGCTTGTTCGGCGGCGCGCTCGTCGTCCTCGGCCTTCCTGCGGGAAGCTCGCTCTGCGCGCTGTGCGGTGATCCTTTCGACTTCGGGTTCGATCGCCGCTTGGACGGCGGCGATGATGGGATCGGTCCATTTGCCCTTGTGTGTAGGCTCACTAGCTAACCAAATCTCCCTCGCCTTCTCAATAATCTTCTCCGGATAAACCTCGCCGGCGATGCCGGCTTTTTCCAGTTGACGTTCCACTTGATGCTGGGCGTGCTCGCCACCATATCCGCCGTGTTCTGGGTCCCAGAGTTTTTCTAGCTTCTCTTTCTTAGAAAAGCCAAAGATCTCCTCCAAGCGAGAACCATCGTCATTGCGATCCACTGTCTCGTGCAAGAAGTATCTTGGATCTATTCTTTTTACATTTTTTCTGCGTGCCATTATATTATTCCTTTAAAGTAGTCAACTGCCCTTGCAGCAGCGTCTTACTGGTTGTAACATCCATTTAGCCATGTTTATCTCCTTTTCCTATCTGTATTCCGTCGTCACAAATAATCATATTAAGAGCATATGAAGTACCTGAACTTAGGCAACCCAATAAAAACCCAGTTACCGGGCTATTACTAAATGTAATTAGTTCCGTCATGGGGTTAATTCCCCAAAGAAATACTCCAACCCAAAATCCTATGCACATCGGGCAAGAAAAGAAATAATGTGAGGGCCGAATGCGATCTAGTATCTTTGAAAAACAAAGAAGTTGGGTGAGACCATAGGCGATTAAGATGAAATAAACTAGAGACATTTCTACATCTTGTAGCGTAGCGGAATGTAGTAATACCCCGGAACCATGGCGCCCTTCTGGGCTTCTTGCGGGACCTCGCCAAGTTCCGTTGTGTCGCGGTCGCCCGGATTGACATAGTATTGTTCCAGGTCTTTCTCGTACTCTTCGGCCGTTAATCTAGCCTCTGCCTCTTCAATAACAAACTCGGATATAACATACACCGCCGCTTGCAAAGAATTAGCACCCTCACTTATCGGGATTTGCCCTTCTAGTGAGTTAAATATATTGCCGCCCTGAATGCTATCTCTGGCTATGACTCCCTTGTCAGCCAAGAACTCGAAAAATCTTGATTGAGTTCCGTAAGCATCTTCTATCCCCTTGCTTTTTGGAAAGGTTATTACTTTATTGTCTTCTGGTAATAAAACAATATCAATAATATCATGATCCATTATTAAAAGATTTCCTTCTAATGTTTTCCTGGCATTTAATTCTACAGTAGCCTGGGGTCCACCTATGGTTATCTTAATCATTTGACTGAATTTCCCGGACCAGCTCTTGTATCTTCAGCACCTGGGAAATTGTTTCCTCTGAGGGGTCGGATTCTTTAAAGCCCTCTAGAATATCTAAAACTTCTTTCGTTTTTAGAACCATCTGTTCGTCGACAAAAACCTCTTCAAAGGTAAGGGATTCCTCGACTACTTCCCTTAGGCGCCCGATCTCTTCATTTAAATATACTTTTAATTGCAATCCATTGTCTGCAAAAGAAGCAATATATTTACTTAACAACTCTTTTTGCTCTTTCATAAGGGTCGCATACTGTTCGTTATAGTTTTTAACAAAGGAGCGATAAACAATATTATCAATAGGCTTCATATGATTTTCTTTGGTCTCGGCGGAGTTGCTCATTGTATTGACCACCGCGTCTTCATACAAAACTCGCTGCTTAATGGTGGAGGATCCGTTAAAGATAGCAGAAATTGAAGCCAATGACTTGAAATTTGGAACAAATGTGTTCCATGATTCTTTTGAAAGAGTCTTATTAATTTTGTTAATGACTGCAGTTTGACTATCGAATATATCTTTGCTGTCTAGCTGAGACCGAGCTATCTTGGTCTCGTTTAAAAGCTTTTCAGCCAGCCGCGGCTCAAGATCGGTAGTCTCTAATAGTGTTTTATAAAGAAGCAACTCTTTGCCGAGAGCGGTAGCGCCCCCAAAGTGTTCTTTTATAATGGTGGAAATAACATTTTTTTGTTTAAAATCCTTATCGATGATAGTCTTAGTTAATTCCTTAACTAACACATCATACAAGAAGGCTGTATTTCGTTTTTTATTGTGCTTTTTTCTCACTTACCTTGGTCTCCGCCTCTTTGGTTTCAAGCTCCATAATTAGTTTTCTGATTCCTTTAGTGTTCTCTAACAAGTTAATTTCTTCGGTATCGTCGTTATTGTAATTAGGTTGAAGTTCCTCGTAAAGTGCATTGACATTCAATAGTTGATGCCCTGGAAATATATCTCGCCTAGACGAGCCGCGATTGGGGCGTAATTTTCTAGTAGTGGGTCCCTGCTTATTAGTTTTTCGAGTGTCGTCTTTCTTTTTATAATATTTTTTACCCTTTGATTGAGGCTCTAAGCTTTGAGCGGTGGGGTTATCTTCTCTACGGGCCGGCGCGGCCAATAGAGAGCTTTCTTCGCCGCCGGCTTCTCCGCCCAGGTCACCGCCTTCCGCGCCGCCCAGATCACCACCGCCAAGTTCGTCGCCCGGGGCAGGCAGCTCATCACCTAGTTCGCCTCCACCAAGCTCTTCTCCGGCGCCACCCAGTTCTCCGCCCAGGCCACCACCGCCAGCAATTTCTTGAGCTGCCAACTCTGTAACGGCGTCAAGAGATGCTTGATATTTTCTATCGTAAAATGCTTCTCTTTGGTTCCGTAAGAATTCTTCGTCCGTGAGGTGCAAAATGTTTTTTGCTATCCAGTGCTTGCTAAACATACCCTCTACAACATTGTTCGCAAGATCAAACTTGGTTCGGATGTGTTCAATTTCTTGAAGTTCGGCTAGTCGTGACGGATTATTCAAAGCTATTTTAAACGAAATTAAGTCTTCGCCTCTGAAGCCGAGCGTAAACAAATGAACAACAGCAATTTTCTCAAACTCTGAAATAAGTACTCGCTGAAGTCTTTGAATTGTTCTGGCAAAACGAATGTCCTTCTGGGCCAAAGTCGTTTTGTCCTCTGAACCGCCTTCAACCATCATGAGATATGAGTGAGGAATTTTAATAGCAGAGAAGAGTTTGTCACGGATATATTTGACATCATCAATATCATTTAGTGAATCGGCGCCTTTAAGGGTGGTAATGTCCGACCCAACTCCTCCGCGAATAGGAATAAAATAATCTTCCTCCACCGAGAGCGGGTTATATCTCAAATCAACGCGACCTGTGGTAGGATCAACTATAGAATTTCTTTTCAGGGAGGTCTTAACCTTCTCCATATATTGTTCCACGTCCTGAGGGGGTATATTACCCACATCGATTTTAAACATCCGTCGTTCGGGTGCTCGCACAACACGATAAGCTAACATGGCGTCTTCTATTAAAACCAATTGGCGCCAGATACGGCGGGCCGGATCTAAAACAGAGGTTCCGTACGGAGCATGTTTGTCGTTGCCCAAAACTCTAAAATGAGCAACCTGCCAATTCTCGAAAGTCATATTGGCGGTGTTCCATTGGAACTGTACATAATTGGGATTGGTTGGATCCTGGCCTTCTAGTCTTTCAACTTCTCCAGAAGGAAGGCCGATGACACTTTTTACCCCCAGGACCTCATCGATATCCAAATAGAGAAAGAAGTCTCCGAACTTACACATCGTCCGAGCCCACCCAAACGCATTGAATTCAATGTTTAGCATATCATAGAATAGCGACTCAAGGATTTCTTTAATCTCTTCGTTGCGGCACTCTATCTTAAGAAGCTTATTGTACTCGTTAGAGGTTGTCATTTCGTCAGCATAGATGTCTAACGCTGACGCAATCTCTGGCATGTACTCCATTTGATCAAAGTCAATATAGCGCTCATTGCGATTTTGGTTCCGCATTGCTGCGGAGGTCATCATGTTGTAGTTGCGAGATAGGTTGTCTGAGGTGCGCTTGAACTGGTGGCCGCTTAGGCTTCTGAATCGAGTCTGATATTTGTCAAGAGCTGAACGACGCTCTTCGCGGGTAAACTGAGCACGATAATTTATAAGCGGGCCAGAAAATATTCGCGTTAATCTCTTAAAGAGAGGAGATGCGGGATTGCGTGGATTATTTTTATTGTCTGCCATCTGTTTACCCCTTGATAATTCCTAGATATTTTTTATTAAATTCTCTGGCCGTCTGCATACGTTCGTCTTCGGCGCTAATTCTATGGCCGAGCATCCCCGGGATGGTTGTGCTAAAAGAGCGATTGGATGTGGAAATGGACGACAGTGAATGTTTACTATACTCCAGGGCCCTGCTATTTTCAACCAAAACCGTATCCCTTACCCAACAGCCAATTGCGAAAGACATTACTAAATCATCGTTATAAGATCTCATAGCTTGGGCCTTACCGTTCTGCCAGATAAAAGTTTTCATTTCACTAAGCAGGCGATTAGAATTTATTTTAATTAGTTTGTTCCTCATGAACTCTTCCATCTTAGCTATCACCAAAGGCCTCGTCTTGAGTGAGGTGGTAAACCCAGGAACAACATTAGATTGCCACTGCGCCGTAACGGAATCAACATAGTCGTGGGAAGTTTTAGTAGAATAGTATATATTATTATAACCCTTATCGACAAGTTTATTAAGTACCGCAAATCCTATATTATTATTCTCGCCAACAATCATGCAATTGCCGTACTCTTTCCCAACATCAAATAAAATATCAGCATAATCATCCGGATTTGGCTTGCCTATATACTCGGCAACAATTTCTAAAGGGTCGGATTTAAAAACATGGAAGGCGGAATTGTCTTTACCGTCGCCCCGAGCGATGTCTGCAGAAATAAAATAGGGGACTCCTTCCTGGTATTCCTCCCATATCCAATAGTTTCTATCGAAGCCGGTGCGATATTTGGGTTCTGTGGCTAGTTCTATAAAATGAAGTATGTCGTCCGGATGTATAACCGTCTCGCCAGATACATTAAAACTGCATTCCAGCTCTTGTGCAATTTGGCGCTTAGACATATTTTTGGTTTCTTTTTCAAACCAAAGCTTGTCACGGTCAGGGTGAACATCCCATAGTAGGGTTGTTAAATTGAAATTGTTTGTACCGGATTCGGCCTCAACACAGGTTTTATGAAACCAGTTCCCCACCCCATTGGGGGTAGAAAGAGCGATACAACGTCCCCCCGTCGATAGGGTGGGATAAAGAGCGGCCCACAAATCTTCCAGCTTTTCTACGTGAGCGGCCTCATCAACTATCAACAATGACAAGGCCTCGGAACGTCCAACATCTGAGGAAGTGCTACTGGCTTTAATTTGAGATCCATTACTAAGTTCAAAAGATGTTCTGTTGTCTATCGATATATTAGATATTCTCATCCACTCCGGCAGAGTTTTCATTATCTTCTTTACCTTGCGCACCAAGTTGGTTGCAGTTTGAAGCTTCGTAGCTACAACTAAAATATTTTTATCACGGTGAAACAGCATAAGCCAAACCGTATATGCCGCAGTAACAGTAGATATTCCTAGTTGTCTGGCCTTCAGAATAACATTAAAACGATAGTCATTAAAATCTTTTAACAAATCTTCTTGGAAATTATAGGCTTTAAAGGGGATTATTCCTCGTTGAGGGTGAGATATCTTGCAATAATTTGTAATAAAATGAATCGGATCTTTGCCGGCTTTTACTACTTCTTTTACAATCTCCTGCTTAGTAAGCTTGTACCCCATAACACTTTGTTGTTTACCCCTTGCGCGTATCGTTAGAGGGGCGCTTGTTCTTGGGACCTAGAGCAAGCCAGTCTCGAACTGCTTTATCTAGGCCGTCTTTTTTATCCGGGTTAACTTCCTTAACATCACCTATACCGCCAATTTTGTAGTCGCAAGTGGCGCGGACGTCGGTTCTATAGTTGGAAAGCTTTTGCACTAATATATCAGGCTCGCCCACCCTGGTTAAGGTAAGGGTGTCTCCGGTGACTTTTTTATATTCCTTCTTAAGGAAGGATGCAACTTTGTTTATCATTCCAGCAGTTTCGTTCTCGAAACCCTTTTGTGCCACATCTTTTAGTCTTATCTCAGATTGATATAAAATAGTTAAAAGCGGTCCTTTAAACTTCACCTTAAACCCGTCGTTGATACGCTTGTCTCGGATAAAGTCTCCCTCTTCTCGTCGGAGTCCCACTTTGCGCGGCTCTTCGTCTGCAATTAAAGACTCGTCATGAGCGCCGTCATAGGCGTTAGCCGCTGCCTGTGAAATTCCTTGAATAATTTCTAGTGTTGTAGCCATTTATATCACCCCTCTTTATTTGGTCGCCATCCAGATAACCATCTTTCTTCTCTACCATCTATCCATTGGATATAGCACATATAGCACGTTGAAAACCTATTCATATACATACCGTCGCGTCCATCAAACGAATATTTTTCACAAACGGGGCAAACCCTATTTGTATTCTTATTAAGTAGTTTTTGGTTGATTAAAAAACCATCTTGTTCCACTTTGTCCTGCTTTTCAGATAGCTTGGCAAACTTTTGTCGTTCTTGGATAGACTGCTCAAGATATTCTTTCTCTTTCTCATCGGTCCAAAATCGTCGCGGGTTATCAATTGCTTCGGTACCATATTTTTTTGATATGGCTTTTTCATACTTTGCGACGCGCTCTTTGTGTTTGCTCATTAGACAGTCATCGCATTCGATGCTGCAGCTATTGCGCGCATCGTAAATTGAGGCCATGCGTCGGATACCTCTGAGATCGGCGCGGTGCTCAATTAACAATCTCCGTTGAAATGGCAAAGATACCAATAGAAGAGAGCGTACCGATTCCGAAGCCCAAAGCAACCATCCAGGGTTCTTTAGAAGGATCTTGCTTTATAACTAAATCCTGGAGTCTTTCGATCTCAGTGGTCTTTAAAATCATCATGGACTCATACCTGTCTTTCCAAGACATAATTTCAATTTCTTTATATGAGAGCTGTAGTTCGTAGTGTTGTTGTTGAATCTGAAGTTCGTACGCAATTCGCAGTTCACACTCTGCGTCTTCAAACTTCTTATCTACCGCAATTTGAGCTGCCGCGTCTGTAGTTAAAAGGACGCCGTCGAAGGGTGCGGGATCACCGGCCTTTAGCGATACAATATCGTAGGTTGGCTCTTCGAGTTCGTCGGCAATTGCAATCGGCGGAAAAACGAAAAAGGAGGCCAAGAATAGAGATATTATCTTTTTAGCCATGCTCCAGTCCATATAATCTAGCTAGCTCTCGGGAGAGCCTCTCAGGATCATTATACCCCTCTTCAACTAATTTTTTAATTTCTTTCTTTTTGGCTGCATTTAACTCTTCGTTGTTACCGACATACTCTTTCTCTAACTTCTCAATGTTTTTGTTGTATTCGGATAAAACGCGGCGCTTTTCCTCGTCTTCTCGACGACGAATTTCATTTAGTTTCTCTACTTCTTTTCTATATGACTCTCGCGAGTTTTCCAAAACATCAAGAAGCGTTGCTATATAGGCGCCGTTCCTCGTCACCGTCCATATCAAAACAGCAACTATCAAAGCAAGAATAAGCAACGGTACATACCAATGGTGCTTAAGCCACGACCCAACTTTCTTAATTCTACTTTTTAATAGCAGGAGGCTCATGCAACCCCTTTAAGGCGCGCCACCGCATCAACCACAGTTTGGCCTCCAATATAAACCGTAGTTATAATGACCCAGTCGCTCGAAGTCAAGCCTGCAAACAACAGCAACGCTGTTGCCGTTCCCCACGCTAAAAGCTTACGCGAAACTAGCTTTTGTAGTCCTTTGTCTAAAAGGTGTCTCATTGTACTATCTCTCCTCTACTATAATTAGTTCTAAGAGACAAACCAAGTGAGATTATTTATTGTACGACTTTGGCGTAGTTCGCCGGCTTCTCGATTATAATCTGTGTATCAACACAGTCCTTGAGGTTATCCAGATGCGAGATCAAAACGACAGTCTTAAAATAAGATTTAATTAGTTCGAGAATTCGCACGAAGCCTTCCATGTTATCGGCATCAAGTGCGGTACCGGGCTCATCAAGAATAAAGATGTCTCCCTTGGGCAAATTTGACACCGACAAGAGCGCCAAACGAATAGCCATGGCGGCAATTGTTTTTTCAGCTCCGGAACCCATTTCAATGGGGCGAGGATCGTGCTTAGGATGCTTAATGAAAATATTAAGACGAGCGCCGTCGTCCTCGAAAAACACTTCAAACGAAACTATGTTGGCTAGAACTTTGGCAACCTCGTTGTTGATCGCTGGTAACTGCTTTTTGATTATATCATATGCTATTCCGTTAGAATGCATACATTGCAGATAAAGATCGTAAGCAGCATACTCTTGCTGTATGTCTCTCATTTCCTTTTGCTGCTCGGTCAAGTTCTTCAGCTTTTGGTCTAAAGAGCCCTTCTTGCTGTAGTGCTGGAGTATAAGCTTTCTGCAAGCAGCGTGCTCTTTCTTGCTTTCTTCTACCTCAGCTATGATCCTCCGGCGTTGCTTGGTCAAGTGTTCGAAGTTTTCTATTGTGTCTCGATTTTCCTCGTACTCTTCAATTTTGCTTTGCAAAGAAGCTAAGTCATTCTCATACGAAAGAATCTCCGCATTGGACCTCTCGTAGAGAACCTGTTCGTCTTTAAGAGAGAGTTCTTCTCTAGTCCGCACCGCCAAAACATCATTATACTTGCGTCGGCTTTCGGAGACTGCAGCGGGTTCTAAAATCGCGAGACTCTGTCTTAAGTTTTTAATCGTGTCGACATGTGACAGGGCATCTTCTTGTATCTTTCTGATTCCCTTTTTAGCCTCGTGCGCATCGTGTATAAACTTACACATTGGAAAGCCGTCGCCGCACGGAACTTCATCAAGAAGTTTTAATTTGATATTTCTAGAATTGAAATCCTTTTGAAGAAGCTTGGCCTTATTTACTGTCGCATCCAAAAGCTTTTGTTTCATCTCTACTTGCTCTTGTTTACGTTCTAACTCATCAATATCAAACTCACCCAGGAAGTGCCGCAATCTTGTAAGGCGGCTTTTTGTTTTTGCTATACCCTTCTTTCTGACCTTGTTTGTCTCTTTGGCGTTTGCTAGCTTCTGTGTCAATGTTATCTTTTTTTGCTGCGCATCTAGAATATCTATTATACCGCTGGGGATAGACTCCATCACCTCGTTAGCTGTTGCAAGGTCAACCTCCAGCAGAGATATCTTTTCCACCATCACATCACACTCTCGTTCGTGATTAGCCAATTCAATCTGCGTAGCTTCAATTTCTTCCGTAGCTCTGGTCACTTCTTCCTCGAAATTCTTGTCCCCTATCCGGCGTAAGACCCCCTTTAAATCTGAACTATCTTCTTTGGCTAGCCTAAACTTTTTCTCAAAAACTTCTAGATCTAAGAACTTGGCTAAAATTTCTTTGCGACGAGTTGAACCCTCTTTGATAAAAGAAAGAGAGTCTAGTTGTGACGCCATAGATGTTAACAGAAAATCTTCTATCGTGCCAAAGTGCTTACGAATGGCAGCGTCTGTCTTGATACGAGACGTATCATTAAGGCTGTGAGTTTCATCCACGACGGGATCATAATAATCGAAGTCTAAATCAGTTTTTGCCTCTAAAGACTCTTCCCCCTTTAGCCTCTTAATATATTTTTCTGACTTGCGAGAAATGGTATAGGCTTTCTCCCCTATTTGAAGCGTTAATTTGCCACGACACGAATCTCTGTTCTGGTTAATTACATTTAAATTCTTGCGCTCGTTCTTAGACGTCGTGTTGAATAAAGTATAAAGAAGACCGTCGATGATGCTCGACTTCCCGGAATAGTTCTTCCCGAAGATGCCAACAATCCCATTCAGTTTCTCAAAATCTATCTTATTGTTTTTTCCATAATTGAAAAGATTGTCCCACTCAAAGCTGTTCAGTTTCCAATTAACATTTCGCGCAACGTCTTCTGCAGCCTCGGCTATAGAATTATATTTCTGATTTAAGGCAAAGACTCGCTCCATCATTTCATCGGAAGCCTCGTAGTCTTTGAGATATTCTCTCATTAACTTTTCCTGTACAGATATGTCTCGCAGATTCTCTTTAAAGAAGCCATGGCCATTTATATCTATAGTGCCTCTTTCCCCAGCTGCTCTATTCAAAAAAGTGATGCTTTCGGGCTTAAATCGGTGTTTGGCCACCTCTACAGCGCGCTTCATAACGTTCAAAGGGAGGTTATTGTTGCTTACGAGCCGCAGGCGCGCCCCTGGAGCGATTTGGGTCCCTTTTGGCATCCTACCCCTCGGAGTCAGCTCAATCGTCACAAACGGGCGCGGGTTGAGCAATTTTATATGTTTTACCTTGAAAACGTCCTTATTTTCGATTTCCCAAATCAAAAACCCCTTGTCGTTGGTCTCTCCGTGGTTTTGCTGGACAATAGATCCTGAGTAGCGTACGCGACCTTCGGTGTCTAAAATTTGGTTGGTTTTATGGATATCCCCAAGCATTGCATAGTCGTGGTCTGCAAATATCGAGACGTCATGATCTCCATGATCCATAATCCACCCAATGTCTGTTTTCACCCCAGCAATAGACCCATGATAGACAGCAATATTAATCTTGTCTGAATCAGTAGGCTTTACCCAGTTCTCCTCATCGAACACAGACAAAACATTCATCACCAAACCTGGCGCCATTTCTACCTCACCAGAGTTTTTTAACAGATGAAGGTGCGGATGGTCGAGAGCATTAACAATGGGCGTGATAGCATCTTGTCTGGAAGAGTTTCTAAGATTTCCATCGTGGTTGCCAAGGATTACATACGTGGGTGCAATGTCTGCCAACGTAGATAAGAATTCGGAACACAGCTCTACAAATTCTGGTGAGATCTGTGTCTTGGTGTGCGCTATGTCGCCGCCGACATAGATAAAGTCCACCTCCTCCTCTCTAAGGCTTTCGTACATAGATTCAAATACCTTGCGGTATTCATAATGATATTTCAAGTTTTTAATGTGCACGTCGGCACAATGAGCGATTTTATACATATTTTTTTTAAGCTAAAATAGAATGTTGTAAGAGCTTATCGAAGTTCATACGAACTGCATTCTTCTTTCTTTCTTGGAATTCAGCTCTTGTCATTTCTCCAACATCCTTGAAGGGATATATATCCACTTTATACAACTCGACGTCATATGTCAAGAAGTTTTTAATAATTTCTAATGATTTTTTTTCTGCGTCCGGATCCAATGCAATATACACGGATGCGTCGTTCTTTACTATTTTCTCGAATAGCTGAGAATCCACCCGCAGAGTAGACCCCAACAAAGGAATAGAATTGCTGCCTGCCACAATGGCATCAAATACACCCTCCACTAAAGCTATGTTCGATGTCCAATCAATAAAAAGATCATTAAACACCACATCTCTATCGACAGGTGGATTTTTATATTTTGGATAACTTCCATTATAGGTGCGCGAAATAAAATAGTTAACATCTCCCCCTTCATTAAACGAAGGAATAATAATACGATTTTCATATTCTCCAGAGGAGCAATAGCCAATCTTCCACCAAATTATATCTTTTTTGGTGATGCCCCTCTCTTTTAAGTATTTCCTCGCCATAAAACCAGTGGGCGGTAACTTCTTATTGGCTAAAGAAATATATTCTTTTGGAAGTGGTACGACCTGATCGGGCTCCTCCCTCTTCCCAAATAACTCTTCGAAGGCTGAATAATCTACCTCCTCTTCAAATTGAAGCCAGTCCTGCCGATGCTTGTAGGCTCCGAATCTCCTTACCAGATGATAAATGTTTTGGCCGCGCGTATCGCACACCCAGCACTTATAAACGTTTTTCCCTATATTAACTGAGAGCTTCGGTTTATGATGTTCGCAATAAGGACAACGAAATAGCCTCTCTTCATTTGACTTATGATTAGGTCCGAGAATCTCTCTTAAGATTCTAAGTTTTTCTGCTTCCATAAATTACACCCAGCCATGGCAACCACAAGACTATCGGCTCTATCGCCATAGCCGGCTTTAGGATTCCCATGCTTAGTATATTCTACATCAAACTGGGGTACTTTGTCAAGCACAAACTTTAAAACTTCTTCTTTTGCTTTGGATCCTCGCGGCATCCTGATACCAACCAGTTTGCGTGCTTCGTTAGCTCCAACGTATTCAGGCTCTATCCCAAATACATCACTAACAATTAACGACGCCATGCCGTTAAACCGTTGCAACGTGGCCATTGTTTTAGCAGTCGAGCGCCCACTTTTAAAAAAAGTAAATGGCTGCTCAATCCAAATCTCTTGGACTATGGCCTGCAAGTATCTTCGGTCAGTGAGAAACTTTTTTAATACTTTTGCTTTTTCGAATAGCCCCTTGCTCTTCCGGAGATCACAGTGATCGCAAAAAATTATATCACCGCTCTTATTTATACAAGTCACACCAACTATGCTGGTGCTAACATCAAGCCCTAAAAACATTAAATATCCAATTTAAATTTAAAAGTAAAGTCTCTACCTGGAACCTTCTTCACGGGATTTGCCAACTTAGCCACGGCAATCAAATTTTGATTATCATCATAAATCCCCACCTTGGAAATATAAGTCGTCTTTTCAAACGTTCCTGCAGGATCATTATATATCGATTTTACAATATTTTTAATAGAACGTTTGGGATTTTCTATGTAAGCTAGAGAGCCCGTCTGCGCTGAACTTCCAGTGGTAAAGGACAGATAGGTCGGATTATTGGAATGATTTAATTGCCCCTTCGGAGCAGTAGCAAACATCGTTACAGTCTGTACTTTAGTCGTGCCCGACATATTCATTACAAACGAAGATGACACCGCTGGATATTGAACAGGCGATGGAATCCCGGAACAATTGCCATTGCCTGTCGAGCAGGCAATAGACTGCGCAAAATAAACCCACCTGGGGTTATCGGAAATCGCCGCGTCTATGTATTTATCTGTAACTGCGTTGTTTAAGCTCCAGCTCCCAGTTAGGACCACAAACCCCTCGGTATACAGTACGACGCCGGCCACACTACCCTCCGATGTGCCCACCGTTTCGATCAATTCCCCATTGCGGTTCTTGTCCTGTAGCCTTCCCGCTAGGGTACCCGTGATATAAAATCTTAAATCTACAGAGCCCTTTTTAATTTCCGATCCGTAGAAAATAGACGGTATCGATATTAATCCAACATCCTGTGTATCTAAATCTCCCAACGAAGAAGAATAAGCATAATGAGGACTTAGATATGCATTATAATTTAAAGTATTTTTCAGCGCATACAGGTGAGTCACGTCCCCTGTTACAAAATTCTCCGGGTTGACGAGGTCTTGACTAGATGGGGTTTGGCGCGCCATAGCAGCTGGATAAAATTCTTTTGTAATCGTGGCCGATAGGGGGTAGACTCCCTCCATAACCGCTCCGATAGAGGCGCTATTATATGCTAAATTTGTTGTGGTTCTAAAAGCAACCCTGGTGTCATTCTTAACCAAGAAGGGGTGGATCAGACCCGTATTTGTGGCCTGTCCTATATCTGCGCCACTATAGCCAGCCCTATCAACATTGTATTCGTAAAGATTAATATATCCCGGAGGTACCTGTCTTATAGACGAAATGTTCGCGCCGGAAATGTTCGCTTCATTGTTGTAATAAGCGCTTCCGCTATATATTACAAATTCTACTTGCGGATAAGTTGTAACCGTGTTGACGAAGACATCATCTTCTTGAAACTTATAGATTGCCATTGCATCCCTTAATAGTCCAATCTCACTCTCAAAGTGAATTCGTTAGCGGGATCCTTCTTGAGTGGCTCTGAAAGTTTTGCAACAGCTAGAAGTTCATTATCCGGGGAATATAGTCCGACCGATGTAATAAAGGAGCAGGGGTTTTCTCGCGCAATAGATTTAACCACGATTTGACTGCTGCTTAAATAAGTTGGGTTTGAACTAAAATTGAACTCATTGTGGTTCGCTCGACAGAAATAGATTGTAGAATTCAATTCCGTAGTATTATTAAACTGCATATTTTGGAATCTGTTGCGCAGTCCATCGCAATTGCCAGAAATCGATGCCGACACAAGAGAACCAGTAATCGTAGAGTAACTAGAGGCTCCATCGCCAAAATAATCCGGTGTGTTTCCATCAAATATGGACGCCGTGAGCACTAAGAGTTTTGCTTGATAATATAGTAAGCCAACGGGCGTTCCAGTTCCGCCGGAAGCTGTGTGTAATACAGTATATTCTCCCACCGGAGAGTTAACTAGGTATTCCGTCGCGCTGGCGTCATATACCGTAAGTGGAGTGGTGGGTGCATGTACGTCGCCGCCCACCAAGAAGGTGGCCTGGAAGGTACCCTTCTTAATCTCGTCTTTGGTGATCAACCTTGTAAGATTTACAAAGATGGCTTCTTTAATTTTAGCACCACCTGTAAGATCTCCGTCTTGATCAAACTCTAAAATCTGCCCATTATCGCCAAACCCAACATGTGTCTGTGCGAGCATGTTGTACATGTTGATCTTTTTGGCGCGCTGCACGCTGGAAGCCGTGGATCCCGAAAGAAGCGAATTAGAAGAGAATCCAGCCGTTATATCAAATATATGATTTGCTGAAGAACTTAGATAAGGATAGTCATATACTGACTGAAACATCCCATGTACATAGTTTTTAATGTTTAGATCAGGTTCGTAGGTTCCCGAAACGATCGTTCCCGTAATTGGGATAGCCTCATGGAGCAAGTCCGAATTGGAAGCTACGTCTTTGTTGGTTAGTGTTTTAAATGTCGTTGCCATCTTTTATACCCTATTATAATATATATTTCACGTATCTTACAGGTATATCTATTCTATATCCAGTAGATACTCCCGAAACACGTATGGTTGAGTCAATGTATTTATATGTCCCGGCGACGAGGTTGACGGTGTCATTGGTAATGGTGGTTGTTCCCACGTTACCAAAGGTGTCAAACAAGTAGTACCCCGATCTATTTTCTAAAGAAGACCCTATTCTGAACGAAAGCCTAGTTCCGCGGGGCCCGAGAATCGATGAATTAATTCCGAGACCGGTCGCAATCGTACTTATAAGGCCAGCTCGTCGCATTGAGATATAATAGCTAGCCACAGAATCATCATCTATGAAAGAATAAGAAAGAGGACTCAGCGAGGCTGCAGCCGGATTGGTGCCCTGGCCAGTGATGCCCGGAAATAGTTTTCCTAGACGATTATCCATTTCAACAATATAGGCAGTTTCCACCAACTCCGGATTCAGCGGAGTATCTGGTGTAATATTGGCAGTATCCAATCCTTGATCTGTTGTGATTTGCATTTGAGAACCGCCGACGGTGGCGCCATTGAGTATTCCATCGGCCACCAGCTGAACTGTCCCCGCAAGGGTGATCTGATCTACCGTCGTTTGATCAGCCAATACAATAAAATGTGTGCCATTATAAAGCGTTGAGGAACCCTGATTAAACAACTTAATGATTGGTAAATACCATGTCATGTTGTTGCTAATTGTAATTAATTTAGAATTGAGGAGAGAAGTGTTGTTTGTAAACGCTTCTAGAACTGGAGTTTGTAAGCACTGAAGGTCATAGTATTCTGACCCGTTGACGTTAAGTTTATCAAATAAACCATAATCTATTTCGTCATCTCCTAATGCAAATTTTGCGATTCGGAAACTTCCATCGCCGCGAGCAAGACGCATTCGACCCGTGTCTGTTAAAACCGCGTCCAATATAATATCTCCTGAATTGTCTAAAAATGCCATAAAATCAACCTCTCTCTCTATAAATAGTAATTAAATCAATATCATGCCCTAAGGATTAACTACTCCTGTGTTTTTAAATGTTAAATTAAGATCTATCTTCTTCCCCGTCTTCTTACTGGTAAGGCGAACCTTAAATACTTTGTTCCAAACTGAATCAGTTTCGGAAGTACCCAGCACATTTGGAGGAGGGACCTCATCGATACCCACCGTCTCTATCGATGTGTTGGCATCATCAAAACGTGATTGCGTCCACGTGGGAGCAATATAAAGATATTGTCTACCATTTTTACTAAAGTTTTGATTTTGCTCTGCTGGAAAATAGTATTCTTTATACAGTAAATATACTTGACCCGAATTATCGACCATTTCCACCTCATAGGGGACAGTGGGATTGGAAACGTGCCCGTGAACGTCTATAACCCTAAAACAATAATAATATTTGGTATTGGGCACGAGGTCCTCTAGATAGGTGGCGTAGGTAGCATATCGATTGCCGCCGACAGTTCCGAGATGTTCTATAATATCGGCCCTTCTTTTTCCTTTGAAATCTTGATAACTCATGGGAGCTTCCCTAGTCCGGTATATTTCATATCGGTAAGAAGGGTCATCACTACGAAATGTTAAATCGGAATCAAGTGCCATTTGAATTATTTGTTCGTTGGTGGCCACAGTGTTGTTGGGTAACAATCCTTGGGCCAAAAACTGTAACCTAATATCTTCCAGGTCGCTGTCTTCTATGGGGAATGGCTTTTCTGCAACCTCGCCAGTAGAACTATTCAACATAATCAATACCCGATTATTAATATTTTTAAAGGGAACTATATTCACCTGAGGTGATACAGGAGGGCGGTCCATTACTACCGCCTGGGTGGCATAATAGGGAGTCTGCATTATTTCAGGCCAATAACCTGATTGCATATCAACACGAGCATTATCCGGGGCGCCCCCGGGTACGGAGCCATGAGGGCCTGTCATAAATCTTAGTTGAAAAGGTAATTCATCCTCGTTCCAGATTCTATATTGAATGGTGGTGTCGCGGTTTTTGAAGCGGACCGCCGCGTTGGTGCTGGCCGGTTGTCCCGCTATAGCAGTAATCATATATTGGCGACGGCCCGAGATAATGGGGAGTGCATGGGCATCAAAAGTGTTCTGGACTATACTTAGAAATTCTTGAACGCTGAGGGTTTCGTTTACAACGAAGTTGAGGGGGATAGACACAGTGCGCAAAAAGTTCATATCCACGTCATACTCATCGATATCAAACCACCAATTTAAAGAAGGTCCCGTGGGGCGGTCGAGGCCGTCGAGGCCGGGTTGAGGCGAGGAGCCGTATGTAGGCATTATATAATCCCCTCGTCAAACAGCGGGCTTCGACCCCAGTCCTTTTCTTCGTAGGGGCCGCCCTCGGCAACCTCTCCTGGCGACATCGCTTCTCCATACATCTCGTCGGTCTCGCTAAGGTGGACACTAGGGTTTAGGTCTCCAAAATTGAATCCTCCGCCGGTGCTAGGAAGATGGCCGGTCAACAGATGTTCCAGTAACTTTTCTCCATGCATCTCACCGACATCGGCTAGCCTATCTAGGAGGTTGAGCATTTCTTCTTGTTTTTCCGTGGGCTCGACAGTCTTCCAGTGATCGGGCCCGAACTGGTCGACACCTTCATTGCCGCGGGTTTTGAAGAGGTCTGCCGCGGCCGACGCGTTGGCGCCGGCGAGGTTAAGACCTGGCCCCGTTGTGACGGCTCCGCCTAGGTTATTACTATTAAAACCATAACCAGGCTTAAGTTGTATCATGTGATTGCTTAAATCTGGATCGTTCGGGCCCGGGCCTTGATTATCCGAGTAAGGCAAAACAAGATGCCCCACTTGCTCAAAGGCCACCGGGGTATCCTGGCCCCACGGCACATAGTCCCACTGATCTATTTCCGGGGGGTTGTCGATTTGCTCGTCGACATAAAATCCGAGGGCATTTCCGAGGGCGCGACCCATGCCGTCGTAATCTGTCTGAACTTGTAAATCGTCGTAGTCGTACAGGGTCGAGAGAATAAAACGAATTTGTGTAAAATTATATTGATATACTACCCCGTACTTAACTTGAGTGTCAATATATCTTATAGTCTTTTCTACCTGATCGGGATCTACTGCTATATAAAAGGTTTGTACCACGGGGTATAAGGGCTCGCCGTTCGGGCCATCGGCATCATTTAATTGATCAAGCGGGATAAAAGCACCCGACTCAACAACTCTTTTTTCAACTTTATACATAAATGTTTCTGAGTACCCGGAGTCTAGATTCATAATTCCTATGTCGCTTTTGCGAAGGCTATTAAAGAGTTGGCCGGCCGTCAGGGTGCTGGTGGAAGGAAAATAGAAATCGTTAAAGGAACTATCCACGGTGGCTTGTGTGATCGATCCGGTACCGGATGGTACAGACATGCCCGGGGCTTCCAAATTAACTGGATCAATTAGGTTTGTGCCGTTGCCGGTCGAAGGCCCGAGGGTCCACGGATTGGCAAGCATGCTGTCCAAGTCCAGTCCGCTGTAGAGCCAATAATTGCCGCCCATGAGGGCGCCTTGCCAGGAGGGGAAGATATTGTGGTGCAGGGACTGATTTATTATTTGAGTAGGAAGATCGGTAATTATTTCCCCCTCGGTAGTTGTGGTCCTCGTGGATCTTTCAATCGCCATGGTGCACTCTAGATAATCGGTCCGTGCTACGTCTTGCTGTACTATCATACTCAGTACCATATCATAAAGATTTTGGCCGGCGGTCAGTTCCTGCTCAGTTAAAAGCTGTGCCACAGTCTTTCCCGGGGACGTGACCGAGGCGGGGTATACTATATCAAGACTTTGGTTGTGATCGATCTTTAAGTCTACATACATGGGCATATCAGTAATAGAGGACTCGACGCGCTCTTCTGCAGGTATTGTTGAAAGACCTTCCAAAATAGATAAATTTTCAGAATATATTCCAATATTGAATCCCAGCGTTCGAAGGGTGCCGACGGCGTCGGACCAGTCGCTTGGTACATAGTCGGGGTGATCTTTCGGCACTATGTTTTCATCGCGCGCAGTTTTAAGAGCTTTTAAGGTCGTAGCGTACGAAGAAAAAAACTGTCCCCTATCCTCTATCGGATCATCGAAAGACCCCACATTACCATTAAAAGTAATTTGATTTTGATACCTGGGAATTATATCTCCGGAGGGCGCCACACTATAGTGAAGCATATAGAAATTTGGAATAACGGATTCGGGAAGATCTGCAACCGCTGACTCATATGAATTCACCCGATCTGCGCCTACATAATAATTATACATTGGAATTGCCTGAACATTCAGCGCGCTAGCGTTCATGTCGTTTTGGGCCGGAAGGTTAAGTTCAAACATTCTTTGAGAATATTGTGGTTGGGTGTCCACCAGCGCAGGAATGTTGGGACTAGCGGAGGCTCCTTTCCAAAGCAGCAACGATGGAGCGCCCGGCAACTGCGAGGACACGATCCCATTCTGGAGATAGTCTATATAAAACGGATCCCCGGCTAAAATTTTGTCGAGTAGATCAACCATGTCGGGATCGGCTTCATAGTAGCTATTATATAAATTCCAGATTTGGTTATTATATGTAATTTCGTATCGAGCCCACTCAAAAAAATCTGCGAGGCCAGAGGGGGGCCCCGAGGCGCTGGGGGAGCCGTCACCAATGCGCTCCACATCAAGGACATTTCCATAATCAGGATTTTCCTCGATATCGAGTGTAGCGCCCGGATCAAAATACTGCATAGAACGGAGCCCTGGCGCAGCCATCCTTTCGAATTTTCCAGTAAGGGTTGTGGTCCAGTACTTTCCGAGAGAGGCCAAGAATTTATCGGGCAGCTGCCACTGCGCGGCAGTCTTAATGAATGGGTGGCGAAGGCCAGTGGTGACCACATATTTCCAATTTCTTCCAACCGAGGACGGCTGAACTATAATTAACTTATCAAGTAAACCAGTCATTTTCTAGTAACTACTCCCCGAGATGTTTTTTGAAGAGATCTGGCTTTAGCTCGGCGCTTTATTGCCGGAGCGTTCAAACTAATCATTGCGGTCGATTTTAAGTATGCAATTGGTAATTCTTGATTACCTCGATTAATAGTTGCTCGGCTCATCTCGTCTTGCAGAACGGTCGCGTAAGAATGGATATTGGTAGAAAATCCTGGTGATGGCAAATTAGATGAAAGAGACGGCGGCTCTCCTAAAATAAAATATTCATTATACACCGGCAACTCATAAGCATTTTGTTGACCGGTGATAGTGTTCACGCGGCGCAGCCGGCACACCAAAAAACCGCCCTTCGCTAACGATTCCAAAGAGGTGGTCCCCAAAGATGTCCACTGTGGAGCTATTACATATGATTCGCCGTCAATCTCCCGGTAACCACTCAAAACTTGAACTACCGCTTCTGTGTTATAATTTACATTGAATTCGAATGCGTTAGACTCTTGTACAATTTCAGGCGCCTGTCTTAGTTTTTGTGCCGCATACGAACCCGCTATCTGGTCTAATGACGTAGCTTCTAGAGGCATAAAATTTAAACTAATTTCATTTAATATATCAGTAGCTAAATCTGAATTAAGAACAGATTCTTCTATACTATTCGTACCCGTCCACACTGCTATATGACTTCCGCTAACACTGTCCATGTGGTCTTCGTCTGGAACAAAATGAGATCTTTCTCCCACCACATTTGCACTATCATATAAATCAATTTTTTTGCTAGATCGATCCTTATATTCTGCTATATTTTGTTTAAGACCCTCAATACTTACTCCTCTATACCCCATCAGCTGTTGTTTCAGAGCCATGATTACGCTGGGTCCTAAATTTCTAGGCCCGAAATCTTCTCTGTATGGGTTTAATTTAGCATTCAGGATCGCCAACGAATCTTCAGAATTCATGTTTTGACGTACGCCGATACTCTGATTTGGTGTTTCTAGTGCATAGGGGGTTAAAAAGCCGTTCCTCTGTATTGACCTAGCCTGGGGGGAAGTAGAAGAAAACATTGTCGACTCACGCTGTACTCTTCGGGCCCAGTCTGAATAACTGATATTTAGAAGTTCGGATGAGTTCTCTCTGGAGTTGAAGTATCTCACGCCGCGATCGTTTTTATCTTTTGCTTCATACGGGGTCATAAAATCGTGCTTAATTTCCAATAGCGCTCCAGAAGGTCCACTAGACCTCACCCTGGAACCAACGTCTGGCTGTTCGTCCGCATTACTTATGGCCGCTTTCCCCGTGATGGATGACAGCTTCTCTACCAAGCTTATAGCAAACCCCTCAAACTCTAGAATAGATTCGATACTAGCTGATCGAGGATCAGTCATGTTGAGTAGATTTCTTTGCCATCTCGGAATACTATACTGAACAAAAGCCGATCTACCGAAGACCAACAAAACTATGGCAATGTATTTATTTACTAAATCCGACCACGCTTTAGAGTCACTGTATAACTTTGTTATATACCTTTGCTTAAACTGATTGGTAGGAAAATCATAAACGTTGGGGTCTTGGGCCAACTGTACATATTTTTTATATCCTTGTAGGCTCCTTCTCATAGCCTTCAGTGCGGACCTTAACTTGACAGTCGTATTGTCGGTAAACTTAATACTGATACCATATTGATATTCACCCTCAGCTATAGCTTGCATCCCTTCATCACGTACTACAAAATGCATTATTTTTTCGTCTACTGAATAATTCAAAACTTTTAATTTGCCGTTCGATATACTGCCAACCAGTTCGTCGGGCTGATCTGTTTCTATAGGCCGATTAAAAATTGGAGAAGGTGTCAGGCGATTCCCCACAGATGGGTTTGTAACCCTCTTGCGATAAACTTCGACGTCATTTAAAATGATGGCAGATCTAAGTTCTGCGGCTGTATGATACAGATACGGATATCTAGTTAAGTTTTCAACTGCCTGGACTATATTAAACCCCAGTATTAAATCTGTGGTATTGTTTTTATTGCGGGACATACACAGTGGTGAAAAATAGTTTATGTTGCTGTCTTTTTCTCGCTTAAGCAGCTTCGATGAAATCGCCTCGTTGATGGCGCCTGCTATCTCATTGTTTTGAGCATTGATCAGAGATCCTCTAAAGTGTTTTTGGAATCTTAAGTCTAGAATTTTTTTATTGGCTACCAGCTGTGCTTTTAAAGAAGGGTGGCTCGTCTCGGCATGAGATGGGCCGGCCATAAAACCCATGGTGTGATTATAATGCACGGGACCGATCCATACTTCGCCCGCTTTGCCAAAGTTATCCATCCCCTCAGTAAGTGTAAAAATAAAACTATTCGATAGAACCTCTCTCTGATTAAAAATTCCCTCGATACACATATTGCCCATTTGGATTGGAGCATCGGGGGACACACCCGAGGGGACCGAAGACTGCGGCGATGTCAGATAAGGTATTAGTATGCAAGAGAGATAGTTGGCGTTCTTCTTTATAGATGTTTTAATACTATAGCGTAAACTTTCAACCGCATAGGCATTCTTCGAATCTAAAATCTGAGTGGAGTCGCTCGAAACTTCCGCGTAGGGGGGTACGATAGCTTTTTCCATGCCAATATGAGTTTTGATTAAGGCCGGATTAAATTTTGTACTTAGCATTTCGCGACGGAGCCTTCTCGGAACAGTCAGCTTCCTCGCCAGCTTTTCATCCGCTACGAAGCATACAAATATTTTAAGGCGACCCTTTAATCCATCATCCAAATACCATGGGGTCTTCTGTTTCGCTCTTTGTAAAGAAAAATTAATTCGAATATCTAATTTAGCGCTCTCCAGATTGTCGGAGGGAGGCTCTAAAAATATTTTCTCTACGAAAATTTCAGGAAAGATACCGTTTAGGGAATATGGGCTTATGGCCACCATTAACAGCACCCCTCATCGGGAGTCTTGTAAAGATTCATATTGAGCCGGAGGCGTCCGGACGAAGTACGAGTGTTTGGCAGATTCAGCTCGTTTACCACCCCCGAAGGCAATTCATCATCTAAAAGGACATCCATATAATATTCCACATTCGGAGTTTGAACTTCGGCGGTCACCGGCTGCGGGAAGGCCTCGCTGTATGCTTCCATAAATGACATTTGAATATTCTCTGACGTTGGTGGTGTTTGGGTCGTGGCCAAGGTTCCAGAATAAAACACCTCTATATCGAAGTTCTCTTTAAGGAAATCAGTATTTTCTTCCAACACCTCTATTACTAAATAGTCTCTATTGACCGACAGATATAAAGTATCGTTAAGAAGAGGGCTAACTGTGGCGACAGTCGGGGGACCCTCACTGAAAAAAGTTTCATAATCTATTTCTATATTAATTTGAGGTATATTTTGTACTATGCCACGCCCAGAATGGTCCGGGAGACGGCCGGCAGTGCTTAGCGTTGTAACCGTAGTACTGTCGATCTCGTTATGGAGCGCCGTCACTTTCCAGGCGGGGGCTTTATCGGACGATAGCGCGCTATTCCCGAGAGGATCGTATAAAAGATCTACTTTTTCTTCGAACAGCTGCTGCTGATTAAAAGCAAAGGCTATATTGGGGTCATCGGATGGCACAGTGTTAATAATGTTTAAATTCGAAGCAACCCCCTCAACGAAAGCATTCACACGAGTTTCGGCGCCTACGATGTTGGCCACCACCTTGCAGGATGGAGTCTCTTCTTGGATTCTCACTTCTGCATTATTTTGAATCTCCGCAAACCCTCCGCACTCTGAATCATACAATATATCATCGTCAAAGAAAGCATAATACGAAGGTTTAAATGTACCCTGAGCCAAAAGAAGCTTCCCGTACCCGGTGAGTTGGAGATCAATTACATCCTCTTTCTTGTTAAAAAAAGCTACCATCTTTATCCCATCTCCGGAGGTTCTATGGGAGGAATCACCGGATTGTGGGCTCTAATCAAAAGATCCACTTCTGATGTTCCCTCTGTTTCTGTTTCATACTGTGCCGTGGCATCTAGTTTAATTAATTCCACCAAAGAGCAGTAATCGTAGGGCCAGTTATAGGAGTACTTGGAAACAATATTTGGCGTAACAGAATCTAAATCGTCAGTCAGGTTCTGTTTAACAAACCTATTATAATCCTTTGCGGCCTTTTTCTTAACCTTAAAAACAAGCCATTGCAGTGTATCGATAGAATTATACATCTCTTTAATTATCTTCTCTTCACGAATAATTGCCTTAGAACTTTCAAAATTTAGACCAATATCGGGAGGCAAATTCTGCCAAATATCCGCTAGGTCCTGTTGAGACAGATCCGCCCCGAATTCAAAGGCATAAAACAGTATCGGCTTTAGTCCCTCGTTGGTCACAAAGTCTAACTTGGGTGGTAACAGATACTTGTCAAGAATTTTTAAAATCTCTTTGTAATCGCTCGATCTCTTTCGGGGGTGGAAGAACTTCCGCCGATTTCTTTTAACGGTGAACGGTACAGCTATTATTGCTTCTTCCATTCTCTGCATGGTACGCAGGGGGCCCAATTGCTTAGAATTTGTCGTGTCGAAGCCGACCGCGCTGGCCAACGAATGATACTCGGGCCCCGCCGGGGTGCTAGCAGAGAGCGCGCCGAAAGTAGGAGATACTAGCGAATTGGGAACCTTGATAGAAGATACAACAGCCTCTCGCCCAGATGGAATTGAGCCATACTGGTGCCACATACCCTTGGATATAACATCAGGTGTGACGCCGGGGTTAACAGATCCCGTGGCAGGCTGTGTGATGGTAAGAGGGCTTACGCCAGCAAAATTTAACACCGGAGTCTCAAATTTACTCTGAATAAGCCAACGCTCCCTATTACTGTCTGTTCCGGGCGGCACCTCTATTATCTTATCAACCAAATTATAACTTTGATCCATCTGCATTCCGTATATATAGCCGGCAGTGAGGATGGGCTCGAAGCCGGCGGGGACGATAGGCACATTGTCCCGGGACCGGTCATAGATAAATTCCGAAGTTGATAAGATATCATCAAGCTCCGGTTTTCCATCGTATTTTGCTTGATATAAAATTGTTACTTCCCCGACTCCATTAAAGTATGGAGGAGTTAGCGGATCAAAACTAGCTGAATACACGGCCCAGGATAAAATGGTATCAGCAGTTCCTGCAAACGGGGGGCCAAAAGCGGAAGCCCTCTCGTACATTTCGAACAAAGATCTATTGGGAACCAAGTCAGCATTGAGTGGGCGCCCCAGTCTTAGCGTCATGGCATAGAGCGACCCCGACTGCATAGCAGAAAACTCATCTTCGCGCGCCGAAACAAAACTTGTAAGCCCTGGAGAAAAGAAGTTAACCACCTCGCAGTGATAATTGTCCGAGGCCAATCTATAGAGATCCGAGCCGCCCCCGGTCCAGTTAACATGAAGGCGGTTCACCTCGGGTCCGGAGCTGAAGACAGCTGGATCTAAAAGACTCGCGGAGGGAGGAAGCCCATTATCATAAATATTGTACTTGCTCAGATATTCTCCCGGCCGAAGAGCGGCCTCAAAAGGAATTCGTCTAAATTTATACCCTCTCTGGTCTTCGTATCCGCCGCCGGTCTGAATTTCAACTGGGTTTAGACACCCATTCGATCCTGAGCCAAAATCAACATTTCCCTCAGGTAATTCGGTAAGGATTGAAAATGGCTTAGCTAGCCATGAAGCAGTAAGATCAATGGTTGGACACGAAGCACTGTTGGTTATAACAAAGCTACTCACGGCAATTCCCGACTTTACCGTGTTATGCACAATTCCCGGAGCAAAGAGGGGCTCTATAATGGCGCGCTTAAGTATTTTTTGAGTCTCGGTGAGGGGGGTGAGGGAGCAGGAGCTGCCGACGGCTGCTGCATAGGTCGGAGACGGATAGCCGACTTTGTTAACAAAATCATCACAAGAATCGTTAAAGATTTTTGCCAACTCTCTAGTCCGCTCTGCGGGGTAAAATCCCTTATAGGGGAGGAACTTAAGATAAGCTGAGCATTCTATCTCTATTGCTCGACGATTAAGTGAGAGGCCTTGGCCAATATTTTTATTGTCGAGATCATCATCTATTACCTTAAAATATTTTAAGAAATCGGTGTGGCCATATACTTTATAGAAATTGGCTTCCGAGCTATCCGGAATAGAAGCGCCCCTTATATCAAACATTCCCGGAGAGGAGTCATCAATATCTTTAAGCCAGTCAGATCCGTCTTCAATATATTTTTCAATATGCTCGCTTATTCTAAATTCCGGCACCAGTGAGTGGTCTTTGCCCTTTAGGCGTATAAACTCTGCATATTCTTCATATACTTGATATGGTTTCTTCCCAGCTTGCTCGGGAGCATCCCAATACGTATCTCCTCCCCACACCGGCATGACAACACCGACCGGCAGTTCCCCGCCGGAAGACGAGCCCATAGGGATACGCATGGCATATAGGGCAGCCGGCGCTGGAGATGTGCGCGACCACTGGCTCTGGTCCGGGCCTTGAAGAGTATGTTTGATAAATCGACAATAATCATTTTGCAGCTCTCCCGCAGAATCAACGAAGACCGAATTTATGTACTCTGGATATGCTGGACGAGTGGTAAAATTATTGTGAGCATCTAGATGCCATACACTGGCCGAATAGATTGGGTACCCCAGAGAGTTTACTACCCCCGCGTCTTTCGAGCGAAGGGGCCGGGAATCATCCCATATATCCGAGATGCTATAGTCTGTTCGGGTTCGAACCCTATTCTGATAGGCGTTAACCTCGCGAGGATAAATTCTTTCTGTATATTGAACTAATGTATCAGAATTGTTTTTGTCTGCGTCTAGAGTAAAGTTAACGAGAGTCTTATAAGGCTGGTTGAGCGTAACATTTGGGATCTTGTTAAGTCGATTATTAAGCCCCTCGTTGGAGAAATAGTCTAAATTGTTTGCCCATGACACCCTAGCAATAACATTATTATCCACCCCCGGAGCACTACGAGAGTGATTATTGTATACAAACTCTAGTGCTTTGTGTCGACTGCTTATTGGCTGTTCGATGTATGAAGTGAAGGTATTGCCTTTGAGTGGATACACTCGAACTTGGTTGCGGGGCAGCGTTACGCCGCCCGAGGAATATTGAGGATATACGTAGGTAAATGGTTCTGGCTCATTTCTAACGACGACTAAATTCTTTTTTCTCAGACGTCTTGCAACCGGAGTCTGGCCGGCTCGAATTTGTTTCCACGTGGGCCAACCATAGGGCCCGTTGCGGTGAAGCATGAGGGAGTTAAAGACCGGGGCGCCGGCGAGACTAGCGAGGTTGGTGACCGAACAAAAAGAACGATTCCGATATTGGGGTTCCTTCGAGGAGAAGTCCGTCGGGACGAGAGGGGTGCCGAGAGGATACCCCAGATTGTGAGAGGAAATGTCCACCGGTTCGGAAATATTCCCGTTAATGCCGGCAAATGTGGTGGGATAAAAGTCAGATGCGGTGACTGGGGCGCCGAAGAGTACGGCGCCTTGGCCCACGATGTTTTGATCATACCCCAAGGTTCTAGGGAGGACTGTCGACCCCGAGGCCCAATGGACAGATCCAAACTGGCTTGCGCTAATTAAAGGCAAACTCTGAGCAAATCCGCCGCTTAGGGCCGAATAGCCAAACAGCTCGGTGCCAACATCCGGAGAAAGGCTAGCCGTAATCCAAGAATACTGCCGCGCCGAACGCGGAATTGGGTGGGTTACCCATCCGTTATCGTACACCACCCCTGTCACATAAGAGCCGTCGGCTAGCTGCTTTATCCGAGACCGGGGGTTTCGGTTTGTTTTCTGGTATGAAGGAACAGTAACATAGGTGTCCGCGGGAATTGTTCCATATGCCGCATCGTGACCAAACTGGCCACAGTGTAAAGTAAGCCGTTGGTTTCTTCCTCTGTTCTTGCCTATCTGATCTACAACCACTATTGCGGTGGCGATGGAGGGGTCTGCTGATGCTGATTCAGGAAAACCATAGTTTAGAATCGATAAGTTGTGATACGGCAAAACGTTATATACAGACTTCTCTTCATGAGCTGGATCCATATAGCCTCTCGACATCACCTCATAGCCCGAGCCGGCGAAACGATTTACAAAAACGGTTTGGTTAGAGTTCTTGCCAGATCTGTCAGGCAGAGCGAAGTTGTTTTCGTTGGCGGTAACCAAACAATCGCCAGCAGCGCCCATCTTGACGAGGGAAGGAGAACCTCCGGCAGCCAAATTTACAGTGCCCATCTGGTCGATGATGGTGCCAGCCGTATCGCCCGGGCCGTCGCCCATTCTCCACCACATTATAAGGTTGGATGCAACGCGGGGTGGACCATAATTAATCAGGTCTAACGTTGAATTGCCATAAATCGCCTTAATTTCATCGGCAAGCAAGTTAGTATTATAAAATGCCAGATCAGATATATAGCCCTCAAAAGCATGGGCGCCGGCATAGCCGATGCCGATACCGCCGAAGTAGGGTTCTAAATCGCCAGTTGGCTCCGCGGATGTTCGGGTTATTGCTACCGCTTCGCCATTAATATAGACGACAGGATGGTTTGTACTGGAATTACCATCGTAGGTTATAGCCACATGCACCCACTCGTTGCCGGTTGTAATCGCCGCATCAGTCTGCCAAATCCCATCGACGGGCCCCGTCCAATAAGCGGCAAAAGAGAAGGTGTTATCGGCATTGATCACAAAGTAACGATCAGATACATCCAATATAATGTAATTAAGCTCACCGGGATTGGTACAATTCAGCCAACAAGACCACGTTTCTTTCTTATTTGTGTTCATTGCCGCCGGAGCAGTAAAAACATAATAATTAAGACTATCGTCAATCGAGATGGCTTTTGTGTTTCTAACTCTGATGTTTTGTACTGCGTGACGATCTACAATCGGCAGCCGAGGGTATGGGCTTTGAGGATAAAGAGAGAAATCGAATGTCTGCTTTCTAAAGAAGAGATCATTTGATGATCGTGCATTGGTCGACACAACATCGTAGTTCTGGCTATAGTTCCCCGGGGAGTTCTTCTGAATGTTGCGTATATTGACTGGACGTTTGGTACCCACATTACGTGACATATTGCCCTTAGGTCGGTCGAAGAGATAAGGCGGAGAAACTGCTGGCGAATCTGGATCTGGATACTGAGGATCTACGATACCTAAGGCGCCGGAGGTGGTAGTGATTCCGTCGCAGCTACCTAACAAGATCTTAAACCCTTCGGGCCGGTCGGCAGGAGAATCTAGATTGTTTGGTCCCGTTTTGGAGGAATCGAATTTGTTAATAGGAACATGGCGATGTTCTCGGCCGCCAACATACGTTTCGGGGAAGGGGCCCTGGAGCGGGACTTCGTGAGTCACACCATATACATCATGATGTAAATTGGTAATCATTACGCCGGGTGTGAACTTCTCCACAACCTGCTTGTTATAACCCGTCGTAACGGAGCTACTGTACAAACTAAACGGCGCCAGCAGGCTTCCCTTCGCAAATTCGTAAGTAGCGCTGCCAGACAAGTCCTTGTTGATTCTAGCGTTGATCCCCCACCCGATGCGGCGCTTAGGGGTTAACTCTAAATCATCCACCACATCCACAAACCGTTCTACATCCTCATCGAATGCGAGCATAATGTTGGCCGGCAGATTTGTTCCCTCTACGAGAGGGCCTGCAGGCCGTGTGGCTGTAAATACGTAATTGTACTTCTTGTTGGGGTGATAATTAGGGCCGCTATGTATAATATGAGGCGGAGATAGCTGTTGTATTCCAGCACGTGCTTCAAATCTATAAGGAACCTTTATTTCTCGTTCATATTCATAATCACTATCCTCAAAGATTCTCTGCCTTCTCCAGTCTAGTTCGTAATTTCCAGTGCGAAGCTTGGTTTTTTCTCGGCTAGCTCTCGTCTTCCACCAGTGGGCGTTTTTATTCTCCGCTCCATCAATAGGGTGGTGATTATAGCGCCAGCCGGGAGAAGCATTCAAAATCGTATTAAAAGATCCCTCTATATCTGCGTCCATAGTGTCTATGGTCGGGAACTTGGATTGATATTTGTTTCTTTCAAAGATATGGCTTTCAATAATGGTTCGGATGTTTCCGGCCACGTCGGCTGAAATCGGAACAAGCTGTTGTAACATTAAAGAAAGAGAACTGTCGAACCACTTATAAAACTCATAAAATTTATCAAAATCAATTCTATCGTTCTCTACATTCAAGAAGAAGGCGTGACGCATCTTGCCGAGAGCCTTATATTCTATTCTATATCGATTAACTGGTTCACCTATTAGGGTGTGCATGTCCCGCATAGACGCAAAATAATTTATCATCTCTTCAGAAATAACCTGATAGGGGCTCTTCTCAAATGCAAAATAGAATGTAACAGGTCTAGTTGTACGCCCAAAAGCCTCTTGTTCCTCTTGTGAAAGAACCGAAATCATGTCCTTGGACTGTAAGTTCTCGGGTAAGTTTTGCTTCGTGTTGGTAATATAATCTTTATCTATTGCCTTGATAGAGTTCGCCGGAAAGAAGTCTCCTCGACCTGGGTGTTGATTAAGAAGAATAGGGCCGAGCCAATCGTACTGGGATGTGGCTAACTGAGTAGAGCCGGACGAGAAGTCGGCTACCCCGAACTGGCCAGATGCGTTCGAGCCCGTATTCTGATTAAAGTTCCAATTTAATACTAACGTATCAAGTTGTGGGATTTCTCCGAATGAGGCGCTGGGGTGAAATGGAAACGCGTACCACTGCGGATTCGGTGTTCCGTAGTTGTGAATGTCTTGGGCGTGTTCTAGAAGAGTTTTATTATCTAGATATGTTAACCAGCTGCGCGCGGTGCCCACCTTAACATCAGAACGCTGTAGGAGTGAGCCGGTAAAGTCTTGTCGATGGGCGCCGACGAAGAGACGCCGGGAGCCGCTAACGAACGCCGGCGGTGGCGATGAAATCGAAGAGCTGAGCGTAAACGTATTGAGTACAACCCCATCTTGAGTGTTGGTACCTCGTAATTCGACGATATAATCGCCGTTCACCGAACTAGTAATCCAGTTTTCGTAAGGATATTTTTCAGGCTTAATACGTACAGCCAAGTTCCACTTAGTATTGTTGTAGGTATCCTCGTATAAATCACTAACCAGGGTGGGCGGCATGAAGCCCCCGGCTGTTCCCGTCAGCACAAATCGAACATTTGGAGATCTTAATTCATCTCGGACTGCAAAAACCTGGAAATTTACCGCATCTGGAGTTGCCCATGTGGTGTCTTCACTGCCGGAAGCGTCACCGTGAATTCCGAAGACAGAGGCTGTTATGAAATTGGTATCGATGTAGTTTTCTTGATCTGGGGGCGCTTTTCGGGGGAACAACACATCAACTTCCGTGGTAAAAGCAAAACCACCAGTCAGATTAGTAGAGCCGGCTATAAACGCTACGGAATTGGCATCACTAGAAGCCGAACTCTGGTAGATGGTGGCGCCTAGATTATCTTTTGTATTAAAGTTGACGAATCTCTTCGAAGTAACAACATTTCGTGAGTTATCTAGAAGTTCATACTCTATGTTGTTAGCATATAGGCTTAATTTGATTAGCTCGTCGTCAATTCCGTAGCAGCGAATTAAATTACGAAAAGCTTTTTCAGTTCCTTTGGATTTATAAATATAAGTTAGATTATTATAAATGTTCTGATAGATTGTATTCTTAATATCATTAAGTGACTTTTCATACAGATGCTTCTCGCTGCGATCTGCCAGCTTCTCTAGCACATCTGCATCTAGGAACATTTCAGGAGTCATAAGACCCATAGATTCTAATAATTTGTTGGCAAACGGAAGAGGTTTCTGACTATCTCCGTAATAAACCACATCTTTGAGTGAATTGACAGAATCAATCTGAAGTTGTAACGTATCAAAGTAGCTAGCCAATATTTGAGTTAACTTCCTAAGTTCTCCAGCACTCTCGTCATCTTCCTCTTGAACCCATCCGGGAATAGAATTGTAGATGGACGTATTGTTGCGAACATCATGATAGGATCCAGTAGCTTCTAGCTGTGTCTTCAGCGATACAACTTCAGGATGGAAGGAGTATATAATAGGATCTTTAAATTCTTTTACAGCCGCTTTAGAAATTACTATAGCAGAATCCGTATTCCTGGAATTTTCACCGTAGCCCGTCCAAGCGCCATTGGAAACTCGGCCTGCGTAGTCCAAGACGGTACTATCCGCGGATTCGACCCCGGTGATTCCTTCATTGAACTTAAAGTAAACTCCAAGATCTGTGTTCACTAGGTTAGTTTCGTGTGAATCGGGGGCTGGATCTGTGTTGGTACCACCCCCAACCTGCGATATCCAATATCTTCCTATGTCCTTAGAACTTCTCTGAGTTTTCCAGTACCTGAACTCATCCATGGATGCGGAGAGTTTCCCGGCGCCGGTCCAAGCGAAGGCCGATTCTTCGGGCGTACCGGGGCCCACGGTCCCCGAGGGGCCAATAATTAGTGCACCGATATGTCCCTTGAGGGCACCCCCAATATTATTTATACCGGCGACACCAAGCGTATTTTCCGCGTGTAGGGCGCCGTCGACATAGAATTTTGTTAGCACCCCTGCGCTAGCAGATTTTACAGTTACCGCATAGTGGTGCCAATTGCCATCCGCTATAGAGGCAGTCGTGAAAGCGGAGCCAACGACAACAGGTTCCCACTGGAACCCGGTTGCACCAGACATCACTGTGAGTAAGAGCGGCCCCTCGCCTCCAGGTGTTGTGGAAGAGGACAACTCTAATCTAAAACGGCCGTATGAATCGCTAGAAGATAGCTCATTATTCCAGAGGTCAAAAACAACCTCCTTCTCTGTTAAGCTTGCGTCAAAGCTGTCTTTTTTGAGCCAAAACTCAACCGTAGCTCCATTGTTTTCCAGATCGAACTGCAGGTTCGAAACTCTATTTTTATCTGGGTCCCAATAGTTTGATCCAGTAAACTGAAGCGCTATGGGGCTCATTCCTCCCGGATTTACATTGGGCCCGCCAATAAATGATATGTACTCTTGAGAGGAGGGCATCCCGTAGCCGCCTGTCGTGGCAGTCTGGGTGCCCCAACCGTCGGCTGATAAAATTACGTACCCGTTCGTGCGAGGATAGCGCTGCTCAAAAAGATATAGATCTAAGTAATTGGAATCATTTTCCCACTCTAACCTCTCTTTGAGTGAGCCGTCGTAGGGGTATGTACTGTAAACTCTTTTTATAGACTGTTGATAATACTCGGTAGCTGATCCGTAGCGAGCAAACGCGCTTGGTCTCGAATAATCGGTGCGAGGAATAAACCTCTCTTCTTTGATTATGTCCTGTTCGTGATACCCTACAGACTCTACTTCCGCAGCTATTTGCTCTTCGCTCTTGTTAGAAATATTTTGAAGATTTTCTAACTGGCGTCTGTATGTATCCTTTAAGCTCATAGTTGTTTTACTCTTCTATTCTGAATTTAAATATTTCCGGTTGCTCGACCCACGAGCCAATGCTATCATTATAGTAAGCAAGTTTAATCCCATACATATAATCCGCTTCTAGCAGCGACATGTCTAAATCAAAATAATTTCCGTCTACATCATAAGACATATAAGTGCTCAAGTCACTTCCTGTTCCATATGATACCACATCCAGCTCGTCTGTTAATCTCATTATTTTATAAGATGCGCTAGCTATACATTCATTTGGAATTGTGTTCGTCGCAACAACATACATGTTGGGATCCCAATTCCTCTGTCGTATGAAGAATCTGAAGCGCGCAGTCTCTTCTCTGGAGTAGTTCGCCTTTAGATTGGTTAGCGCTGTTACATAATTAAAGGTTGGCGCACTCTGATATACGGGAAATATTTCTGGAGAAAAGGATCCTGTAATCAACTCCTCGCCGCTATCAACGTCTCTCCAAACGTCATTAATGGCAGCAAGAGGTGTGGCGGCCGCTGTTAGGGCCATCGTAACTCCGTATATGCCGGTAGAAATATGCGCCGCATTAACCGTTGTGGCGCCAGGAAACGCAGTAAGGAGAGCAGAACCCGCGGGGGCACCAGCCGAGCTAGAATAAAAGCTAACTCCCAGGTTCCCGCCGTAGTCCACAAGGCGGCCGCGAATATAATTGTAAAAATACAAAGTGTTTAAGTTATCCGCAGCTGGCGCCAGAGAACTACTATAGTAAAAGGCGCATCGATCATCCTGTACTCGCGAGTCCCATCGAGCCTCTATTACTGGACGCTTATAAAAAAATTCCGAAGACCTGGCGAAGAACTTCTTGAGATAATAAGACTGAGAAGCTCCCGCAAGCGAAGACGACAGCTGCACCCCTACACCACAATTTCCGCTAGTATAGGTCCCAGCTATCCAGTCTTCTACAGCAGTCGAGATATCAAGTGTTAAATCTTCCCAGCCGTTGGGGAAATCCACATCATATGAAGGGGTAGACAAATAATCACCGCCGGCAGCAGTCCATGGGCCTGTAGAACCATGACGAATCCAATTAGAGCCAATACCATTGTATGTAAGGTCTTTATATTCATCCATGTCTAGACCGCTGCCCTCTTGCCAAGATTGAGAAATGGGTGATACCGTAAGTGTGAAGTCTCTTGCCAAAGTGAATGGGTGTTTCGCATTAAACATTTTAAGATAGAAGCTAACAGAGCCGGGATCCGGGAGAATATTAGCAGCCCTATCGGCTATAATATCTTGTACAGGAAATTGTATTAAAATTCTTGATTCTTCGGAACTTTGTCCGGCGCTTGAGGACGTCTGGCCATAAATAGAAAACACCGCCAAACTATCGGCCGCTCCCATATTAGATCCGGTCCCCCTTAAAACCAAATTGGCCTCAAAGGCATTTGTTATGGTGGTGTCGGCATCCGCTGTATATCTTTTAATGGCCATTATGTGATTGATCCCTGAATATCTACATTGGGGTATTTCAACTCAAATATAACCGACGGATCTCCAACTATATAACGACCGTCGTTAGATAGTTTTGCTTCGAAATCGTATCCAGTCGATGAATAAATGCCGCCCGTTTTGCTAACTATCTGAACATCCAACACGTCTACTACTCCTTTAACGCCATTCAATACCTTATAAATATCTGTAATATATACCGGCTCACCGATATCACGAGTTCTGGAAAAGTGCGCAGTTAGGGCAGAATTGGCATTTTTTAGCACTGTATATTTATTTGAGTCATAGTCTGATATTAGCCGATACTCCACGCCAAAGTTGACTATGATGGCATCTAATATATCAAGTGTATCATTTATCATTTTGTATTGGGCCAACCACGTGCTAAGGTTGGTTTTGATAATGGAGTTGGTAGTGGTAAGTCGACCGGTCGTTGTATCTTCAGAAATAACATACATGTTGACGTTTCTTTTAAACTCCGTAAAGTCCCTCGCCACAGAACACCGTTTTACAGATCCGAAATAGACGGGCATGCCATAAATGACAGCCTGATAATCCTGTGCTGTTACCGCGCGGTTTTGTGCCGAATAATGAGAAATTACCCGTTGGCGGATTTCATCAGAGGATGGCAAAGATATATCCCCTGTAATTAGGTTTTCGTTGGTTACCTCAAGGCTCGCAGCCACCTCTCGTCTGGTAGTGGAATTCAAGGCGCCCTGGTTTGAAAATTTTATCTGCGGGGATAAGACCTGTACAACAGTGTCCACCGCCGCATTAACATCGCGAGTTGTATTAACTCTGTAGGAGATCGTTAATGTGGTATCAGCCGGAGCAATTCCAAATTTATCACTTTCTATTAATCTCGTTGGATCAAAATCATCTTCAGTAATATAATCTTTTCCATGAAGCTTTAAAACCACATTAGATGGATCAGCTATCGATTCCGCAAGCAGCTCTGAGTCAGATCCGTACCCAAACTGCAAGTAAGTGGCGCGCTTGCTCCTCTCAACTGTAAATCGGCGGGCGACCGGCACCGCTTTCAGTATGGAGGGTACCGTATCACTAAACGCTTGAGTATTCCGAATTGCCTTATAAACTACGTTCTGAGAGAGATTATTAACCTCTACGTACTCATGGCCCTCGGAATCAGTTACTGATATAATCTCTGCGACCTGGTCAGATGAAAGAAATACTTTTCTAAAACGCTCATAGGTTCCAACAATTTTGGTTTCTCGTGCTAGCCGTCCAGAAACCGCGCGCCCCTGGGCACGTATAACATAAGATGCGGGCGCTTCATTAACTATCACGCCGGCCACCATCTGATTAGCGGGGTTGGAAAAAGTAATATCTTCAAGAAGGGTGAAAAGGCCACCGCCGCTCGAACCAAACTGAGAGCCGGCTTGTAGAGTGGGTGCGTACGCCAAATCTGGTCCGTCTTCCGAGGTGGAAGCCGGAACGCTGATATAAAAAGTCAGAACCCCATAAGACGAGGGGCTGGAGTTTAACTTAAACCCGAGTTGCCTCGCAAGACGTACTATGTTACTATATTCTATAGCGCTGTCTAAAAAGCTTTCATTGGTCTGATAATCTATATAAAAGGAAAGAATATCCCCTATATAGGAAACGGTGTCCAACATCAAAGAGCCAAAACTGGCTTCATTAAAGTCTCGATACGAATCGGGATAATAGCGCTTAGCGTAATTTTCTAAGTCACGCCTGATACTATCAAAGTCTCTACTTGTGTAGTTAATCGGTTGCAGTTTTTTTGGCATCTATTAAAATTCCTAATTAATTTCAATAATTAGTTTCCGTTTGCATTAATCTGCAACAGAGAACTCATGTTAAGTGGCAGTATTATAAAAGAAACATTGACTCCCAAATAGTGAGGATCAACGGCTGACTCCAAAGCGGATGTTAAAAACTCAATTTTATCTATTCCTATGTATGGAAGATACTTTTTAACTTGCTGCTCAATTCTACTTTGTATCTCTGAGTATACAAACTTCGTATTCGCTTCAAATAAGTATCTCTGCATTCCAACACCAAACTCCGGATCCATCATTCTCTCGCCCGGATTGGTTAACAAAAGCATCTTCAGGTTTTGTCGCGCGATCTCTGCAAACGTGGTGTTTAATCTGTACGTACCAAAAATAGGACTCTGTTGAAGCGGAAGAGCCACCGATAAACCATTAGCCATTATATACCCTCTTAATAATTAGAGACTTAAACAACATTAGGCATCAGAATCTTAGTCGTCGCGCTGCGCAGTGAACGGTACGCAGCCAGTATCTTCTTCGCCTTCGACAACAGCTTCTACATCAATACAGAATTCGTCTGTTTCGCCGGCTGGGGCGGCGAAGGCATCGTCAATACCTCTGTCAATCTCGTTTTTAAGTAATCCATATATAAGATAGAAAATTCCCAGAGGGCCCGGAGGGGCCATAAACATGCCGGGAATGGTCCCAGTAAACTGGATTCCTTTTGTCGTAAAGGTGGGCCACGGATTAATGTCTTGACACAACATCTCTGACATTTCTGCCGCGGCGTCAGACATGGGCCCCCCCTCCTTCTTTATTGCTTCATTCATGGTGCAGAAAAGAACTTCTACTAGTTTCTCCACATCAATGTCAAGCTGTGCTAGGCCCGGGACGGCGCCAAATGCTGACTCTAAAACCTCAATAAACTGTGTTATCACCATACCACTTATATCTTTTATCATTTTGGTTATAACAACATGTGGATCCATTATCTCGGCTAAGCCCTTAAGGATATCAAAAGGAGTTTGGATTATAGCTTTTATGATATAGGCCGCCACGTTGGGATCGTCACTACCTCCCCCCTGACCTTGATTAGCTAAAGCATTCTGTATTTGAGCGATGCCGGCTGCACCAGCGTCTGGCTGGAGGCCGCGGCCTTGCTGTATTTGCATCATTAGTGCGGCCACCGATTCCTTGCAGGACTTAAAGATCGTATCGATTCCCCTAAAGTGTGATTTTGTTAGATAAAAATTATTAAACAAGAGGGTAGACAGAATAACATCTTTGCTCAGACTCTTATTAAACAGTGCTTTCACAACCTCGTCATTCATGATGATCTCGACATCTCCATCTAAGAAATCCTTTTCTGCCAAAGACCTTATCAACGATAATCCACCCGTTGTGGGGGCGCCCCAGTACCGCCTGGGAGCGCTCGAATCAGTATCAAGACGCATACTGTTGGGTAGATTTACCCCCGACTCAACTTCTAAAATGGGAATTCCTATCGTCATGTTCTGTCTCGATGCAGGCGCGGCGACGGCGTGCGACATCGATGCGTCCCCTCCGCCGGGGCCCACCAAGAACGGAACAAATGAAGCTTGGTCGTTGATAAGGGTATCGAGCGTGTCTCTCACTATGGCGTCATCTCCGTCACGAGCATCGAGGAAGAAAAGCCCGATCGTGTCCATTATTTCTTGGTTTTTAGTTGCCGAGTCCGCGAAAATTATTTCGCCGGCGGAGTTGGCGGAATACTCGGCTCGAGTTTGCATCGGAACATAATATACCAATCGATAATATAACGTTGGATTACCCAGAATGGTCATGTTATCCGTAACCGCGGGGTCGTCTAAAACTCTAATTAGCTTGTCCAATGAAACAAAGTTTTGTGTTATTGATGAATCGGTGTGATAGGCCGAGCCGATCTTAAAGGTGTCGTTAGCTACCCAATTGCCCCCTGCAATGGTTCCCAGCTCCTTGTCCACCCTTAGGTGTACATCTGGATTTGTCTCAGAGCCTCCGTAATATCCGGATGTATGCGGTGTGAATCTAATTATTTTCTCAAATCTAAATCCTCCATAGGCAATAATTTGAGCATCTTCCTCGGTAAACCCAAGATCCCGATCACCTGGCGATGCTACTAGATATCGACTAGTAGAACTAAGTCCCCAATCGGCTCCTAGGCCTTTCAAAAATGGTTTAGAAATGCCAATTCCCGCCTTCAAAAAGACTTCGTCGACAGACCCAAGTGAACATTGGGAGATAATTTTAGATACAGCTGGGGCGGATTCCTTCATCCTTTTAGCCAGAAGATATCTAATGCTAGCTTCGTAGGTTCCCAAATCGCCTTCTGACATTCCCAAAGATGACAGAATCTCACCATCGATAGGAGCGCCGCCGTCGCGTATAATTTTTCTGCTAACATGCTCCACTACCGCATCTTGAAAATTCGTTTCAAACAAATTATACTGGGCCCCTGAGGCACTTATCCCCTGCAAAAAAGTAGCAATCGTATTTTGTATGGAGGAAGAAATATATGCCATCACCAATTCTAGTTCGTACAGCCCGTCTAAATCAAATGCCGACAAAACAAACACATTTTGTAAATAAAACTCAACCAGATGCACTTGTAAAAATAGTTCTATAGCTCCGTACACAAGCGAATTAATCAAAACCTCGTCTTGACTAAGACCGTCGTAGCAAATAGCATCTACATATTCATCCTGCACTTCACGAACAAGCTTTTTGAAATCTAGTAGATCTCCCAACTGTTCTGTAGCATCGTTAGCACTCTCCGGAACCACTAGGATCTTAAGTACTCTATCAAGTGTAAATGCACCATTTTTCACTATGTAAGCACTCATTTGCTTCATAGTTCCGGCCATGGCTGCATAATAATATTGGTGTTCTAGGTTGTTATAGAATTCGGCCAAGATGCCGGAGGTGTATTCGCCGCCGGCGGCTGTGACCCTCGCGGCCGCGGCTAGGTCACTATTCCCGTGTTCTAGCAGATTTTTCGCGAACGCTGAGTGGATTATGTCAGCAAAAAGGCCGCGCGCTGGATTGGCGTCGCGTTCTGCGATTCTATCTGGAGAAATTACCGATCCGTGCGCGGATTGGTTCACGGCATACAATTCTGTTGCAGTAGTCGTCTGAAGTCCCTGACGCCCCTCTATAAAAGGAATCTCTCCACGAAAGGCCACAGGGGCGCTGGCAACAAATATATTCTGGTTATTTTCTGTTACTTCTTGAAAACTCGGGAAATGAATGCTCTCATACTTTTGAATCGCATATTCTTTCCGGAACAGGAATTTTATTCCAGTTCCGGGAGAGAAGCCGGCAGAGCGGCCGCCTATCCCTTCGGGTGCACCGAACATCGTAGACCGCCCAATGTGAGCAATTGGCTGAGGGCCACCGCCACCCGGGTCGGGAGGTCGGGGGACATACTCAAATGGAATATTTGCGATCCACCAGACCTCGCCGTAGTCCCATTCGCCGGCCAAAATGGAGTCGTCTGGATTGGCAAGGCGCCATGGCGAGAACAGCGTTTGATATATTTTCCACACTCTCTCGTCTGCGCGTATTTCTGCTTGCGTCGCTGTGGCCCAGCGCTCTGGGGCACGGTACATATCCCACCAGCCTTGCTGGTAGCCATCCACCTCCGGTTGGGGACCTGTGGGCCCATACCCCGGACCTAATAGCTGTTTATTGTCAAACCCGGGGAGCGCGCCACGCGTATCAGCCGGGAGGGCTAAGGTCGACCGCATCCACCAATCAGGCCCTTGTTCCTCATCGCGCTCAATTCTTTGCTCGGCCCAAAGCTTAAACCACTGATACCACGAATAGCCCTCGGTAGACCACCAGTCCTGCTGGCCTTCCTCCCACCAAAGGTCACCTTGCCGGTTTCCCTTCAGCCACTCTTCAAAGTGCCTCGATTGTCCTACCATATTAGAGTTACCATGATTGAATTCCCACTCCTCTATGGCTTCTAACTCTTCTTGCATCTGAGCTGCATTTGCATTGGCCTGATATCCCTCAGCTGGGAGTGCGAAGGTGGTCGTGTATCGAGTCCGGGCCATGGCGGCGTGCTGCGCGGCGTCGGCAGCATTCTGCAGAGCGTGCATATCGTAGTTCTCGTGCGGTTCGCCGGTGCCGCCTTCGTCGCGGTCGTCGTAGTTAGGGGTGCCGTCGCCGTCGTCGTCTCCATCGTCGAGCGTATACGTGAATGGCGGTCCCTCCGCTTCTACATGAAAAGCTGGAGATTGATAGGCTGTGTTGAAATTGTACAAATAGTTGCCATTATAGAGTTCAGTCTTGATAGCCGTAGGAATAAATTCTAAGAAATCCTCTTTATAACCCTCTGGAAAGTCGAGTCTCAACTGCGCCGCGGCCAAATCGCTTGCGTTCGAGCCCAACTGTGCGGACATGTCTCCCAAAGCCGAGAAATCAAAGTTTTCTATGACATCTTGAAATGTTGCCAATACCTCGGCTAGATCGTCTGTTCCTCGGAATATTTCTCCCAAGGTGATACCGCATGCATCGGACGCAGCGTTAAGGTCTGTTGACACTACTTCCTGGATGCCCTCACTGATCATAGCAATAATATCACCGGGAGTGGCGCCAGCTCCGCCGCGAGCCTCGGAGGCCGGCATTGAACCTGACTCGCTTAAGCAAGCCTCTAACAAAGCATTCGCTGTAGCATTCTGTCCCAACTGCGATCTCAAAAGAACCGCCTTCGTGCCGTCGGCCGCGAAATAAAAGCTGGCGGCTATTGACTCTATTAGAGCGCTCATTAACTGTGGGATCGATCGATCAACAAAGGGGTTGGGAATATAGTTCTCGGAGTCGGGGCACTGTAAGTTGATCTCTGGCATTTCCACCGCGATGCCATCCTTGAGCATATCGAGAAGAGTGTTAACATTATGTTGACCCACAGCATCTAAAATGTCCCCACCTGTAATACAAATTTCCTCTGCGTTGGGGATTATATCGCGCTCGGCAGCTTCCCGACAAAGATCGTTTACATCGAGTTGGTCCCCTATACATAAAAAGAAGGCGGCTATTTCAGAGGGCGACCCAAGAGCGTTTTGTATTGTAGCGCTAGAATAATTTTGAATGAAATTTTGGACCGCGGACATAACAGCGGCCGAGGCTGACCCCGTCAAAAGCTGGCATGCCTCGATCGGGGTCAAGATTTGAGATACCTGGGAAAGAAAATTGTTCCCTGACGTTGGAGGTAAGCCGAATTCAGAAAAACAACCATTAGGCCCAGAACCATCACCAAGTAGTCCAGTACCGCCGGCCGGCTTATCTTGTAATAAGCTAGCAAGGTCTATGTCGCCAAAATTGCCGGTATCGCGAGCTTCACATTGTTCGCGAATTAATTCTGTAACGGCTTCAAGGATCCCTCGTACTGCGCCGAAGACGGCATCCAAAAGAGCCTTCTTGATCATCGGCTGAATGTTTCCCGTAATCTTAAAAATTTCCCACTTCATGTCCACTTTAGGAATATCAAAGCCCACAAGGGCGCCTGTCTTTGGCTTACTAAAAAGTCCATCGCCAGCGGAAAGCATATCTCTTATGTCAGAATAAAGATCGGGTATACTAAAATCAACTCCGAAGAGCATACAAAGGAGCCCCTCCTTTACAAGAGAATCAATCCCTATCCGATTGATGATCATCGTGAATATTTGAAAACCTTCGGTACCCTGTAACTCGCGCAACTTCTTGCCAACTTCTTTAGAGACCTCTTGGGCGGCCTTGTCGACCTTTTTCATCTGTTGTTCGAGAATTTCGGCCGCCTCTTTGGGAGTTATAACCTTTTCTTGTTTCTCTTTCTCCTCCGGAGTCAGACCAAGTTCTGCGTTTGGGGGGCCATCTGGATCCACCCCAGTAGCAGTGCCGGTTGCGGCTGCCGTTCCTTGGGTGGCGGTAGCAGCCGCGGTAGCGCCGGCATCGGCGGTTCGGGACGGGCCCGAATAATTAATTTTGTATTTAGTCGGACCTCGCGAGGATACGTTTTTTATAAAATTAATAAAATCGGCGTAAGAGTCTTGATCAGAATCTCGAATTTTTAGTTTTATTAATAATTCTTCAAAAGATGCCAAATAGAAATTAGTTTGTTTCGAGGTCAACGGTATGGTGTCTAAAGCTGCCAACAGGCCCCGAGGAAGAGAGAGATATCGTCCCTGGGGGGTTATCGCTTTGATGTCTACGATAGAATATTTATCATTAAAATCGACTTTAAACGCGGTGCCTGAATATGTTCCTATATTAATATCGTTTTGAGACGCCAGGCTTAAAATAGTTTGAATTGAATCCGATATAAGATCGAACTCTTTTGAAAAGTCTATGGAAGGCTTAACTTGTCCATTAAAAAAACGATATTGTTTCTGATATTTAGCGAAGGTGTCTCCGATCAATTGCAAGTTCTGACCAATTGTGTCCACCGAAAAAGTCATAGATCTTATACTAGGAGAGAGGGTGGGATTTGGTCTAGTGGTCAGATAATACGCTAAGGCTTGGTCGATAGAGGCCGACGGCGCATCCACAGGTGGCCGCACCTCAACAAACGCTTTCGGAGATGTCAAATCAACCGAGCACACTACCAAAACACGAAGCCCCATCTTCGGGCGCCCATTGAAATCAATAGCCGCCACCGTTAATTTATCTATTAAATTATTAAAAAGTTGACTTCCCTGTGTTATTTCACCAACTTCCTGTGGCGCAACCGCTTGGTACCAAGAGCCTGGAAAATAATAACGCATAATAGCAAGGGCGCCCTGTTCAAGAATGGCCTCGGTGTTTTGTTCAATTTCATCTTTTGTGGTATACTGTGTCTGTACTGCTACTTTTGATTTATTAAACTGCGTATAAGCAACACCAGTTTCTTTGCTCGTCCATTTGCTTATTATCTTGGGTGTGCGTGCCATAATATTAATTCGTGTGGTTGTTGGTACTATTTATGTAAGTGCTGTCTTTTCCTGGCAGAGGAAGTTCTAAATAATTCATTGAAATTCCAACTGAATTCATCATGTGGTTCTGGGCGCCCAGTTCTACGTTTCTAACAGTATCGATCAAAAATTGGGTAGCCTGTCGAATCACTTGTGGATCCGGGCTCGTAGCCGCTCCGTAAAATGGAGAATAGTGGCTATGCGTCATTAACGTTCGATTCAGATCTTTTTGATAGCTAACAAAGTTATTAAATAGGTCGCGAAGATCGTCAATTAGTTTTAATATTTCTTTAAGTGCCTCTATCAAATTGTTACCCTTCACAAGCGGCTGCATGTCCTCATCATTGTTATTTGCTATCAAGTCAATACCGGGAGAGCCATGTACAACACCGCCTTGAGAATTTTGAGTATCCGTATTGGTCACCAGCTTGATCCCTTCTCGGCCAATGATTCGAATAGTGTCGGCTTTGAGAGCGACAGTGGACCGAGGTGATTCATATGATGTATTCCCTACTGTGCCAGCTGCCAGGCCAAAATATGCATCCACATTTGACTTTTGAGAAATATATACGCGCGCAGCGTCGGCAATAAAACCAACGTTGGTCCACACCGGCTTCGGAAAAGGTTTGCTATCATCTCTGCTTCTAGCGCGGGCGCCCATGCGGCCGGCAACAATATCAATCGCCGCACAATGAGTGTTTCCCAGTCCACCATAGCCCTCAAACGGATTACCACTTCGGTCGACCCCCAAAACAATAAAGGCATTTCCATTGTCTAAAACTTTTTCTGCAGGCGTCTTAATAAATTTGGGGACGTCTACGCCGCGGCGCTTGGAACCTCCAATACCCGAAAAAGCAATCTGATCCGGCAAAGACATCTTCTCAAATGACTCGGCCTCAAGTGGATCTCCCAAATCTATAGCTGGCTTTTGTTGCACGGGCCCCAAGGACGACGCGCCGGGAGCGGGGGGCCCCGAACTGGGGAGGCCTGGAGGGTCGGGCAGACCAAGCGCGCCGGCTGCGGCGGTAATCGCCCCGGGTGACATCGCAGGATTAGCAGAACCAGGATCCTGCTGAGAGGTTAAATATTCCTCGTACTGTTCCAGCTGCCGATCATATTGATCGAGATCCATGGCGTAGTTATTATAACTTTCTCTACGCTCATCTCCCAGTTCGCCATAAAGAATCTCACCATCGGGAGAAGATGGATCGGGGGGAATAATCGGGGGGCCCGAAGTAGGGTCATAATAAGCTAGAGATTGTGCTATCTCGGCTGATGTTCTAGTGGGGTCGTCGGCCATTTCTATCCTCTTTCTGTCTGTAATATTCTTTTAACGTTGGCATCATATATAATTATCTTCTTGTTGAACTTTTAACGCGAGTTCATCATCTGCTCTTCTTCTATCACTTTAGACCTGGGATGCCCATCTCGCGAAGACGGCGCGCAATTTCCTTGTGGCCTGCCTCACTGGGATGTAAGCCATCGCTGCTGGCCCATGGCTTTCGGAACCAGTCGCGAGGTCCTCCTGGTTCTCCTATTGGAATAATCTCGCCTATGTCTTCGCTTCCAGTCTCGTTAGTGGCGGTCGCGTCCTTGCTCCACCTTAAGACGCCAGTAATGAGGTCACCCTCGGCTGCGATGATGTCGTTGTTATACTTCAGTGTCCACTCCGCTACTTTTTTTCTTTTAGGTTCTTTCCAGCCGCTCGCCCAAACTTCCTCCTTTGATTCATCAACATCTGGTGTGCTCGGGTCATCAGGGAGTCCGCTGTCCTTATCGGCCAGTTTTCTCCTCGTGTCTCTCCAGCCATACCAGCCATGGAGGGTTACAACATATCTGTTTTTAATCCCCATCTCATCTCGCACATATGTTAAAAGTTTCTTAAGGCCCATCTCCCATTGCTTTTCTTTTCTAATCGTCATTCCGTTAGCGCCACCAAATATTATTACTGAGTCATAGTCTTCTGCCTTTATACATCCTGAATTGACGTTTGCCTGCAGATGAGCAAGTATTGATTTCTTCCCTCCGGCCAATAGCATACTCCCCTTTGCCACCCTGTCCAGATCTAAATTTCCACTAGGTTTGCGATTTAATCTCTCATGGCCAGCCCAAGTTTGCTTGCCCGACGCAAAAGAGGCCCCGAGGGCCAAGACCCTCGACTTGTTCGCTCCAGCTCTTGATGGTATAAAATAGTTGTCGCAGCCTTCGATCACCGGTGAGGGCGCTTGTTTTAAATTATCGTTAGTGGGCACCGTTACACGGGGGGCGGCTGCAGACCACGTCGCCGTCTTACCCGCCTCTAAAGGCATTCTCCTGTTCCAGTGTACGTCTACAATTATTGGACTTCTTAGTCTTTCCTGATCTTCAAAAACCACCTCCACCGGGGTTCCGTGGTCTATCTTGCCCCACCCTTGGCCAAGAGGCGCGATAGCAGTCCGACATAAGTTAAGCAGTCCTGCATCCGGATTGTCGCTACGAGAAAACTTGTCGGGCAACTTTTTAAAGGAATCTAGCTCAGCTATAAAAATTTTATAAGTGTGGTGTGTAAATTCCCCGTCTTGTCTTTCAAAAGCAGAATATGTTCGTTGAAACTCAGACGCCACGTGTGCATAATTCTGTGGCGTGCTCGACAAAACAATCGCGTTCCAGCGTTCCTTTCCCTCTATAACATCTGCCACGTAGCGATCAATATTGTTAGAGCGGAGTGCGCTAACCATCTCCACTCGGCTCGGATCAAATCGTCGTTGAGCGATGGGGTCAACCAGCTCATTCATCTGGCCATAACGCATCTGAGTAATCTTATCTAGCTTGATAACCATTAGCTTGTGTACCTCCGCCACACCATCGTGGCCACTGTCTTTTTGATGGACATTACCTATTTAAACTCCCGCGGAACTATTGTGTCGTTCGTAAACCCCAACCGAAAAATAGGCGCGGCCGCCCCACTCTTTCCAGTGCCGTTTGCCGCTCTTGTCGATTCTTCCAAAATCAGAACAGTTCGTATAAATTCCTTGTCGACCACTCTTGAAACCACTAAATCTTTCAAACTCGGAGGCCCCATATATACCCTCGCCTAGGGTGGTGGCGGCAGCCAACAGGCGCCCAGATGTTTTCTCTTTCCCTTGGGTTAGCTCGTACTGTAACCACTCTAGTTGAGAATTCAGCGTATTGTATGTACGGGGATATTTATTCTTCAGATCCGCCTGACGATTGTTGGTCCACTGTGCAATGCCGTATGCCACACAATGTTCTTCACCGTTTTTATTACAAGCATCCGGTGAAACTCCCGACTCCTGTATCAGGGCGCCCACTATGCCTGCGCTGGCCTCAACACTATAGCCTTTATTTATGAAATAATCATAGGCCGTATCCATTCGGGTGGCTCGGGATGGCTGAAGCATGGCGTGCCACTTATCAAACGGCCTTTTCGGCCAGGTCGCCATATCTTTCATAGCCACTAAATCAGTTTTGTTGCAGTCTGTTGCCGTACGGCTACCAACAGTTGCAGATCCTCCGGCTGATTCGCGCGCGATCCGCGGAGACGTAAGGAAAAGTCCTTGTGCGCTTTTTTCGCCCTTAAGAGCAATGCGTCGATTAGAATGTACGTCTGTAATAATTGGAGTACGGAGTCTCTCCTGGTCTTCAAATACAACTTCGACCGGGGTACCATAATCTATCTTGCCCCAACTCTTCCCCAAAGGAGATATGGCATCTCGGCATAAATTAAGTAAGCCAGCGCTGGGCCCGCTATTCCTAAAGTCTTCAGGGAGCTTCTTAAAGCTATCAAGCTCTGCTATAAATATTTTATATGTAAAGTGTGTAAATTCACCATCACTATTGCCCCTCTCGTAGGACGTATAGGTTCTTTGAAATTCAGACGCAACGTGCGCATACTTTTGCTGTGTGCTCTTAAGAACAATCGCGTTCCATCGTCTTTTGCCCTTGATAGTGTTGGCCGTATAATGGTTTGATATGTTGTTTCTCATTACGTCAACAACCTGCGCTCGGGAGGGATCAAATCTAGGCTGCGTTGAAGGTGCTTCTAAAGCATTCATTTCGCCATGGCGGATATCTTTCAGAGCTGTTTTTTTCTCAGGCATTGTTATTCGATCGGTTCAAAACCGAGTCCTTTAAGGTTTCTTTTAAAATTGCTTTTTCGGCCCGGCCGGTGAGAAAGGGCCGGGGACTCTATTTCATCCAACCAGAAGTCGTGATATTGCTGTGAAGTTTTATACCTAGAACAATCGAGGACCGAAGGATAATTTGTCTCTAGCTTATGAACCATAAATTCTATTTGGCTGGTATATCCTGTCTCTCCGGTGAAAAAGGCTAATTTGGCGTCATTGGCAGCCTCGGTCATATTTCCCCACTCTAGCATCTGCCAGCCGAGGGCCTTTTTGCGGCTGATGTTCATCTGAAATAGGCCGAAGGCGGAATAAAGTTTTTCGCTTCGGGCGCCCCAGGCGTCACTGCCGGGATAGGATGTTTTTATACCGCCGTGTTTCCCGGGGCCGCCCAAGTACTTAATCGGGTCGCCAACAATGTTGGGGTCAAATCTGGACTCGTTCAAAGCATTGACCAGGATTCCATGGCGCAAGGCCTTGCATTCTATGCCGGCGCGCCTCAAGTCGTCGTAGAGAGATTTTCCATCTCGAACTCGGCCGGCCGAATGGGGCACTGGGGGGCCCGTATTCTCTGGTACAGCGCCCTCCTGGGGGGATGCTACCGTCACTCGGGGGCCTGATGTGGTCCACAGGGGCTGCGCTCCGCTTTGTAACGAAATCCTTCGATTCCAGTGGACATCTACAATTGTTGGGTGTCTTAACTTTTCTTGGTCGGCAAAGACCACCTCGACGGGCGTACCATAATCTATCTTGCCATATGATTGACCTAGGGGCGCTAGCGCGTCTCGGCATAAGTTTACCAGGCCGGCGTCCTCTGAATTAGACGAGAACTTTTCAGGGATTTTCTTAAAACCGTCTAGCTCAGCTATATAAATCTTATATGTAAAATGTACAAATTCGCCATCTTCATTTCCCCGCTCAAAAACGGTATAGGATCTCTGGAATTCTGAAGAAACTGTAGCATGCGTTTGTTGAGTGGATCTCAGTACGATAGCATTCCAACGTCGCTTCCCGGCGATTACATTGGCAGTATAATAATCGGTATTGCTTCCCTGTAAAACACTTATAATATCTACGCGGCTTGGGTCAAAAGTTGATTTACCATAGGCAGACCCTAAAAAATTCATCTCCCCATAACGCATCTGATTGATACGACTTTTTTTCTTCTTGGCCACACGCTATTCCTCGTTCTCGTTGAGCATATCATATAGGTCCTCTTTGTCTTCTTCCGATAGACCGACAGCGCCAGATTGCTGCTTCTGAAGGAGTGCAGAGAGTTTAACCATTTGTTCGTTAGAACGCTGAAGATTTTCGACATATTTAGCGGCAATGGAGCCAAGTTCTCGACGTGCAGCGTCGCCGCTTTTCATGTCAGACATGGCGTCCATAAGAAGCGTTTTAGCCAGCGCGCGATCTTCTCTAATATTGCGCGTGGCTTCGTTGATGTAATCTTCTAAATTTCGCCGCTTTCCCATTTGCCTCTAAAAGTCCTATATTTTTTACGAAGTTTATTTAGGTTATTGACGACCTGTTTGGTATTAAGCCCCGTAATCTCTCTCAAGTATAAATAAATAGCCTTTTTGTTGAAAATTTCAATATCCCCAGAGGATTCAAAAAGGATTTTAACTGCCTGCAGAACCTTTTTTTCATTTTCTTTCAGCATGTCGGCATCCCACTTCGAAAGTTCTTCGTAAAAGTTGTTCCAAAATTCTCGTTCTATTCTCAGCTGATCATATTGTTTTTCCTGGGATACAACTTCTTCCTCAAGCTCGTTTATCATGTCCTCTAGGAAAACTTCTTTGCGCGCGCGGCGAGCGTTTTGTTTAACTTTATGAATAAACCAATTTTTAGTTACAACACTAAAATAAGAAAAGGCTTTTGACCCTTTGGAAGGGTCGAATTTATCAAGAATCGTGGTCAACCATATTTTACAGTCTTGACGTAAATAATCAATATTAGGAAGCGACGTAAATCGATAAGTAAAAATGATTTTATTAACCATTTCATCGAGGGCCGGCTGGATTAATTCAATATATAGCTCAGTTCTCCGATCGCGGTCTGTGGTATTGGCATATTCAACAATGGCATCTTCGTGCACTTGTGTAAAATAATAATTCTTACGCCTCTTAGCGCGCTTCTTCTTGGGCTTCGTCATCGGCCATTTCCTCCTCAAGTAATTCCGCATCGGTGGTCAAGCCGTATATATCCTCAAACCTTTGCAACTCCTCGCGCACAAGCTTTGTTTTATCAATTAACTCTTTAATGACCGGTTCTCCATAGAACATATCCATTTCATATAGAGAATCACAAAATCTTTCATACATACGAAATGCAACATACAGGTCGCCAAGATTATCGGCTGTGTAAAGCAGCTTTGCTAGCACCTTATAGACGTACCAGGCTAAGGTGATATTTAATAAAACCGATAAAATAAACATTAATATCCAAAGTGTCATCGTTCTTTATTCATACTTTCCTTTTGCTGTTTAAGTTCTTTGCGAGATTCTTCAATAAATTCTTCCGTTACTTGGCCAACCTTTTGAGATTTGGTAGGCTTCGCAGAAGAATACAAAGGGGTGGTCAACGTCTTACGCAATTGTCCCCCTTTACCACACTTCTCACACTCGTCTAATAATTCATCAGACGAGTGCATCGTCAAGAAGTGTTCTTCGCAGGCATCACATATGTATGCATATCGCGGCACTATGTTCTAGTGAACTTCTTCATCAGAAGCTTCTTCATCGTTCATCGCGTGCTCTGCAAAGTCGGAAACGTTATCGAACGTTACCCCCTCCATGCTGACGACGGGAGGATTGAGTATGGTTAACTCATCGTTCGCTACTACAAAATCCATATCTCTCAATAGTTCTATAATATCGGTTTCCTCCATTAAGCATTTTTGAAGAACCATCATTAGGGCCCCCATTGCTTGATTAGATAGTTTCATTATTTTCTCCTTTTCGATATTCCAAAGTTAGATTTATACCACATTCTTTCATGTAAATAATATAAAACTAATTTTATGAGCGCTTCGGTCACCCCAATGGCTAAGCCATACTCTATTTTACCAGTTATCATCCAACTTATTAAGAAGGTACTTAAAGATGCCACCACTCTCCATGTAATGGTTTTTGCTATGTGTCTACGCCTTAAAACTGTCGCCATCGTTTTATCCTCCCAGAAGGGAATGACTATTCCTATTGCAGCCGATAGGCTTACTATACCTGATACTGTGTACTAAATTAATAGCCGGCTGAACATCTGAAACAGCGAAGCCGTCTCCATTTAATATGTGTTGATAGCTCGCAGTATGAAGCTCCGTGAAGCCGCCGCTAAATTCAAATTCTTTATCATCTATTCTAATAGATCGGTATGTGCGTCGTCCAGCTTTTTTCACTGCATCGGGTAAAAATTTATAATTACTACTTAGAAACCATTTTATGCGTGCGTTCTCCAGGCATAAATATCCGGAGGCCACATCTTTCTCCAGGACATGAACCTCGTTTCTAATAACATTGCCAAAAATCCAAATCAACATATCAAAAAAATGTATACCAATGTTTGTGGTTAGACCACCAGATTTGGATTCGGCGCCCTTCCAAGAATATTGATACCACAGGCCGCGAGAAGTTATGTAAGATAAATCTATCTCATATATCTCAGTCTTATTAACGCTTTTCTTTAAGTCGACTACCGCCTCATGATGTCTGAGCTGTACAATATTATTAATTTTCTTTCCTGTTTCTTGCTCCAGAATATCTAGGTATTCTAGGTTGTGTGGGTTTACCACAAGAGGCTTTTCGCAGATAACATCACAACCGTTTCTTAGAGCAAGTCTTACATGAGACTCGTGCAAATAGTTTGGAGAGCATATACTAATATAATCCAAGCCCTCGTTTCTCCGGCGCAGTTTATCAATGTGTCTATCGAATCTTTCCACCTCGGTAAAGAATGAGGCCTCCGGGAAATAAGAATCCATTATTCCCACCGAATCACTTGGGTCTAAGGCCACCTGGAGTTTATTCCCCGTGTCTTTAATTGCTTTCATATGTCGCGGCGCAATGTAGCCAGAGGCACCGATTAGTCCGAACTTTTTCATTTTCTTCTCGTTAATTTATACTTCGTGCATCCAACGATCAATCATTTTATCAATCATCGATTCAAATAAAGCAACCTCTGGCCCCATAATAAACTTGCTGTGATCCAAACACTCATAAAAAGAGTTTTTTAGTTCTTTTTCATGTTTTTTTATAACTCTCTTTAAATCAAATAATGGTATGCTCATAATTCTCTCCCTTTTTCTACTAAAAAAGAAGAGTACAAATCACTATATTTTAAATTACAATCATCTATAGCCTTTATAATTTCTATATAATTATTCACATCATAATGCCACACAGCATTCGTAACCTTAAGTGGCAAAAGCCCTCTATCAACGTGGCAGTTTTCCCACTCTTCTTTTGTAAGAAATTGCATTATTCTATTTACCTCTCTATCTAAATTCTGACACATGTTCTCGTAAAAAACATAATGATAAGTCTTCGGTTTTAGCTTAAAAGAGAAATTAACCAATCTTTTATTTTCTTCTATGACAAACTTTAAATTTCTTTTAAAGTGATCTATATCGATTAGCGACTTAGAAGCTTTTTCTGACTCACTCCATACAACAGACTTATCGCACAAATCCTTTCTGCACAACCCAATTGTATGTGACACTATATTATCACGCAAGCAAATAACAACCGGAATATCACCTTTTAAAAGCTCTTTCTTTAAATCTGAAGATACCTGGTTATAAAACTTCAGCTTTGCGCCGACCCAACTACACTCCAACCATCTTTGGGTAGAGCCTTTTCTGTGTTTTTTATCATCTTTATCCTGCAGGTCTGATAGCAGCTGACTATTTTTGCAGAAAAACTCAGCTCCGATTTTAGGCTCCCTTAAGCACAGTACGTTAGAAACCTGATTGAGCGATTCTGCTAAAAATGTACTTCCTCCACCTCTTACGAACAAAACTATAAACCTGCCTTTTTTCATTTTTTAATTCTTCCAACAATGTAGTTATCTACATGACGAACACTACCGTTCCCCACCGTATTAAAAACATTTTCTAATACGCGAGGATCGTGATAATACCATTTTGAATTCACATAATCTGTGTCTGCGCGAGAGTCAAAAAAAGCAGATGAGTTCGACCACCGCTCATAAGGCTTATAAGTTGCTTGGATATAAATCACTTCCTTTTTACTAAGAGAAGCCATTTTTTGAATATTTTTCACAAACCTGTCATCACCAGAGGGCATGTTCAAAAACGAGGGGGCCCTACAGAATATAATATCATATTTCTTTTCTGTTTCTAACGCATCACAGCAAATAAAATTTATGTTTTTTATTTGTTGTCTGGCCTTCTTTTTATTTGCTGACCGAATCCCTGCTTCTGATACGTCTGCTCCCGTTACATTAAAACGAGAGGCCAATAAAAAACTCCAAAAGCCATCCCCACATCCCGCATCCAGCAGAGTAGTGTCTTTTGAATAAATTTCTGTAAAAACATTATGAAAAAGCCAATTCTTATGCCGAGGTATATTCTTAGTATATCCAAACCCCCCGTTGCTATAAAATTGTTCATAATCTTTCATTCTAAGACTCCCCTCTAAGGCCGTTTAGAATTTCATATTTTTTATAATATGAATCATTAAAAATATTTTTAGTATCCCGGTCTTTTAACGAATGAACGAGTTGTTTTGCCTCTTTTATATCTTGCTGAGAGACAACTGTTTTCATTTTATTAGAGTTCCGATTTAATCTTTTTTTAAAAATTTCATTTGCTAGCTTATCCTGATCCACGCGGATGTCAAAAAAATTAAACATCTCCTTTAGTTTGTCGACGCTATTCAAGTCAGTAAAATACATATCATACGTTTTATCAAATTGAGATTTATAGTGGTGATATCTTATTTCATTTTCTAACCAGTCCCACAAGTTTTTTTGATACGGAGTCAGGTCTTCGGCAATTTTCAAAAAATTCTTCTGTACTCCTGGCGGGAGGCGCCATACACATCCTGGGCGGCCGGGGATAGAATTCCGGTTAGTGTAACTTCTGGCACATTCAAGAGGATCCCGAGTTAGATGAATGACGCCTAGGGGAATGTTTGTTTCTTTTCTAAGCTTGAAAATTTCTTCCACAAAACAGCGCAAGAACAGCTGACTAGACTCAAAATATTTCTTCCCTTTGATAGATTTTTTTACGGTCTCTCTCTTAATAGCCAGGGAGGCGTTGTCTTTGTAGTTGTTGTAATCTATTAAGACCTTTCCGGTACAATGAGGCTTGGGAACATGATGCCCTCTCACCCCCGAAACGTGTGAAACCAATTCACTTAAATATCTAGTACCGCTTCTTCCCACACTTGATACAAAAACTAACATTTTACCCCAAATTACCATTTGGGGCCCACCACACAGGATGAACCAAAATCTGCATTATCTGGCCGCTCTTCAAATTTTCTTTTACCGCGTTTTCGGGTCTGACTTTTTCCTTCTTGAGGCTCTCAAAAATTTGTCCATCGTTTTTCCTGGCAACACCCCAAAAATTACCTCCACTATCTGAAAGATACCAATCCCAATCAATAAAGTAGGGCTCGCATAAGTCGTTCTCAGTTAAAGACAGGGCCGGCAAGTCTAGGGAATCAGTGCCGGCGTGTATTGTAGGATTAGAATTGCGACTCTCTTTCCATATGTTAAAATTAATATAATTTACAGGATAGGGGCCGCGAGGATGTCCTACTTTCTTTCTAACTCGATGAGAGCCGTGTGCCGCGGCGCTTTTTATTTTAATGCCGATTTGTTCAAAAAACGCCTTGCTCTTCATTAAATTTTCATAAGGATCTATTTTATGAGAAAAATAGTCTCCAAAAAAATCATAATGCAAGCCAATTTCATGTCCGAGATCCTGTATTTTTTTAAGGCACGGGATGACATCATCAAGGCGCTCAAGTAGAAGCTTTTTTAATTTTTTGTTGTCGTGAGACAATAAAATATAATATGTGGATGCTAGACCTAAAGAAGCCTCCACCTGAGCCATCTTTAAGGCACTGAAGGGGGAATAATCAACATCATGTCTCATGATGATATATTTTTTATTCTCGTCGATGTTACGCGGATAAAATATTTTATCTTTTTCGTTAAAGTCATATGAAAATGCACTTACGGGCTGTATTGTGGCACCCGTTTCAATCAACGATTGACATAGTTGTCGATAGGTCTGGTGATATGTCGACATCGGAGTCTACTTTTGCATTAAATGCCAGTAACACCCACCATAGTTATTACTACGCAGTACTGCATCAGTTACTTTAACAGGAACTCCGTGCATCTCAGATAAACACTTTGAGATTCCCTCAAGGTCTTTCATTGCTAACCCGTGAGTCCCCTTCCAATATTTTCCAGTAGACATGAAACATAAATATTTATTGCTAAGATTATAAAAATCCATGAAATGTGTTTCCCACAATTTTTTTTGTTGGCCAGACCATGGATCGCAATTAACCAAATCAAATTTTTTATTGGCTTTGCAATACTGCTCCGCGGTCTTGTATGCATCAGCACAAACGTATTTCCACGCAGGAGAATAAGTTTTTTTCATTTTTTCAAGTTTGGGGGCATCTATATCAACTAAGACTGCCTCCTGAATTTTATTTTTGGCAACCTGAACTTCATAAACTCCATTAAATGCGGCGCAAAAAAAATACGCGGCCGTTTCACATTGCGATACTATTTTCTTAGGGTAGGGGTGACTCATTGTTTTAATTCCTTTTTTGTTTTAATTTATAATGGAGCGGAGAGTAAGAATCGAACTTACATCTTTAGCTTGGAAAGCTACTATTTTACCATTACCACTATCTCCGCCTTCATATTATATTCTATATCCTAGTTCTGCTAGCTCAACGCCGGCAATTTCTTCAAAAATGTTGATGTCCTGTCGAGATAGATCTCTTTTATATCTTCCGATAGATGATGCATTAATTGGCCGCAACGCCTGCTTATATGAGGGATGATTAAAATGATTTTTAAAAAGTTCTTGATCGGCCTCTGTATGTTTTAAAACACCATCTTCCCACGGAACATCCAAAAACTTTAGGACCTCTTCCATCGTCTCTTTTGATTTTAAAACCAAATCCTCATATCTTATAAAAATACACCTTGGGTCGGAGGATACCTTGTGTCTGGAATTTACCATTTGGGCCCACAGGGTCGCCGTATTTCCAATATTTTGCAGGCTCCAGCTTTTATGATCACACAGCTGGGAGGCTGCTACGTCGCGGCCGTCTCTAATGATGTGGATAAGTTGGGCGTTCGGCCATGCGTTGGCCCATAGCTCGTTCCACGCCCCCACTTCTTGCATAATCTTACCGCCCCATCGTTTTTTGTTAGTTCTCTTACATCGTAGTTTGCCGAGGCCTTCGAACAACACACAACGCGAAGCAGCACTTTCATTATTGTCGCGCTGTATCTCCATTACTTTATTCGCCAGCTGCATCAGCTCCTCATAGGAAATTCCCCACCTCTTACACCTCATAGCAAATTTTCTGTAAGAATGAATAATCGGATCCTTTTCGGTTACAGACGGCGCTACGTCCGACAACTCCTCCTGTGAAAGATCCCAGCAGGTTTCAATAAGTTTTCTTCCCAGATCTGGTGGTGCTAGAAAATGTAGTTCTGGACCGATCGCCAATTGTGAATGAGAGTTAAGCATTAAATATAAAAGAGTCGTCCCCGAACGCCCAACCCCACCAATAAAAATAGGATTAGAATCTAACATGTTTCCGACACTCTTTCATTTTTTAAATTAACCATATAAAAAGGAGCCCACAAAAGTTTCTTTTTCCACTGTTGTAGCCCGGGTCCTCTTCCGTTCTCCCAACCCGCATACAATATATATTCAATACCTTGAGTATATTTACTATTATCATAAATCCATTTCATAATATTAAAATGTAAGTTATACATAATTCCGTATTTCAAGTAGGCTCCGTGACCCAGAATGGTTCCATACCAGCCTAGGTTGCCCACTCGTATAAAATTAATATACCCTAACAATTTTTCATTTGTAACAACGTCCCCTTGCTTATATCCCTCCTTGGCAGAGAAGATGCCCCACATTTGATTATAATGTAGAGCGCACTGAGGTTCCTGAGGTTTTACAAAACTCGTCGGAAATCCTCCCAGATCCTCGACACTCTTGCGATAATTGGGCCTCATGGGCCCTCCGCACCTCACCTCTTTAGAAGTATTAATTTCTACAAAATCAGGCAAGAAGGTCTTTTTATCAAATGTGTGACAATAAAAATTATTCCGATCGGACTTATTCGATTGACGCATGGCGGTTCCCTTAGACACTTTTTTAACCTGTCGATAGTATTCCTCATAAGTGGAAGCACATGATATATTTAAACAAGCACTAATGATAGGGGGAGGAAAACTATTGGGATAGCCCAAATAGCGATCATATAAATTAGTTCCAGATACAAGTCTAGTTTGGCATTCAGTTCCCTGGGTGCACTTGTCATTCTCACTCTTGAAATCAATTTCAGCTATATCCGCCTTATTAGTGTTGTGAATCATGTTTAAATCTTCCTGCTCGGTAATACATTTCTCCACCATATAGGATGTACTAGCATTTGAAGAACGCTTCCCTTTTTCATATTATCACTAATAAAGGCTGCTACGTTCGCATGAGGATCCTGGTGTGTTTCGGCGCCGTGCTTCGTAACATACCAAAAATTACCGCCACTATCAGATATATACCAATCTCTTTTAACAAAATATGATTCATAATCTAGTTGGGCGTCTTTAAGGCTCGTTTCACCGGTTTTCATAACTTTCCCATTTAAAAACAAAATTCTATCTTCGTCTTTACCAGTGCGCGCCTCTTCTTCGATTATTTCATTCCAAACTCTATAATTAATAAACTTATAGCGATCGGGTCCTGAGTGGGGTCTTCCTTCTTGGATTAGATACTGTTTCAGTATACCAGATCCGTGAGAAGCACACCCCTTGATCTCTATATCCAAGTCTCTAAATACGTTTAGAGTTTCTTCTATGTTTTCGTGTAAATCTTTGCCGTCCCTGAAAAAATCTCCTATAAAGTCATAGTGGAGTGCTATTTCGTGCCCCATCAACTGCATCTCTTTGATGAGAGACATATTTTTCTCTCTGGAGCGAGAATCCAAAAACCACTTCCGAGCAGCATCTGATAACAAAATAAAATAAGTAGAGTTGACTCCCAGTTTGTTTTCCACTAGTGCCATTCGATAGGCTATCGTGGGATCATGATCTACATCATGACGCATGAATAAAAGCTTTTTTTCTTCATAATCTTCTTTTTTCAAATCGAACAAAAATTTATTACTCCGGTGATAATCGAAATCTCTAAATCTGCAAAAACTTACACCATCATCTTTTATCGATTTTATAAGATTTTCATACGCATCGGGCCGGCTCAGCCTTTCTTTAGCGGTGCGACTAATTGCTTCTAGTTTTGCACATATTTGTGGCGTGGTCACGTCCAACAAATTTCGCACCGACGGCTCCTTTTGAAAGGGAGGTAAAATAGTATCATAATAGTGTGTTCTTGTTTGGGAAACGTTATTGCACCCATCAGTATAGAATCCTTTTTTCCAACTAAGAGAATCATTCCACTTTCCTTTAAAATTAATACCGTGACTTTCACAAACCTTAGAAACGCCGCGAAAAAGCCACCCATCAACGGATGTATGCACGTTGTCTCCCGGGACTTCTTTTAGAATTTTTGTGCTAAAGGCCATATTTAAGGCTGAGTCTTTTATAAATAACCCCGGATGAGTTTTGGCGGCCTCGTCATATAAATCAAAATGAAATTTTATTATTTTCCCATCTTTAATTCGGTAAAATAATCCCTCTTTTACTTGAGAATAAATTAAATCGTTGTCGGCCTTAAAAAGGTCATAAGTTTCTTTCAATCGTAGTGCGGTAGAATAATCATCAGCTCCCTGCAACAAAAAGGCTCTTGTGTCGCTGGCTTTCTGGGCCATCATGTGCCATTTCCTCGATAAGGGAATATGATTTTTAAGAGAGATATATTCTAACCTGGAGCATCGATTCTTTTTGAGACGTGGGATATATTTTTTTAATCTCTCAAGACCAAACGCGGCAGCTTCTTCTTCAACTATTATTAACTCCCAATCAAAATCAATGTTTGTCTGATTACAAAGACTCTCTAGCGCAAGCCATCCTATATGGGCACTTCTATACATGGGAAGTGCAACCGTTAATTCAATCATCTTAGAGCCTTTGCTGGATTGCCTATAGAAACCGTATCCGGCTCTATATCTTTCGTTACCACGGATCCGGCGCCTATTATAGCATTACTCCCTATGGTCAGATTAGGCAAAATAGTTGAGTTTGCTCCTATTGAAGCGCCGTTATAAACTATAGTGGGAGGCATTTCTCTCCATTTCCCCCCAGAGGGGGCATATTTATCGTTGGTAAAAACTGCATGGGGACCCACAAACACATTATCATGAATAACGATATTTTCGGGAATAAATACACCACATCCAATCGAACAATTTTTTCCAATTATAACATTGTGCCCTATCTCAACGAAAGCCCCTATCTTCGTTCCTTCACCTATTTGAGCAGATTCATATATATTGGCCGTTTTGTGTATCATTTTCTATTATCCTCTCTGGACCCCAAATGATAGGCGCGCGCTTTGGGGTTAAACCCTATAGGGAATCCACAAGCTCTAATAGCCAAACTCCAGGCTACATCTGGCGCGCTACCATAAATTCCAAAAGGCTCAATTTGAGCCAATACTTCTCTATGAACCACACAGTTTGCTACGTAAGCCGTCGGGGATTCCTCTATCTCACCGGTTTCAATGTTGTATGTTAATGGCCGGTGAGGGAGGTTTAAACGACGACTGGGAAATTGCATCCAATCTTCTCCAAATTCATGACGCTGGTTCTCACCATCAGTCAGGCGAAAGCCGTATTGCCCCGGTGGGCGGTCCTTTAAAAAATTTTTCATTTCGGAAAGCCATTCGGAATCAGGTAAAATATCGTCTGCTAAAAAAGCTATCCACTCTTCCTTCCTAGATTGTAGACCTTGGCGCCACTTTCGAGACATATCCTTATCCCACCCCTCATAAGAAGAAAATTCACCCCCCATTTTAGTAACTGCTGCGGCGAGGTCCTCATGGGGTGGTGATACCAGTGTATAGTTTTTTTGAGAAATATCTATACACGTTGGGATTATTTTTTCGACTAAAAGAGATACCCTCTTAGTATTTTTGTTAGTTATTTGAATAATTCCTAAGTTCACTTGTCTTTTCCTAAATTAAAGAGGAGACTACTGCATCACTAAGAGTTTCGTTATAGTCTACCGTCCACTCATCTGCGATACTGTTGCAAAACTCTTTATACTTTTCTTCTTCATTGAAGTTCTTCACAACCCACTTTTGAAGTCTTTTAGCCTGAGATTTAAAACGTGCAATATTTTTAAACACATCTCGCATCCCTCTTTTAGCCGACTTTTCGGCCGGATAAGCCCACATGGAGTCCGCTTCCAAAACACCCTTCCAAACAGCTTCTTTCTGAATAGGCTTTAGGTGATATTGGACTTTGGCTATGTGTGCCTTAGCTTTGCCCTTTTTGTCGGGCATATTAATAAAATCAGCCTGACCACTCCAGTTTGTAGTGATCAGAGGCATCCCATTTGAGGCAGCCTCAAAAAGTGGTAAACCAAACCCCTCACCGTGAGCTAGCGATATCATGGCCTTAACTTTATCGTGTTGATATAGCCATGCCATATTCCCTTCCGACAGACTTCCGTGCAGTAAATACACTTTGCATTTTCTATCTGGATAGGGTGCGAGGATTGCGCGCAAAGCCTGAGTAGTGTGTTCGCGATCAATAAGACTATCTTTTGATAAGTTTGTTTTTACTATAAGGCCCACCTCTTCATCCTTGAATTCTTCAACAAACCATTTAATTGTGTTGGTTAGATTCTTGCGGGGGCCCCACTGCGCCACTGTTAAGAAATTGAAATTATAATCTAATTCGAAACCCTCTAGTGATTCTGGCTCAAATGTCCGGACTCCGTAATTAACCGTCTCGATCGGTGTTTCACAAGAATAGTTTTTTATTTGTTGTCCCGTGTTCTTATCTTCTATGGTGGCGGTTGTTGTTTCATATATCTGCTTTGAATGGTCAGAAACAACAATAATTTTATCCATTTCGTTTCCTTTTGTTAACCATACCGGTGAGACGCGTGTGCTCTCAATCCCGGCCGTATAGCCAATATTTATGGGAGCTACAGGTTTCCATTCATTAGGAATCGTCACCTGCAAAGAAATATCCATTGCGCCACGTTGCTGCCCTCGCTGCATATAAGTTATCGTTTTTAGTATTGTGTCACTTATCCATTGACGTTCTTTTGTATCTTCTGCTATATGACCAGTTTTTCCCCATGATATATTTTCTATATATATGTCAAAATAATCTCCATAGGATCTTAATGCTCGAAGAGCAAACCTAGTTTGTTCTCCGTAACCGGACCTCGAAAGGGCTGGTCCTCGGACCAAAATCTTTTTTCTCATCTGATCTCCTTAAACTCATATGGTTGATAGTTTTTTCGTGTTGCCCATGAACCGCATGTCTCGTGCACCTCTTCCAGGATACTCTCCCATTGGGCTATAAACTTATCGAAATTATAATGTGTTTTTATATGATTAGCCCCTTTGCGTCCCATTTCAGCACGTGCGTCCGGAGAGAGGTTATAAAATTCAGTTAGAGCGTTGATAAAATCATCTTTATTAAGACGATCTTCATAGATGTATGGCACCTCTTGCGAACCTATAATGGCTTTAGAAGCTGGCTCAAGTCCGATACCGAACCACTCTTCCCCATCTGTTACTTGTTCTTGCAGGCCGCCCGTCATGCTCACAATAATGGGAGTTTCGCATGCGAGGGATTCAAGAGTGGCCAGCCCGAACCCTTCCGCGTCTGCAATATTAAGTGTGCAATCTGCCATGTTGTACATCATTGCTAAATTTTGGGGAGGAAGCTTTTTTTTAGAAAACAACACCTGGCCGTTTGTTAGTCCCAGCTCCCCTATAATATGTTCTAGATCTTGGCCATTCACATCTTTTGGATCTGTGTGCATCAACAGCAGGGCCTTATCATGTCCCACCTTATCTAAAAATTCTTTGAACCACCAAATAAGAGTGCCCGACTGTTTACGTCGCGCATTTCGGTTATTCCAAAAAAAGATCATTCTCTCTGGATTTTTTATGTTGCCTAAACGAAACTGTGTTACCATATCCGATGGAAGCTTCTTAAATATGTTTTCATCCACCGCATGCGGAACATAACTAGATGGTACCTTGGGCGCAACCGTCGTTACTATATCGTGGGTTACTTTAGATATGCACGCAATATAATCGTTCGAAGAATAAGCGGCATGATTAAACTTTGGATAAGGATAGTTATCCCACACATGATAATAAATCATGGGGACGTGAGTCCTTACTTCATTTTCTATCTCCCACAGCCACCCGTAAAAACGAGGGTCAGTCATAAACCACAGTATATCCGGACGCTGCTGAGATAAAACTCCACGAATTTGATCGTGTGATCCGTATCCGTTGACGGGGAATATGAGCCAATCGTCACCCCATTCCTCGGTCTTTTGAGGTTGATAATTATGATGCTTCATGGCACCACCGAAGGAGACAAATTGGTATTTTCCAGTTTTGAGCATTCCTTCGATAATATATTTTGTTTGTGTCCCCACTCCAGATGGAGACAACGGGTGATCTCCGAGAGTGAGAATCTTTATCTTTTTTTCTGTCATAGTTATATTCCTAAGGACATTCTTTTGTCATATTGAAAGCACAGTTACTGCATGAAGTGCGCTTCTTCAAATATCGTTTCTTGTTAATATTATAAATCGCCATGTCCAATAACTTAAGTGCATTTTTAGTTTTTTTCTCTCCACTTGTTACGCGGAAGAATTCTACTCTATCTTTTTTGGCCGTTCTCTTAAGAAGAGCAAAGTGAGTT
>Ga0080013_1000338_pt1 | contig 66314 bp, 92 predicted proteins | sample ETNvirenome_6_85_FD_69236 | JGI IMG/M metagenome (GOLD analysis project Ga0080013, IMG submission 69236) | Marine viral communities from the Pacific Ocean - ETNP_6_85 (SPADES assembly) (version 2) | ecosystem: Environmental > Aquatic > Marine > Oceanic | place: Pacific Ocean | collected 2013-06-19 | reverse complement strand
GCGGCATATCGACTACTCAGGTTTGGTAGACGAGAACGGCTTTGACGAGCTGAACGCGCGCGACGACATGCAAGACTAATATCTGGGCGCCGTAAAAAGGTGTCTAGTAAAACTAAAAAGAAGGAAAATATAGAAATGACGTTATTTCAACGGCATAAAACAGGAGGTAAATCTTTAGGGCGTATAATATATAATATCATAGAACACGCAGCCTTAACAGATTTCCAGAATAACCTGGCCAAACAGAACAAACAGAACAAACAGAACAGGCAGATCTTAGGTGATTTTGTGGGGGCGAGCAGCCTTTTCATTATTATATTTGCTGGTCTATTTTTTGTGGGGGTCTTCCAATGAAAATCCACACGTTAAAATTTCACGATCAGACTGACAGCGGCAGCCTGCGCGAAGACTACGAGGAAAGCATCACCGAGCTTGCCGAAAACCTTGCGATCTGCATGGCTGAGGTACGCAAGTGGGACGCCTTCAGGAAGATCGCCGTAAACGCACTCGGCGACGGCATGCGCCTTCTCGACATCAAAGAGATGAAGACGGAAGACTTTACCTTCACCATCGACGATGGCGGTATTGAGGTTAAGTATGACCTGTTTGATGAGGTGGTACATTGAGACATCCTCTGAGCCCGTCCCAAGCGGAAATCTACGATTACATCGTCGAGTTTTACCGCCAGTTTCCCAATCGCAACCCGTCGCTGCGCGATATGTGCACCGGCAAGGTCGGCGATAAGCAAGTCTGCAAGCCTCGCGCGAACCGTGAAAATGCCCGACGCTTGGTGAAGTTCCTTTGCGACAAGGGTTACGTCGAAGAGCGGTTTTACCGTAACGTCGCCTATTGGGTGCCGATCTAGGCGCAGCCACATGCCAAAATTAGTGGAAGCATTTATTGAGGTGTACGGCCGCGCTCCGACGATGAAAGAGTTGGACAATATGGCCGCCCTGCAACAAGACAGCAGTCTGATGGACGATTTAAGAAAGCGCGTCGCTCGCAAGGCGGCGAGCTACAACGACTTGAACGCTGCGGTGGAGAGATACGCCGCTAGGAAGCCAAAAGGCAAGCCAAAAGAGAGCGCCTCTCAGTGGGGTTCGCCCCGCAACGCTAAAGTCATAAACCGGATGCTGATGCGCAATTTAACTGTGCCTGAAATTGGGTTTTACTTAGAGTTATCCGACAGCGTCGTGCGTCAGTATATGACCGAGTGGAGCTTGCCTAGAAAGCTGAGATGATCGTGTGAGCCGCGCAAATCGCAATGCAGTTTAAGCTGTAAAACGATGCGCGGCTCACGCATTTAAAATACTAAACCGGCGGCCAAGGTTCAACCTGATGGCCGTCTTTTTTTTACTTTTCCAGCAGCTCTAGAGCCTGCTCCAGCGTCTCTTTGTTTCGCCGTGTCCAGCCGCGCCCAAACGTCTTAAACGTGCTGAGCCGCTCGTAGAACGCCTGACGCGCTTGGTGCATGTCTTCAATGATTTTTCTTGGCTCAACATTGGCAACGGCGCGCAACGTCTGCGGCCCTATAGCACCATCCGCTGTAACCCCGACGATGCGCTGCAGCACCTTTGCGCTGCGCGATACACCTGAATTAACCGCCCAATCAAAGCAGCTCCAGTCTACCCCGCTGGGCAAGTCGTCAAAGCGCACTCGATCGGCGTAATTCTTGCGGTAAATCGGCGCTACGTCGGCGTGCGTCAGGGCTTTCATTTCGCCGTCCATGACCTGACGGCCGAGCCACTGCTCGTATACGGCACGCGTCACGCCGTGGTTTGTTTCTCCGCCGGGATCTTCCGGGTGATCCACATAGCCGCCCTCATGGTGCAGCAGCAAGGCCAAGCAGTTGTCGAAGTTTTTCTTCATCGTTTCATCTCCAAGTGCAGGCGATAACAATTAGCCAGCGTGTTAATGCTAACCATTAGAACGAGTATGACTTGCCAGGTTTCCATTGCTTTGCACCTCCATTCCAAGCGCTAGTAAATTCATCGTCGTCGGACGTGTCGTAGTTTGTCATTTTTTACCGCCAAAGAATTGCTTGCCGCCTCGAATGCCGACAGCGGCCGTGCAGACCGTGAAGACAAGCCAAGTGTACCATTCGGGCAGCTCGGCGAGGCGGTCAAACCCGTTCTTCACGGTGTCTTCCAGCCCCGGTATGAAGCACAAGATGACCGGTATCAGCACGGCAAACGTGACCACCTCGTCTTTGATGGAGTTTTGCGTGCCCTCCGCCATGATGCGCTCCCAGTCCGCGACTGAGGTTTTCTCTGACAGCATGATTTTTGCCTTGGCCTCGGCTTCAGTTAGCTTGAGCTTTGCTTCAGCAGCTTGCTTGGTGGTTTTTGCGTCGATCCAGCTTCCGGCAAGGTTAGCGATAGGCGACAGCGCAGCCGTGAAAAACTGCATCATTTCTCATGCCCCACCCAAACCGCAAACGCACCCGTGAGGGCGCCGGTCACCGTAGCCGTCAAAGCGGTCGCCTGTGTGGACACGACGTCCTGCGGCAGCGACATAAACCACTCGATTACTCGAATATACATGATCGTCATCGCTAGCATCATCACGCGCGGCATGATCTTCCAGGCTAGGATTTTTTCCATTGCTATGCTCATTACAAACTCCGTAGATAAAAGGCCATCCAGAGCAGCCCGCCCATGCCGCCAATAGCGGCGATTGCGACGGCTCCGATCAGAACCCAAGTTAAGATGTTTTCGCGCTGGTCCGCCGCTTCTTGCGCTGCTTGCCGGCGTTTCTTTCGCGCGTCTGCCTCAAATTTTAAAAAGTCTGCTTTTAAGCCGGGGCGGCCGTAAAGCTGCAGCGTTTGGAGTAGTTCAGCGCGCTGCGTTTTGATCTTCTCCAGCGCCATGAACTCTTCAAAGTCGTTGCTGTCCTTGCCCGCCAGCGCCGACCATATGCTGTTTTGCTTTTTCTCGCCGCGCGCCCGGAGTGTTTCCTGAGCGCCGATCATATCGCCGATGCCCTTTGCGCAATCCGTAATATCTCGCCCCGCTGACAGGGCGGCTTTTACAGTGGCAAAAGCGGCGTTAAAGGCGGCAAGCTCAGCGAGCATTTCAGCGGCTTTCTATTATGCGGTCCAGTTTGGCGTCGAGCGCCTCCAGGCGGTTAATCACGCGGCTCATATCGTCGCGCAGCTCAGCTTTGGTGACGTACTCGCGCGGTATCTCTTCCCGTGTGCGGTTGAGCAAAATCTGCATGCGCTGGATCTCGGCGTAGGTCGCGCGCAGCGCCCAGCCAAAAACTCCCAGCAGCGCCGTGAGGCCGACTGTCCAGAGTGTGGAATATTCCATTTCACCAACTACCCTCCCAGTCGCGCAGCTTGGCAAATTCGCCGGACATCAGCTTCTTTTTGATGACATCCTTGACCGCCTCATGGTCAGTCCAGGCAACGCCAGCCTCTTTCAGCCAGTTGGTCACCATTGCCGGGTGTATATCTCCGACGTGCTTCCAGTCTGAGCCAAAGCTGTTGCTTGATTTCTCGCGGGCGTATTGCGCGTCCTTCAGGGTTTCATCGAGGTTAAACGTGCGCTTGATGATGAGCTGGTCGTCACTCACCTCGACGCTTTGATTGATTTGGTTATTCATTGTACCACCGCAGTATCTTGTAGTTGTAAGAGAGGGGGCCGCGAAGCCCCCTCCAAGCATCGTGTTACGATGTTGTGCAGTCTGCTACGATGCCGTTTGCGGCTTCGTTTTTGCAGACCAGCGTCAGCTCGGTGGTGATCTGACGTGTTGTGTTGTCGCCGGTTTTGGCGAGCGCGACGTTTTTGGTCGGACGCAATACTGCGACTTCCCACATATCGTCTTGCATGATCAGCACGTCACGCGAGCGGCACAATCTGGACGGCTGGAAGGCAACTTGCCCCCACGGCGTCAAATAGACCGACAGAGAGTTGACCACGCGCTCATCTCCAGCAACCACGTTTGCACGCTGGTTGTTGTTACCAGTAAAGCCCAAGGCTTTATTCATCTGGAACGGTGACAAGTAGCAAGTGTCCGGCGTGCCGCCTTCTTCCCAGATGGACTGCATGACGGTGTCGAAGTCAGCCTGGGTGAACACGGTTTGCGTGCCGTCTGTACGCGTGTCAGTGCCGTCACCGGTTGGCGCTGCACCGCCTGAGCCGCCGACATTTGCTTGGTTGGTTTTAATCCACGCAGGAACACCCGCCAGCTCGCGTGCTGTCGTCGCGTTTCCAGCCACCTTAGCGTTGCTGTCGAAGAGGCTTTTTTCAATGTCTAATTTTTGCTCTTTGGCAGTTTTCAACATTTGATAAGCGATCTCTTTCGACCGCGCTGCCTTCTCCAGACCTTCATCCGTGTCCGGCACGGTGGTAGCGTTTTTGAAGATTTGCGAATAATTGCCCAAGCGTGTAGTCGCAGTGCGAGCTTCCGCTGTGGTTGCGTCACCTTCAATGTGAGCGTTAGCCGCCGCCGCACGCAACGCGTCAGTCTGCCATTCGTGCAGAGTGTTAGACGCGGAGGTTTTGCGCGACTTAGAATAGAACGGTGTTTCTTCCAATGTGTTCAGTTAGGTTCGCTAATTCCTAACCCGCCTTTCGGCTGCTACAAGTTTCCTTGCAGATCAGACTATATCATCACCCTCATATAAGGGGCTGGGCGCTTCGGATCGCTTGATCCTACGAGGTCTCCACCTCTAGTCGTTGAACCTTCCTCTTGCGAGGCTTGGCTGCTGATTAGCATAGCTTTCGCTTTAGCCTTCCAGCAATTCACCCAGTTACAACCAATCATTACTGATTAGCGGCCCAAAGATTTAGGCGAGATATTATAAATAACGTCCTTCAGATCTTCTTTGATCCCGACTGCGTCGTAGCTGTCAAAAGTATTACTTGGTTGTGCCATTGATTTTTCCTTTCAAGGGCTTAGCTGTTTAGGATTAGGCCCAACGCGTCGTTGATTGAGCCTGACTTCTGCAGGCGCTGTTGCGCCTTTTTGCGAGTTGCAGCTTTTCCTTGGTTGGATCGCTTTTTGGCTCCGGCCTTGACCGGGGTAAGGCTCTCACTGGGCTGTGAGGTGGCCTTGGCACGCTTGTTTACGAGCTGCCGATACTTAGCGGCGTCGTTCAGCGCCAAGATGTATCGAGCGTCCGTAACTGCGCCCATCTCCTGCTCTGTAAAACCGTAGTAGTTGCCGGTTTCCATAAGCCCCGCCTTGATCGCTTCGCTTTTCTGCGGGTCTGCGATTTCGGGCAAACGCTCTTTGAGCAATTCAGCCTGCTGCTGCAGGAACTGCTGACGGTTTTCTTCCGCCTGCTGCTGCTGCTGTTGCTGCATGGCTTGGAGTTGACGTATCTGGTTGTTGTACGCAGTCGCCTGCTCATCGAATTGTATTTTAGCTTCCATGTAACCGATTGGGTCGGTGTCAAAGAGCTCCTTCGATGGCGGGGTAGGCTTTTGTACTCCACCGGATTGTGCTTGCTGGTAAAGCGCCAACACTTGTTGTTGCTGCTGGGTTAATGCTTGGGCTTGCTGCTTGTAGTGCTTCTCAAGCTTTGAAACCTCTTGCATTCTTTGGTTGATGTAACCCTGACCCGCCGCAGATTGCTTAAGCTGATCCAGTGTCCACATCTCTTCTTTGCCGTTGACTTTAACGGGGACGAGATTGGCTGTTTCACTAGCCTCTACTAGGTCGTGCTCATCATCTTCCGCGTCGAACTCTGCGTCCGGCGCGTCTTCGGTTTCTGCCGCTTCAACCTCTTCGCTCTCGTCTTGAGTTGGCTCTAAGATTTCATCAACATCTGCCTCCAGACCACCCTGAGATGGCGTATCTGGTACTTGTAAAAGCTGCTCAACGGCAGCATCCAGTTGGTCAGTCGTTTCCACGGTGCTAACTTCCTTTGTTGCGATCCAAAAGTGTCTCTGCCGCAATTGCAGCGTCAAGGTTCACCTCGATCTGGTTAAGCGCTCGGATTATCGAGTGCGCCTCTTCTCGCCGCTCAATTTCATGCGCGGCACTATGTTCAAACAGCGTTTTTTGCTGATCTCGAACATCGTTGACGAACCGCTGAAAGGCGGTGTCATTCTTTAATCTCTTGGCCTCTTCAGCCGTTATTCTGATGTCTGTACTCACACGAACACCCAAATCATTGTTTGGGTATTATATTACCACACGATGCGCGTATGCTCCCAAAATCCGCGAGGCTATTGAGCCCCGCCTTGGGCTATCCCGGCGACTGTGCGCAGCTTATCTTGCTCCGCCTTCACGCGCGCCACGTCAACTTGCGTTCCGTATTGCCCGGCGATCTTGGCGGCGTCCACCAGCAGATCCTGGGCCATCTGGTCACGCTTGCGGTCATCCTCGGCGGCGGCCTTCTGAGCGTCGAGCTGCAGCTTCATCATGTCGCTATTCATCTTGGCTTGCGCCTTCATTTGCTCTGCCTGCAGGTAGGCTGCGTTTGGATCAGGCTGCTGCTGCGTTTGAGCGGCCTGCTGAGCCTGCGCCATTGCCAGCATTTGCTGCTCTATTTCCGGCGTAATCGGCGCGAAATACCTGTCGGAGTTGCGCACGCCGGAAACGGCCATCATGTCGCTGATTGTGTTGCGGATGTTTGTAAGGCTCACCAACCCGTTTTGCGCGCCGTATGTCTGGTAAACAGTCATCTGCATCTGCAGTGCCTGCTGCAGCGCCGCAGCTCGCTCATCCTCACGCCCGGTGCCGAGCCCGACGTTAATGCCTATATCCATGCCGACGTCCCACACGCGCGGGTCTACCGGCACAAACTGCCCGTTCATCCGCATGAGTTTTTCTTCATCGACGTTCTTGTGCATGATCCGCAGCATGACGCGAAACAGATCGCGCAGCCCGTCAGCCAGGTTGCGCACCATGACCTCAACCTGACCCGCTGCAGCTTCGACGGATGCAGTGACCGCTGCCTTGGTTGTCGATTGTAGTGCGTCCGGGTTCAGCGCCATGTTTTGCGTCACGCCGGTTTTCTGCTCAACCATCTTATCCATGTAGGTGAGGGCGCCCAGCGTTTGACCGGCAGTGAACGGCACCGACAGATCTTGTATAGCCCCTTGCTGACGCATTCTGACCAAGCCGCCGATCTCTGCGTTCATCAAATCGCCGATGTTTACGCTGCCTTCGAGAAAGCCTAAGCGGGGGCTGTTCGTCAGCGCGACGTTGTCTAAAATGCCCCTCAGAACGGACGTGCTTGCGTCTTGGTCGTCGAAAATGATTTCTGCGAGTGACCGGCCGTAAAACGAATGCGGCTCCGGGTCGATCTCCAGCTTGACCAGCGGTATTTCATCGACGGGCTCAAAGTCCAGCAGCTCGTATTTCGTGCCGCCGCAGAGGAACTTGTGCAAAACCGGAACGCCGGTGCCGTCAACGTCAACCCGCATGTAGGCTTCCGTCACCGTCACGTTTTTCATTGCCGGATCTAAGCTGTCTTCATCTGCAAAGTCTTCGTCGTATCCTTGCCGCTCAAACACCTCAGCCTCGGTGATTTCCGAGCCGCTCTCCAGCCCGTCGAGGTTAAACACGATGTCCGGGTCAAAGCCCATTTGAACCAAATCGCCGGCGCGCATGTCGGTGCGGTGGGCAACAATGTAAGCGTCGTCCATACTGCGCGCGTCTCGGTTGACGAAAAATTCCTCTGGCGGCACGCTCTCCAGGCACAGCTCGCCTTTCATTTCGGTGCGCGAGATCTTGATGTTAAACACCGGCGCCTCGATGTCGATGCCAAACTCATCGCGCTGCATGCGCATTTCCATTTCTTCCTCAAGCACCTGCACGTCGGGGTCTTGCGTCAGCAAGTTGACCTCAGCCTCCGACAGGTCGGTGAAGGAGTATATCCTGGCTTTCGGGTAGCGCTTGTAATACGTTTTGATAATGCCCTGCTTTTTAACCAGTGCGTCGTGTATTGCGTCGCCCAGCACGCGGTAGCCGTTTAGGCGGCTGAACTCATGGTGCATAAAGCTGGTGGCCTGCTCAGCCAGAGCGACGTCCTCCGGGCCTTTCGGCATGTATTCCACCGGCTTTGACGTAGACATAAACACCCGCATGATTGACGGTTTCACCGCGCGCACCGTGTCTCGAACTTTCGTTGCCACAACCTTACTGCGGCCGTCCTCGTAGCCGATGTCAACCTCACCATCCATGTAGCGCTGCGCCTTCAAACGATCCTCTGAAATCTCGCTTTCCACGAAATCCACCGCGTTTTGAATGGCGTCTTGGACGATGCTTTCTATTTCTTCTCTGGTTTTAGGTTCAAATTCCATCGTCGTTTTTCCTTATCGAGGTCCAAAGTCAAAGCCAGTGGTGCGCTCTATTTGACGGTTGATTGGGTTTCTCACGTCATCCGTTGCGGCAGCCGACGATCCGGCTCCAGCGCCAGCGGCAAAGTTCATTGGCGTCGGGTTGCCGCGTATTGCGCTTGCCGCTCTAGCAGAGCCGTAAGCTGAGCGGATCATGTTGGCGCCCACCACGCGGGTCATAAACTGGCCAAGGTTTGTAGAGCCGAAAGCAGAGCCCAACCGGCCCAGCAAGTTAAACGCTGAGTTTGCGCTGTTAGAGGCGTTGATTTCGCCGCCCGTTGCTCTGGCGGCCACGTTTGCAAACTGGTCGATCAGCGCGCGCTCTTCTGCGTTAAACAGCGCCTTTATCATTGCCGGGTTGTTGTCTGAGAGCTTTTTCCATTCCTTGCGAAAGTTAACGCCCGAAAACATATCTTCGCCAGCTTTCGCCGTCTTGCCAGCTTGGGCAATGCGCAGAAAAGCCTCCTGCCGAAGTTGGTTCCATTGCTCTTCGGGGAGCTGCTTTTGCATTGTCATAATATTACTGGCGATCTTCGGGTTTGTTGAAAGCCTGTTTGTTGACACGCCAAATATGTAGTTTGACGCTTGCTCTGGGGTTACCTTCAGAACCTTTTCGCCGTCCTTAACAGTTGTCTCGGTGACTGCGTTTAAAATGCCGCCCTTGCTTTTCCAGAGCTTGGCAAAGTCGGCGTAGTTTGAAACTGCGTTTTTCCAAAGCCCGACAGTGGCAGCGTCTCCGTAAATTAACGCATTTTGCATGGCGCCAGTCAGCTCTGCGTCAAGGATATTTTTAAGCTCACGGGCGGCCTTGCCTTCAACGCCAAGCTCGGTGCCAAGGCTCGTCACCCTTGTGCGCAGCGCAAACATCTCACGCACGTCACCACCGTCAGCTATGATATTGTCTAGCCTGGACATGAACGCCGACGTTTGCGGTATGTTTGACATTTCAAACTTGGCGCCCATCTGTTCGCCAATACGGCGCGTCATATTTAGGGCGCTGTCTTCATCCATAAACGCAGAGCCGGAGCCTCTTGCTTTTTCGTATAGGTTGTCAGCACGCTGGCTCGCGGCTGAGCGCTGAGCCATCAGTGCATCTTGAGCTGCAGCGCCGCCTTGGCCAGTCTGCGTGACTGTCGGGGCGCTGCCCGCAATGCGCTCTGTAATCGCCGGCACGTTTTGCTGCAGCGCTTCCTGAGTTTTAGCGCGAGAGCCTTGCATCATGCTTTCCGCAGTTTGGCCAAACGCCCCGCTCTCGGCGGCGTTTTCAAATAGCTGCTGGCCCTTCGAGCCGGTGACTGCGCCCGTCGTCATAGGCACTGGCACTGGCAGGTTTTGAGCCTCAGCTAAGCGGCCAGCTTCCACGGGATCGACGCCTGCCTCAATGCGACGGGATATATCTTTTAACGTGTCCTGCGTGACGGTTTGCGGGTCAATGCCAGCCTTCTCAAGCTCAGCAGCTATCTTGGGCTGCAACTGGCCGTTGCCGTTAAACATAGCGCGGGGTGATGACCGGAAAGCTCTGACAAGCCTGCCCATTAACTCCGCAGCTTTAGCGCTTACTTTAGCGCCTACAGCGCCCCCTGCAGCACCGGCAGGCACGTCTCCAGCCTTGAACCGCTTGCCCGATAAGTATGCGCTGACAGCCTCTACAAGGCCCGCCTCAGTAGCGCCGATTAAAGCGCCCCCAGACGCGCCTGCGACAGGCAGGCCAAGAGCGCCGCCGGTGGCCACGATTGCTTGCCCCAGCGCGACAGCGCCGGACGCCTGCATGATGTCAGTCAAGTCTAGCCCCTTGGGGTTAGGGTAAAAGCGGGTGTATTGCTGCGTGGGCTCGCCGTCCTTGTAGACCGGTGATATAACCACCAAGTTGCCGTATTGGTCCTTGTCAAACTCGGCGCCGGGGATGATGTCTTTAATACCGGATTGCAGGCGGTCATCGCTTGCAGTTGTAGCCAGCAAGCCAACCATTTTTGCGGCTTTGTCGGTGGGCAAGTTTAAGTTGGCTTTGTTTGCGAGGGGTATAGTTTCCTCTCGCTGGCCGCCCTTAAACCAATCTACGGTGCGCTGCATTAAGCTGGGCTGTTCCTTGCCCAAATGCCTGTCGAGCGCCGCTTTTATTTCTTCGTCCGACATATCACTAGGAAAGCGGAATATTTCGTCTCCGACGCGGACCTCTTGCATTACTCAAACTCTCTTGTTTCTGGGTTATAAGTGCGTATCGTCGGGCCGCCAGAGCCGGGCGTTGGCGAGCTGCCCTCTCTATAATTCTGCAAAATTAGCTGAACTTGCGACGGGATGCGCGACTGCTTTTCAAGCGCAAACAAGGCTTCGTTGGCCTCCTGCAGGCTCAGCCCCTCGGTTTGATATTGGCGCACGATGTTGGCGCGCTCCATGTTATACTGCGCCTTCGCCTGCATCACTGCAATAATCGCCTGGTTGGCCTCCGGCGTGTTCCTCAGACTGCCGAGTGAGTTTAACATCGCGTTAAATTCTAAGTCCGAGGTTGCGCCTGAGCCTTCAACGCGCAGGGTTGGAGCGACCCGCTTTACAATTGACTGCCGCAAAGCTGTGACGTCGTTAAATTCTGGGAAAGCCTCAGCCAGCCTGCCGGTAATCACGCCAGACGGAGACATTGGCGCAAGCTCTTGCAGGACGTTCAAATCGGTTAAAGATGCAGCGGCGGCTGAACCCTTATCAAGATAGCCGGCGAAAGCTTCGCCCGTCTTCTGCATCATTTTTTTGCGCAGCTCGTCTTCAGCCGGAGCGGCGCCAGGCATGGTTATGTTCATACCACCACCGCCCACTTTGGTGATGTTTCCGGTGGGGGATATGTTGTAAATCCCGTCGGCAATCTGCGTGCCGGGGAAGAGCTTGCGCAGCTCTGCCGCACTGACAACTTGGCCTTGCTTGGCCGCTGGCGGGTTGATTTTCTTAGCTATGATGGCGCTCATAACATTACTGGCAATGTTTGGATTGGTCGCCACCATCGAGGCGATCTCCGGGTATCCGTTGCTCTTCAGCCAATCAACAGTCTTATTCATGCCGGCGCGCTTTACTCTGCTTGCGCCCTTGGCTCTGATCTGCTCGCCCATTCGCATTTCCGGCAAGATCAACGGGTCAAGCGCGGCTGCAAAGCGTTCCGCTCTGGTTAGGCCGTCCTCACCTTTTTCGCTGGCAAAATCGAGCGCCCCAAATAGCTGTCCCTTTTGGTTGTCGTTTAGCATCCGAAAATCCTTCGCTTACATCATGCCTCCCAAAACCTGCAGATAGTTAAGCAAGCCGGGGTTGTTTGTTTGTGTTGTTGACTGTGGGACTGGAGTGACGCCCAGAGCCGCCAGAGGCGCTGACAGCGCGTTGGTCGGGCTTGCCGCGTAGCCCGCGAACTGCCCCTGCGCCGCGTCAATCAGCGCTTGCTGCAAGCCCTGCTGCAATAGGCCGGCCTGCTGTTGTTGGGCGGCGATTGTTTGGCCGGTGTTGAACGCTTGGCCTGCCAAGTTGCCGAGCTGGTTGGCTGCGGCGAGCTGCTGGCCTTGATTGCCCATGAGCGCCGCCTGATTGGCCAGCGAGGCTGCATTCATCGCGCCGGCGTTGTACTGCCCAGCTTGATTGCTTGCCGCTTGGTTGCTGAGATTTGCCGTGTTCAGCGCGCCAGCTCCAAATTGCCCAGCTTGGTTGCTTGCTGCTTGATTTGCGAGCCCGGCTTGGTTTGCAGCACCGGCAGAGAATTGAGCTGCCTGATTGCTGGCGCCTTGGTTTGCTAGGTTGATTTGCTGGCCCAAGTTGGCGGTTGTCGTGCCGGCCTGCAAGTTGGCGCCTTGGTTGGCCAAATCCGCCTGCATGGTGTTGCCGATGTCTTTGAGCGCTGCCTGTTGAGCTTGGCCGTAGCCGACCTGCCGGAGCTGCGCCGCCGTGTTAGCCGCTTGCTCTGCGAAGTTTTTGAGGCTTTCGCTTTCCACCAGGCCGTGCCGAGATCCGCCAAACGCCTTAGCTGCGTCCGCTTGCGCGCCGATCTGGTTCATCGTTTTTAGCTGCGTGCCAGCAAGATCATTCAGCGCAGTCTGCACAACCTGATCTTCGTATGGGTTTGTGTATGACTTTAAGTCTGTGCTGGAAAGCTGGCCGGCGGTGACGTTGTTGGCCGTGACCGGGTTGACGTTTCCAGCTTGCGCCGCGTCGTAGCCGGTAGCTGCCATTTGCGCAGCGTCGTAGCCCGTCGCGCTCGTTTGTGCCGGGTTGTATGTGCTTGCCTGCACCAGAGGCGCGCCCGCATTCATCACGTTTTGCGTGCCTTGCATCGCCTGTTGCAGCCCGCCGGCGGCCGCTTGGTTTACGTTAAAACCACCCTGCGGAGCTATGGGAGGGCGCCCGGCAGGTGTCGCAACATCATTAAACATAGGGCGAGCGCCGGGGTCTATTGGCATTTTGTTCGCGCCAGGCGCTGCTAAATTAGGCGCATTCATCGGTATGCGTGGGCCTGCACCTTGCGGCGCCATTGGCTGCACCATGCCTCCGCCCATTCCGCCTTGACCAGCCATTATGCTTCTCCTTTAACTAGGCCAACCACAAAGAATTGGACTGATCGCGCGGCGAAATGCAGCGCACCTTTGAGTGTTCGTTTTCTGCCAGTGGCAAAGTCGATGTAGCCGCGAAACTCGCTGTAATGCTCAGCGGCTTTGCCTTGCTCAATTTTCTTGCGCCCCAGGTGGCGATAGCCGCGCCGTATTGCTTCGCCCCACCAGCGGTCATGCAGGTTGTGCATGCACCATACAACAGCCTGACGCTTAGTCTTGTAGTTGAAAGCTCCGGCCGCAACTGCGTGGGTGGCGACAACGCAGCCACCGTCGTCATCATCGCTCTCGGTTGAGCTTGAGCTACCGGGGCGTGACGGCGGCTTTACGGATGGATCTGGCCCAGTGCTGGGATCATCGACATAGGCGCCGGTAGCAAAGTCGTAAGTCATGCCCGGTGGGGTTGCGGCAATCATCTCCGCCAGCGTTGGCGTTTCAATGGGGTTGTTCACTCCGCCCGGCTTTTCGCTCTCGTCAAAGAGGACGTTGCCGATCAGTGAGCTTGAAGCAATGCCGGTCACAGCTTCGCCGAGGTCATTAACAAACTGCGTGCCAATGCCGGCGGTGGAGGGGTCGGTTATACTAGGGTCTGGGTTTGTAAGAAATTCTGTCGCTTGCATGTCAGCGCCCGGCAGCCACGCCTCAGCGCCGCCAGTTTGGTCTAGAATGTCCGTCGTAATTCCAAAGCCTGTCGATTGGCCAAAGGGGTCGCTTTCTGCTGCGGCTGCCTGTGCGTCATAAACATTACCGAAGGCGTTAGCGTAGTTGCTACTGCCTGGATTGGTCGCCAGCGTGGCTTGGTCGTTTTGCACAGACGTCGGCGTTTGGTTGAAGATCGTCGGGTCCGGCTGCACTGCTGAGTTTACATTTCCAACCCCGGCGTTGATGTTTGCAATTGCCAGATCATTTGCCATCTGCGCGTTGGCCATGTCGGTAGCGGTCGCGTAGTTGCTGTAATCAGTCGGGGCTTGCACGTTTGCGCCCGGAGCGCCGGTGTAAGGGTCAATGAAGAATGAGTTGATGTAGTTGTACTGACCGGGGCGGTCGGCAGCGAACTCGCTCATCATGTTATCGTACAAAGGCTTCGCGCTGTAGCCCATCACGCCATTGCCGAAATCAGTCGCCGGTCCCATGCCGCCGTAGGCAGCGCTTGACCCTGCGGCTGGGGTAGCCATCCCGAAAGCTGACGCTGCGTTCGCGGTGTTGTCAAACGATGCGTTGGCCATAGGGGTAAACGCAGCGACAGACGGTCCATACTGCGGCACAAACCCGATCTGCGACGCCTTTTCCGCTTTGTTCAAATTGGCCTGCGCCGCCTTTTCAATATATTCTGGGATTGTCACTTCGCTCGTCGTTGAGCCGCCTTTTCCGCCAGACATTTATATCTCCTTCACATAGGATTGGTGCAGTGGCTTCCAACCGTGTTTTTTCAAGTGCTTTTCCCAGCCGAAGCGCCCGGTGATGCTTACGCCGCTGCAGCCTTGATCTTGCGCCCAATTTATCACGTCATCGTGCATGCTTAAAATTTCCGCGAGTGAGCCCCTGTCTCCGCCACCCAAAAACACGTTCAGGACTTTTTTCTGCGGGTAAACGATTAGCTCAGTAACAATGCAGCAGTTTTTGCTCGGCCAAAGCTGCATGGTGCCCTTGTAAACACCTTCGCAGATGTCGATAAAATCGTGCGTGCCGCCGCTGTACTCAAGCGCGCTTTCAATCCAGCCCCGGCAACGATCCAAGTCACTGCTTACCATGAGCCGCCCGTGAGCGCCGCGCGCTTCCATATATTAGCAGAGCCGTCGTGACTTGCGGTGCAGATGTAAATGTAGGACGCATCCCAGCTCACCATGCCAGACACGTCACCGGCAGCTCCGACGCTTGACGCTGGGGCTGATTGCTTCAGCACAACCTCTTTGTAAGATCCGCCTTGGCTGACAACTGGGCGTGCGTTTGCACGGTCAAACATAAAGTAGCCGTTTTGCGCGGCGGTTTCGTCACCAGTTTGCTGCACAATGGCGGATCGCGTCTGAGCCAAGTAAACCATCAAGCGGCGCGCCCAGGTTGACCAATCGTCGCCGGTGGGCTCCGGCGCTTTGTAAGGTACGCTCATCGCCGGCCACCGCTGACGACGTCAATCCGGTTAATACCGACCCGCCAGTCCGCAAGGCGCTGTCCCTCGACACGCATTCTAAGTTGACGCCCGGTGAAACGCACGCTGGTAGGGTTTGAAAGTGAGTAGGGGCCGTAGCTGCGCTCTGTTCCGTTGGGGTAAAACCGCGCCTTGAACACGGCGTTGACGTCGCCTTGCGTTTTTTCGTCCGGCAGTAGTTCAGTGACGGACATGACCTGATCGCCGGCGGCAATGCGAAACGGGCCACTTTCGGCAAACGGCGTCAGCGTGCCATAGTCGAAGCCGATTTCATGCTCGTATATCTTCCGGTCGTCAGCGTCCGCCATCATGGGCTGCCGGAATGCGCCACGGTCGGCGCCAGCGGTGCGCGCCAACTCTCCGATGTACCAAGTGTTTTCCACATAGTTATAGACGACGTAACGGTCGTTCTCGGTTGAGCCCGCGCTTGGGTAAAACCACCAGATTTCACCAAACGCCGAGTTTGACACGCCGAATGCTTTGCTGACTTGCGCCTTGTTTAAGTCGTTAAAAACATAATCCGAAACGTCAGACTGCAGCTCCTGCACGCGTCCGCCGCTGTATCCGTAAAATGAGCCGACGCCCATCCAGAACGCTCCAGCGTCAACGACAACACAAGCCTGCGCCGCAGCCAAGCCGCAAGATGTGCCGGCACGCTCGATGCCATAGACATAAGGTGGGCCGACGTAATTTGCGACGTGCGCGTCTCTTGACGTCAGGATCAGCGACTGGCCCTGCACGTTGACGCCCGCCATGATGTGGCCGGACGTGTTAAGCTCCAGATCGCCCGCCTCGTTGGTCGCAGCCGCCGTCCAGGTGTTGTTATTCTCGCGGTCGCTCCACTGCACCTTTCTGGGATTGCCGCCAGCGCCTAGGGCAAACAGGAAGCGCTCCTGCGTCACTAGGATGCCGGTATTGCTTGTGGGGGCATTGCTGAGCAGCGCGGCAACCGATCCGGTGTTGAGCGTCCACTGGTAAATCTTGCCGTCATCCGCGTTGCAGGCGAGAAGGTATTCCCCCCAAGGCTGCAAGTGCCAGCTTGTTGCTGGTAGGATGCGCGCCGTGTCTGGACGCGCCACGCCGTAGCCGTGGTATCCGTAAAGCCCGCCGCCGTAGCCCGTGAAGGCCAGCGCGTCTTCTCGCCCGGCAGTAAGGCCAGTCGGGGTGATATCAAACTGAGTGCCGCCGGTGTTCCAGATGTAGAGCTTGTTGTAAGACCCAGCGGCAATCCAACGGTCGTCGCTGTTGTCCGTCCAGGTCAACATGCCGCGCAGCTTGGAGGCTCCGGCCGTGTCAGATCTAGTGCGCCAGCCGCCGATTGGGCGCATAACGCCGTCGTGCCACCTGACTAAATTAGCGTCGCGCCACCGCCCCATGCTCTGCAGGTCAGTCCCATTTCTGTAAACGCCTGCAGGGATGTTCAGATCAATCAATGACATTGACGCCTCGTATCGTGTTTCACGGTATAATGTTACCACATACGTCCTTTAACACAAAAGGACGGCGCGACGGCCGTCCCCCTGCTAAGTATCTGGTGATTGTATTATTCAGCCGCAGGTAATTCAGCCTTCAGCTTGTCTAAATAACCGGCGCGGCCCACTTGCATTTGTTCAATGTTTAGCTCCATGCCCCGGATCTTTTGATCGAGAGAGCCGATCTGGTTGATGCAGTGCTTAGCCGTCTCGGTCAGTTGGCTTTCGGTGTATTCTGCGTCGTCAATCGTAATGACCTTTTGTTCTTCAGTCACGTTGATCTCCTTTCTAGTTTATGCTGCCCAAGGCGTTCCTGCGGCAGTCGTTGGGGTTTTGTCAGCCTCAATCTGAGCAGCAATTGCCGCCTCAACGTCTGACTTGTTTACTTGAGCTTGCGCCCAAGAAATGCAGTTGGCCTCAGTCACGCTGTCGTAGCTGATGAAGCCCTCTGCATCTGCGTCTGGTTCATGCGATGTTGTGCCATAAGATGACGCTGTGTGATCGCCGTCAACGCCTGTGCAGCGCCAGTGGATTACTGTGATGCCGCCGTCTGACAGGTTGCGTTCTACTGTTGGGATTGACCATGTGTAAGTGATTGCCATTTGTTATGCTCCTTAGATTGCTGCAATAATGAAAGCTAAAAGTTCACTGTATCTTACGCCCATGCGTGTACGTTCTTCGCCAGTTTCTTCGTCAGTCCAAGTGCTTGAGATAAACATGGCATAGTCACCAGCGTCTAATCCTTCAGCCGCAAATGCAGCTTGTAGGTCTTGTGCTATAATACCAAAGTGAGTACGAGCTTCATCCCCCTTCTCTGCCACTGCATCTTTCCAACGGAACTTACGCAGTAGACCTTTGGCAGCAACAGCTACACGTTGCTCTGCCTCAGTTAGTTCTGCAATGTCTTGTTTCTCGTTGCGGTCAGATGTTTGGATAGTGCCGTTGGTGGCGTAGATGTCGTCGAAGCGGTTGCTGCCGTTACCTAAGCTAATATTACCGTCTGTGTTTGAGTTTGTGGAGATATTCCAAGGTATAATGTCATCCACACTAGCAGCGAAGTTCAACCCTGTATCACCATTACCGATAGTCAAGTTGCTACCAGAGTTCCCAATACTCCCCACCGTAGTGCCGTCTTTGCGGAGGTCGATTAACACGCCATCAGATGTAAGCCTGCGAACCTCTAACGGTTGACCGCCATCTCTTGTAATCGCAGTGTATCCACTTGATCGGCTTTCAAAACCTGTTGATGCAGCACCAGCACTGGTCTTACCCACCAACAGATTACCGCCACTTGTGAGGCGCATGGCTTCCCCACTACTAACCTTAAATACAAGATTAGAACTGCTGTCACCAGTTGCGGTTGGATTTCCAATACTTGACCAGTTATTTCTATCTTCGTTATAAAAACGTAAACCATATGTTGCGTCATAACCTACAGAAATTTCACCACGAACATCCAAAGCCGTTACAGGCGAACTCGTCCCAGTACCCACGCCTAAATTGCCAGTATAAGCAGTGCCAGAGAGGTAGAGGTCTTTGAAGCGTGTTCCTGATTGCCCTAAACTAACGGCAGCATCTCTTTCTGCGAGTGTATTGGTATTTAGTGGTACAATTACATTTGAACTGTCCGTAAATTTAAGGCCAGTGTCTCCTGTTCCTAAATAAATATCACCATAGAGTGCCCCAATACTCCCCACCGTGGAGCCGTCTTTGCGGATAGAAATTACGTCACCGTCAGACGATGTGCGGTTAAAAATACCTGAAACATTCCCGCTTGCTGTGGCCTCAAGTCTACCGTCTGGGCCATTAACGTTAAGTCCTGTTGTGTTTAGTGTAGTAACACTCTTACCCACCAACAGACCCGATGATGTCAGGCGCATGGCTTCTGAAGCAGCAGTGTAAAAAGAAAAAGCATTATTAGTATGCTCATAAACAAGTTGACCTTGAATATTTGCATTGCCTGACGAAGTTCCGTCTGAAAAGTGAATTGCTCCATTTGCATTATCGCCACTGACAATAGTTATCCCTGCATTCACGCCTGAAGCTGGGACATTACCAATAATTAAATTATCGGCATTTGAGTGGGCATTGCTATCTGTAGCAGTTCCCATAATAACCCGACCTGAAGAGTCGATGGTCATACGGGTAGAGTGATTACTACCAAATAGCATTCTATTATCTGCATGAACGTACTGAATATAACCTTCGTACTGATTGCTAGTGGTCGTACCATCGGCAAACATGATGTTACCTGTGCCAGCATTACCAGAATAAATCGTCATACCCTGATCGCCAGCGCCACTACCAAGCACAAATAAATCAGCCCCAGCTACTTGGTCAAAAGAAGCATTTGCAGATGTTTTAAGGCCCAGCCTTCCGCTGCTGTCGATGCGTAATCTCTCCGAGCCGCCTTGTTTTACCCGAAAGTAATTCTGCCCAAGCTCAATATCCTCTGTGCCATCGTGGTTTTTAAGCTGAACTACACCGCCGGAATGAGTGCCTTGGATTACTAGGTTAGTTCCTGAGTTGTCAAATGTGCCATAGCCATCTAGCGTGAAACCATCAGCCGTCAACGTACCTGTGACGTCAGCACCTGTGCTACTGGTGGATAGTTTGGAGCTATCGTTGAAAAATAAACTTACTGCGCCATTTTCTTCGGCGGTAATAATGTTTTCTGAGTTTGCTGCATTATTAAGTCTAAAGGAATTTGAAAGTAAAACTAATTGACCTGTACCTTGGTCTGAAACGTATGAATTACTGCCATCATGAAATATGCTCAAATCATTTGAAGCGCCAAACTTAGCCTTATCGCTGTCGCCAAAGCTAATGTCACCAGTGGTATTTACGCCGTTAAACGTGGGTGTGTTACCAACGCCAAGCCCAAGGTTGGTTGCAGAGTTGGCAGCGTTGTTTACATCGGACAGATTGTTTGTAACTAACAATGCGCCAGACAGTGAGGCATAGGCTGCTACCCATGCAGAGCCAGTATAGACCTGCATCGCGTTTGCAGTTGTGTCATAGTAGAGAGCGCCAGAAACCAAAGCGTTTCCATCATTATCAACGCTAGGCGCTGAACTCTTAGCCCCAAGGTATCTGTCATCAAAGCTATCGAAAGCAGCTAGGGCGCTGTCTCGCGCAGCTTCCGCAGCCGTTTGCGCTGTCGCAGCGCTTGTAGCACTTGATGCCGCATTGGTAGCAGAGGTTGCTGCTTCCGATGCTTTAGTCGTAGCAGTTGACGCATTTCCAGACGCGCCTTGGATTGCTGAGATGTTAGTCGCGTTTGTATTTACAGAAGAGATGTTGCTTGCTGTTGTGTTTACGTTTGAGATTGAACCTGCAACCGTGGTCACATTGCTTGCAACACCTGCAACCGTTGTAATGTTGCTGCTTATCCCTGCAAGCGTGTCCATGTTTGTGACATTACTTGATGTGCCAAGCGTATTCATGTCGCTTACAACATCAGACGTTCCAAGAGTGTTCATGTCTGAAACAGCGTCAGATGTCCCAAGCAAGCCAAGCTCTGTGGTTTTTCCTGCCAAAGCATTAATGTCGGCGGTATCACCTGCAACTGTATTAATGTTCGTTGCATTACCTGCAACAGAAGTCACGTTAGATGCGATACCTGCAACTGTAGTTACATTCCCAGAGATTCCTGCAACCGTTGTGATGTTAGAAGAATTAGACGCAGCAGTTTGAATAGCATCTGTTGCATCTGTTCCATCTTCAATGTCAGCTAGCGTTGCAATGTCAGCCGTAATAGCAGCAAGCGTACTAACGTCAGCAAGCTTTGGCCCTGCCTCCACAGCACCAGTGCTAGCATTAAAGCCCATAACCGTACCCTTACGACTATCAAGCGAAGGTAACTCCAAAGAGGGCGCAGTTTCGTAGTCTGAAACTTGGATCGCACGACTTGCTTGATCCTCAATATCAGCAACCATAGCCGTAAGAGTATCTAGCTGAGTGTTAAGCGCAGCCCTGTTAATGTCTGCACCTGCTGAAAAGTCAGTGGTACGTTCAATAGTGGTGTCGCGTGTAATTACCACAGTGGAGCCGCCAGTTGCCCCTGTGACTGACATCGTAACAGTACCAGTTGATCCGCTACCGCCGCTTACAGTGTAATGTGTGGTTAGGCTTTTCTTCGTCCCATCCACATAGACATTCAAATCTGCGTTCTCAAAGAACTCAAAGTTAACAGTAAATGAAGTCTGCGTTGCGCCTTGAGCTACAGCGTAGCTTACTCTTGGATTGTTGTTAGAAATATCTATGGTCATGTGTCACCTCTTTGACCTGTTTTCCCACGACAAGGCAAAGAAGAGCAACGCACAAATAAACTAGGACAAATTACTGCGACCAAGCGCGAGTCATTTGATTCATCTCGTCTTTCCAGAACCACATTCTAGTAAAAGGAAGATTCCTAAATACATTCTTAGCGCCCTCACCATAATCGCCAGAAACAAATTGAGCCGCACCTGCTCCAATATCGTAAGTTATAGATGGCCCTGCACCTGCAAGTCCTGTGATTGCATCAGCCATACTTGGTTCTTGTGGGAACTTGGGGCTTAAATATCCATTAGTTATATTTGGGCCACCAAGCGCCAAGCTTGTATGCATAGAGGTATAGAACAAATCACTGTAAAGCGCTGTTAGGCCACTTGAATCGTAAGCTCTAGCAAACCTGTCTCTCCATTCCATATCTTCCCAGACAAAATCTGGGGTCTTTGCTTTAACAGACAAGTAACCCAAGCCAAGCATTGCAGCGACACCAACAACTCTGTTCTTCATTTGACCGTGAGCCATACCGCCAACCATTTTGTTTACGTTAGCAAGGGTATAGCTGTAGAATTGAAACGGCAAAGCCATGAAGCCATTCTCAATGCGAGAGTAACCTTTGTATCTTTTGTCTTCCGAGTAGCCAAACTTTTTGGCGATACGATAAGGTACAAAAGCAACGCCATCACTAATAATTGGTCTATCCGCAGGGGTTGCCATCATAATTGTATTTAGGATTCCAGTGTTCAGTGCAGCGCGAAAATCTCCAACTGTTTGCTGTCGTACTTTTGATTGCTTTTTCCACTCAGCAAAAGCCAGTTCGTTAATTTTGTTTTCGTACCCAACAAAATCATCGTAGTTATTTCGGACATCTTTAAAGCCAAGGTCTTCTGCTCTAAACCTTGTATGCATAATCTCATGCAGCATAACAAAGTTAGACCAAGATTTAGGTGTTTTAAAAACATCTTCTAAAGGTTTAATTCCTTCTCTTCTAGGATTTAACCAAACCTTGTTTTCAAAAAACTTGCCCTCAATGTATTCTCTATCAAAGAAAATAGTATTTGATTTTTCATTATATCTAGCAGGAACATATATGCTTTGACCGTCTGCTCCTACACCTTGTGTGCCAACAGGCGATCCATCTTCTTTTGCTTCAACAATATTAACGCGCTTGCCATCTATTTCTGGAACATAAATACTATCAAGCCATTGCTCAGTATTAGCTAAAATCAATCCGCTATCAGATTTTTGCCAAGGCGCTTTTGCTATTTCTAAAGCAGCCTCATCATTAATGCCGTTTCTTGCAAGCCATGTTTTCTCAAACTCTGTTGCCTTACCTTCTGATAGCTTTACTGAACGCTCAATAATTGTGTGCGCTCTAGCCATGCCATCAAGCATTTTGCTAATTTGCGTAACTGGCCCTAATCCATTTAAAACATAGTAAGCATTTCGAGCTTTATTCCACAACTCACCTGCATCTACATTGTTTGCCATATCATCGACTAAACGAACATGAGCAGTACCCTTAACAATATCAACAGACTCACCACTCATGCGAGTTTCAGCAGCAGACGCAGCCAACACTTCTTTATCAAGCATACCCTGCATGGCTTTCACCATAACGCCACCGTCATGCTCCATAATAATTCTGCCAAACTCAGGAATAGCAGCAGCCCAAGCACCGCCCATATAATTTAAGGAAGCAGCTTCCTTCATTATATATGCTGTTCTTTGGCTCAAGGCTGATGGATTATCTAAGACCGCACCTGCAATTCTATCGTACAGAATCATAAAGTCTTTCATGTCTTTATTAATCTGATCCTCAGAAAAGCCCTTGGCAACCATGTCTCTTCTTAATTTATAAACGACATCATCAACGTCACCGCCAAACTGCTTTCTAAACTCAAGTCGTGGAGCGACTCGCGCAGTGTAGGTCTTCATAATTGCAATAGGGTCTTGAACAATAAAGTCCCAGACTAATTCATTTGGAATGTCTACTTGTCTGTGGCGAAAGTGCTTCGATCTTCCATAGCCAAAGCCAATGTTGGCTTCATCTGTAGGGTTTTTGTCGCCAAGAATTGTATCTATTGTTTCATTGACACGTTTTTCTATAGAACCCCTGTCAGTTTTTAGGCGAACTAGCCCCCATTTATTATTTTGAAACATCCATATTGTAGGATTCTCAGAGTAGTGTTTAAACAATATTTCAAAAAGCTCTCCCCTTCGAGCTTTGATTGCTCCCATATCCCAAAATCGAGGTAAGAAGTTATCTGTTAGCTCTTGCGGCTCATCTCTAAAGGCTTGCAAGCTAGCTTCAAGCTCTGACTTCTGCCTTTCCAAATATCTTTTTCTGCTTAAGTCTTCTTCACGCAGCTTTGCAAATTTAGCGTCATCCCCCATTTTTGCTAGAGAATCTTCCAAATCAAGAAGCTGTCGCTCAACAGACTTTAGGCGATTGGTTATTGATTTAGTTGATCCAATCAAGCCAACATCATTTAACTCACGCTCTGCCTTTTGAAAGAACTCGTCTATAATCTTAATGCTTCTTTTCTCAAGATCACTAAGGTCAGTGTTTTTCTTAGTTCGCTTTTCATTTATGCGTCTAAGCCAATTGCCATAACTGTCATCCCTATTTGTCAGAGAGCGCCAAGCAAGAACAGGATCAACGTCAAGCCGAGAAGTATTTGATAGACCAACATCCTCACGGAACAAGCGAATAAGCTCGTCGTGCGCTTTAACCCACTGACCATTCCTTGCAGAAGCCCTCTGATGCACTGAGAGGGGGCTAGCAAAGCCGAAGGTGTTCATTACTAAGTTGATACCTGCATCACCTGCTAACCTTACTGTAGCCTCCTTTATAGAGGCTGTAGCTTTATTTGACTGTATAATTCTTTTAAACGGTGTAGATACAAATTTATAAAAGCCGCTATCAGTAAAAACATTATCAGCCATCGACCACATCTTACTTTGGTCAAAGCCATCGCTTTCAAGCTTTCTTATTGCATGTTCTCTTTTATGCAAAGAAAGCTCTGCGCTTACTTCTTCTAGCTGAATCTCTGTTGCCGAATGTAACTGCACCTCTTCTGGTGCCGCAGCAAGCTGTTGCTGTTTTGCAGTAAGCTCTGTTATTTTTTTGTTTATATCTGATTCAGCCACCTCAGATAGCGGTCTAAGTTCTGGCGAACCTATTGTGCCAAAATCATCTGCGGTAAGTTCACTAGCATATTCTATTTGCCTTAGTGCTTGGGCTTGATTCTCAAGTGATTTTTTTATCTTTGTGTAAGCAGCCGCACGTTTAGTAATAGGGATTGATACAGCCCCACCCATTGCACCGCCAAACAAAAATGCACCTGCTACATTTACTGCGCTTTCAGTGCTAGTTTGCACAGCATCATATGGCTGTATCAAAGCCGCTTCAACACCTGCTTGAATTGCTGCTGTCCCTGCGCCGACCCTAAGTGCTGACCGCCCTATGCCCAATGTGGGGCCACCAAAAGGCAAGGCTAAGAAGTTAAGAGGATCAAACAGACCTGCGCCAAGCTGAGAAATAAATGAAGATTCGCCAAGCACCCTGCGTCTTTCAAGCGATTCATCTATGCCACGTTTCATCTCAATCATATGCTCTGGACTAACAGCGCTGCGCAACTCCATCGCGTGTAAGGAATACTCGCCAAGGTCTTCTAGTGGATTGTAACCTTCTTGCCTAACAGTTCCAAACCTGCGCCTGTTTTGAAACGCTTCATATGCAGGGTCATATGTATAGCCGAATGATGCAGACAAAGTATCTGAGAAAGAAGGCTGTCTGTAGTCTTGAGGGCTTAACTGGTCAAAGTTGCCATACCTAAAACTGTTTGGATTAACGACCATTACTTAAAAACCCCTTTAAGATAGCTTGAACTTCTTTTCTTATAATCCTCGCCATCATCTTCTCTGATCGTTACATTTTCATTTTCTATTTGGCTTCTAGGTATAGATGACAGACTTTCGCTATCCACTCTAAATGTACCGATTCTTCCTTTTATTTTAATTAGATATGTTTCGTTTGTTGGGTTATTGTAGATAGTCATAGAAGGGCCGAGGTCTATAGGTTGTGGCTCTGGCGGCGCTTCTGCTTCTGGGGCATCGCCTGTTAGCTCTGCTACTGTGGTGTCCATGCTAGAGAACTTACCAGTTAGCATCCTGTTTACATCTTCTATTGGCACTACGCCTTGACCAGACAGAAGCATGAAAAGCTGAGTTGCTTTGGCAAACTCTTCATTAACCTTCTGCATTGAAGAGGATGGCCCTAAAGCATTATTGTTGCTTACATCATAATGATTTTGCATTGCTTCATAAAGAGCAGCAAACTCAGGTGATGGTGTAACGCCAACTAAATCTTGCTCATTGCTGTCAGTAAGATTAGCGAACACTTTTCTTTGCTCGTCGGTTAAACTGCTAAAGACATTTATATCAATAGTGTTTTTTATCTCTGATACTTTTTCTTTTAGCTGAACACTATGAGCAGGGTATAACTCCCTAGCCTCTTCCATCCGAGATATTTCTTCGGCTCTAGTAACAGCCGCTTCTTCTTGATAAGATTCCAAAGCCCTTATATTTTCTAAATACTTTTCTTCTTTGGTAGAGATAAAAGCAGGAACCATAAATGTATCAGTAATATTGTAATCCGTTACTACATCATGAGAATACTCATACAAAGAAAACTCGCCGTCTTCGCCCTTAACCATAACAGCATACGTCATGCCTGTGTCTAGGTTTTGCCCAACTGGTCTAAGCTTAAACTCTTTAGTCGCCCAACCAAAATCCTTATCCATTAAGTGCAAATCTTTTCTTACTGCATCAAGAAACATTTCCTGCACTTTAGGATCGCTGCTTAATGTAGCAGAGAGAGGATATATTGTTTTCGTTTCACCAAACTCAGGCAAAACATTTTTGTCTTCAACATAAAGTGCTTCTGCCTTCTGCGTTACATAATCTTTTAAAGGCATGTCTATTTTGTTTGCGCCACCGCGATCAGCAAACCAAGCAAAGACAGATGCCTCCAACATTTCTGTCATCTTTGTATTTCTTATAGCAGCGTTTATTGGAGTGTTTTTATCTGTGCTAGTTAAGGATTGAAGGTACTGTAGAGGTGTTGCAGTCTGATTTTTTGTAGCTGTACCTCCTGTTTCTTCAGCAGCATATTGAGCCAACTGAGAACCCATTACTGTAGCAAAGCCCTCGCCTCGTACAGTCTCTTTATAAAAGTCAGCAAACTGCTTAAACTGCGCCTCATTAATTGGTGTATCTGATTGCTGTTGATATGAAGACATTAAGTCCCAAAATGCTTTAGTCTCTGCCTTTAATGCAGAGTGACTATTAGAAAGGCTTTCTATTCCGTTTCTATCAATCTGAGTAGATGTATTGGCATAGAGAGACAACAATCTATTCATCATCCCTGTCGGGACATTACCATTTGCGGCTTGGTCAAGGAGGCTAACAAATGACTGTGGAAGAACAACTTGGCCTACGGCTTTAAAAGCTTGATCCTGTTCGCTAGAGGAAACTGTATAAAAATTATCCCTTAGCTTAAGAACGGTATCTACATGCTCTCTATTATCCTTGTCAGAAGCATCAGCCATTCCACGACTAATATCAGAGTTCAACTTATCTATTGCACTCAAAGCTGTTCTGTTTTCTAAATCTTTAATTTTAGCTTGAGACTTATTATTTGCTGCGGTTGTTATTGTTGATTCATCGCCAAGTCTTTTAGCTTTGTCTAAAACATCACGAACATTGTCTGGCAGTGAAATGCTAGGTTCTATTCCTTTAGCATAAGCTGCCATAGCTTCTGCCATTTCTGCTGTTGGCGCAGAGCTCATAGCCAATCTTATATAGGCTGTTGCCGCAGCATTATTAAGAGAGTTTTTCTGCCGTTCTTTTGCTTCGTTGTCTGCTTTAGAGCTTTCTATATTAGACATTGTTTCAGCGTAAGAAGTGCTTACACCATCAACATCAGAACCTGTTCTTATTGCGCTGTCAATTGCTTCGTTTACATCTCTGTAAAGCTCAATTCCCGCCTTAATTTTTTCTTGGTTTTGTTTAAAAGCCTTCTCATCTTTAAAGCCCTCAAAAAAAGTAATAGCACTTTTCTTAAGGCCAAAGCCAGTTTCGCTATCTAAGTACGCTAAATTTTTTAAATCATCGTGTAGGCTTTCTGGTATTATCTTAAGAGCTTGTGGGCTTGGGTTATTTAAATACTCAATAACATTAACAATCTCTTCTTTGCTTGTTAACTGACTTACAACATGTCGCTGAATCCCATCGGCCAAACCATTAACTCTTTTTGTAACGCCTAATATAAGATCGTTTGATTCACTGTTAGACATACCTGCAATAACCGCGCCCTGTTGTGTAGCTAAAGCAGCTTCATAAGCCTCAATAACTTCGTCAACTTCAGCCGTAGGATCAGTGCCATCTGCTATTGCGTCTGCGTTTCGCATAATCTGACTATTAGAATTTTTGCCTAAGTTCGCATCAACACGCGCCTTTTGGACAGACTTAGCAAGCTTAATTGAAGAAGCGCCAACGGCATCCCCCATGTACTCATTGGCATATTGCGTAAACTGCTCGAAGGTTGATGGATCAGAAAGAACATCTTGAAAGTCTTTTCCAAGAGCATTTTTTATTTCTTCTGGAAGACTGCCCAAGTTCCCCATATCAACGGCTGATTGTATTTCTAGCAACTCCATGTGAGTGAAATTGCCAGTCTCAATAACACTTCTTAGAGCGCCACGCGCTATTGCAACATTGTCAAACTTAGAATTTAGCTTTGTTGAGCTAGCAGTTACTAGCTGAGAGTTAGCCATATTCTGATCATCAATAGCGCCTTGTTTAAGAATAAACTGAATTTGCTCAGTGTTGCCTGTTCTTGCGGCAACTTCTAACGCTGCTCTTCTTTCTTGCGTTCTTAGATTATAGGCGTCAACTTGTTCCGCGCGTTCTCTAGTTAAGGCTTTTAGCCCTAGATTATAAGAATATCCTTTTCGTACCTCGTCACCAATTCTTAAAATCTGATTGCTAAACACTGTACTTGTTTCAGTGTTTGCCATTTGCGCAGTGTATTCTGATGCAGCTTTATTAAATGCCGCAGGGTTAAGATCATATTTTAACGCAAGCTCTTTCATCTTGCTGTCAATTTGAAGCCCTAATTCTTGCTCAAATCTTGTAAGCAACACATTCTGATAAGCTTCTTGAGCAACACGACCTAAACCTTCTGGGCCTTTGTAAACCTCTGGTGCGCCAGTAACAGGGTCAAGCGTTACTACATCCTCACGCGACAAGGCATTAGCTAAATCAACGCCACGTTTTTCAGCATCTTGAACTGCTCTTTTATAAGCAACCGCTTCGGCCTTTGCTGCATTTCGTGCTATTGCCTCGCCAGTAATTTGACCTGCGGAAGATGATCGCGCAACGCCAATGGGCGAGATTCTAAACTCACGCTTTTCTCTAATCATTGCCATTGCTTATTTTCCTATGTCTTGTAATCGCCATAATCAGCAATGCCTTTGCCGATTGTAGTAAACGCAGAGATTGTTGCAGCTTGTTGCCTAGCTCTGCCCTCAACCCTTACTGTTGTTGCTTGCTGCCTTAACTTCATAGCCTCGAACATTCCCATAAGATCAGACGTTCTAATGTCCTTACCCAAGGTTTCTTTTTGCGCTCCGAGAAAAGCTTCAACGGATCGGCTAGATATATCCCTGCCGCTAGCATAAACGGCTGCAATATTAGCAGAAGTATTTCTGTCGTAAGCCTCTCGCCTAGCTGCATGGCGCTGTCGAGTCTCTATTTCGCTTCTTACTTTATCGGTTTCTATATTAAAGGCATCTAGGTCAGCAGACTTTTTTGCTGCCGCACCTGCTTGCATTTCACCCATCGCGCCAATAAAGGAAAAGATTAAAGGTAGTGCCATTAGATTATTAGCTCCGCTACTAGCCCATTGATCTGCATATCAAGGGGGTGATCCTGTTCAATAGTTACCTGTGGATTTCGATTATAACCTAGTAACCTAAATTCTTTTTTGCCAGTAAACGCCGCCGTTGTAACAAGCGGCCTACTGTTTATCTTAGCCGATCTAGTGTTTTTCATATCAACAACAACATTTGTTATGCCGCGAATCTCACCTGTGGTTGGCCCATTACCTGCCGAAACGTCAATTGGATTTGTTACAAGCTTGGCTGTAAACTTTTTACCAGTGTAGATATGTGTGTATCCATGACCTGCGTAAGCTGTTAGATCAACCTCATCGTTGCTGTTGACAGTAAACTGACCAAGTGATGACAGCGTTGTCCCATCTGTAGCAATGACATCTACAACATCGTTCTGGCTGTAGAGGGCGCTTACATCAACTTTGTTTGAAGATATTGCCCCATAGATATAGAAGTCCAAGCCAATGTCGCCCCTAAACTCACACAGTTGCAGTTTGTTTTCTGAATCGTAAGCATTAACAAAGAGCCTGTCTTCTATAGCGCAGACAGAACCGAAGCGTCCATTTGTTGTTACCCTAGACCATGATGCCCTCTTTTCTGCCCTGTTAGAAGAAAACAGAGTCATGTCACCGTCATCAAGTGTTAAGGCTGCATAGGAATCTGGTAATCCAAACCCACTATGCACAACAGCTAGATAGGTTGGGGCATTGATTAAGTGAGAAGCAATCGTAGAAACAGACGTAGCAGTGTAGGCTTCTTCTGTGTCCGTGTAGATATACTCTCGAATAATCTTACCGTTATTCTGCACAAAGATTGTTGCGCCATCTATCGACATAGGCTCAACGTGTTCCACACCATATGGTGTTTGCTTTCGTATCTGAGCATTGGTTGGCGTAATAGCTTGGTTCAAGTAGGTCGGAATATAAAGCTCATTAGATGCAGTGAAGACCTGCAAGTCCCTGTTTGAAACAAGATACCTTATCTCATTAACATCACCTGTTGCAGCAACCATAGAAATAGAATCTGTATCTGCTGCATCGCCTACATCAAAGTTAAAGAACTCGCCAAGCTGAGACATCCAAATATTATCTGGCTCTGCTATTGTGCCACCAAAGCAAAGACGGTTCTCATGGAACTCTACCGCCGCAGGATAGCCCCTCTTGGCTGACCAAGACTGTTCGTCCCAATCTGCTGTTGGCGCATGAGTAGTAACCTTTACAAAGCCGCCACCATCTTCTGATGTGTTAGCATTGCTGGCAGCAGTTATAGTGTATGTGTTTTCATCAATGATTGTACCAACTGTTCTAGCGCCATTTATGTTACCTGCATTGATGCCGCCAACGGCTGATGCCTCAGATATTGTAATTGACTCACCACCGCCAAAGCCATGAGCAATGTGCGTTACTTCTATTGTAGCTGTTGTGTCTATTGTTCTAAGTGGGTTAAGAACAGACAGCCTAATCTTTAATGAATCAACTACATTACCTGTTGCCTGAGTTGCAGACTGCACACTTGTTATGTCAATCTCATTGCCGCCATAGCGAACAGTTGTGCCAACATGAAGTGAGCTAGGATAGTTGCCTCCACTCTGAGAGCCAGTTGTATCCCAATACGCTGAGCTTGTTGTTAACGTTATTCCGTTCCCACTAGAAGCTGATGGATCAAGCGTAACACCGTGGGCTTGGAACTTAGAATAAGGCTGATATGTTTTCTTGTTATCTGCTCTTTGATCGAAGCTGTAGGTTGATACCTCAAAGCTTGTTAGGCTTGTGCGGGTTAGCATCCTTGGCGCAAAGAGAGGATGCGAGATAAACATTACATCGCCATACTGCGCTGTAGTGTATTCTTTTAGATAAGCTTGATCGAAAGGAAGTGCGGCGCTGCTTGTATCTGCTGTAATCGTTGCAACAAGAGAAACCGTATCCGAGCCATTTATTAGTCGAAAACATCTTACTTTCTGGTGCTCTATCGAAATAATGTATTCTTCATTTTCATCAAAAACAAAAGGATAAAGGTGAGATTGCTCTGGATTGCTTGAGCTATAGGTAATGCTGTAATTGTAAATGTGCTTCATGCCATAGCGTTTTTTAACAGACCCTTCTGCCATAACCACCATGTTCTCAAGTCTTTGTGCTGATGCAGTATAGACAGCCGTATCAGTCCTCATAATGAGGGAATCACTTACTTCACCATACTGAAAGCTGCTAACTGGTACTCTGATCTTCTGCATTAGCTGCGCCTTTCAGCAATGAACCTCGAAGTGTTTAGCTTGCGTGTTGTTTGTTGCTGTGAGTCAAGCCTACGCGCCTTGATAAGCTGACGCTCTGCCCTGTTTTCCATTGCAGTGCCAAGCTGTGCATCCCTTGCTAAAGATATTGCAAATACGCTAGCAACAGCAAACTCAACGGCAAGAGTAAAGTAAGGAGGCCAATTGACCTCTTCTGCTCTAAAGATGTAATCCGCAATAACTTCATCTGTAGATACAGCATCGCAGTAAACTTTATCGCCATATGTATCATACTCAATTGCCTGTTCCTCTACAGTGATTGCATTGAGCATCAGTGTGCCAGATGGCATTTGATATGCAGCATCCCAACGTCCTGTTGGGGCTGTTGATAATCTGTTAAGAACCGCCTGATTAGTCGCAAATCTCCATCGTGTGTTTGTCAGAGAAGACCGCGCTATATCTTCATAGATCGCATCTGCGACAGAAGACTCAGCAGTCCCATCCGTAAATGATTGAATCGCATCACCGCCTATAAGCAATGATGCGCGTGAACAAATCTTAATCGCTGTGTTTGCATAATCTGGCATGGCAGTATGGGGGCCGAAGCCCCCATCCCTTTATTAATCGCCGTCTGTTTCAACAACGGCTGTGCCGTCTGAAACATCGACTACAGTGCCAGTGTTCGAGAGAACATTAACAAAGTTGGTTGTTGGTGCATTTGTGTCGCAAACAATAATCAGGTCACGAACAGCGAGCATGTTTGCTGCGCTGTTAAAATAACCTGCGGAATTTACAGTTGCGATTGTATCCGTGGTTGAATACATCCACAAACTTCCGTTTGAGTCACCACCAATTCGAGCTAGTCCACTTGCTGCATAAGCCATGTTCTACTCTCCTTAGTTATTGTCTAGGACTTCATAGACGCCATCGTCGTCAATAACGACAGCACCCATTGACATCATAGAGGTTGCGAGGTGTGAGACTTTTTCTGCAACATAGTTGACCTCAGTTTGAACATCAGCATTGATGCCAAGGCCAACAGCGTTTGTGTGGTAAGCAAAGTTTTTGCCACCTGCAACCGCAGACGTTGAGAAGATTTTAAAGCCCAAGAACTCTTTCATGGTGATGCCACCTGCGAAGGGCAGGTTTTGATCGCCAACGAAATCAGAAGATGCAAACTCTGTGATGTTATACAGATCAGCAAATCCTGCAGGAGACATTGCCAAGAAGCGTTGTCCGTCCTCTGGCATATCAGCATTGCCTACAGTCTCAAAAAGAGAAAGCAGGTCAGCTTTTGCCAAAGCAGAGCCAGTGTCGTGAATCTGAGTTGAGTTAGCACCTGCGTCGAGAGCAGTTGTTAAAATCTCATCTGTCTTACGACCAAGCGCAGCAGCAGCAGATTGAGCTACAGCTTGACGCTCGTTGATGTTGATTTTCAACTCGTCCAGTTTATCAATGTACTCTGGTGCATAGTAGTCAGCCATAGTGACTTCGACGTTTGTATGCGCCAATTCCATTGGGGTTACGTTGCCGTTACGAGATTTCGTATTGGCTGTGCCTTTTCCGATTACTTGGAAACGAGCAGTTGAACCAGTCACATTTGTAGAGCGAACAGTGTTCCGTAGTTTAGAACCCATACGCTGATACGCCATGTGAACTTCGGTTTCAAACTGCTTGATAAAGGCTTGGTCAATTGTATTAGCCATTTTCACAGTCCTAATTGAAGTTACGGTTTACAACGGGTGTCCACTCTCGCACTTCAATAAGGGTATCCTTTCGGGCCTTTCAGTGCATTATGGGCCGTAATGAGCTATCGTAAACATTTTTTTTCACAGGATTGCAACGCACAAATTCAACATACTTGTTTTTACCAGACTCAGTAATACCCACTGGCTCAAAGCCAAGCCATGCCGACCATTGCAGCATTGACTCATATTCAGCAAGTATTGTCATGGTCATCCCTTCTTGGGTCTGGTCAAAGAAATTAACAAGCATCTTTGACCCACGCGCAAGCAGGGTAAAGTTTTCTTTGATCTTATCTGAAAACATACAGAACATTTGCGGATATTGCTGATCGTCAGAATAAAACAGACCGCCAACAGCTATAAAGCTCTCACCTTCTGCTCTAACAAGATAGCACTCGGATGTTTCATACATCTCAATAATAGCTTGCTCTAGGTCTGTATGCCCAAGCAGGGCAAGCTCATGTTTGTTTTCGTCGCTCAAGTTGTTAACGACTTCATCAAGTTGACCTAACGTAAAGGGGGTCATGTAATAACGCCCCCTTTTTAGAATCTTAACCTCTGTAGAGCGCTTGGAACCCTTCGGTAACTTGCTTGACGAAGTGAGGGTCGCGGTCTTTATAGTACCTTGGGTCATTCATCATCTCCCTTAGATCGGCCTCACTTTGCCCTGCGCTCGGCTGCGTTTCTGCCGTAAACGATCCGTCCTTCATTGCTTCCATTACAGCTTCAAGGGCAAGGATTCCTTCGTGGCTTTCGCACATACGCTCCACTGCAGGAATTGCTTGCTCTGGAAAGAACTTGTTTGCGAACATAGACGCAGCTTGTATCCGATCATTTGCATTGTCGCCAAGCTTTGCTGCTTCTGCATCAAGGTCTGGTTCTTGGCCGCCGATAGCTTGAGCATACATTTCAATGCCTTTGTTGAACTCTTCTTGAGAAAAGCCATTCTCATATGAATGATCGGCCCACCACTTCAACAATTCGTTATCAACCGCCATTTCTTCATTCACAATGTCTGGCAGTTGATAGTCACCTGCTGATTCTGGTCGCTCACTAAAGGCTTCGGTTTGGATTTCCTCAATTATTTTAGAGCGAATATCCTCTTCCTTTGTGCCAAGTTTTGACTCTAGCTCCTTATATGCTTTAGCTAAGTCTTCGCCTGTGTTATATTTTTCAGGCAACCACTCTGGTCGTTGTGGCTGACTGTCCTCTGCTACAACAAAATCACGCTCTTCTGTGGGCGCTTCTGTAGCTGCTTCGGCTGTTGCTTCGGCTACTGTCTCGTTCATTTGTTCTTACTCCTATGCGAATGTGAGATGCGCTGCTCAATGAGGCCAACGATATATCGCTGACCTTCTATATGTCGCAACTCTTCTGTAGTCACATTAGGCCCATTAACCATTTCAATAGTAATGGATCGCAGATACCGCAGAACTTCCTGTCCTGTCGGTGAACTAAATATATGGGCGATGTTGTGGCTGACTTCTATGTCTTTGTCAGAAGCCCTCTGTATCCCGTCGATCCCAATATTAACCTTGTTCGGCAACCATCTGTCCCTGCTGTTGTTGTTGCGCCATCTGCTGCGCTAATGCAGCTATTTGTTTACGCTGTTCTTCATCACGAATCAAGCTCTCTGGCACACCAAACTTTTTAGACAGGTGAATTGCGGTCTGCTCACCGTCAATTAGAAGCTGCAACATCTCAGGGCCAAATGTCCCACCAACCAGTTCTAGGAATCTTGCTACGCTAGAAATGTCTTGGTTTGCTTGCGCTTGAGCTAATGGAGATACAGAGCGAACTTTAACCTCTCTACCATTAACTGTTGGCACTTCAATGCGGCCCTGTTTCTTAAGAATGTAGATTACACGCTGCAATACTGGCTGAACTAGCTCTGCTTGCAATCTGCCAAAGGCTGCACCCATTCTGCGAGACAGGTCTGCCATACGCTCTGCAACTTCTGTTGCAGTTGCAGGTGTAGTATCAGGCTTACCAAGCATATCATTATACAATGCAGTCTTAATGTTATGGCGCATATCGCTAAGAACAAGCTGCGCTACATCAAACTTACCTGCCGCTTGGATAGGTTGAAGGCCAGTTGACCCCATAGCTTTCGGTATGATTGTGCCGGGAACTAAATTTATCGTGTCAGGGTTGATTACGCCATCATCTTCCATCTGATATATGCCAGAGATCGACATTTGAGCGTTCTCAAGTATTAACTGGATGGTGAGGTTAGTGGTCTTAATCGAAGACAGCGCATTGATTAGCGGCCCTCGCCCATAAATCTCCCCTGCGCACTTAGCCCAACGGAAGCAAATAAACGGATTAGAGCCAAGTCCCTTCATTTCATTGGTATATAGACAGGTGTTTGTTGTCAGACAGATTGCATATTGAAGGAAAGCATCTTCGTTCTTTTTGGAGTAATCTCTGCAAACAACCTCAAGAACGGTTGTTTCCCGATTAGCCCCCATCATTGCTTGCACCTTCGGACTAAACTTTCCTTTGGGATACATAATCGGAAGATGATCAAACTTAACCTTCTTGCGCTCACGATAAACGTGATCAATCCTATCGTCGGGGCCAGTGTCTAGCACTACATGAGGAAGCGGTATTGCTGAGAAGTTTACTGGATTTACTGCGTCACCTTCTTCAACGCAGAGAACGCCAGTCCCAACCGCCAAGTCCATGAAAGATTCATGCACCTCTTGGCTAAAGTTTGAGTTTTGCAAGACCTCAAAAACATATTCAGTGACTTCATCTAGCTCATTATCAATAGCTTCTCTTTGATCTGGCGGCACTTCACTACCTGCCATAAGATCAGCCCATCGTGCGAAGTTAGGAACTAAGCCCGACTGCAAGCGGCTAGCAAATTCTTGAACTCCAACTACAGCAGTCTCGTCAAAGATTTTGTCATCTCTACGCTGACCTGCTTCTTCATAATAGAATGACTCTCGTTGAGGCAGCGCATATTCATAGCACTCTTCAAAAAGAGAAACCCAGTTCTCACGAAAAGCTTTAGCTTTGTTGTACTTTTCGATGTACTGCTTTGCAATTGGATCGTCAGCCATTAGCCAAACCTACCTAAAAATCCTTGACCACCTGCTCTCATAAGTGATCTACGACCTGCGCCACCACGCATACCACCTCGGCGTTCAGTCCTTGACTCAATCGCTTCGGTTACATCCTCACGTTTTTTTGCGGCTCTAGCTTGAATTTCTTCTTGCTTCGCTGTATCCGCTTCAACACGCTCTTCGGCTGCTGCTTTATTCTCTTCTTCGGTTGGGCCACCACCACCAAAACACATAATAAGCTCCTTTGTTTTTTACATTCGTAAACACAGAAACAAATAAAGCACAATGCACAAACTACATTCTTGCCCAAAACCCCTGCTTCTTAGGTCGTGACTGCTTAGAAAAGACATCAAAGCTGCGCCTTGCAACAGATACCTTTGCAGGTTTTTGTGTGTTCATAAGCGCTCGGCCCTCACCTGCACCTAAGAAAAGATACTGTGCAGCATCGTGAACGTGGCTAAACATATTCTTGTCTGGCTTATCTGCGTACCTTTCGCCAGAAACTTCCATGCGTTTGTAGGCATAGCCGCCCTCAAAGCCCTTGATTAGCTGTGGGCATCTACGATCAATTAATAAAGCAGGTTTACCTTCGACCATCTTAGTCAATTGGGAGGAGACAGACTCAAGCCGAAGGTCAACGGAGTTGGAGGGTGCGGGAAAAGCCCTCAAACCTGCTCCGCGCAAGATGTGAAAAGGAGTAGATTCATCAGTCTGTGCGCGGAAATCACCTGCAGGATCACCATAGATTATTACCTCTGACGCTGCTGCAAATCTTGTGGCTAGCTCATTTCTAAGAACTTCGGCAAAACGCACGATGCCCATGTCTACCGCCACAATTTCGGATTGAATAAACCATCGCCCTCGAACCTTTTGTCCAAGCACTGCCGCAGGGGTCAAGCCAAAGTCCACGCCAACATAGACTGGGGAATTTGCGGCTACTGGTATTTCTTCTTTTGCAACGTGTACTTCTGTTGCAAACATCGGATAGACAGGTTTCCCATCTTGAATGTGGCCCAAGCGGTTCATCACATACACATCTATCCATGATTTAGTCTTACCCCTTATCAAGTTTGGATAATAACTCTTCAACATATTCTTAGTGTTTTCGGCCTTGGGATTTGGCTCGTAATCTTCTATCTCGCCCTCTTCGCCCTTCTTCTCAACCATACCACAGGGCTGCGTATAGAAAGACCAGTTGTCTGGTTTAACCAACATCTTAGCTTGCTCACGCGGTATATGATCTGGGATTGGAACTTCACCTGCCATAATCGGCCACCAGTGATCTTCTTCGGGAGCATTGGTGTCAGCAATAACGCCAGTCCAAGTAGGCCCACCATCACGCATAGAAGGAAAGCGGCCCACACGCATAGTGCAAGCGTCAATAATGCTCTTGGCAATTTCTCTAGCTTCATTAATCCAAATGCCAGTCAGTTCTAAAGATAGCAGTTTCTTCACATCTTCGGGGCGGTCTAAAGCTAAGAAGATAACCTCAAGGTCAATGTCGCCCTTCTTGATGTGATGCGTATATGGCACTGACCAAGTAAACTTGCCCCAATCTGATTCTGGAAACCAGTCAAGCCATGTCTTGATGGTGGTGGTTCTAAGTTGAGGATTGGTGTTACGAATGATTGCCCATCGGCTTTTGCGTATTCCGTCTGGCCCTTTGCCTTGCTCTAAGGCGCGGCGAAACACTTCTACACAACAGCCAACAGACTTGCCAGAACCAACTGGCCCTCTTATGCCACGAAAGAATGTATCGTCTTTCATAAACCCTTTGAGAACTTCCCCATCGGGTTTGTATTTGAAGTCTATCATCTAAGTCCTTTGTTCACTCCAAAGCGGATCATATCTTCAACCACCTCTGGCGCAATGCTGTCAATCAGCTTGTCACACTCATGGTCTGTAACAAAGTGGTGTCCAAACTTTGCAATGACGCTTGATAGATGAACCTTGCGAACAATGCCGCGCAGCATATCGCGGTCTTGTTGAGTAATCGTAGAAGTAAAACTCACGTTCTATACTTTCTTACTTTGTCAGCAATTGCTTTCGGTTGAGCCACAAACTGCTTACCCTTAGCCTTGCCCTTTCGTTTAGCTCTGGTTGTAGCTGCATATTCAGAATCACTAAGAGCAGCGATAGCCTTAGAAGGAAGGTAGCGCTCACCAGTCTCACTTGATTTCTTGCCAGACTTGGTGCGCCACTTTTGCTTGCCCCAATTGATTAGTGATTTCTGAGGAGCTTTCATTTATAGCCACCACCTGCTGCTTTGTATCGCTTGGCTAAGAGTTGAGCCTTACGCGCAGACCACTTACCTGCCGCAGTGCCTTGAACATTTGCGGCCTTTATTCTGTTGAATAAGTTCTTCCGCATCTTGGGCTTGGTATAATTACCTGCTTCATTTACTGCCATACTTTACACTCTTGTTCTTTTTCCGAGCATAAGCCTTTGCAGCTTTCTTTCCCTCTTTGCTGTAGGAGAAAGTCTTTCCACCAACTTTAGGCATTTCTTAATCCTTCATGTATTGATTTGTGTTTTTTGCCACTTTAACAACTTTGGCCCGACCTGCTTTATATCCTTTGAATATTTTTTCAGCCTTAGTCATGCCACCTTCATTTAATATTGCTGCCTTCATTTTTTCTCTAGCTTCTTTACTAGCATTTTCTGGCAACATCTTAGATAGGGCTTGGCTCATAGTAATTTCGCCCCTAGTGTAGTCGGCAACAATTCTTCTATGTGCTGCTGACATATACTGCTGACCCTGTTTTATTTTAATTAGCGTTTTTTTGTCAGCCATTTTTCTTCTTCCTTTTCTTTTTGGGCGCAGCTTTCGATTCATCAATGTCAGGCGTAGAAGGGTTGTCAGCCTTGTACGATCCCTTGGTTGTTCGCGCTCTTACTGGCTCTGGCCCTTCAACTAAACGCTTGGCATCAGCCATGCGCGTTTTGCCAGTGTAGTGAACCCCTGCAATCGTATGGGTTTCGCCAGTCCAAAGTTCGTTAGTGTGTGCAATATAAAAAGCCATGATTCCTCCCTATGGCAGCTTGTCTTGGTCAGCCTCTTCTTGTTTGGCCCCACTCTTAATCATCTGTTCTTCCATTTTCTTAACTCGCTTCAGCAAAGAATGGTGGCGAGAGCTTATAACCCTTTGTCCAGACTTCTCTGCTTCGCGCATATCTTTGGCGTAATCCTTGCCCCGAAGTAAAGTGCGCAACTTGTTCTTAGCTCTGTTAATGAGTTTGTTGTCGATGTCCTTCTCAATGTCATCAACAGCTTTATTCAACACCTCATACCGATACTGAAAACGCTTGCTTGGATTCTGTGGGTTGGGCATCAGTAATTACTTCTCAAAGCTGTCAGCAATGAAGAACGCTGACCGCCGCTTATAGGCTTCGGCACATCCCCTAACTTCACATTGCTTCGCTCCTTCTTGCTCATGCGTAAAGAAGGCAACGCATCAGGGTCTTTCTTTAGCTCTTGATAATATTCTTCGGCTGTCTTCTTAGCGCCGCCACCAACACACATGGTCTATCCTTTCTTATGCCGCTTCGCAAAGTTACGAGCCGCTTCCACAGAGCCAAAGCCCCACTTCTTTAACGCCAATGCCTTTCGAGTCGGGCGACCCTTTGAATCTTTCATCGGCCCCTTCATTCCTGCAAACCGAGCAGCAAAAGAAACACGACGAGGATTTGTACCCTTGGGAACAGGTGGCTTTAGATTAGCCCCCTCAGTACGCTTGAAGTGAGCGCGACCCTCTGGAGTCAAGCCACCAGTCTTGCTCTTATGTTCCTTCCTCATTCTTCTTCTTCCTTAAGTATCCACCACTCTTGAGCGCAGCCTTGGCGACAGTCATGTCAGCCCTCTCTGGCTGCTTCTCTGGGGTACGATCAAATCTACTCATGCTCGAACCTTATGCAGATAAAAATATTTTTGACAATGCACAAATTAGCCCACATTCGTGGGCAAGCTCTGAAGGGAAATAATGTGAGTGAGAGACTATTACAGTAACAGGTCATGCAGTTTTTCCCCCCACCCCCCATGACGGAACGATCAATGAACAGTTTTACCCTAGGTCGATTGAGACTCGTATGTCCCCTGCAACCTGCACTTGGCTGCGATCAATCGGTTTATACCCTGCGCGGTCTAGTAAATCCTTCGATGCCTCTAACTGGACATACTCAGATTTAGCCCCAGAAGCTAGGGTACGGAGTTGTCTTGCAGCGATAGTAGCAGATAATCCAAACTCCTCATTCATCCTTTCCATCATGTACTGCTGCACATGAGGCAACTTCATAGTCTTGGTTGCAGTCACCCTTCCAGATTCGCCAACTGCATAACCTGCTATTGGAGCAGCATCCTTGATGGAGCAGCCATTTGCTACAATGGTGTCTACAAGAGCCATCTGTTTTGCAGTCAACTTTCGAGATTTAGAAACGTCATTCATTGTGGTATCCTACTGTTGCCCCCCTCTCCCTCTCTCCCCCCATTTAGCACGTTGACTGCAAAGTCTGTCAATAAGTGACGTAGCGTCACCTTGCCAAGTGACGTGGCGTTACAACGGTATTGAAGGTTGCCAGATGGGTTGACAGACTAAATCACCGCAAAGGTCAACAGATACCACCCCGATCTTATCAAGCGCCATGCCCAAAGCAATGTCATGCGCGGTGATTTCCAGTTGGCGTTGGCAGGTCAGTTATTGTAGCACCCACATTGCCATGCAAGGCTGACACAAACCGCCGCTTGATCCAAGATTCCAACATTGGGACTGCGCAACGAAGTCAGTGTTTGCCTACGACCCTCGCCCACAGTGTCAGCCACCGATGCAAGCAAGCTCATCAGCTAACCGAACCAGTAAATCATACTTTGCAGTGATCCGCAAAACAGCCCCCACTTTGATAAGCTTGCAAGGATTGTATAGTTACATCAGTTACGACAGTTACGCAAAATATGATTTATAAAGCTCAACAAAACCTGTGAACCGCCACATCTGCAGCAGGTCAAAAGCTTGCTTGCCTCTCTTATCTAGTCACGCCTGTTTCTCTAGCTACCTTCAAAACTTTCTGGCGCTCGCCCAACCACATTTGACTGCCCCCCCTGATCCAAAACCATGTCGGCAAAAAGTTCGCAATAACTATATCGCACTGTGGCCTTGTGCCGTTGGGTTACTCTTGTCTTCTTAGCTTTGAGCAATGAGTGCTATGCTATTCCAAGTTCCTTGGGCATAGCACAACTTTATACATGGTGGCAGAGATATAGATATTGCGTACTTCAAGCAGCCCAAGGGGGCTGTTTGCAGTCATGGTTGTTGGGGTGGAGCAGTCAAATGTGGCTGTTCGATCTTGAAACTTTTTTGGTAGGAGAACCAGACATGACTAGAACGATAGACAAGCAATCTCTTGACGCTGCAAATGCGCGATTCAAAGCTTTTGTTGACCTTTATAAATCACATTTTGGAGAGTCTCCAGATGACTATACAATGCAAGCTTATCAAAGTGGGAACTGTTACGCTTCTCACCGCCAAGTGATTTACTGGAAAGGTCGGTTAGCTGATAATCTTGTTGCCTCGGAGTCAGACAATGTAGTCGAAGCTCGAAAGGCAAACAATGACATTGAACGTTGCGCAATTGCGATCCCAATGTATGAAATCTTAGCTCAAGCAGATGCGGCGGTTTATGAAAGCATTGCAGGGACAAAGTGGGAGGCAAGCAATACCCGACCTGCCAACGCCAACAAGAAAATCAGCCCGAAGCGCATGGAATTGCTAAAGGCATTGGCAAAGATTGCTTGATAAGATCGGGGCGGCATCAGTCGCCCTTTTCTTTGTTCACCGTCTTGGAGGTATGGCAAGTGTGGAGATATGCAACAGATGTTGTAGGGGCTGCTGCTCTGGGGGTCATAGCTACAGCGCCGAGCGTTGTGGTTTTGATAGCTGACTATTGGTTCTAAACTTAGTCGATTATCAAAGTGACGTAACGTCACAATGGATTAATAATTATTAACACTGCATACTAGCAGTTGTTAAGTCACTGTCCAGAAAGGAGAACATCATGGACAACAAAACTAAACTAAACTCAATGCTTAACTGCATGAAGATCGTTAAGAATTTTGTAAATGATCGGCAAGATTACTTACACAGTCTTGAATATTATTCATCACAAATTGAAGTTGAGTTTTGTGACTTCAATCATCCTGACACTATTGCAAGGGTTAAGGTTTTCACACGTTCTTTCATTGATGAAGAGATGAATTACCAATCTTTTAATCTCAGAAACATTACAAAGGATACCTTTGAAGATGATGTTTCAAGACTTGATGAATACATTAAGTCATTGCCTAACTTGAAGTCAGCAAAACAAGCCGTCTTAATGAGGCAGCTTGAAGCAGTAAGAGAAAGCTCAGACGATCTTGGCTTGGACTTCTCAGGAGCAATCACAGAGATCATGGAATCTCTATCCTCTAACATCTTAGAAGCCCCGAAGGGAGATGTCGCATGACATTCATGAAACCTATCAACGATTGGAACTTCCCAATCAAGATGATGCCAACCCCTAACGCCGTAACTGGTGAGCCTGTGCCTAACTCGGTGCAGGTGATCCGCACTGACACTGATGAAGTGATGGGCGTTCACGGCAGTAAATACAAACCTGTTAGCCATGACCTAGCTGTTGAATCAATCTTTGATGCAGCCAAAGCAGCTAACATTAGCTCAGACTTCAATTACGATATTCAAGTCTACGAAGGTGGTCGCAAGCTAAGAGCTAGGATCATATGGCCTGATGTAACTATCGAACCAGAGGTAGGCGACTATGTGCGATACGAAGCGCTAGCAACCAACAGTCTTGATGGTAGTTGGTCATTTGCTCAATGGAGTCAAGGCAATCGGTTATGGTGTAAGAACGGTTGCACCACTGCTGACATCTCAGCTTATTCTAAATATAAACACACACGATCCATCAACGTAGAGGGATCGGCTATCAAGATTGCCAATGGCATGTCTGTCTTCAAAGAACAGAAAGACATATGGCAATCTTACATGGGTGTGAAGATCAGCAATGACCAAGCAGAAAGCTTCTTCAAAAAGCACCTCTGCAAAATGCACACTCGCCAAGCCAACACCATCAAGACCAACGAGCGCCAACTGGAAAACCTGCTCGGTCTATGGGGCGACGAGCGATCACATCTAGGCCCGAACAAGTGGGCTTTATACAATACCCTAACGCATTGGGCGACACACACTCAGGATATGCGCAGCCCTCATACAGCGCGTCATAACCGTGAGGCAATCATCACCAGTGCAATGCGCTCTAACACATGGAAGGAATTGGCATGAGAGTTACACGCCAACACTTCGAGTACATAGCGGACAACTTTGCTCCGCTTGTATCATCACCAATCGTAATCGAAAAGATTGCTGATGATCTTGAGAAACTAAACGACAAGTTTAATCGTGAGAAGTTTCTCGCAAGAGCCATCGCTAATTGGGAGCAGCAAAATCTGCCACCAATTATTGATGACGAAATCCCATACTGAAAAGGAGTAAACCATGAATCAGTATATAAGGCCAAACGCATCTGTTGAAATGACTTTAATAACGCCAGACCATGCAGCAGCGTTGTTAAAGATCAATACAAAGAACAGAAAAATTAACAAAAGATTAGTTTCCCAATACTCAAGAGATATGGCTAACGACTCTTTTGATTTTAACGGTAATACAATTTGTGTTTCTAATACAAATGTATTGCTTGATGGGCAGCAACGATTAACAGCTTGTCTTCAAACAGGCAAACCTTTCTGGACTATCTTAGTAAAAGGTTTGGACGAAAAGTCTATGATTACAATAGATAGCGGCAGGAAAAGAATCTATTCAGACAGGCTTAAAGTTCAAGGTTACACAAACCATGTGAATCTTGCAGCAACAATTACTCATGTGGCTTTAATAGCTTTGGGCAATCCTAAAAACTCTGGACTTACATCATCTCAGTTAGACGCTGTTTTCAAAGCCCATCCATCAATAGCAGATAGTGCTGACTTTGCTCGAAACACATTTACTAGATGTGATAAAGTGCTTGGAGCTATACACTATATTGCAACTCAAACTGGCTATGAAGAAGCAGCCAATGCTTTCATCCGAACTTGGAAAGATGGACAGCTAAACTATGAAGATGATCCCATCATTTATGTGAGGGATTTACTAATCAAAGATGCCCATAGGATGAAGAAGATGACAACAGTGCATAAGCACAGATTACTTCTTCTATCATGGAACAAGTTCAAAACTTACAGCACCCTTAAGCACGCAAAAATAAGTAAAGCTGCTTATGCAATGGATGGGTGGGACGAAACAACTTGTAACCTAATAACTTAAAAGGAGAAAAAAATGATTGGTGTTGTGCGAAGCCAGTGCATCCACGATCCAGATGCAGCAACAGCCAAGCAATACTACCGCATAGGTCAGTTGCTTTATGAGTGTACATTTCTAAATCCTCACTCAGTTGTTCAGATGCCAGAGCTTTCTATGCCTATCTCAAAAGATACTGCATCAGATTATATCTCTGAGTTGTTAGAAACTAAGAACGCTCTGCGCATAGAATGGATTAAAAATAATCCAAGCGCAGTGCCGCCTTGGATGCGAGAAGGAGAGATCAGTGACAAAGACTGAAATCGAAAAAGCAATTCAGCACCATACAAAAGATTACAACGAGTTAATCGAAAAGTATGGGACTGGTGTAAGACCAAGTTGGGTGTCGGCTGAACTAGCCCACATTGGGATAACCTTACAAGGCTATAGACTAAGCTTACAAGAACAGGAGGTTGACTTCTAGCTGCGTCTATGCAGTAAGTGCGGTATGAAATCGTACTTGCAAACCATAACAGATTGTTCAACGGAGTATAAAATTCCGTTGAGCAAAGCTTTCCAAAGGGCGCAAATCCCAACATCAACATACTATCGGACAGTAAATGGAGCGACAGAGTTAAGGTACGAGACAGCCGCAAAGGTGTTCAATGCCATCGAAGAGCTTCACTCGATTCAACAAGCCCGTGAGTATACCCAAAGATTACGAAAAGCTAATCAAGATGTTAATCGAAGCTCGGTTCGAGCGAGGTTTAAGCCAAGAGTCGCTAGCCCATAGCATCGGGTGTACGTCATCACTGATCCACAAGTGGGAATCTCACAAGAGAATCCCTTCTGGTTTTATGCTGATGTGTTGGTTAGACGCATTAGAATATGACATCAAAGTCCAAAAGAGGTAGTGCAATAACTTGCATTGCCTGTGAAACAGTAACGAATTGGTTCGTTGCTATTTGTAAAAACAACAGCGCAGCTACCTATGAAAAGCATTGGTATGTCTGCCTCAATTGTTACGAGGAAGATAGATGGCAAACCGTAACAAGAACAAAGGAACTTACCACGAAAAGTGGTTCGTCAACTGGCTCAACGAAATCCAAGCGCCGATCAAAGCGAAGAGGCAACCCCTCTCAGGCAGCTTGGGAGGCGAGTATAGCGGAGACATCAAGCTCGAAGTCTTCGGACGAGAAATGGTAGGAGAGGTAAAGTATAGGGACAAGTCTAATTTCCCTAGCCCCTTCTCAGTATTAGATAGGCGAGACATTGCCTTCTATAAAAGACGGACAGGCAGTCCGCAAACGCTAGTCATTATGTCTGGCGATGAGTTCAAACAGCTAATGGAGAAAATCAATGAAGGAGAATCCAGATAAACTAAAGTGGTGGGCTTGGCATAAAGAGAACCCTCATGTGTATGAGCTTTTTGAAAAGTTTACTATGCAAGCAATTAACCGAGGGCATAAACGATTAAGCGCTTGGCTAATTGTAAATAGAATTAGATGGGAAACCATGATCGAAACAACAGGCGAAGATTTTAAAATCAGCAATAATTATATCGCCTATTACTCACGATTGTTTATGGCAATGAATCCACAATACGCAGGATTCTTTAGAACAAAGGCATTGAAGCATGAAGAAACCAACTAACATCGGCAAATATGTCGAAAGCAATGTGTGGGATGCCCACGTTAGCAAAGCTACAAGCTCACCTCACTACGCTAAAGAATACAAACGTACAAATTATGTTCTCGACGAATACGAGGTGATGGCTCGACGCATCAAAAACGGAGAGCCAATCGGCGAGAGCTATCTCAAGGGTAAGCAGAAAGAAAGGCTGCTAGAATTTACAGACCTAACCGAGTCTGACTTCAAAAAATATCTTGCGTAGTCTGCATATATGCAGTAGTCTAACTACTGTACCAGAAGGAGAAAATCATGAAACGAACTGGCTTTATAGGCGGGTCTGACTGTGTAAAAATTATGCAGGGTGACTGGCTTGAGTTGTGGCAAATCAAAACAGGTCGAATAGACCCACCTGATTTGTCTAAAAATTTAGCTGTGCAAATGGGCATACATACTGAATCTTTTAACCTTGACTGGTTCGAGACTGAGTATGCCTGTGTGCTGTCAGATCATCAATGCGAGTATGAAGATACCATTGGGTCTGTCCCTGTGAAGGGTACAATAGATGCCATGTTTGGTGATGCTGTTGTCGAAGCAAAGCACACTAATTCATTCAACAAAATGGATGATATTATTCAGCGTTATATGCCACAGATACAATTGTATTGTAGATTGGCAGGAGCGCCAGATGCTTACTTGTCTGTAATTTTTGGTAACAGTAAATGGGAGTCAACAGTTGTCTCATACGACTACTCGTATTTCAATTCTATGTGGGCAGTGGTGTCTGATTTCTGGAGTTACGTTGCACGCAACGAAGAGCCGCCTAGTGATGTCGAAACTGGACACATATCAACCGACTCCATTTCGGTGGACAACATGGTCATACGAGACGCCTCAACAAGCAACGAGTTCGTCAGCACCGCAGCCACATATGTCCAAGGGCTTGAGCAAGACAAGGTATTCCAGAACGCAAAGAAATCTCTCAAAGAAATGGTCGCCCCAAATGAGAGAGAAGTTTACTGTGATTTCCTCACAGTCAGACGAGACAAGCGAGGGGCGTTAAGAATCAGTAAAACAAATGGAGAAGTAAAATGACTATGGAAATATGGAACAGGCTTTCAAAGTCTGATCCCAAGTATCTCAAGAAGGTTAGCTTTGGAGCGCGTAGCTTCACAGCTATTGACCCACAATATCAGGTCAGAATGATGACCGAAGAGTTCGGCCCTGTCGGTGAAGGATGGGGTTGGCACAGTGAAACACAGATCGTCAATGTCAGCAACGGAGATAGCGCAGTGCTTGCTCATGTCTCTGTCTGGCATGGCAATCCATCAAATGTATTCGGGCCATTCACTGGCTGTCGTAAGTTCTTTGATTCAGTCAAGGGACGGATGGCAGAGGATGCCCCCAAGATGGCTGTCACTGATGGTCTGACTAAAGCCCTGTCGCACGTTGGTTGTAATGCTGACGTATTCTTAGGAGAAATGGATGGCAATAAGTATGCCGCAGACAGTGGTTCATCCAGTAGTGGGTGGTAATCTTGTGGAGAGGGGCGTTCTCCTGCCTCTGGACTAACCGTACAAGGGGCGGCGCGGTAGCTCTCCACTAAGAGCCGCCCCACAATCACTAACTAGGAGCCAAAAGCATGGCAGAATATGACGATACAAACCGAGGCGCAGCCTTCACACCTTTCCCCACGCAGAAGATGATCCTGCAAGGTAAGGTAAACATCGAAGGCAACGACAACAAAGTTGTCTTGGTTTCAGACGAAACGCGAGATGGCAGAAAGATTGTCGAAGTGTTTCAGAAAGTCGGCGTTCTATTTGAGAACGATAAGAAAGGCAATGAAGCAGCGCCAGATTATTCTGGCCCAATCAAACAAGCAATCGACTCTCCACTTGAGAAGCGCATTGCAGGTTGGCGCAGAATGAAAGACGGCAAGCCTTATATGTCTTTCAATGTCAGTGATAAGCAAGGTGGCACTGAGGAAAGAAAGATTCCTGACCCATCAAAAGCCTTGCCAGAAGATGACATTCCGTTCTAGAATATAAAAATATACCCAGTGAGTTTGCCTCAATACTCGCAGACTTGGGCGCTTTGGGAATGACCCACCCAAGCGCCCATTTTTTTTCAAAAGGAGACATCATGGAAACGTGGCAAGAAATAAAAGCAAGGCACAAGCGAGAGAAGATCGAACTTGTTCAAAGCTTTGCTGCTCATTACACAATGAAAGACGCAGCTAAGATATTAAAGTGTGACGAGCCTGTGCTTCGACGCTTTGCGCATCACAGCGATATAACATTCTTGAAAGCGAAGTGGCCTAACAAAATGGAGGAAACCGAATGAATTATTTTGCCCTTCAATCGAATGGTGAGTTCTTTGAGCTTGGGGATCACGGCGATTTTGAAGCTGCACAGTTAACCGCCATAGACCAAAGCATTGATGCTGTTTGGATTGCTGACAGCAAAACAGTGGAGCATTGGAAAGCATATCTTGAAAGGAACGAAGATAAAGTGTGAAGCGGCGGTTTGCTTTTCCGATAACAGGCAGTCGAACGCTAGCAAAAGTGGGTTTCTGAGGTGCCGCCTCACACAAATCCAGTAAACAAAACAAAGGAGGACAAGTCAAGTGACGCAACTAGAAAAAATGAAGGTCTATGCCAAGGTCGAGAACGCAAGGATGCTCTCTCGCATAGGCGGTAGCAACGCTGTCGCAGGGTACAAGGGCAGGGACGGAGGTTACAAAGGGGGTAGGCCCAACAAAGAGCAAAAGCTCTCTGAGAAAGCAGAAAAAATATTACTCTGCATGAAGTCCGATATGAAAGTCCGCGCCATAGCGGAGGTCGTCGGCACCTCGCATCAAGCAGTCAGCCAAATTATTAGTAGATATAATCTAAAGGAGTTGGTTGATGAATAGTCTTAGCTTCGCTTTCCTTGCAGTAATTCCTTTTGAAAGTTGGGATGACTGTATGGATATGGTTCGTCGATTAGAAATAATAGACTTAACGCAGCAGTGCGTAGGAATAGATGCAGAAGGAAACTACACCAACTACGAACAAGAACCAAAGCTTGCACCAGACTGGTCGCTCAGACCAAAGGCAAGACCAACAGAATTGGAGAAATAAAATGAATTTCTCTGGCAAGAAGCTGCGTAAAATTCGGGTATCAAAAGGAATTAGTCAAAAACAAATGGCAGATGATTGCGAACTTAACCAATCACTTATTTCTAAATATGAAAGGGGTGATATTTTAAACCCACCGCATCATGCCGTTAAAGTTATGGCTGATTATCTAAACGTCGATCCAAACGAATTTTATGGTGCAGACTTTAAGCACAAAAAAGCAAAGAGTAGCGATAAAACTCAGCGCTTAGATGTCCACGTTTACTTTCACTTCAATGGAGAAATAAAATGAACATAGAACAAAAACATGAGTGTTTTGAAAACGCTCTAAGAGCTTTGCCAAACAAAATGACTGTAAAAGATTTGTTAATCTTTGTGTTTGGTGTATGTGACTGCTTTGATACAGACCCAGAAATAGTAGGTCTAGGTTTAATAGCAGCAAAGCCTAGCGACGAAGAAGAAGAAGAAGAAGAAGTAAAAGTCAGCTTCAAAGATAAAAAGCTGCAACAACTTCTTGGCAAAGACTAGACTACATCAACTCAAAATGTGGGCCATCAATAAAGGGGCGGCGACCTTGAGAACGGCGCAAGTCGATATAAGAGTTCATTGCCTCTTCCATTGTTCCATTCCACTCCATGATATTTGGAACAGACCAAGCAGCGCCCCAACGTATCTGAACTGAGTGAGCTATTGCACCCTTCTTAATTGCATCAGCAATATTATCATAGAGAGGCAGCGACCAATCTACACTGCCGCCAACATAAGCAAAAAGATCAACGGCATGACAGAAGCCATCTTCTTGCCGCAAGTGTTTGCTCTTCATGGTTTGTGATGCGCCCTTGGCAACAAGAGCAGCTTGCTCTTCCTCGGTTCTCAAACCAATTCCAACACCAAAGTCTACATCAGTAAAGTCAATCGCAGACTTCACCACCTTGACCAGATCAGGGTGAACACCACGAAGACGAGATAAACTTCTATCTGATAAACTAAATGCCATTATTTCCTCCCAAAGAATTTAGTAGCTGATCTTATTCCAAAGCTTGCAGCTACAATAACACCAAGCGTGTATTGATACCAGTCGGGCATAGTTTCCAAAGCAGCGAAGCCATTAGCAACAATGTCCCTGCCAGTATCGCCAAGGAACACAAGCACTAATGGAATACTAAATAAAATTGTTAGCCACTCGTCCTTCCAAGATGTCTGTGATCCTTGGGCCATGATCCGTTCCCAATCGGCAACAGACGTTTCTTTACTAAGCATTATCTTAGCCTTGGCCTCTGCTTCTGTAAGCTTGAGCTTTGCTTCGGCAGCTTGCTTGTCTGCCTTACCTTTCAACCACCCTCCTGCAAGCTCTGTGAGGGGGGCTATGAGAGCTTGTATCATTTCTGTGACTCCTTACCCATCCAGATTCCGAAACAGCCTGTGAGCGCCCCCATACAGACAGATACCAAACCTGATTGCTGTATGGTGGGGTCAGGCAATGACATATACCAGTGAACAGATTGATAGGTCAGAATGGTGACGGCTATCATCATAAGTCGGGGTACAATCTTCCAGTCGTCTATAACAGTGTGTGCCATTTATATCCTCCCTGTTACGCCAAGCAAAACAACAATTGCAAAGCCAGTTACCAATGTAAGAATCAAGCCAACGCTGCCCCATATAACAAGGCTCTCGAATCTTTCAGCTTTTAGCCTAGCTTGTTCCTCTTCTCTTTCTTTCTTTTCTCTGCGAACTCTAGCTCTAATAGCTATTAACTCTTGCCAAGCAGAGTAGCCTCGAAGATGAATTATTAATTGACGAAGCTCATCTTCAGCATCCCTTGCTTTCTGCAAAGCAACAAAAGTTTCCATTGCGTTTTCGTCTTCGCTAGCAAAAGCACTGTTCTTTTTTTTGTTATGTTTATTCCGCAGATCATCAACGCCATCAAAGAACTCACCAATCTGCTTGGTGACGTTGACCAATTCCTGCCCTGCGGAAACTGCCGCCTTGATTGCGGCGAAAGCCGTTAGGGGATCAACCATTATTAACCTTGCATTGTCATCCGTAAAAGAAGAACAATAATAAAGCCAGATGTGCCGATGACTACAGCTTCCAATCGCTTTACTCTATTGAACAAATCTTTAAATTGGATTTCCATTTCCGTTTTAATTGCCACGACTTCTTTCTCCAATCCGTCGATGCGTTGATGTGCTGATTGTACTGTTTGTTTCATTTATTTATTCCAAGTTAAGTCCTGTTCCATTCTTTACGTCCAGTACATTACAACGACCGCACCTTGTGAACCGTTGCCGCCCTTGCCAAATCTACCGCTGCCTGTACTTGCGTTTCCTGAGTGACTTGCGGAACCACTACCACCACCTGCTCCATAGTTAGAGCCATGACTGCCTAAACCTTGACCCCATTGGTTAGCTATATCTCCTTGACCACCAGTTCCTAAATATGAGCCTAAAACTCCATTCTCATATGGACTTGTGCCGCCAAGAATACCGCCATATGTACCAGAAGTGCTAGTTGTAGAATTACCCCCTGCTGGTGCGCCCCCTGCACCTGCTCGACTACTTACAATAGTGCTTGTGCCGCCAGTGTAATTAGCGTCACCGCCAGAAGCAGAACCCCCTGCTTGACTTGTAGAAGTATGTGTTCCACGTTTACCACCGCCGCCTGTTAGACTAATTCCATTTCCAGATACAGTAGTATCGCCGCCGTTACTTCCGCTAGCGTTTTCAGCACCTGCACCGCCACCGCCAATGGACATACTAAAGGACATTGAAGTTGTTCCCACAATCCCTTTGATGGCAACACCTGCTCCTGTTGCACCTGCCATCGTTGTTGAAGCACCGCCTGTAGTACCGCTGCCACCACCGCCGCCGCCGATTGCAATTATTGCAACAGCGCCATTGTATGAAAGAGTAAAGGACGAGCCGCTTGTTTTGACCTCAGTGTGAGTAGGGTTTCCTAAGTCAAATGTTCCACTGTTTGATGTAGACCAAACAGGAGCGCTAACGGCAGACGCACCATAAAACTCATTTATAGCAGACTGAGCGCCAGAACTTTTATCTATTAAATCTCTGATGTCACTGTCATTGAACGAACATTCAGTGCCAGAAGAGCCACCTGCTTCTACATGAAGGTCATTAAGGCTTATCTGTCCACTAGCTTGAAGCGCCATTCTTTAACTCCTCAATCTCAGCTTTCAGTTCCTTGATGGCCTCAATAAGCAAGCCGTGAAGTTGGTCATACTGTACGGTTTTATATTCAACATCATCGTCAGTCTTGAGAGGCAGTGTGCTTTCTGTAACTGCGCTTGGAAGAACCGCTTCGACCTCTTGGGCAATCACCCCTGCGCTTTGTTTACCATCTGCTTTGTAGGTAAAGGTGTAGCCCGATAGCTGACCAACTTTATCCAAAGCGCCTTCGATTGGCTTGATGTCTTCTTTGAGCCGTTCATCAGATATGGTGGTTGAGTAAGCAATGACATTGCCATCAACGTGCAAGTCACCGCCACTTGTGAGGCGCATGTCTTCGGCTCCTGCCGTAGTAAAGCCCATGTAATCAGAGGAATTATTATACTCAATGATGCCCCTGTTGTCGGCATCTGTGTCGCCAAATAGAAGCTGTGCGCTTTGGTTTGTGGAAGCTATGATGGCTAAATCACACTGACCATTTTTCTTGAGGGTAAGTTCTCTGGTCAAGGTGGTAGAGCCAGTGCCAATGCCCAAGGCTCCACTGCTGTCGAGGCGCATGGCTTCCCCACTACTAACCTTAAATACAAGATTAGCACTGCTGTCACCAGTTGCGGTTGGATTTCCAATACTTGACCAGTTATTTCTATCTTCGTTATAAAAACGTAAACCATATGTTGCGTCATAACCTACAGAAATTTCACCACGAACATCCAAAGCCGTTACAGGCGAACTCGTCCCAGTACCCACGCCTAAATTGCCAGTATAAGCAGTGCCAGAGAGGTAGAGGTCTTTGAAGCGTGTTCCTGATTGCCCTAAACTAACGGCAGCATCTCTTTCTGCGAGTGTATTGGTATTTAGTGGTACAATTACATTTGAACTGTCCGTAAATTTAAGGCCAGTGTCTCCTGTTCCTAAATAAATATCACCATAGAGTGCCCCAATACTCCCCACCGTGGAGCCGTCTTTGCGGATAGAAATTACGTCACCGTCAGACGATGTGCGGTTAAAAATACCTGAAACATTCCCGCTTGCTGTGGCCTCAAGTCTACCGTCTGGGCCATTAACGTTAAGTCCTGTTGTGTTTAGTGTAGTAACACTCTTACCCACCAACAGACCCGATGATGTCAGGCGCATGGCTTCTGAAGCAGCAGTGTAAAAAGAAAAAGCATTATTAGTATGCTCATAAACAAGTTGACCTTGAATATTTGCATTGCCTGACGAAGTTCCGTCTGAAAAGTGAATTGCTCCATTTGCATTATCGCCACTGACAATAGTTATCCCTGCATTCACGCCTGAAGCTGGGACATTACCAATAATTAAATTATCGGCATTTGAGTGGGCATTGCTATCTGTAGCAGTTCCCATAATAACCCGACCTGAAGAGTCGATGGTCATACGGGTAGAGTGATTACTACCAAATAGCATTCTATTATCTGCATGAACGTACTGAATATAACCTTCGTACTGATTGCTAGTGGTCGTACCATCGGCAAACATGATGTTACCTGTGCCAGCATTACCAGAATAAATCGTCATACCCTGATCGCCAGCGCCACTACCAAGCACAAATAAATCAGCCCCAGCTACTTGGTCAAAAGAAGCATTTGCAGATGTTTTAAGGCCCAGCCTTCCGCTGCTGTCGATGCGTAATCTCTCCGAGCCGCCTTGTTTTACCCGAAAGTAATTCTGCCCAAGCTCAATATCCTCTGTGCCATCGTGGTTTTTAAGCTGAACTACACCGCCGGAATGAGTGCCTTGGATTACTAGGTTAGTTCCTGAGTTGTCAAATGTGCCATAGCCATCTAGCGTGAAACCATCAGCCGTCAACGTACCTGTGACGTCAGCACCTGTGCTACTGGTGGATAGTTTGGAGCTATCGTTGAAAAATAAACTTACTGCGCCATTTTCTTCGGCGGTAATAATGTTTTCTGAGTTTGCTGCATTATTAAGTCTAAAGGAATTTGAAAGTAAAACTAATTGACCTGTACCTTGGTCTGAAACGTATGAATTACTGCCATCATGAAATATGCTCAAATCATTTGAAGCGCCAAACTTAGCCTTATCGCTATCGCCAAAACTAATATCTGCGGATGTACTAGCGCCAGCTAAAGATGTAGCTCCACTCACAGTCAAACCAGTCAGCGTTCCAAGGCTGGTGACGTTGGCTTGCGCTGCCGTCCCAAGCGTGCCGACCAAACTTGTGCTGGCCGTGATCGTCGTGCCCGTGATCGCCCCGGCAGAAGCGCCGCCAATCGTAACGCCGTCTATTGTGCCTGAGTTAATGTCTATGCCGGTGATCGCCGTCGTGCCGTCAAACAGATCGTCGATGCTGTCAAAGTTGGCGTTGATCTTCGTGCCCCAGGTGTCCTCTGACGCGCCAACTTCTGGCTTCGTCAAGCTGTACGTCGTTGTGGTGGTGTCTGCCATGTGTAAGCTCCTTGGTGTACGCCAAGGCGCAGCTTTCCGACAATGTAAGGGAAAACGAGCCGCCTCAGCCCGTTGAGCAAATTATCTCACAAAGCGCGCCTACCGCCAAAAAATGACGCTACGCAGCCTCGCTCCAGGTATCACTCGCGGCGGCTCGATCCGACCAAGTGTCAGACGCGGCGCTGGCGCCAGTCCAAGTGTCGGACGCAGCCGCAGATCCAGACCAGCTCGTACTGTCCGGCGCGGCTTCTGTCCACGTCTCGGCGGTGCCGGAGCTGGGCTCCCATTTCTCAATAGCATTGCAAGTCGTTGCGCATGTAAACGCAGCCGCAGCTCCAGTGCTTTGCACCCGGTTGCACGTCGCAGTCACGCTGGAAACGCAAGGCACGACCGGCGCAACGCTGACAATCGTCACGGCATTCGCTGCAGTCGTTAACGCCGGGGCAGGGGCCGCAGCTCCAAGTCTTACCCGCTGCGCGGTCGAGGCGTTGCTGGCGGACGCGGCAACGGCTGCAGCGCTAACCCGAATACGATTGGCAGACGCGCTGGCTGAAGCGCTGGCAGATGGCGCCGCAGATCCCTGACGCACGCGCTCGGCGCCGCAAGTGCTGCTCGCCGAGCATGACGCCGTGGCGGCGCTCTGGCGCACCCTCTGGGCGGCTGAGGCGTTACTGGAAGCTGTGACTGCAATAGACGCAGCCAAGCGCACACGCACAACCGCCGAGGCAGTCGTCGTGACGCCAATGATAACGCCGGCGCCTTCCTTAAACACGCCGTCCACGCCGTAAGCGTTAACGCCAAAGGCGCCAGTGCCAAAGCCGGTGCGGTACGTCGTGTCAGGCATTAGTCGAGCGTTACGTCAAGATCGCCGGCCGGCACTCTAAACACGTCGCCGGTGTCGATCGCCTTGCTAGTGCTGAGCGCCGCGTAAGCGATCAAATCGCCGCCGGAGCTGGCAGTGTATACGCCGACGTGCGTCACCGTGCCGTAACTCGCCGTGGCAGTCGGAAACTCAACTGCGCCGCTGTTGGACGCCGTGTTGCCCGACACAGTAAAAGTCGCAGATTGGCGCGCGTATGCAGTGCCGCTGGCGCTGACTTCAGAACCGCTGGCGTTCTCCGCCGGATTGGACGTGAACAGCGCCAAGTGCCAGGCCGTGGGCCGCGTGACCGACGTGGTGGTGAAAACGTAATTCAAAACGTGGGTTTCGTAGGTGTTGGAAAAGCTCATGGTTAATACGCCCTTATTTTCATGCGGCGGCCAGATCCGCCAAACTTGCTTGCTTCGCTTTCGCGGTTGATCGAGGCAAGCGCCTGCTCGTAAAGCGCCGCCCAAACCTGGATGCGCGCGTCGTCCTTCAAGTAAGGCGCGGAATGCACCAGTGATCCGTATAGGTAAGCGTCAGGAAAATACTGCAGCAGCCAGTTGGACGTGTTGCTGTCGCTCAGCGCCGTGATGCGCTTGTAGTAATACAGCTCCGTTGAATATGTACCGTCCGGCGTGGGGTAAACCTCAATTTCGCCAGCCGTCAGAGCGTAATACGCAGGCTTGCCGGAGGTGTCCAAGTTTTCGTATCGTCGGCGCAGCATCTCGCCCTGGCTCAGCAGCTCCAGCGGGCGAAAATCACCGGACGTGATGTGAAACGTGATGACCTCCAAGAAATCCGCGGGGATGGCGCTGTATTGCGTGTCGATCTCAGCAGTAGCGCGGCCCTCCATGCGCCAGTGCCGCACCCGGCGGTTCATGTCAGCCTCAGCCAAGTCAATGAAGGTGGGCGCGATGGAGCTTAAGTCGTCGCGGTTGAGAAAGTCGGTGATGTTGCTTTGCAGCTCAGCAAATGTGGTTATGGCCATGTTATTTCCCCTGCTTTCTCAAATATGCCTCAATTTCAGCAAACGCTGGCGGGTTTGGGTTAGCAGGCAAGGCGGGCGCCATAAGGTTGTCCACAGCGTACATCCCCCCAACTGCAGCTTCACCAGCGTTACGCAGCGCCTTTGGCAGGGCGCGAGCGCCGCGCAAAACAGGCTTTACAAACGGCAAAGCGGTCAGCGCCGCATCGCCCATACCCATTGCCACCTGGGCGGCGTTTCCAGCCATATCGCTGTAGTTGCCCTCGCGGTAACCGTCAGGAATGTCTCGCGCAGCCTGGTAGGCGTCCTCAACGCCCATCGCAGTACCCAAGCCGGGGGAAAACCCAGCGGCGGTAACGGCGTCGGCAGCCAGCGTCGGGTTGCCAGACTGAAGCTGAACAAAGTCAAAAATGGCGTTGCCAATCCTGTTGTTTGAGTTGCGCATGTCCATAGCGCGCTGCAAGTCTTCGTCGCTGTACTTATATACGCCTGGCTTGTGGTATGACCGGCCGGTCACGGGGTCAGTGTGAATGCCCCCATATTCCGTTTTGAATGCCTCACGATTATCACCGACGCTGATATCGTATTGCTTGCGAAGGCTTTCGCTCTGCCTCTCCATTTGCGATTGCTTTAGCCCGGCAACTTTATTTCGGATGCGCTCCTCTGGTGTCATCTCTGGCTCTCCAGATATTGCATTATTTCCATTTCTTCTGGGGTTGCAGCTTGCGCTTCGCTTCCGCCGCTCATTGCCGCCCCAATAACGCCTGTCGCCGGCACAGACAGCAGGCCACGGTTCATAATAAAATCAAACAGCACTTGCTCTGGCGTTTGGCCAGTTTTCTTGGCGCGGGTAGCGGCACGGTCACGCATTGCCCCCATAAATGTCGTTTGGCTAGTCGGGTCAACGCCAGTCTTCCGCGCGGCGCCCATCCAAAGAGCAGCCTGAGCTTGAGAGCCCGTTAACCCCAAGTCATTGCCAAGCTCAAACATAAAATCTTCGAATGCGCCGTATTCGTTATCGTTTGGTTTTTGCGCCCACACGCTGGGATAATCGGCAATGGCCTCAATCGGTACTACGCCATCCTTAACGGCAGCTTTAGGGTTAAACGCTGGCTGCTCCTTGTTGTTTACCTTGCGTGACGTAAAATACTTTTTAGCCTTCGGATATTGCTCCAGTATGCGATTTTTAAACTCTAGCGCGACGTCAGTGCCCCCAGTGGCAAGCCAATCGGCATCCATCGAGGCCATAGCCATGTAGCGCGTAAAGTGAAGGTCCGCCGCCATGTTTTTCTCGGAGCCCTTCAGTGATTGAGCAAATCCTTTCGGCTTGGGGTTGTCAGTCCAATTGCCTTTTGCAGGCGAAACTCCCGGCTCTGGCATGCCCGACCAATCGCCCTGCACTTGCCGCGCCGCAATCAACTCCTGCAACCCAGCCGTCTTGTGGCCATACCCTGGCGTGCGGCCCTTTGTAAGCGCCTGAGCTTCAGACAGCTTATCTACGTTTTGCAAGTTTTCTAAATACGCTGGGTCTTCGTAAATGCGCTGACGGATAGCTGACGCGTTGCCAATATTAGGCGGAACCTTTGAGCCTGGAGAAGCCGCTCCGACTAAATCAATAAACTCAGACCACTGGCGGTGCCCCTCTTCCTCGCCGTGCCCGGCAACAAACCAGTCGCGCAGCTCTTCGGTGTTGTACCAATCTTCGCCGACCTCAAGCCCCGCCTCGATATTTCCAAGCATTTCCTGACGCATGGGGTTGTTAGGATCTCGCAGAGCCGCCAAAGATTTATTCATACGGTTAGAGAGTTTTGCGGGCTTGTAGCGCAAAAAGCTAAAATCTGTACGGTTTGGCGCAGCCCCTTGGTAGCGAGGGTCGCTGCCTGCAGGCTTTCGGAACATATCAATTAAACCGCCGGCTGCGCCTAAAGCCTGATCAATTTTACTCATCTAACACTTCCACCTTTTACGCGCAGCCTTGCCACGCTCGCCAGTCCAACCCTGAGATCTCGCGCAGAACGATTTCTTGCGGGCCTTGGCCTTTTTCGTCTTAGGGTTGGGGGCCGGCGCTTTGAGCTTCGATCCCGTCGCCTTGTTGTACTTTGCGCGGCCCTTAGCCGTCAGGCCGGCGCCCTTGCTAACCGGCAGCTTCTCGCCGCGTCCGACCGATAAGCTCGGCCCTCGTTTCCGCTTCGCAGGCATTACCGCATTGGCCCGCCACGGCTGTAAATATGCAGCAACTGCGTAAGCTGATCGCGCGGCATTTGCCTGACGCGCTCCGCGCCGAGCTGCTTAATCATCTGCTCATAGCCGCGCCGGTATTCATCGCCGGGTGCGTCGTAACCACCAAACGGCACGGGCTCCGGCTGCGCTCCGCCTGCCCCTGCCGACGGGGGCATTAGATCGTCAATATTGTCAAATTCCATAGGGCCAGGGTTTAAGCCTAAACTTAAGAGCTTCTTTTCCGCCTCGTAAGTTGGGATAAAATCTGCGGGCGTTTCGGTCTTCCGCTTTGACGGGTCGTAGCCAGCAATTATAGCCCTGTTGATTAAAGTACCCATAGAGTCACCCAGAGAGGTGTGCCCCAAAGGATAATAAAAATCTCGGTAGTTTTTTTGCTTAGGGTCAAAAACGCTTGGCTGCGCAGACGGGGGCATGCTGTTTATCCCAGCCCCACCGCTGCGCAGTAAATCCATAAACTGACCGGCGGGCATGTCGGCAACCGGGCTGGGCGGCGGCGTGCGGGGCGCTAGCGTATACTTGGAATTGCCGGGGTATGGGCCATAAGTCTCAGGATTTCTAAGCGCGTCCCAGGCGCTCGCCATTTGGGATGCTGAACTCTCATAGTTTGGCGCCGGCGCAGGCCGCGCTTGAGGCCGCACCCCAGTGCCGCCTCCAGTGCCGCTTCCAGTGCCGCCGGGGCTTGTCTCAGCCTCCAGAGCGTCAAACAGGCCGCGCATCTCCAGCAAACGACGCTTGCGCTCGTCATCCTCGGAGCCATACGGCGTGAAAAACTCGTTGGCAATCATCGACAAAATGCCAGCTCCAGCAAAACGGTCGCCCATCTGGCCGGGGCCGCCACCGTCGAACATATCGTAAAAGTCGATGTAATCCTTGGGCATTACTTTTTCCTCTTGGTGGACTTTTTCTTCGCCGTCTTGGCACTGTCACGAAAAGCTTTCGCAGACGGCGCACCCTTGGCGCCAGGCTTGCGCATCTTTTCGCCAGAGCCGGCCTTGATGCGCTTGCGCTTGGCGTGAATGTTGGCGTAAAGCCCGCGACTTTTAGCGGCCATACTTTTTAGCCATGCATCTGCCGGCGCGAGTACACCCGGCGCGGGTGGGGCAGCCCCTGCAAGGCTTGAATTTCATCGGCATGCGAACCTCCGTTTTAACGTGGGTTCATGTTACCACAGCGCAAACCGAGGCCAAAAATTACGCGATGCCCTGCAATCCCCGGCGCAACTCTCCGCGCCAGCTTTTAAACACGCCGGACTGAGCCGTCGCCGCATCCGACGCCATCGTCAAGCACAAAGCATCCGCCAAATCTGGCGAGCCAACGCCGCGCCGCCGCATCTCATCTTTGCTCTCGGCCTTCATCTTGCCGGACGACGTAAAGCTGTAGCGGATCGCCGTCAGCTCCGCCAAAAGCTGGTCGTCCTTTGGCAGCTTGCAGCTCCGATCCTCCAGCCAAGCCTTGCACTTAAACCAAAGCTCCGACCGCAGGTTCATGTAAGTTTCGCCCATGCTGGGGCTCTCCGCCACGTTGACGCCCCTGACCGGCAAGTCCAGCTCGCGCAGCCGATCGACAACGCCGGAGCCCACGCCAATGCTGTCCACCAGTATCTCAACGGGCCGCTTGGACGGCTGCAGCGCCTCATACTCAGCCACAACGCGGCCGGTGGTTTGCATCAAGTCCAGCCCCCGCCAAGACCGCAGCTCAGTGACAATTGGACCCTGGCGCTTGCACAGCGCTGTTGCATCCGAGCCAAACCGGGCAACGTCCAAGCCCCAAACCATGCGCGTGTCGTCGGCAACCTCAATGTCGCGCTGCTGCGCCGTCTCCACCAAGAAATACGGAATGATCGTGTTGTCGTCCGACAAAGGAAACTCGCCAAGCACGCGCACCCTAAACGCGTTGCTATCCTCGCCGTACCGCATGCGCATCTCGTCAACAAACTCGTCGGACACCAGCGGGCTGTCTATGCAGCTCCACGTCCTAGTCCACCATGAGTTTGACATCCGGTTGTGGCTCTCGAAAAACGTGCCGCTCGACCGGGTGGGGTTGCTCAGCATCAGCGTCGTGGCGTTGTGGCCGGACATCGAGCCAGCCGCAGCCTCAAACACCTGCTCAGGCACGCCGGACGCCTCGTCAACAATCAGCAAAACATTATCACTATGCACCCCAGCCAAAGCCTCCGGCGTCTCGGCTCTCGCAGTCCGGCATGAAATAAACGCCTCGGCAGGCGCACTCACAAGCTCCACACGGTCCGACTTCACGTTAAGTAATTGCTGCAGCTCGCCCGGCAACTCGTTGATCCACCGCTTCAGCTCGGCGAACATCGCGTCAAACAACTGGCTGGACGTGGGGGCCGTCACAACGACCTTCACAGGGTAACGCAGCAGCAAGAACCAAAGCATCGCCCAAGACGCCGTCGTTGACTTGCCGGTGCCGTGGCCGGACTTGACGCTCATCTTGCGCTCGCCTTTGGCTAACGCCTGCAGGAACTCAACCTGATACGCGTAAGGCTCAGCGCCCAGCATCTCACGCACAAAGCGCACCGGGTCGTCGTAGTAAGCCTCGGTGAACTCATCCATAAAGGTGCGCTGCGCGCGCTGCTCAGACGTCGTCATGGTCAATCACCTTTGCATCGCGCACGCCGTCACGCACAGTTTTCATTTTTTTCAGCGCGTCTAGGTGCATGTCGCCCAAGTTGACCGTCACATGCGTCTGGTTTTTGCCGGCGCCGTAACGCTTCTGGTTCCACGCCTCAGCAATAAAACGATGCTGCGCTGCCTCTTCCTTCGCAATGCTCACGTCCAGCGAGCTTAACTCAGAAGCGCGAGAGCCCTCCGCAGCATTGGCGCGCTCCTCTTTGCGCTCAGCACGCAGGCGGCGCATAATCTCAAAGCCAGCCTCGGCGTGGGCGTCCGCAGCATGCTCACGCGCTGCCTCAAGTGCAGCACTCAGTTCAGGATGGTCCTTCAGAAGGCGGTGCAGGTAGCCTCGGTTCAGGTCAAGCTCGCCGGCAAGCCGCGTGATCGTGCCGCCCGACAAAAGGTATTCGGTAAGGTATTCCACACCGCCGCGCTTCTCGATGGCGGCAAGTGCGGCCTTGCGTTTCGGTCGTCCAGCCATAGTTTTTCTCCGTTGTGCTAAGTGTACGATAGGGGGGTGCCGGGGGGCAAAATTTGGGGCGAGACTGTGTGTGGGGTTGCACAAGCACCACCCCCCGGCGTCGGCCAGGGTGGGGGGGTTTTTTGCATATTTCACCCCAGTTTCGCCAATAATTTAACATAATGTCTATTATGTGAACCTTTAGCCATGCGTAAGTCATTGATATTGCTACGCTTTGATCTGAGCGCATGGCAAACGCTGTATTTCGGTGCGATCGAGCGTTGCGCTGAGCGCATACCGAGGCCAAAAGAACGCGCGCGCACGCGAGGCCGCCGTCAGTGTCTTGAGGTGAGAAATAGGGCGGCGCTGAACGTCCAGGAGGATAACGCAGCGCCGCCAAGTTGGAGCTTGGCTGGGAATACCAAAGCTCTGGGTAAACACAGAGAAGTTTAGTGAGCCCAGTATACCTCAGCGCGGCACTGACACCAAAAAGCTGTGCGTCTTCGCCGGCCATCATTCGCCACCCTCACGACCCGCGCAAAACCAGCGTTTTAGAGGCACTTTCGCAAAGCACAGGGTGTCACCCCTATAAACTTCCACTTCACCCTCTAAATCGGCTCCCTGTTCAGCGAGAGACGCACATAACTGCCTAATGATCTTCCCATAGCCGACAATCTCCATTCCGTTGCACCTTGCACGCGGCACTTCATGCCATTCTCTGGCGTTCCGGTATTTCCGCACGCTATCAAGCTCAATCCTATGCATCGCCCAGCATTTCCCCAGCCAGTGCTGCATAGCCGCAAATGTCGATAAAGTTGTCGTCTCGCTCAGAGCCTTTGCTGCGCGAAACCTTCAGCAGCACCATCATGGCCGCCACGTCAACCGCGCTAACCTCGGCGCCAAGATACGCCGCCCAAAGGTCAGCTATTCGCTGATGGCTTTGCGCTGCGTCACCGTAAGCTTCTTGCCGGTCACCGCAGATCAACCCCTCGGCGGTCTGCAAAACTTCATCGCGTTTCATATCATCACCTCACGCCTTGCGGCTTTACTCGTTGTCATCTTGTAGTTCATCCTTCGTCCTCGCTTGGTAGGTTGCATATCCGCGCCGGCTGATCACCTTGACGTAACCTCTGTCGATGAGGCTGCCGATCACCCTGCGCATTTCACTCAGCTCTTCATCCATCGCCCCGGCCAAGTCTTCCGCCGAGATCTGGCCGTGCTGCCGCATGAACGTCACGATGTGCAGCTCGTTTCTCGTCAGCGGCTCTCTCCACACGCGGCGCCTCTTGTCATCCGGCAGCATGGTGCTGAACCCCAGCCGCGCCCGCTTACGCTCAAATTCCATCATGCGGCGCCGGAGCGTTTCCTCATCCATCACGCTGCAGCTCGTACTTGCGCCGGAGGATTGCCGCGCGCTGCCATTCATTCCACGCCGTCAACTGCGGCGCGCCCAAGTGCTTCCGTCGATTAGCGACAGCCTCAAGCTCAACCAGGTCGCGGATCTCATCCAGCACGCGGTTGAAATCTCTTTCCTTCAATTGAGAATAATCTGGAGCTTTCCAGAGCTTCTTTTTGTACTCAAGCTCTGTCATTTCAAATGTACCAATTTGCCGTAACACTTCGCAAGCGTAACAGTAACCCCCCCCCTAAAGGGGGGGTGGGTTTTTGTTACACCTAGCCTTGCCCCGTAACAGTGTGCGTAACAAAAGCGTAACAGCGTAACAGTTAGCCTAATTTTATCTAATAAAAACAATAACATAATTTTCGCCTCTACTGTTACACCCCTGTTACACCCGTCACAATTTGTACTTTTGCCGTAACAGCCAGAAAAACCCCTCGTTTTTGGCCATTTCACCCTTCGAAATGAGCCCTTCCACGGCCCTTGTGAACGCCTGCCTTTTGTTGGTTGTCGTCGCCTTTCCGTAGAAGAATTTGCGCAGATCTTCCTCCTCTATGACCCACCGCGTGCCTGCTTCTGGCCACCCCGTGCCGCCTGGGTTTTGCATGCCGATATGCTCCCCCCAGAGCTGCGTGAAGCACGTCACGGCGAGGCTTTCATTCTTACTGAAGGTCACCCGCGCCTCGCCCTGCCGCTCTTCATCTGCCGGGCTGACGTGGCAGCTTGTCACCGGATCGCCGTCTTCGTCGCACCCCAGCTCAACAGCGGTCAGCTCAAACGCGAACTCCTTGCCGCTCTCGATGTCCCGCTGCTTGGTGGCCTTGGCAAAGCGCACGCCGGTATCTTCGTCCACCGTCAGCTCAATCTCGGTATCTGTGGCCGCCCTGAGTGAGCTGTGGCCGCGCGCTCCGTTGTCTGCCTTGCCGGAGTGGTGCACGGTCGCCACCGTCGCCTGGGCGTGATCTCTGAGCGCGTCGGCATTACTTATGTACGCCGTCATATCCTCCGGCCCGTTTTCGTTACCGCCGGCCAGCGCACGGCTCAGCGTATCGACGACGATCAGCTCTATCTTGCCGTGCTTTTCCTTCACTAGGTCGATCAGTTGGCGCAGCTTTGGCAGATCCGCGTCGGGGTCCAGCAGGTTTACCGGGCTCGGCCTGATCGCCAGCGGCACGTCGGCATCCTTGTAGTAATCCTGCAGCACGCGCGCCCTGTTGAGATACCCGTGCCCGCCTTCCGCTGCGAGGTACAGCACGACGCCTTGGCTGACCTTATTGCCGTGCCAGTCGCGCCCTGCGGCCACATGGTACGCCATGTCCAGCATGAGGAATGACTTGCCGGTATTGCTTTGCCCGTACAGCACGGCCATTTGCTGGCGCCCCAGCCATCCTTTGACGAGGTAGTTGGACTGCAGCACCGGCTTGGCGTCGCCGATCCACACCAGCTCATCCAGCAGGCTTTCCGGTTGCGTGAGGCTTTGCAGGCCGTGCCGCACGGCGTTGAGCCCCAGCGCCGCGTGCAAGTCATTGAAATCGGTGTCGGGCATTGCGGGCGCACTCCACGGAAGCCCGGTTTTTGCGGCTGCTTCTTGCCCGCCTTGGTTGGCGTCGTTGTCCGCCGCGATGCGCAGTACAATATCTGGCCATTGTAAGGTCAGCGCGTCAACAACCGTCTGAATGTTGTTTTTGTCCAGCGCGAAGATGACCGGCGTTTGTTCTTCCAGCGCCATGTGCACGCTCACGCTGGTGGCCCAACCTTCGGCAATCCAAACGGTGCCTGGGTCGTCTGGGTTAAACTTGCCCACCACGCCGAAAACGCCGCCCTCTTTGTTGAGCCCAGGGTTGAAGCGTTTTGCGCCGGCTGGCGTGATGCGTTGCTGTCCGACTTGCTCGCGCCGGGTGTTAAAGAGTGGCACCACCACGTCGGCGTCTTCCAGCACCGCTCCGATGAGCTTAACGCCTTTGCGCTCATGGTAGGGCGTGTAGGGATCAAACGTCACTGGAGGCGCCTCTGGCTTGCTCTGCGCGGGCATTGGCACGACGTTCATAAAGTCGGACGCAGTGACCCGCTGGTTTACTGTTTTGGAGGCGGCCATCACTGGCCACACCCCATCTTCTTCAAGTATCTGCACGATTGACTGAAAGTCATTGCATTGGCGGCAGTTAAACTTTACCAGCCCGTCCTTTTCGTTGATCCAGAACCTTGTGCTGGGCCAGTCGTTGTACCCGCAGTTTGGGCAGCACCCGTGATGCTCACCCTTTGGACCTTCTTTCAGATCGTACCGGGTGATAATCTTGTCCGCCCATTCGCTCCAGTATGCCTTGGGAAAGTCAGGCATTACTTTAAAACGCTTGAGTTAATGTTTTTTAAGACTGCCAAGGCGTCGTCTTTTGCGTTCCGCGCAAAGGTCTTGCTAATGCGTATTGTTTTTAGGAAAACCCCCGCCTCTATGTTTGTCAGCGCGTAGACGCTGCGCATAAACCAGTCGTTATCGAGGCTGCGCCCGCTGATATAGAGCGGCTTTGTAGTGTCGGTGAGCTGCCAGAAAAGCTGCCCGAAGATATGCGGCCATTTAGTGATAGGCGTGCTGTTGACGTGTCGCAGCTCCTCGAATGCGCGCTCCTCGCTTGTCCGGCCCGACAGCACGCAAACAGTAAGAGCGGCTTTGAAGCATGTGTGGCGCCAAATTTTGCCGTTGATTTTTTCGTCCCGCAATCTTTGCAAAAGCCTTCCCATATCGCTTTCGACGTAGGGGCGCAGATCCTCTGGCGTGACCTTTTTTACGCCGCAGCTCCGCAGTAAGTAGCTTATGGGCATGACGATCTTGTTGTCTGCGTTTAAGATGTCTGAGTTTGACCGTGTCGCTCCCTGATCTAGGATTGCGAATATTTCGTCAAAGTCTTCATCTGGTATAACCTTGATGTCAAACTCGCACGGTATCCCGGTTTGCACAATTGCCCACATGCGATGCTGTCCGTTGGCCATCCTGCCCTTGTCTGTGACGACGATGGGCTCTGGGCTGACCTTCCACCGGCCAAGCTTCATTTGCCGAGCGATATGCTCCCCGTGATGCTTGCGAAACTTTCTGTTTGACGCGTTCCCCTCCAGCAACTGCTCTGCCAATTTGACTGTTATCAGTGCCTTCGTGTCGGCAAGTTTAGTGTGTTTTATATTTTTTAACTCTATGTTTACCATTGTTTTTCTCCTGGTTTAAAACGGGATTTCATCCTCTAGCTCTGGCTTTGCCGGCGCCTTGCTTTCCGGCAGGCCAAAC